>Ga0187849_1003662_pt1 | contig 13293 bp, 20 predicted proteins | sample June2016WEW_4_10_2_FD_132412 | JGI IMG/M metagenome (GOLD analysis project Ga0187849, IMG submission 132412) | Peatland microbial communities from SPRUCE experiment site at the Marcell Experimental Forest, Minnesota, USA - June2016WEW_4_100 | ecosystem: Environmental > Terrestrial > Soil >... | reverse complement strand
CCGATGTCCGCAATGCCCGCCCGCCGGAACCCTATCATGGCAAAGGCCTTCACTACCTGGGTGAACACATTCGTCGCAAGGCTGGCAAGGCCGGAAAGGCAGCGGTGTAAGCGATGGCTCAGAAAACTCGTGCGGTGGCACGCGACCGGCGGCATGCCCGCGTGCGCCTCGGGATTGCAGGCACACCCCAGAGGCCGCGCCTCGCGGTCTTCCGCAGCCTGTCGGAGATCTACGCGCAGGTCATCGACGACCAGGCTGGCCACACCCTCGTTTCCGCCTCCTCGATCGACCCGGACCTGCGGGCCCGGATCAAGGGCTTGAAGAAGATCGAGCAGGCGAAACTGGTCGGCCAGGCGGTCGCGGAGCGCGCCAAAGGAAAAGGCATCAAAACGGTGGTCTTTGACCGCGGCGGATTCAAGTACACCGGCCGGGTCAAGTCGCTGGCGGACGGTGCCCGCGAAGGCGGACTGGATTTCTAAAGGCCGGATTGGAGAACCATGGTTGAATACCAGGCAAGTGCACTCGAACAAGCTGAACAACTCGATGAGCGCGTGATCGAAATCGCCCGCGTGGCGAAGGTGGTAAAGGGCGGCCGGCGCTTCCAGTTCCGGGTCACGGTGGTCGTGGGTGACAACCGCGGCAAGGTCGGCATGGGCATCGGCAAGGCCAATGCCGTCCCGGATGGCATGCGCAAGGCGACCGAGCGCGCCCATAAGAACATGCACAAGATCTTCCTTTCCGGGACGACCATCCCGCACGAGGTGACCGGCAAGGTCGGCGGTGCCATCATCCTGCTCAAACCGGCCTCACCCGGGACGGGCGTCATCGCCGGCGGCGGCGTGCGGGCCGTGCTGGAGGCCTCCGGCATCCATGACATCCTGACCAAGTCGCTCGGGTCCTCGAACGTGCTCAACATCGTCCAGGCGACCTTCCTGGCCCTGGGGAGCCTCAAGTCGCCCCAGGAAGAGGCCGCCCGGCGCGGCAAACCGGTCGAAGAGCTGCTGCCCGTCTGGGAGAGGAGAAAGAAGCATGGCTAAGAAGACCTCGGAAGGCAAGACCCTGAAGGTCACCCTGGTGCGCAGCCCGATTGGATATCCCCAGCCGCAGAAAGCGACCGTGCGCGCCCTGGGCCTGCGCCACATGCACCAGGTCGTTGAACACCAGGACACGCCCGCCCTGCGCGGGATGCTTGCCAAGGTGATCCATCTGATCCGTATCGAAGAGTAGGCAAGAAGATGAAGCTGAACGATCTCAAACCCAATCTCGCCAAGAAACACCGCAAGCGCAAGGGTCACGGCATCTCCGCCGGCCAGGGCAAGACCGCCGGCCGCGGCACCAAGGGCCAGGGGGCGCGCACCGGGGAAGGCGGCCACCTGTACCGACAGGGCGGGAACCTGCCGTTCTTTCGCCGGCTGCCGTTCATCCGCGGCAAGGGCTTTACCCCGCCGACCGAAGTCGAGTTCAATGAAGTCAACCTGGACCAGCTCGAGCGCTTCAAGGCCGATGCCAAGATCACGCCGGAGAGCCTGGCGGAAGCGGGCCTGCTGCGCGATCCGCGCAACCCGGTGGTCATTCTCGGCCGGGGTGAGCTGAAATCGGCCCTTAAGGTGCGCGTTCAGCGCGTCAGCGCCGGAGCGCGAGCAAAGATCGAGGCCGCCGGCGGGACGGTGGAGCTCACCGGGTAATTCCCGGCGAGGAGGCTTCTGATATGAAAACGGCGTTCTCGGGTTGGCGTTATCTGTGGAAGTCTGCGGACATCCGCCGCAAACTGCTGATCACCCTGCTCCTCCTCGTGATCTATAACCTGGCATCCTATGTCCCTGTGCCGGGGATCAACGGCACGGCCCTGAAACAGCTGATGTCGAGCCTGACCAGTTCCGGTTCCTTCTTCAACTTCCTCGACATGCTGTCCGGGGGTACCATCAGCCGCTTCTCGCTGCTGGCGATGGGTGTCTACCCTTACATCACAGCCCAGATCATCCTGCAGCTGCTCGTGCCCATCATCCCCGCCCTGCAGCGGCGGATGGAGGAGGACCCGCGCGAGGGCCGCAAGTGGATGGAGAAGTGGACCTACTACATAGCCATTCCCATGGCGGTGCTCTCCGCCATCGGGCAGATCAACATTTTCAATGCCTACGCCGCGCAGGCCAACCTGGGCCAGATCGTTCCTTTCAGCCTGAGCGGCACTCAACTGCTGCCCTCCCTGGCGGTGCTGTTCAGCATGCTCGGAGGGACGATGTTTGCCATCTGGCTGGGTGAGCTGATCTCCGAATACGGCATCCGCGGCCAGGGCCTGTCCCTGATCATCTTCGCCGGGATCGTGGCGAAAATTCCGAGCAACCTGGGCGCGCTCCTGGCCGATAAGCAGCACGGGGTGATCCTGGTCATCTCGGCGCTCGTGGTCATCATCGCGGTGGTCTTTGCGATCGTCGTCGTCCAGGCGGGCCGCCGCAATGTGCCGGTGATGTATCCGGGACGCCGGGTCGGAAACCGCATGTCCATGCCGGTCAAAGGCTCGCTGCCGCTCATGGTCAACCTGGCAGGCATGATCCCGCTGATCTTCGGCAGCGCACTGCTGCAGTTCCCGGCCATCATCAGCAGCTACTTCCTCAGCTCGAAGAATGCCTCGATCAAGGCCTTCGCCAACGGCGTCTACACCACGTTTAACAGCACCGGTTCCAACGCCTGGGTGTACTGGTTGTTGTATTTCCTGATGGTGGTGCTCTTCACCTTCTTCTATACCGATGTGTTGTTCACCCAGCAGAACTACGGTGAGAACTTGAAGCGGGTGGGCGCCCAGATCCCGGGTGTCAACCGGGGCACGCCGACCCAGAAGTACCTGACGAAGGTCCAGCGCCGCATCACCTTACCGGGAGCGGTCTTCCTGGGCATGGTGGCAATCCTGCCCTTCTTCATCAACCTGATCCTGCAGGCGGCCAAGATCGGCTCCACGGCCTCGAACTCGACCCTCTTCCTGGTCACCTCCGCCGGCTTGCTGATCGTGGTAGGCGTCGTGCGGGATACGTTCCAGAACATCGAGGCCGAGCTGAAGTTGCACGGCTACGAGGATTCGCTGCTCGTCCGGTAGAAACGCATGCCCAAGTATATCGTCCTGCTCGGACCTCCCGGGGTCGGCAAAGGTACCCAGGCGAAGAGAATCGCCGAGCATGCCCGGTTGCCCCACATCTCCTCTGGGGACCTGTTCCGGGAGAACATTAAAAACGGAAGCCAGCTTGGAAAACAGGCCGAATCCTACATTAATAAGGGCGAGCTGGTCCCGGATGATGTGACGATCGCCATGATCCGTGACCGCCTCTCCCGTCCGGACTGCCGGGACGGGGCGCTCCTGGATGGTTTCCCACGCACGACCGTTCAGGCGGAGGCCCTGGCGAAGCTGCTGGCCGAATTTTCCGGACGGGTGAACTTCGTCCCGTACATCACCGCCTCCGAAGCGACCCTGGTCGAGCGCCTGAGCGGGCGCTGGATCTGTCAGGCCCAGGGGCACGTCTTTCACGAGAAGTACAACCCGCCCAAGAAGGCCGGGGTGTGCGACATCGATGGTTCAGAACTGCGCCAGCGTGAGGACGACCGGGCGGAGACCGTCAAGAGGCGGATCCAGGTCTATTTCCAGCAGACCGCGCCCTTGATCGCCTATTACCGGGAACGCGGCCTGCTGGCAGAGGTCAACGGCGCGCAACCGATCGAAAAGGTCACTGCCGACCTGATGACGGTCTTGGAAAAATAACATGGCTTGGGACCGGGACATTCATATCAAGAACCCTGCCGAAATAGTCTTGATGCGCGAGGCGGGAAGAGTCAATGCCCTGGCGCTCGCGGCCGTGCGGGAGATCATCCGGCCCGGCGTGACGACCGCAGACCTCAACGCGGCTGCTGAGGAACTGCTGCGGAAGCACAACGCCTACTCGCCTTTCAAGAACTACGGCCAACCGCCATATCCGGCCTCGATCTGCACCAGCGTCAACGAAGAACTGGTGCACGGCATCCCGGGGAAGCGGAAATTGAAGGAAGGCGACATCATCTCTGTGGATTGCGGGGCGGTCGTCGAGGGGTTTGTCGGCGACGCAGCCTTTACGGTCGGGGTCGGGGAGGTTTCTGACACCGCCCGCAACCTGAGGGCGGTGACCGAACAGGCGCTCTCGGTGGCGATCGCCATGATGCGCCCCGGGAACAAGACCGGCGACATTTCGGCGGCGATCCAGCAGTACGTGGAGAGCCAGGGCCTGTATGTCGTCCGGGAATACACCGGACACGGTGTTGGCCGGAAAATGCACGAAGGGCCGCAGGTCCCCAACTACGGCACGCCGGGTACGGGGGTCCCGTTGCGGCCAGGGCTGACGATCGCCCTCGAGCCGATGGTGCTGGTCGGCACGTATAAGACCCGCGTGCTGGCGAACCAGTGGACCGTGGTCTCCGCGGACGGGTCGTTGACGGCCCACTTCGAACACTCGGTGGCCGTCACCGAAGGCGCCCCTCTGATCCTGACGCTTCCCTGACCCGCCCGGGGGCCGGACGAAACTGGACGGAAGTGGTTAGAGCATGTATAATCAAATCTTTGGCTGGACTACTGGAAGAGAAGAGTAAGGAGTATTGCGATCATGAAAGTATCACCCTCCATTCGCAAGCGCTGCGCGAAGTGCAAGGTTGTCAAGCGCAAGGGCAGATTGTATATCATCTGCGAGAATCCGAAGCACAAACAGCGACAAGGATAGCAGACCATGGCCAGAATTGAAGGTGTTGACCTACCGCGTAATAAACGCGTGGAAGTTGGCCTGAACTATCTGTTCGGCATCGGCCCGGCGCGCTCGCGCCAGATCCTGGCTGCGACCAAGATCAACCCAGATACGCGCGTCAAGGACCTGACCGAAGGGGAGGTCTCGGCCATCCGGGACTACATCGCCAAGAACTGGAAGGTCGAAGGCGATCTGCGCCGTGAAGAACAGATGAACATCAAGCGCCTGGTCGAGATCGGCTGTTATCGCGGCCTGCGCCACCGCCGCAACCTGCCGGTCCACGGGCAGCGCACCCGCACCAACGCCCGAACCCGCAAGGGTCCGAAGAAGACCGTTGCCGGGCGCGGACGCCGCCGCGGCGGGAAGAAGTAAGTCATGAGGAGCGAGTGAGAGAGTATGGCTCAAACTGTGCGTAGTGCGCGCCGCGCCGGCGGCGCCAAGAAAGGCAAGCGGGCCCTGTCCTCCGGGCAGGTGCATGTATTTGCTTCATTCAATAATACGATCGTCACGGTGACCGACACGGACGGTAACACCCTGTGCTGGGGCAGCGCCGGGTCGGCCGGCTTCAAGGGATCCCGCAAGAGCACGCCCTTCGCGGCCAGGCTCGCGGCCGAGCAGGCCATCAAGGCTGCCCAGGCGATCGGCATCCAGGAAGTGCAGCTCTTTGTCAAGGGCCCGGGGCCAGGTCGTGAATCGGCGATCCGCGCCGTCCAGTCCATGGGGCTCAAGGTCAAATCCATCTCGGATCAGACCCCCATCCCGCACAACGGCTGCCGGCCTCCCAAGAAGCGCCGCGTCTAGTTTTGGCTGAGAGAAGGAAGAGCGTATGGCGAAAGAATTAGGGCCGGTTTGCAAACTCTGCCGGCGAGAAGGTGAGAAGTTGTTCCTGAAGGGTGAGCGCTGCTTCACCCCGAAGTGCGCGTTTGAGCGCCGCAGCTTTGTGCCCGGTCAGCACGGTCCGACCGGCAGCCGCGGCAGTCGCCGCGGTGGCACCGGGCGCGAGTCGGACTATGCCAAGCAGCTGCGCGCCAAACAGAAGGCGCGCCGCATTTACGGTGTCTATGAGCGCCAGTTCCGCCGCTATTACGGCAAGGCTTTGAAAGCGCGCGGGATCACCGGCCTGATGCTGCTGCAGATCCTGGAGAGCCGCCTGGATAATGTGGTCTTCCGGCTGGGCTATGCCACAAGCCGCGCCCAGGCACGGCTCCTGGTCACGCATGGGCATTTCACGGTCAACGGCCGGCGTACGGACGTCCCGTCCATGACGGTTGCCGTTGGCGATGTGATCGCCGTGCGGGACGGTTCGCGCGAATCCACCTATTTCAAGGACCTGGTCCCGCGCGCCGAGACCCGCAATGCTCCGGCCTGGCTGGGGCGGGACCTGAACGGTCTCTCGGGCAGCGTCCTGCGCCTGCCGGAACGCGCTGAGATCGACGGCAACCTGAACGAACAGCTTATCGTCGAGTACTACTCGCGCTAAAGCGAGTTGGCTTTCCTAGACGCGGCGTACCGTTTTGTACGCCGGGAAGAGGTGTACCGTGACCGTTACGAACATGGTGATGCCCAAGATCGAACGCGAGGCGGAAGCACGCAATTATGGCAAGTTCATCATCAGCCCGTTGGAGCACGGTTATGGTGTCACGCTCGGCAACTCCCTGCGCCGGGCCATGCACGCATCCCTGGAGGGCGCGGCCGTAACCTCGATCCGCATCGCGGATGTCCTGCATGAGTTCAGCGACATCCCGGGCGTGCGCGAGGACGTGCTGCAGGTCATGCTACAGATCAAGCAGCTCCGCCTGGTGCTGGAAGGGGTCGATACCACGCGCATGCACCTGGAAGTGCGCGGGGAGGGGGTTGTGACGGCGGCGGATATCATCACCCCGCCGGAGGTCAAGATCATCAACCCGGACCTGTACCTGTTCACGGCCGACAGTGCCAAGACCCGCCTGGACATCGAATTCAACGTCGAACGCGGACGCGGCTATTCGCCGTCCAATGAGCGCGGGCGCATGCCCATCGGCGAACTGCCGGTGGATGCGATCTTCTCTCCGGTCAAGCGTGCCAACTGGGAAGTCCAGGCCGCCCGTGTCGGGCAGAGCACCAATTTCGACAAGCTGGTCATGGAAATATGGACGGATGGCACCATCTCTCCGGAGAGCTGCCTATCGACCGCGGCCAAGATCCTGATCGAGCACCTGCGCTACATTGCCGGCGTCAGCGAAGAGACCCTGACCATCGCCATGGAAAAGGAAGTGGCTGGATCGCGCCTGACCAGTGAAGTGGCGGAGACGCCGGTCGAATCGTTAGACCTGTCCGTGCGGGTCTTCAACTCCCTGAAGCGCACAGGCATCACCACGGTCGGCGACGTGCTGGAGCTGCTCGATAAGGGCGATCAGGCGGTGATGTCGATCCGCAACTTCGGAGAAAAGAGCCTGGAAGAGTTGCGCACCAAGATGCGCGACAAGGGCTACCTGAAGGACGAACCCAAGAAAGAAGCGGAGTCATAGAGTTATGCGACACCAAGTAGCAGGCTATAAATTAAATCGGACCAAGGGTGCACGCATCGCCCTGCGTCGCAACCTGATCAAGCAGTTCTTCACCGAGGAGCGCATCCGCACCACGGTCACTAAGGCTGCCGCGATCCGCGGCGAAGCGGAAAAAATGATCACGATCGCCCGCAACGTCAAGGAGGCCAGCGACAGCGAGAAGGTGGCGGCCCGCCGCCTGATTGCGGCGCGACTAGGCAATAACAGCAATGAGGTCGTGAAAAAGCTGTTCGACGAGATCGCCCCGCGTTTTGCCGAGCGACCCGGCGGATATACGCGGGTTTTGAAGCTGGGTCCCCGCTATGGGGACCGGGCGGAGATGGCGCTGCTCGAGCTGGTGGAGGAGTAAAACCCAGTCCGGGAAAGATCGTCGATCGGCGTTCGATGGTACGTTACCAGATCATCCTTGCTTATGACGGCACCGGCTTTGTCGGCAGCCAGCGGCAGGCAGACTCGCGGACCATCCAGGGAGAACTGGAGAAGGCCCTGCGCAAGCTGGGCTGGAAGGGCCGTACGGTGCTCCTGGCGGGGCGCACGGATACGGGGGTGCATGCCAGCGGCCAGGTGGCAGCCTTTGACCTCGCTTGGGGTCACGGCCTGGATGACCTGACCAGCGCCCTGAACGCCCATCTGCCCGGCGATATGGCCGTGCGGCAGGCAAGGGTAGCCCCGGAGGGTTTCCAGCCGCGCTTTGACGCCACCGGGCGGGTCTACCGCTATCGGTTGTTCTGTGAGAAGCTGCGGGACCCCCTGCGGGAACGCTACGCCTGGCGGGTCTGGCCGGAGGTCGGGGACCTCTCGGGCCTGGCTGAGATCTGGCCGGGACGGCATGATTTTGCCGCCTTTGGCAGTGCCCTCCGCAAGGGCGGCAGCACCGTACGCTCCGTGCAGGCGGCCGATTGGCGCAAGCAAGGCGGCGAGTGGACCTTCGAGATAAGGGCGGATGCCTTCCTGTACCGGATGGTGCGCCGGCTGGTGTTCGTCCAGGTGGCTGCCGGACAGGGCCGACTGTCGGCCGAGGCGCTAAGAAGTGCGCTCGAGAACCCTTCGAAGCTCCTGGCGGGGATCGCCCCCCCGAGTGGCCTGACCCTGGTAGAAGTCTGCTACGATGCGCAGGTGTGATCAAGTCTGAAATTGTGGAGATAGAAAAAGTGTACAAATCTTATTATCCCAAGGCTGCTGAGGTTAACAGCAGGTGGCTCCTGGTGGATGCCGACGGTCAGAACCTGGGCCGCCTGGCGACCAAGATCGCCGCGCTCCTGCTCGGCAAGCACAAACCGACCTTTACCCCCGGTGTGGCGGGAGGTGATTTCGTGGTGGTCATCAATGCCGAGAAGATCACGGTCACCGGCACCAAAACCCACAGCAAGCTCACGGAGAAGATCTATCACCACCATTCGGGGTATCCCGGTGGCCTGAAGTCGGTCACCCTGCGCGACCAGCTGCAGCGGCACCCTGACCGGGTGATCCGCTCCGCGGTGTGGGGCATGCTGCCTCACAACAAGATGGGCCACCACATCCTCACCCGTCTCAAGATCTACCCCGGTGCAGAACATCCGCACCTGACTCAGAACCCCCAGAAGGTCGCTTAAAGGAGCAGGAAGGTCATTATGTCAGTTCAATATTTTGAAGGCATCGGACGCCGCAAGCAGTCGATCGCCCGCGTCCGCCTGATGAGCGGCACCGGCCGGTTCGTAGTGAACGAGAAAGAAGCCCAGGCCTACTTCACCCGCTTGGGGGATATGGATGCCATTCTGGCACCTCTCACAGCTGCCGGTCAGGACGCCAAATCCTACGACATCACCGTCCTGGTCAAAGGCGGCGGCGTGAACGGTCAGACCGACTCCGTCCAGCTGGGACTGGCACGAGCCCTGGTTAAGATGAATCCGGAGAATGTGGTCCCGATGCGCAAGGGCGGCTTCCTGACGCGCGACCCGCGCGTGAAGGAACGCAAGAAGCCCGGTCTCAAGCGTGCCCGCAAGGCCCCGACCTACACCAAGCGCTAGACCCATAGCCGACCCTTTTCCACCGCGGAGACGCGGGGAACGCGGAGGAGCTTTCCTGCTGCGCCCTCGCTCGTCTCTGCGGTTGATTTTTTAAGGAGCGAACATGTCCACCATCACCCTGCTCGGCCTGGGACCCGGCGACCCGGCTCAGTTGACCCGCGAGGCCTGGGAAGTCCTGACCTCATCCGATGAAGTCTGGCTGCGGACGAAGCAGCACCCGACCGTGGCAGGCCTGCCGAAGACGGTCCAGATCCATTCATTTGACCAGCTGTACGAGGATGGGGAGTCCTTCGAGGCGGTTTATGCCCAGATCATCGAGAAAGTCCTGGAGCTAGGGCAGCGTCCCGAGGGGGTGGTCTATGCCGTGCCCGGCGACCCCTTTATGGCGGAGGCGACCTGCCCGGCGATCGCGGCCAGGGCGCGGCAGGAGGGCCGCACCTTGCGCATAGTCAATGGGGTCTCCTTCCTGGAACCGACCTTCTTCGCCCTGGGCCTGGACCCCTACCCGCGCCTGACCCTGATCGACGCCCTGCTGCTCGGCGACGCGCATGTTCCGCCCTTCCCGCCGGATGGACCGGCCTTGATCGCCCAGATCTACTCGCGCCTGGTCGCTTCCGAAGTAAAGCTCACCCTGAACGCTGTCTACCCCGATGAACACCCGGTCCGGCTGGTGCATGCCGCCGGGACGCGGCAAGAGCTGGTCGAGGATTTGCCGCTGCACGCCATCGATCGATCCGAACATATCGGCCTGCTGACCGCCCTGTATGTCCCACCGCTCGGGGAAGGGACTTCCTTTGAATCCTTCCAGGAGATCATCGCCCATTTGCGCGCGCCGGATGGCTGCCCCTGGGACCGGGAGCAGACCCATCTCTCGCTGCGGGCGCATCTCATCGAAGAAGCGTATGAGGTCCTGAGCGCCATGGACCAGGAGGATGGAGCGAAAATGGCGGAGGAGTTCGGCGACCTTCTGCTGCAGATCGTCCTGAATGCGCAGATCGCCAGCGAAGAAGGCGAGTTCAGCGTGACGGATGTCATCCAGGGGATCTACGACAAGATCATCCGCCGCCACCCGCATGTCTTCGGCGAGGCGAAGGTCGCCGGTGTGGAGGGCGTCCTGGCGAACTGGGAAAAGCTTAAGGCCAAAGAGCGCGAGACCAATGGGGAGGAGCAAAACAGCCTGCTTGCCAGCCTGCCCCTGGCGCTGCCGGCGCTGATCCTCGCCCAGGAATACCAGGACCGCGCCGCGCGGGTCGGTTTCGACTGGCCCGAGATCAGCGGGGTCCTGGACAAGATCGCCGAGGAGATCCAGGAGGTCCGGGAGGCCCGGGATGAGCAGGAACTGGCTGCCGAGCTCGGCGACCTGTTCTTTGCGCTGGTCAACCTGGCGCGCTGGAAAAAGGTCGACGCCGAGTCCGCCTTGCGCGGGTGCAACCTGCGCTTCAAGCAGCGCTTCGGTTATATTGAGCAGAAAGCCAGGGAGCAGGGGAGGAAGGTGTCCGAGATGACCCTGGACGAAATGGAGGCCTACTGGCAGGAGGCCAAACTCAGGTAGGGCGGATGATCCCTGCAGGAATTTCCCGCTGATGATTTAAGGGCCCGGTTTTTCCTTGCCGATGAACTCTTCGTAGGCCTTGACGATCAGCTTTCCTTCTGGGAACATGTGAACCTGGACCTTGCGGGTCGATTTCTGGTGCACGAAGATCCCCTCCCGCCGGAAGGTGACGGAAGCGACATCGTCCAGGGGTGTCTCGCCCTGGCTCCAGGCATAGGGGGACCCTTTAACCCACATGCGCCGGTCCGTCAGAACGAATTGGCTGGTGAATGTGCTGATCGTATCTTCAATTACCCAGGCCAGACCCAGCAGGGGGAGAATGCCCAAAAACAGGATCTGGCTGAGCAGGTTCGCCGTTCCGGCGGGCAGGATTTTCCCGAGAAGCGCAGCACTCGGGCCGGACAGGAGGATGTAGAGCAGGCCGATCAGCAGAGCCATGCCCAGCAGGTTGCTGAGGATCTTCCACCCCAGCAGGAACCAGGTCCGGTGGGGTCGGGTCTGATAAAGGATGGCTTCACCAGCCTGGAGTTGGAAGGGGGTGGGGGTCATGATTCAATCCAACGTCTTAAAGCGAGGCTCTGTCTTGAGAAAATCGGAGCAGACGATCGCTTCTTGAATCCATTTTATCAGAACATAGACCAATACGGCATCCTCCCTCATGATTTTCGATTGGCCCTCGGAAAAATTTAAGGTAAATTCTGCTCAGACCCTCTTGCTTTGAAAATGAGATTATGCTAAAATATTTGTGCGATCGCCCCAAATATAGGGGGACATAGTGTCTAATACACCATATATGGCGGCTACATTTGTTCTAGTTTTCACGGAGTGATTCGGATGCGCTGTCCTTACTGCCAGCATGACGATTCCAAAGTGATCGACACCACCCACGACAGCCACGGTGGGGTACGGCGCCGCCGGGAGTGCCTGCACTGCGGGCAGCGCTTCAGTAGCTATGAACGACCGATCCTAGCGACCCCCTTGATCATCAAGCAGGATGGGACCCGGGAGGAATTCGACCGCCAGAAGCTTGAGCGCGGGATCCGCATCTCCTGCGCCAAACGCCCGGTTTCAGCCGAGGATATTGAACGGCTGGTCGGGCAGGTGGAAGCTGAACTGCAAAAGATGGGCAAGGCGGAAGTATCCTCACGTGTCATCGGCGATATGGTCATCAGTGGTTTAAAAGAAATGGACCAGATTGCCTATATCCGCTATGCCATCGTTTATCTGCGTCTGGATGATTTACACGCCCTGAGGGGGGAGATCGACCGCTTGCTGGGTGAGAAATAATTAAGGAGAAGAATAATGGTAACCAAAACCGCTGCATCCAAGCAGGTTCAGTACACGACTCCTCCAATGCCCAGAGACCTTCCCGGCGTGGACCTGACCGATAACGCCCGCCAGGTCCTGGTCCGGCGCTATGTGCGCCGCGGCGATCAGGGCGAGCCGGCCGAATCCGTTGAAGAGATGTTCTGGCGGGTGGCCTATTTTATTGCCAGGGCGGAGCAGGCCTACGGCGGGGATGTCGGATCCCGCGCCCGGGAATTCTATACGCTCCTGACCTCCAAGAAATTTTTCCCGAATTCTCCCACCTTTACCGGTGCCGGGACCCCGCTGGGCCAGCTCTCGGCTTGTTTCGTGCTCCCTATCGCGGATGATATGGGGCGCAATTCGGATGGGATCTTCCAGACTCTGAGGGATGCGGCCTTGATCCAGCAGACCGGCGGCGGGAACGGCTTTTCCTTTGCTCGCCTGAGGCCGAAAGGAACCCTGGTGAAATCCTCCGCTGGCCAAGCTACGGGCCCGGTGGGCTTCCTGCGTGTCTACGATCACGCATTTGGGGAGGTGGCCCAGGGCGGCTGTCTCCTTCCTGAAACGCTGGTATTCACCGAAGAGGGTTTGCTTCGCCTGGATGAGCTGGCTGACGTGGACAAACCGGGATGGCAGGAGAAGATCCGACGGGTGGCAACGGATGAGGGCTGGCGTGTTTCGCCGCGTGCCTTCAATAATGGCATCGCCCCGGTCCTGCGCGTTCACACACGGCAGGGATTGAGCCTGGCAGGAACCCGCGAGCATAAAGTCAAGGTGATGAGTGATGAAGGCCCGGTCTGGCGCGCACTCAGCGATCTCCAGCCCGGCGATTGGCTACTCGTACAGATGGGTCAGCAACGGGGGAAGTTACGAGCGTTACGTCAGCCGGTTCGTTCCCACCCCAACCAGACTTGGCCGCACCTGCCACCTATCCTCGATGAAGAACTGGCCTTTTTTATCGGCTACCTCATCGGCGATGGATTTGTCGCTGCGGGAGAGGACGACCACCGGGTGGGTGTTAGCGTGAGTCATGCTTCCTACTTGATGAAAGACATGCCTGTTCTCATGGAGCGTCTCTTTGGCGTTACCATCCATCGCCAGCAAAAGACGGACGATCGTTCCGTGACCCT
>Ga0187849_1003644_pt1 | contig 13333 bp, 9 predicted proteins | sample June2016WEW_4_10_2_FD_132412 | JGI IMG/M metagenome (GOLD analysis project Ga0187849, IMG submission 132412) | Peatland microbial communities from SPRUCE experiment site at the Marcell Experimental Forest, Minnesota, USA - June2016WEW_4_100 | ecosystem: Environmental > Terrestrial > Soil >... | reverse complement strand
CCTTCACGGTGTAGGAGAAGGTGGCTTTGGAGTAGAGCGGACCGTACTTCTTGGTCTGGGTCACGTCCGACAGGACCACTTTCGCGAGGTACGTGCGGAAGTGGCCCGAGACGCAGTTCGGCTGGCAGTCGTTCTGGTAGAGATCGCCCGTGCCGAGGGCGGTATTGGCTCCCCAGCTCGCCCACTTGACCTTCTTCCAAGAGGCATTGGCGTCTGCACAGCTCATGAGGTAGTTCGCCGGTCTCACTTCCGGGAGACCGAGGCAGGGGAGCACCTTGGGGATGGTCTTCGCGGCTGGGGCCTGGCTCGAGGCGGCCGGGGCCGGACCGCGAGCTGCCGCAGCTCCAACTGTTGGAAGCAACAGCGCGACGGCGATGATGCCGCCGAACATCGAAAGGGAGATACGCCGCAAGGTTCACCTCTGTCTCATCGCTTGAAGGCCGTTCACCGGGACTACGCGATGACAGTAGCGAGCGGCTGGGGCCGGTATGTGTCACATGTCAGTGCTGCGCGCCTATGGCCGAGGCTGTGAATGGGTACCCCGGGCGGTGGCGCGACCGTCTGGGCCGTTCGGGTCCGGTGCAGGGCCTTGAGTCCGTCTCAGCCGAGCCCTTCAGCTACTGGGCACACGAGCGCAAGCACGCGGCCGTGCGGATGTGCGCCCAGAAAGTTCTTGTCTCAGCGCCGCTGCGCCAAGCGCTCAGACGGAGCTGTCGCCAGATCCGTCCGTTTCGCGCTCTCCCCGAGCTTCTGCGCTCGCTGGCGCAAGCGGCAGCGCAGCACCCTCGGGCACGAGCGTCGGTGTCGAGCGGTTGAGCGTCTCGCCCTTGAAGAAGGCCGGCCCTGCGAACCGCCACACCACGGCGCAGACAAGACCGATGAGCGCGCTGATGAGGAAGACCATGAACACCCCGCCGATGTCCCAGTGCGGGGTGAACGGCAACTGCAAGGAGGTGTAGCTCTGATTGCTCGAGAAGAACCAGTCCTGTTCCAAGCTCCAAGCCCCTGCAGCGAAGAGGATCAGTCCGCCAAGGCCTGGCAGGACCCCCTTCATCAGCAGGTCACGCGAGCTTCGCGTGAGGACCTTCCGGTAGTACCACAGGCATGTCCAACCCGTGAGGCCGTAGTAGAAGGCGATCCACACGCCGATGGCCGTGACCGAGTCCGCGATCACGTTCCCACCGGAGAGGTAGTTCATGAGCGAGTACATCACGATCGAGACCCCGCCCATCACCAGGGTCGCGACCGTCGGGGTCAGATACTTCTTGTGTATGGTCCCGAACGCGTCGGGCACCGCCTTGTACACGCTCATGGAGAGGACCGTGCGGGCCGTGGGCAGGATCGTCGTCTGCGTGGACGCGGCGGCCGACGAAAGCACCATGAGCAGCAACAGGTGCGCGAAGACCGAGCCGATCCAGGCCGATCCGAACACGGCAGTCCCCTGCACCGACAGTACGTCGGTCAGGTGCGCTGGGTTCGCCAGGCCTATGCCCGTCGTGCCGACACCGGCGAAGGCCTGCGCCGCGATGGTGACGAGTGCGTACGTCGCCAGCAGCAGCAGCGTGGCGATGATCCCCGCCAGGCCGGGCAGCCGCTTCTTGTCGCTCGTCTCCTCGTTCACCGAGAGCGAGGTGTCCCAGCCCCAGTAGATGAACAGCATGAGGACGAGTCCGTCGACGAGCTTTGTTGGAGAAACGGTCGTCGGGTTGAACCACGACATGCTCGGCACGAGGTGGCCTGCCGGTGCGTGGCCTGTGGCCACCCTGACCAGTGCCACGACCGCGTAGACGGCCAGCATGACGAGCTCGATCGACAAAAGGACCTGCTGGACCCGCGCCGAAACCTCGATGCCCCTGTAACAGACGTAGGTCAGGACGACGATGAAGAGGACGCCCACGAGGAGCACCCAGAAGCTCGTCGGGTTGTCCCCGATGCCATTTCTGTTGAAGAGCAGGAAGCCGTACTGGCCGGCCACCTCGGCAAGGCTCGCCATGACGAGCACGTCGGAGGCGATGATCCCCCAGCCACCCGCCCAGCCCGTCTTGGGGCCAAATGCTCGCGTGGCCCAGGTGAAGGTCGTCCCGCAGTCGGGGTCCGCCTTGTTGAGCTCGCTGTAGCCGATCGAGATCAACAGCATCGGCACAAACGCGGCAATCGCGACGAATGGCGCATGGAAGCCGACATCGGCGACGACGAGGCCAAGCGTTGCCGCCAGGCTGTAGGCGGGGGCAGTGGACGCGGTCCCGATGACCACGCTCGAGAGGAGCCCAATTGCCCCCGACTTCAAGCCCTTGTCGACCCCTTCCTCAAATGGTTGCAAGGCGGGGCCGGCGGACATCAGACCGTGCTCTCGTCCACCATGGCGTCGGCCACCTTGACGAAGCCTGCGATGTTGGCACCCAGGACGTAGTCGCCCGGCCTGTCGTACTCCTCGGCTGCGGCACGCACGTTGGTGTGGATCGCATGCATGATCTGGCGCAACTTGTTGTCCACCTGCTCTCTGGTCCACGAGAGGTGCTCTATGTCCTGGGTCATCTCCAGGCCGGAGACCGCCACGCCGCCTGCGTTCGCAGCCTTGCCCGGTCCATAGAGGAGCTTGGCCTCGAGGAACCGGTCGACGCCTTCGGGCGTGGTCGGCATGTTCGCGCCCTCGGCGACGAGCTTGACTCCGTTGGTCACGAGGCTCCGCGCGTCGGCGCCGTTGATCTCGTTCTGGGTCGCGCTCGGGAACGCGCAGTCAGCAGGGATCGCCCAGAGCGGGTTGAACCCTTCGTCCTTCACCGGTGTGAAACTGGCACCAGGGAAGCGCTCGGCGTACTCGCGGATCCGCCCACGGCGAACGTTCTTCAGCTCCATCACGAAGTCCAGCTTCTCGGTGTCGATCCCGTCGGGGTCATGGACGAAACCGTCGGAGTCTGACATCGTGAGGGGCTTCGCGCCCAGTTCGATCAGCTTCTCGACGGTGTACTGAGCGACGTTGCCACTACCCGAGACGAGACACGTCTTGCCCTGGAGGTTCTCCGCTCGCGTGGCAAGCATTTCCTGGGCGAAGTAGACCGCACCGTAGCCGGTGGCCTCCGGGCGGATCTCCGAGCCTCCCCAGTTGAGACCCTTGCCGGTGAGCACACCGGTGAACTGGTTGGCGATCCGCTTGTACTGCCCGAACAGGAAGCCGATCTCCCGGCCACCGACGCCGATGTCACCGGCCGGCACATCTGTGAACTGGCCGATGTGACGGTAGAGCTCTGTCATGAAGGCCTGGCAGAAACGCCGCACCTCTCCGTCGCTCTTGCCCTTCGGGTCGAAATCGGCACCGCCCTTGGCCCCGCCCATAGGCAAGGTGGTGAGGGAGTTCTTTATGACCTGCTCGAACGCGAGGAACTTCAGCAGTCCGAGGTAGACCGACGGGTGGAACCTGAGCCCGCCCTTGTAGGGCCCGATGGCGCTGTTCATCTGGACTCGATAGCCGCGGTTGACCTGGATCTCGCCGTTGTCGTCGGTCCAACTCACCCGGAACATGATCACCCGCTCCGGCTCGACGAGCCGCTCGAGGACCTTCATCTCCTGGTACTTGGGGTAACGCTCGACAACGGGCTCGAGCGAGGTCAGTACCTCGCTCACCGCCTGCAGGAACTCCGGCTCACCCGAATTGCGTGCCTCGAGATCGTTCAGGATGCTCTTGACGTTGTTGCTCACTTCAGTTGCCTCCCTGTGCACTCCGTTGTGCACATCTGGCTTCTCATTTGCTCGGCTTTGCCGATCTGCCGCGCTCCTCGCCCTCCGTCGTCGGTCCTCGATCACCACATGACGGTCTTGATCGGGTGCAGTAGATCTTCAACCCGATCGGGCTCTTTAGCGATTGTCTCACCGCCAACTGAGCCTGGATAGGGACTTTCGGCCTATGGAGAAATGTCAAGCTTCCTCTAGACTAAGCAGGCGCACGTCTGAAGTTGCATTTCATCGTGCTGCCTCTTGCTGATCTTCGGTCGGATTGCCGAGAAAGGACTTTCTCATGCGAGTTCTCGTGGTAGGAGCCGGTGGAGTCGGGAGCGCCTTTGCCCATATAGCGGCGCGCCGGGGCAACTTCGAGAAGGTCGTGATGGCCGACTACGACAAGGAGCGCGCTGAGAAGGCAGCGTCGGTCTCGGACCGTTTCTCGGGCTTCAAGATCGACGCCTCCGACGAGTCGGCGATCACCGAGCTGATTCGGGCGGAGAACTGCGACATGGTCCTCAACGCCGTCGACCCCCGCTTTGTCATGCCGATTTACCGTGCCGCTCTGGCAGCGGGCGTCAACTACATGGACATGGCCATGTCGCTCTCTCACCCACATGCCGAGGAGCCTTACTCCAAGACAGGAGTGAAGCTCGGAGACGAGCAGTTCGAGCTCGCCCCGAAGTGGGAGGAGCGCGGGCTACTGGCCCTCGCCGGCATGGGGGTCGAGCCGGGCCTGTCTGACGTGTTCGCTCGGCACGCGGTGGACAACCTCTTCAGCTCCGTCGACGAGCTCGGCGTCAGAGACGGTGCCAACCTCGTCATCGACGGCTACGACTTCTGCCCGAGCTTCTCGATCTGGACGACGATCGAGGAATGCCTGAACCCTCCCGTCATTTGGGAGAAGGGGCGTGGATGGTTCACCACCGAGCCGTTCAGCGAGCCGGAGACATTCATCTTCCCCGCCGGCATAGGCCCGGTCGAGTGCGTGAACGTGGAGCATGAGGAGGTTCTCCTCATGCCGCGCTGGCTCGACGCGAAGCGGGTCACGTTCAAGTACGGCCTGGGGGACGACTTCATTGGCGTGCTCAAGACGCTCCACATGCTCGGGCTCGACTCGACGACGAAGGTCTCGGTGGGCGTGGAGAAGGTTTCGCCTCGAGACGTCGTCGCTGCGTGCCTTCCGGACCCGGCCCTGATCGGACACCTCATGCACGGAGTCACCTGCGCCGGAACCTGGGCGACGGGCATTGGCAAGGACGGCTCACCGCGGGAGGTCTACCTGTACCACGCAGTCGACAACGACTGGTGCATGTCGGTGGACGACTCGCAGGCTGTTGTCTGGCAGACTGCGATCAACCCGATAGTGGCAATAGAGCTCCTCGACTCGGGAGCCTGGTCAGGTGTCGGGTTGCTCGGTCCGGAAGCGCTCGCGTCCGAGCCGTTCCTGGAGCTGTTGAACGACAGCGGCGCTCCGTGGGGCCTCGACGAGAGAACGCCGACGGCGGCTTTGCAGTAGCCCGAGGGCGTCATATCCGAGGAGCGTTTTGCCCGGCGTTGAGGCCCTGGATGTCTTGGAGATCGGCTGACATGGCCTGATACCCCAGACGTCGTCTCGCCCGCGGGCCATGGACAGCTTGTGCGTCTATGCGGGCGCCGCGCGCTCTGGGGATGGTCGGTGTGGAGGGGTCGTGACAGCCTTACAAGCCTGATGTATTCCAGGGCGCGCCACCGCCCAAGAGGGAAGAGATCACTTCGTAGCTTCGGGGCCGCTTTTGGGGCTCGAGCTTGCAATGACGGGTGCTGAGCCGCCGAACTCCGGTCGAAGATGGGCCTTTGGCCCTATCGCCCGCCGAGCCTCGAGCCTATGCTTGCATGATGAAGCGGATTTCTGCCTATTCTCGGCCTGAGTCCATCGGTGAGGCGTTCGCATGCCTCGACGGGCCCGGGGCGGTTCTCATCGGCGGTGGGACAAAGCTGAACGGCCGGACGTCATCCGAGCCCATGTCGGTGGTGGACTTGCAGGTTGCCGGCCTCGACGGGATCGAGCGGCTCGACGCTGGGACGCTACGTATTGGCGCGACCACGACGTTGCAACAGCTCGTCGACAGTGAAGACGTCCCAGCGGTCGTTCGCGAGGCGGCCCGGCGGGAGCTACCGAGCACGCTGAGGGCTCAGTCCACGCTCGGCGGGGCGGTCGTCAGCGCCGACAGGGAGAGTGAGCTCCTCGCGGCTTTGCTGGTCCATGATGCGGTCGTGTTCGTCGCGCGCCCTGGGGGAACCGACAAGATGGGGCTGGAGGCTCTGCTCGCGCATCTCCCGCTCGCGTCGCACGACATTGTGACGGCTGTTGCCATCGACACCGCGGGCACGGCGTCGGTCGCGCGTGTGGCGCGCACGCAGGCTGACAAGCCCATCGTGGTGGCGGCGGTTCGTGTGGGGGCCGACGGGCGCAGACGGCTTGCCCTCGCCGGGGTGGCGTCGGCTCCGGTGCTGGTGGAAGAGGAGGACGAGCTCGATCCGCCTGGCGACTTCCGCGGGTCTGGCGAGTACCGCCGCGCGATGGCCGCCGTGCTCATTTCTCGTGCGATCGAGGGGGTGTCCTGATGGAGTTGACCATCAAACTGAACGGTGTCACACATAGCCTCACCTGTGACGCAGGTGACTCGCTACTTGACGTGCTGCGCCGGGAGGGGTGCTTCAGCGTCCGCTACGGGTCGGAGACCGGTGAGACCGGCGCAGCAGCGGTCCTGCTCGACGGCCGGCTGATCTCGGCCGATGTGCTCCTTGCCGCCCAGGCCGACGGGCACGTGGTCACTACGGTCGAGTCGCTGAACGTGGCCACAGGGGAGATGGACCCGATCCAAGAGGCGTTCGTCGAGACGGGGGCGCTCCAGTCCGGGTACTCGGCCGGGGCGATGGTTCTGGCGACCAAGGCCCTCCTCGAACGTGGCCCTGATCCCACCGATGACCAGATCCGCGACGCGCTGTCGGGGATCCTCGACCGCGAGACCGGCTACACCAAGGTGATCGAAGCAGTCCGCCGCGCCGCGGCGGTGCTCCGAGGCGAGAAGCCGGACCCGATGGAGCCCCTCGTCGTCGAATCCCTGTCGGGAAATCTGGAGCTGGCAGAGACGCTGCCTCCGCTCGGGCTGGACGTCTCGCCTGCTGTGCCGCGTCTTGTGACGTCCCCCGATGTTCCGGAGACCGCTGTGGTCGGAAAGCCTGAGCACAAGGTGGAAGCTCTGCGTCTCGTCAAGGGCAACGCAGCCTTTGCCGACGACATCGAGCTTCGCGGGATGCTGCATGCGAAGGTCCTGCGGAGCCCGCATGCTCATGCTCGCATCGTCGCGATCGACGACTCGCAGGCAAGGGCGTTGCCCGGTGTGCACGCCGTGGTGCACCACGCCAACACGCCGCGGGTGAAGTACGCCTCGGGCGGCCAGAGCTGGCCCAACCCGCGTCCGCACGACGAGGTGAGCTTCGACGACAAGGTGCGTTACGTCGGTGATCGGGTCGCAGCCGTCGCCGCGGAGTCGCCGGAGATCGCCGAGGAGGCGTGCCGCCTGATCAAGGTCAGCTACGCGGTTCTTCCGGCGGTCTTGGATGCCAGGTCGGCCTTGGCCGAGGGCGCGCCTGTTATCCATGACGAATCTGACACGGTGGGGATCTTCGACGCTGCGCACAACATCAGCCACCACATCGAGGGCCAGACCGTCAGCGATGTGGAGATGGACGCCGCCTTCGCCCGGGCCGACCACGTCTTCGAGACGACCTTCGAGGTCCAGCAGATGCAGCACACCCCGATCGAGCCGCACGCCACGATCGGCTGGCTCGACGAGGACGAGCGGCTCGTGCTGCGGTCGTCCACGCAGGTGCCCTTCCACATCCGCCGCATGCTCGCGCCGCTGCTCGGGCTCCCGGTCAAGGCCATTCGCATCATCAAGCCGCGCATGGGCGGCGGTTTCGGCTCGAAGCAGGAGATGGTCATCGAGGACATCGTCGGTCACCTCGTGCTTGCTACCCGCCGGCCTGTCCGGCTCGTTCTCAACCGGGAAGAGGAGTTCATCTCTACGCGGACCCGACACTCCCAGACGCTCACATACCGCACTGGGGTCACGAGCGATGGTCACCTCGTGGCACAGGACCTGCGCGTGTTGTCGAGCACCGGCGCCTACGGCACACACGGTTTCACCGTGAACTCGCTCACGGGTGCGCGCGGCCTCTCGCTCTACAACTGCCCGGCCAAGCGGTTCAGCTGCGACGTCGCCTATACGAACCGCCCTGTGGCGGGCGCCTTCCGCGGCTATGGGGCACCGCAGGCGTTCTTCGGGCTCGAGTCGCAGATGGAGGACATCTCCCGAGCCTTGCACCTTGATCCCATCGCGTTCCGGCGCATGAACTGGGTGCAGTCCGGCGATGCACTCGACATATTGCCGCGCCTCGGCGAACGGGGGGGCGTGGTGGAGGAGATCGCACCGGAAGACCTGCCGCATGTGACGACCTGCGGCCTCGAGGAGTGCGTAGCGCAGGGCCTCCGTGCGATCGGCTGGCACCGCCGGGAGGACCCTCTTTGGAAGCAGCCACCCGACCGGCCGCACATCCGCCGCGGGATCGGGCTCGCACTGTGCATGCAGGGATCAGGCATCCCGTTTGTGGACATGGGGGCGTGCTCGATCAAGATCAACGACGACGGGTCGTTCAATCTCCTCGTCGGTGCTGCCGACCTCGGTACCGGGGCAGACACGGTGTTCGCCCAGATCGCGGCCGACGTGCTCGGGGTCGCGACTGACGACATCTTGGTGTACTCGGGCGACACCGACTTCACGCCGTTCGATGTCGGCGCGTACGCCTCGAGTACCACCTACATCTCCGGCATGGCGGTGAAGAAGGCCGCCGAAGCCGCGCGGGTACGGATAGTGGAGCGAGCGGCCCGGCTGTTGCGTGTCGACGCCGACGAGATCGTGCTGCGCGACCGCCGTGCCTGGGCGCTCGACGGGCAATCCATTTCGATGGGGGACATTGCCCTGAACGCGCTGCACACCGAGGACCAGGAGCAGATCATGGGGACGGCGTCCCACTGGTCGACCGAGTCACCGGCTCCGTTCGCTGCGCAGCTCGCCGAGATCGAGGTTGACGTCGACACTGGCCAGATAACGGTCAACAAGCTCGTGATGGCTGTGGACTGCGGTGTGGCGATCAACCCCGTGACAGCGAGCGGCCAGGTGGAGGGCGGCATGGTGCAGGCGCTCGGCTACGCGCTCAGCGAAGAGACGCTCCTCGATGATCTCGGCCGCCCGCTGAATGCGCGCTTTGGGCCGTACTGGATCTTCCGGTCCGACGACACGCCGACCATGGAGGTCTTCCTCGTGCAGACGATGGAGGCTTCTGGCCCCTTCGGGGCAAAGTCCATCGCCGAGATCGTCATCGATGCCGTCGCTCCTGCGGTACGCAACGCCGTTCTCGACGCGACCGGTGTGACCATCGACGCGATCCCCTTCACGCCCGAGCGTGTCTGGCGTGCCTTGCATCCCCAGCCGACAGTTGATCTGTAGCGCCTGGGGAAACCTGAGATCGAACGCCTGTCAAGTGTTCCATCTGGATCAGAGAGGCGAGAAACACGAGCCGTGACGGCTCACAGCCGTTCAGGAAGGTGCTGCAGCTTGTCAGCTAGAGACTCGCAGCGCTGTACGACGAAGCTCTGAGTCGAACCCCCGCACAGGGTCAGCTCGAGCGAGCCGGCAACCGGGGCCGTTGAGATCGGCAAGAGCCGGATATGAGTCATCTTGGCCCAAGTGATCTTGAGAGCGGGGGCCTCTGTCGCGCGCCGGGGCGTAAAGGAGAGTCCCTGCCCGTCCAGCACGAGCTCCCCTGCCACATGGCGGCTCCCCCGGGTTCCCGGAAGACTCTCGGCCCGTGCCGGACCCGCATAGATAGCGTCACCCGAGAGGCTCCTGAGCCGGCTCTGTTCGAGTCGGCGCCACCTTCGCTTGATCAATGGCACTTGTATCGCCGCCAACGCGGTCATGACGGCGAGGAAGAGTGTCGCTGCGATGACCATCTTTGACGAGTGGTTCAGTCCGACGGCCATTATGAAGCCCAGCGCGGCCACCGCCAGGACACGAGTGATGACGAATTGCCAAAGGCCCTTGGGCGGCACAATCTCGCAAGTGGGGAGCCGCAACTCGGATGGCTCTCTCGACACGAAGCGCAGGCTAGCTGTGACTGTCGCCGCAAGCGCATCGTGAGACCATTTGCCTTCATGCGCCGCGAGGACTCAAGAAGCCCCCGGAAGGCTCCTGGGCTCGATTCGCTCCTCCATCGCCTGGTCTCCCTCTCGGTGAACCAGGTAGGCCCCTTTTCCCCTGATCTCGGTCACTGCCTCGACGAAGTCGGTGCCTCGGTAGAGGAGACCGACCCCGTCGTCAGAGGCGTACCCGTCGGGCAGCACGCCATCGGCGACGAGTCGCTGGAACAGGGGACGGCGCTGGGGCTCAGAGTCGTAGTGGACTCCATTGGAGTAGGGCAGGATGCCGAGGCCGTTGGTCACGGGGCGCAGGTCTGGCCCGAAGGAGTCGGTCGTGCCCCCGACGTGCCAGCACACTGAGCCGGCGGACACTCCGGCGAGCACGACGCCTGCTCGCCAAACCTCGGCAAGTGTCCGGTCGAGACCATGAAGCCGCCAGATCGCGAGCAGGTTCGCGACGCTGCCACCGCCAACCCAGATCACGTCTTGGTCGAGCAGGAAGCCTTCTACGTCTTCGACGCTCGGCATAGGGAACAGGTTCAGGTTCACTACGTCGATCCCGGCCGCGTGCCCGGCCTCGTCCCACAATCCGTTCCACCAGCGCTGGTCGCCACCGGCGGTTCCCACGTGGCACAAACGGGGACGCCGGGCATCCACCCCGGCAAGCTCGATGGCGTGAAGGACCAACGGAGCGAACGCGAATTCGGTACGAGACCCTCGCTTGATTCCTCCAGAGGTTGCAAGGATCGTCGGCAGATGAGCTGGCATGCCGTGAGCCCTCAGCTTCGTCCCGATCGGACCGGAGTCTCTGGTGCTGATTCCCGACGCCGGTCCTGACGGTGTTGAGCACTCCGGTTCGGCAGCACGACGAGCACCACGAGTCCTGCGGTGCCGACCACGACCGCTCCGACGCTGACGGCGAGGTCCAAGCCACTCACGAACGACCGCCGAGCGAAGTTGGCAAGCTCGGGGCCGAGCACGCCGCCGATCTTCTGGCTGACGGCGAGAGCACCGCCGAGCGAGCCGGTGATCAGGTGCAGGATCGACGCCGGCATCTTGTAGTGGGCGAGCACGGGAGCCAGCCGGTTCTGGTAGCGGGTGTTGAGAAGGCTTCCGAGAACACCGACTCCGAGCGCGCCACCGGTTTGCAACGCGGCGCCGTTGGTGGCCGCGCCCACTCCGGCTTGGTCGACAGGCAAGGATCCCATCACTGATTCGGTGCTGGGGGCGAAGGCGAGGCCCGTGCCGAGGCCAATCAGCAAGAACGCGGGAAGCACGTCCATATAAGTGTCGTGGACGGTGACTCGGGTCAAGAGCCCGAAGCCCAAGGCGACGATAGCCATTCCTGCGAAGACAACAGGCTTGGTCCCGACTAGGCGGTCCACCACGCTCGAGAGAGGAGCAACGACTAGCAGCACGGCGGCGATCGGTGCGATCCGCAGGCCGGTCTCAAAGGCTGTGTAGCCAAGGGAGAACTGCAGGTACTGAGTGAGGAGGAAGAGCCCGCCCATCAATGCGAACATGACGAGCCCCATGGCTCCCACAGCGGCCGAGAACCGCCGCGACTTGAAGAAGGAGACCTCGAGCATCGGGTGGGACGAGTGCCGTTCCCAGACTATGAACAGGGTCAGCACCGCCAGCGCGGCGGCGATGGCGCCGAGGATGAGCGGGGAGGTCCAGGAGCGATTCGGTGCTTCGATGATCCCCCACAGCAGCAGTCCCATGCCCACGATGGACAGGCCGGCACCGATCGGGTCGGAACGCTTGGTATTCGAGTTCTTCGAGTTGGGCACGAGCCAGACCGCTGCGAACAGCCCGATCAGCGCGATGGGCACGTTGACGAGGAACACCGAGCCCCACCAGAAGTGAGCGAGCAGCCAGCCGCCGGCCACAGGACCAACAGCCACACCAAGCCCCGTTGTACCCGACCAGATTCCGATGGCGCGGGCTCGCTCACGGGCTTCGGTGAAGGTACTGGTTAGGATCGACAGGGTCGAGGGCATTATCGCCGCTCCTCCGATGCCCATGAAGGCTCGCGCCGCGATCAGCCGATCGGCCGTTCCCGAGAAAGCGGACACCGCTGAGCCAGCTGAGAAAATTGCCAGTCCGGTCATGAAGACCCACTTGCGTCCCAGGCGGTCGCCGAGGCTGCCGGCGACAAGAAGCAACCCGGCGAAGACGATCGCGTAGGAGTCGACGATCCATTGCAGCGAGCTCGACGAGGCGTGCAGGGTGCGCACGATCACCGGCAGCGCCACGTTCAAGATCGTGTTGTCGAGGCTCACGATGAGGAGGCTCACGCACAGCACGGTTAGAATGAGCCGACGGTCCCGGATGGGTCGGATCGCTGAGTGTTCGGACGTCTCGGAGCGTGCCGCCGGGTCTGCGGAACCCGGTCGTGAGGTACCGACAGGCTCGGGGCCGGAGACGGAGGTGCTCATCGAGAGTCGGATGATCCTTGCCGAAGGGAGGTCCGCGGGGCACACCTCCGTTTCCTTGTTCCCTCGTCACGGCGGTCGATGGCTTCGGCTGTCTGTCGCCGACCGGTCGCTCCCAACGCAGTGTGCGTGCTTGTCACTGTCGTCCTTGATTGCGGGCTGTCTGCTACGGGCAATGTGCCGGCGCCGCGCCGCGGACCCGGCACAACAATCTCCACTCTAACCAGCAGTAGCTGGGTTCTCCCAGCGTGCAAGCAGGTCGATTGTGGACGGACCATGGCCGGCCGTGGGCCTCTCTCAGCGATTGCCGAGGCGCAACTCAGGAAATCCTCAGGTGTGCTCGGTCTACTGAATGTGGGTAGTTGTATGCGCGCTACCGTCCCCGAGGAGGAGAGGGCGATGAACGAGGACCGCGAGAGCGTCGAACCCACCGGAGAGAGGGTCGATGGGCCGGCATCAGGGGAAGCTGTCAGTGGAGGACCGCCCGAGTTTCCGGCCATGCCCATCAGGACAGACGCCGGAGCCGGCGGCTGGATGTGGGTGCCTCCTCCACCTCCACCCGGCGCGCCCGGAGGAATGGGCGATGGGGCCAAATGGGTTGGCCCCCCGGGAGCGTACTGGGGTGTGTCGCCCACACCGCAGCCACACCGGCGTCGGGTTGCGACCATATTGCTGGTCGTGGGGCTGCTTCTGATCGGCATGGCGGCGGGATTCGGCATCGGTCACGTTGCCTGGAAGTCGAGGTCCACCTCGCTGCCATCGGCAAGCTCGCCCTCCTCGGGCTCGCCGAGCTTCCCGTTCGGCTCGGGCACACTGCCGTTCGGCTCGGGCACACTGCCGTTCGGCTCGGGAACCTCGCCGTTCGGCTCGGGAACCTCGCCGTTCGGCTCGGGAACCTCGCCGTTCGGCTCGGGAACCTCGCCGTTCGGCTCGG
>Ga0187849_1003642_pt1 | contig 13336 bp, 12 predicted proteins | sample June2016WEW_4_10_2_FD_132412 | JGI IMG/M metagenome (GOLD analysis project Ga0187849, IMG submission 132412) | Peatland microbial communities from SPRUCE experiment site at the Marcell Experimental Forest, Minnesota, USA - June2016WEW_4_100 | ecosystem: Environmental > Terrestrial > Soil >... | reverse complement strand
GCGATTTCGTCAATGGTCTTGATGATCTTTGAGGTCTCTTCACTGGCTTTTGAAATCTCCTCCATGGAAGAGGTCAGGTGCTCCATCGATCCGTTGGCTTGCTCGACAACCTGCCTGGTTTTGTTCATCAGATCATTGGCCTGATTAGCGTTTTCGGCATTCTGTTTTGTCATGGAGGCCATCTCTTCCAAAGAGGAGGAGGTTTCCTCGATAGATGCGGCCTGCTCGGATGCTCCTTCGGCAAGTTCCTGGCTGGCGGATGCAACCTGGGCAGAACCGGAAGCCACCTGATCGGCGCCTTCTGTTAAGCCCTCAACGACACGGCCAATGGGTTCGGTAATGCTTCGAGTGATGAAAAAGGCCATCAGGAGCCCGAGTACGGATGCTGCGACCCCCAGGAAGAGCAACAGTGTTTTGCCGCCCGAAGCGGCCTGTGCAGATGATTGACCATCATTAATGGCCAGTTCCTCTTGATGATCTGAGAAAGATTGCAGTAGTTGCAGCATCTTGTTTTGAGGCGCGATAACTTCATTAATAATAGTATCGGCCGCCTCTTGACGTTTATTGGCAGCGCCCAGGGCAGCGGCTTTATCCGACAGTTGCACCACAGTGGCCAAATTTTCCTTTATCCCTGCAACCAATTCCTTACCTTTGCCCGTGGTCAGTGTTTTTTCAAGTTTGTTGAGGGTATCCATCAACTCGGTCTTAGCCTTGTCGAAATTCCCTTTCTGTTTCTGCTTGACACCCTCATCGGACGTGAGGGCAATGTTTCCTACCGACCGGGCAATGACATCATAGTCTTTCATGATATCATAAAGCATTTTCATATGAGGCATTCGCACCTCAACAATCCCGTTTATTTTGTCATTCAGCAGGACCATGCGGCTTGCGCCAATAAATGTCACTATGGCCACCAGCACAATCGTCAATCCGAAACCCAACAAAAGTTTTGTCCTCAATTTCAGTTCAGTCAACAACATGGCTTTCCTTCCTCCAACGATGTAGTCTGTGTTCAGAGTGGTCCCGAACTCCGGGGTCTATTCAATGTCCGATCCCTTGATGTTTAGGACCTCCGAAACTGAATCCACAACGATTCCTGTATGCAGCCTACCTGTGTCAGAATCGGTCTCGACCACCACGAGGCAGGCGCGACCACAGAATCCGAACAGAAACCTTGCGGGGCGTGGAATTCGCCCCGGTGTTTCCGGATGGACACTTTCGATGTATCGGCTAATTACGGGTAATTCTTGAGGATGAAAATATTTTTCAGATCTTTAAGTTGCGCCTTCGGGTTTTTTTCACCGGGTGTATAGAGCATCCCCAACCTTTTTACCGGCGCAACTGTTCACGCTATCCATAAGCAAATTGTGTGCCGCCCGGTTGAGAGTTCGCCATGCTCTTCGTGGTCAGATAGTTTTTAGTTTCAGGAGTCTGGTCAGCACCTTGTCCAGCGTATCCGCAAAACGCTGTCTGTCTTTGTGAGCGAATTGTTTGGGGCCGGGCGTAATGCCCCCAGCCTCGCGGAGGTCCTGCATGAAGTTGCGGATTGAAAGCCGCTCTCCGATATTTTCATCCGTGAAGAGTTCCCCTCTGGTGCTTATGACTATTACACCTTTTGGTACGAGGACGGAAGCCAGCGGGATATCCTGTGTGACCGCAACGTCCCCCGCCTGGGCGTTTTGGGCTATATGCACGTCGACAGCTTCAGGGTCCGCCCCGATCCTGCGGCTCGAAACGTAGCTGGATTCAGGGAGGCTGATGTATTTATTCGCGACAAAGACGGCAGGAATTTTGAGCCGCCTTGCCGCACGGATAATCTGCTCCTTGATTGTTCCAGGGCATGCATCGGCATCCACCCAGAGAGTCATCACATCTCCATTGATCCTGCAACTCCTGCATTAAGATGCAGGCTTTCTCAGACAAAATTGGATAAAATAATAAATTAGGTCCCGTATTCATATGCATATTAACAGAACAGCCGACCGGTTGACTATTTCCGGGTAGTCGGGCGATATTATAAATTTTTGACTCGTCTGAATTTTCTCCGCGTTCTATTCGCGCTCTGCGGCTAAGGAAGGTAACTATCATGCAGAAACGTCACGACATCCGCAATCTTGCCATTATCGCCCACGTAGATCATGGCAAAACGACCCTCGTTGATGCCATGCTGTGGCAGAGCGGTATTTTCCGGGATAACGAGCAGGTCGCCGAGCGGGTGATGGACAGTCTCGATCTGGAGAGGGAAAAGGGCATCACCATCATGGCGAAAAATACGGCCATCATATACAAAGGGGTAAAGATCAACATAGTCGATACTCCGGGCCATGCGGACTTTGGCGGCGAGGTCGAACGCACCCTTAACATGGTCGAAGGAGTACTGCTGCTGGTTGACGCCACTGAAGGACCGCTGCCTCAGACGCGGTTCGTCCTCGGAAAGGCCCTGGCGCTGGGATTGCCTCCGATTCTGGTCATAAATAAAATCGACCGGCCGGATCGGCGAATAAGTGAGGTTCTCGATGAAACCTACGATCTTTTCATAGACCTGGATGCAACTGAAGATCAGCTCAACTTTCCCGTGGTCTACACCAACGCCAAGGCGGGAGTCGCGCTAACCGATCCCGAAGGCCGTGGACACGATCTGGTCCCGCTGTTGGATACGATCCTTTCATCTATTCCAGCACCGTCATACGACCCCGAAGCTCCACTCCAGTTTCTGGTCACAACTCTCACTCACAGCGATTATGTCGGAAGGGTCGCGATCGGCAAAATCGTCAACGGCACATTGCAACATGGCAGGGAGGTCATGCTCATCAAGGCCGGCGGCGCGTCCCGAAAGGCTTCTCTGAGTGCTGTCTATACCTATGAGGGGCTAGACCGGGTGGACAGGCAATCTGCCGAAGCAGGCGATATAGCGGGGGTCGCCGGACTGGACGACATATTCATAGGGGATACACTGAGCGACCCAGCGGACCCGCGCCCTCTGCCCGTTATAACCATTGAGGAGCCGACCATATCGATGGTCTTCTCCGTCAACTCCTCTCCTCTGGCAGGAAAAGACGGCAGGTATCTGACCTCCCGTCACATTAAAGAACGCCTCGATAAGGAACTGCTCTACAACGTGAGCCTCCGGGTCGAGCAGGCGGAAAATCGTGAAGCATACCGGGTGAGCGCCCGTGGAGAACTGCAACTGGCCATTCTTGTAGAGACCATGCGCAGAGAAGGCTTTGAGCTTTCCATTTCGAGGCCCAAAGCCATAACCAAAGAAATTGACGGACAGCTCTGCGAACCCATGGAACTTGCTACGATAGACATTCCGGAGGGCTTTATCGGGATCGTCACCGAGATACTTAACGCCAGACGCGGACGGATGACCCGGATGATCAACAACGGGTTTGGCCGTGTTCGTCTTGAATTCGACGTTTCATCCCGTGGACTGATAGGCTTTCGCGGCCAGTTGTTGACCGAAACGCGCGGCGCGGGGATCCTGAACACGCTTTTGTCAGGCTACCGGCCACATGCGGGAGATATTCCCGGCCGCCCCAATGGAGTGCTGGTTTCCGACCGTGAGGGAAAGTCAGTCACCTTTGCCATTCATCATCTACAGCCGCGCGGCACAATTTTCGTGAACTCGGGAGAGCCGGTATATGCCGGGATGATCGTAGGGGAGAATTCGCGTTCGGCGGATATCTGGGTAAATATCACGAAGGAAAAAAAGCTGACGAACATCAGGGCCGCCGGGTCCGATGAGGCCCTGAGGCTCATCCCGCCGCGCCAGTTCAGTCTGGAGCAGGCTATGGAGTACATTACCGACGACGAACTGGTCGAGGTAACCCCCTCTTCGATCCGCCTCCGCAAGATGAAAAACAGGCAACATTAAATTCGTAAATCTGCACACTGGAAATTTTTCACGCGACGCAAAGCCTGAATGCTGGTTGACGATACTAATTGGATACCTGCTCAAAAGCCTGGTGGTTTCACTCTTTCTCCTTTGTTACTTTTCTAACCCCGCCTTGAGCAGTTCCATCATCCACACTGCCGGAAACTCAACGCCCTGACGGGCAAGTACTTTCAGGATACCGGGGGCGCAGTTATGAGACAAAAAAATCTCCCTCCACAGGGGAGGGAGTATAAACGGACGAGGAAGGCTAACGGCGTCTTGAACGGAAAAAATCAGGGGATGGGGACTCGAATCCCTACCGGCCGGCCTGGATCGGCGGCTTTTCCGCTCAGATGTTTCCCAAATGCTGTTCGCGGTATTCCTTTATTGTCGCTTCGTCAACGAGTTCTCTGAACTTGGCGACACAGAACTCGTCCAGGCAAGCCTTAGGCCAGAGCAGCGGCACCACCTCGGTGATGAATTTTTTCTGATCTGCTTCGCTCAGGCCCAGAATCGCCGATTTAATTTCGCCCAAAGTCATGGTGAATCCTCCTTCGCAGATGAATTCCAGTCAACTCCCTAAAAACCTTAACACCACCCTGGATAATATATTAAGTTAATCACCGGCGGATGCCGAAGCTGCATTTTGCACCCGGATTTAACCCGAAAGACCTTTTGGAACACCCGGAAGGCCCATTCAATTATCCCAAATACCTATCAAACACGCAGGTGGCACGCCAAAAAACTGGTGATATCCTAAACAATCATTAACTATGGTTTCGACCGGTGTCGAGGAGGGTGTTCACAATACGTTGCTACAACTGGCTCCATCTTCAATATGGCAGTATTTATATATTCGCTTTATTGAGGCCTTGCAGCGGATTCGTAATGACAGGATCCCTTCACGACCCGACGATTTCACCGAACTCTCAGCCCTTGCTGATCATTTCAAACAGCGTGACTTCTATCGGTTTTGCCAGAAGACTGCCGGCTCTCTGTTTGTACGCCTTCAGATGCGGCGTTTCACGATGCTTCACCAGGTCTTCCATGCTCTTCCAGTTCTCGTAAAACATAAACTGCGACTTATCATCGGCCGCTTGGTGGACGTCGTAGTTTATGCATCCAGGTTCCAACCGTGTAGGGCTGACCAGGGACAAGAGTTCCTGCCTTACGGTTTCCTCCATCCCCTCCTTCGCCTTCACCAGCGCCAGCACCGTGATCCGTTTGTTCTTCATTGATTCCTCCTTATCGTGGAAATGTGAGAACACCACCATATCATCCCTTATCGATCAAATCATCCCCCGATACCGCACGTGAGGGCTTCACCGCAGAGGCGGGGGTTTTGCCCCCTCATCTTCCGTTCAGCTCTATTGACTACAAAGAGAAGTCTAAAAAAGAGCATCCTTTGATTTGCTCTGTGATTGGGTAAAAGATTCCCAAGCCAACCTGTTCATTATACGCTTTTGGCGACAAAACAAAAGCGGGCCTTCGCCCGCTCTGTTCGCATCCCCTCTGAGGCACAAAATCAAGCCACACTTCATCTCCCCAATCAGGGACGTAATCAGCTACCAAATCTCCGCTCCTTGAGGTCCTCCGATGTCAACCTCTTTATGGATGTTTCCCTCCGTAATTGCATCCAGCATTTCACATAAAGAGTATTTTGGTTTTGAGTGTGTGGGCTTGACAAACAATCCACCCTCCAATATGGATAATTCAACAGTTGTGTTCTTCCGGATTTTCAACTGCGTGGCGAAATCGGTGGGTATTCTCAGGGCCAAACTGTTCCCCCATTTCTTAATGAGAGGCGTCCTCGGCCTTCGTTCCAAAATCTCTCCTGGTTGAGACTTCTTTTAAGGCTTAATGATTACGGTGTCTGTATACACAGCGTAGAGACGCCTCGAACATTACGTCGACCAAAAAAAGAAAATAAATTTTAACGATTCACCCCGGATCAAGTCCGGTCCTCCGGCGCTGCCCGTCTCGCGGAACGTCGAAACCCTGGTGTGGCTGTCCCGATTCCCAATCCCTGCCCGCCACTAAAAGCAGCGTGATTAAGTCTGGCTGGCGGTCCCGGTTCCCAAGCACCGTCGGCCACCGAAGGTAGCGGGCATCCCGGCTGGCGGTCCCGGTTCCCAAGCCCTCACCGGTTCTTGGACCACTGCCTGAGATCGTCGGACCAGGCGCAAACTATTCTTTTGCCGTGCCGCCGCCTTCGGTAAAAGATACGGCCCCCCTCCAAAAGCGGGCCCCTATATCCCCGTATCGACCGCTCGGATACTCCAAGAAATTGTGCAATCTGCTTCCATCCCACCAGCAGATCGTTTTCCACCATGATCTTTCCTCCTCACCCATTCACCTGTTCACCGATTTGCCTGCTTTTTTGGCTAAAGCAGGCGTTACAGACACTTGCAGACCGACTTTTTATGGTTTTTCAGCTATATTTTTCGTCTCGTGTAGTACCCTGACAAAACTGTCTGCGTCAGCGTAACCGTATACGGCGACCATACAGTGACCGGGACTACGGGGCCGCAGGCCAAGCTCCTTTGCAAGTTGGGCGACAACCTCCCCGTTGGTGGTCCCGGTTGCCCTGGCATACAGATCGACAACCTCCAGCTTAAGATTTTCCGCATGGCAAAAAGCCACCTCCCGGCTTACCTGAAGCGATAACTTTGAATCGCCGTGGAAGGTGCAAAAACAATTCCCGCGCTCCCGGAAATGCTTGGTCCAGAAGCGTTTGAAAATCAAACGGCAGTCGGCTGCCTCCTTAATTCAGACAATATTGCCCTTGTGCACCCTTTCCCCTCTTTTTTGACAGAAGGAAAAAATTCACCACTGAAACACAGAGAACACGGATAAAAGCCTGTAAGAATTGAGCAATTCCGAATTGACGGATTCACGGATTCACGGATCAAAACCAAATCCCCTAAATCCCTAAATTTCTTTACTCCTCAATTCTTTTCTCAGCGTCCTCTGTGTCTCTGAGGTGAATTCTTTCTTCTGCGTCCCCGGGGTGAATCGTTTCCCCCAGTTTTTGCAGAATTTCCCGCGCCAAAACACCCCTGGGCATCCTGTTGCTTCCGGCATACCGGCCGACCACTTTTCTTACCGTGTCAGGCTCATATCCCTCCCCGACGGCAAACTGCTTCATGTTGAGTCCCGCCATTCGAAGCCGGCCTATCACTTCATTTTTTGTTGCAAAAATAACCGATACCATTTATAACTCCTTCTGAGCTGTCCCCCTTCAGGACACTCAAGTTGGTGGCCCACTCTGATTTTTGCGAGGTGGATTTTGCAGGAGAGGATACTTCAATGTATGAAGTGATGTCAAATCAAAAAACGAAGCGAATAGAAAAAATGTCTTCCTACGCGCAAAGAATGAAGCACGTCCGTACATTTGCGGCGAATGAAAGAGGTCTGGAGAAGCTCAGCCAGGCAAAATTCGCCAAATTAGTACACGTGCACCCGAGTGTAATCGGCCATATCGAGGCGGGCACCACCCGCATACAGCCCGAGCTGGCCAAGACGATAGAGGAAAAAACCGGGTTCCGCCAGGCATGGCTGCTGACCGGTGAAGCCCCTCAAAGAATCGAGGCCGCGCCTTCTTTGGAAACCGCGGAAGGCAACTCCTATACGGTTTCTGTTGGATTGGGACAATTTTCCTTCTCGCTTGTCCAAAAAGTCAAACCCCTTCTGAGTAGCGGGACCGGAGAGCTGGCTGGGGACGAAGAATCTGAAGATATCTATTCCTTTCGCAGGGAATGGCTGTATCGAAAAGGGTCCATTCCGGCCATGCGCCTTGCCCAGGTAAGCGGCGACTCCATGCTTCCGACCCTCAAAGACGGCGATTTCGTCCTATTTGACACCTCCAAGAACTACCCGTCCGACGGCAAGATCATGGTAATCGGCATTGAGAATCTTCTGTACATAAAACGGGTGCGGGTTTCGCCCGAGGGGATATTCCTGGTAAGCGACAACAAAGCGGTCTATGAACCCTGGCGGGTAAACCCTGATAATATAAGGTATTTGGGGTGGGTGCTCTGGCATTGCGGGGATGTGTAGCATGAAGATTTGAGAGTTTAATGACCAGGGGACGGCTCATGCGAAGGAAATCGTGGGCCTCTCATCGGAAAACGTTCACCGCATGCGAAGCACCATAAGTCCTTGCACCTGGCGGGGCGAAGCAATTTTTGACGCAAAAACGCGATTTTTTGACCTCGAAGAACACGAAGAAGGTATCCCTGAAAAGTTCCGTTGGAGTTGACAAACCTTCGCCTTATTCCTCGTATGATAGACTTATATAATGCCCTGCTCAAAAAAGAATCGGCTCTTTACGCGCAGCCATGCAGACAGCGCAGACACTAAATGTAGTGCGGTTGGAGGCAAGCCAAATGTGAGGCGCTTCCAAAAAGTGAAGTGCCTCCGGTGTATGGACCACGCTTCGCGAGCTTCGCATTGCTTCACAAAGTGAAGCATGCTTGCCGGTCTCCCTGTGCGACGTGTGAGCGCGTAGCGCGGGGGCCGACCGCGCGGCAGGTCTATCACACGCGACGTGCGGGAGCGGGAGGCCTCCCAAGATAGACTAAGGGCAACACATTACTGCTTATTCCATGCGTGGTTTCAAATCCACTTCATAAAGTGATACTCCACTTCATTTTTTTCATTGACATCACATCACATAATGAAGTATTATATCCCTCGGGTTATCCGCTCAACCGCCCCCCGAATCTCGACGCGAGGCGTGGCGAACTCTGCCGCCCCCTTTGCAAACGGGGATTTTAGGGAAAACTAAATGACATAAAAGGAGAAGCTCATGCCGTTTCCTGAAGCCGCAACCCTTTTTTCTCGTTGTGCAGAAGCGGGCCCGCCCCAGGGGACGCCCGAATTGCCGGGACCTGTGGAATACGGGTCCTCTTTACTAATTGTTAAGGTCATGAACCGGATCATGGCGGAGCATTTTGGCATCCCCCCGAGGCAGCAGAAGAGACTGACGCGGGCAGAGGTGATGCGGAGAATGGGTGATGGTTTTGTCCCCGCTGTGCCCGCACAGCCACGCGTCGAGATACCTGCGGGCGATCCCGGTTCCCAAGCCCCTGAAAGGAGCCGCCGACATGAATGAAGCTTATCATGCAGAAAATAGCAAACGCGCCCGCACGGCTTCGTGGAGTTCCTGCCTCCCACCGAAGGCCTTCCAGGCGCCTCCGCCGCCCGCAGCTTGCGCGCTCCGCGATCCATCGGGCATCGACTCTTTAATCCTGGAAGGCGCGGCCCTAAAAAATGAAATCGACAGCAAAACGGCAAGGCTCCGCCTGATACACCTGCGGCTGGCAGAGAGCGCCAGGTTCGAAAACGGCAAAAAGACAGCCCTACTTTCCGGGGCTGGCTACAGGGTGAAGGTCCGCCTGTATGAAAATATCGCCTGGGACCAGGAGAAGATTCTCAAGTTTCGCGAGTACGTGCCGGAGGAAAAATTCGGAGAACTGTTCAAAGCGGTCTATGAGCCAACGTCCCGAAAGGAGATCGATGGTTTTATCGCCCATGCGGACGAGGAGCTTTCAAACGGTCTCAAATGGTGTATGAGCGTTAAGCCCGGTGCGCCCCAGGTCACCTATGAAAAGCTCACCGATACCGGGTCAGGGGGCCGGGGTTTTTGACATTGTACCGCCGCCCGCGCGACCCCAAAGGAGATTTCCAATGGCTCAGGGAAACGCAGACATGGCGAACTACGATGCCATGGTGAAACAATTTACCGGTTCCGCAAGATGTAGAGGATTACGGTGCTGCACAAGGGGTGGACGTTTACGGACGCCGGACGGCATCAAGGCTGTTCGTTGCGGCAAGCGGGAAGAATAAAATGAAGCGTGAAGCAAGAAGCGAGAAGCGAGAAGGAAAACAAACCGGTTTTACTTCATGCTCCCTGCGCCCTGCTCCCTGCTTCGGTTCTTCATTCCTGCCCCCTGTGCTAGAAAACGAACCGAAACGTTGGCTACGTCCGATTACCCCTAATTGATCTGCAGTAGCCATTTGGTTAAAAGTGCCCAACTTTTCGATATTACTTGGGTCAGATTTAGAGGAGGAAGGAAGCGGTCAAACGGATTGGTCAATTATCGTAAACTCTCATTTGCCACAGATTGGCAAAGCTTCCGTATTTAAAGTCCCGCACCATGGCTCCAAAACTGCCCATCATCCGCACGTATGGAGTGACATGCCTAATAGAGATCCGATCGTAGCGTTGACTCCGTTCCAAAGGGGGCGTGTGCAATTGCCGACAAAGGACGATATGCTCCTTTATGTTCACTAACACAGCATGCTTTTGTAAGAGCGAGCAATACCCTGCGTTCCGTGAAGAGAGATCGTACAATTGATAAAACGATTAAAGAGACTGCAAGGAATATCAAGAAATTACACGGATCATCGGGCTATGTGAGAATTCGCATTAAAACCGGCAAAATTAAAGTCGAATTATGACGAGACGCCAAGCAGCTTGTGGCTTCCACCACATGAAAAGATATCGTCATTTCGAGAACGATTACCCCTCGACCTCCTCAAATAAATCACATATCCGTACATCCACCGCATTAGCCAGCGGTTTAAGCTTATCGTATGCCGGCTCGGTCTGCCGACTCGATATGAACCTCCCTGGTGGCGGTGGCGGCCCCCCCATCGGGCGGAATGGCTCCTGGATCCAGCAAAAGATTCGTTGACCTTGCCCCGATTGTGCGCTTATTCTCTTTCCGGAAACGCGGAGACTCACTACAGGGTTTGGTTGCAGGCCGGGGGCCATGGCTGGAAGAGTTCAGATCAAGTGGCATGGTTGGGTTGTACTTCTCGCAGGCGTAGCGGCGGCGCTGGCTGCGTCAACTCTGCCGGTGGGACGGCATGTGGACCTTTTGGGCTACGATCTGCTGATGGCTGCCACGGTCCGAACGCCGGCCGGCCCCGATGATGTTGCCGTGGTGGGGATCGATGACGACGACACAATAAGCAGCCCCCAACTGCGGGAAGAGGTTGCGGACATACCGCGGGTAATGCGGCGCGACTACCTTGCCAAAGTGCTCGAATCCCTGCTGGATGCCGGGGCGGCCGGAATCGGCCTGGATATCGTACTCTCAAGTTCCGTATACAAAACGTGCGACAAGGAGGCGGACCGCAAGCTCAAAGGTGTTCTGAGGAAGGCAAGGATGCTGGGAAGACCGGTTGTCCTTGGCTTTTACCCGGCAAGCCCCGGGAAAAAGTCGGAGCTCCCTCACGATTACTTTCTGCTCTCTGCGGATCGAGTGGGCTTCCTCAATTTTGACGGTGACATGGACGAAAAGAGGCGATCGGTCGCTCTTTCGATTCACGGCACAGACATGCGAGGCCGGGACGCTGCGGTCCATCCGATCTCCTATGAGCTGGCCGGCTTCATCAAAAAGGACCTGCCTTTTGATAACCCCTCTCACCTCAAGATCGACTACAGGCTCACCCCGGTTTCCAGGTATGCATTCTGGGATATCTATTCGCTTGCAACCGAAAGCGGCCCGATCGGCGAATCGAAGCTCACGGAGGCGTTTGCAAATAAAATAGTCTTTGTGGGCTACACGTTCAGAGTCGAGGACGAGCACACAATCCCGGTAAGATCAAATATAGTATCGGGCCAAAATCGGCCCTCCGATCGAATCCACGGTATTTACATTCATGCACTGGGAGCAAAAACGCTGCTTTCAGGCAAACTGCTCAAGGACGTTCCGGCCTGGGCTGCCTGGACCCCTGCCGCCGGGCTGGCCCTGGCGTCGGGAATATTGTTTCTGGTGCTCTCTCCCCTGCGGGCGGGCGCTGTACTCGGTTCGCTTGCCCTGTTTGCATGCCTTGGGGTCTATGCTCTTTTTTCGTCTTTCTGGGTGATGCGGGCCGCCCCACTAACATTCGGCCTGTTGATTCCCGGAGCGGTTACGGGCATTTACCGCTACGGCGTTCAATACCGGCAGTTTCGCTACGTCCAGAGGTTTTTCAAGAGTTATGTCAACCCTCATGTCCTGCAGCAAATCCTCGACGATCCCAAGTCCGCTTTCTTTGAAGGCCGCCGGGTCACCGTGAGCGTTATGTTTGCCGACATAAGGAACTTCTCCACCCTGTCGGAGGCGCTCGATCCACAGCAGGTCGTCTCCGGACTCAACCGGTATCTGGCCCAGATGACCGAGGCGGTCGTGAGGGTGAACGGGTATATGAACAGATTTGTTGGAGATGGGATTCTGGCGATCTTCGGTGCCCCGAATCCTTTGCCTGACGATGGGGCGCTGAGCGCAGTCGAGTGCGGCCTAGAGATGCTCGATCGGCTGCAGAGGCTTAATGCGTCCGAAATATTTCCAGGTATTGCCGAAATAAGGATCGGAATCGGCGTTCATACGGGTGAGGCGGTTGTTGGCAATATCGGGTGTTATCAAAAAATGGACTACGCCATAACGGGAGATACGCCTAACCTGGCGTCCAGGGTCGAAGGAATGACGAAGGTCTATCAAGTTCCTTTCCTGATCAGCGGGGCCACCTACGAGCGGGTGAAGGATCGAATCGAGGCTCGATTTATAGACACTACTCAGGTCAAGGGACGAAAAGAGGCGGTTAATCTCTATGAAGTTATAGCGCTTAAAGCAGGCGATTAGTTAGTTTGATTTCCGGACGGAAGATGGACCATCCCAAAGGAGGTTGGACAATATGAGACGAAGCATTGTTAAGGGCATCCTGGCCGGATTGGGAGTCGTGTTTTTGTGGTCTTCTTTTTCTCTCGCACTCAACACGTGGAAGGTGAGCGACCTGTCGGGTGATGTCTCCTTGAGTCGTGGGGATGAGCGGATCGCGGCCGCTGTCGGAATGGCTATCTTGCCGGGCGACGCGTTGACGATCATGGATGAGTCCTGGATTGAACTCGTGTTCCCTGCAACATGCGACGTGTGGGAACTCCATGATAATGGACGATATAGCTTCACCGAACAAGGTATTATCAGCCATGACGGCAAAAATGTTTCCCCATCTCGCCGTCTGTCGGCTTGCTTCGATTCAGCCGAATTTTCGCAGGAGGGGCAAAGAATGGGGGGCGCAATAGAAAGGTCGAGAAAATAAACAGGCCACCCACTTTCAGAAACGTGGGGTTTGATGAAAAGACACTGCCCAACACGTGGGCCGGCGAGCGGTAGTTGAAGTAAAATGGTGTTTAATGACGCCATTGAGTGTTTTATTCCATCTATGCCTTACGTCTCTGTTACAAGGGCAATCGATCGAAGGCGAAGTTTTTCAGTGAGCCTTTTTCAAAACCGGACTATCCTCAAGGAGGCCTCCCGCTCCCGCCCCGTCTCGCGGGTGGGTGGGCTGTCGAGAATGAGCGGTCGGCCCCCGCGCTACGCGCTCACACGTCGCAAAGGGAGGCCGGCAAGCATGCTTCACTTTGTGAAGCAATGCGAAGCTCGCGAAGCGTGATCTATACACCGG
>Ga0187849_1003640_pt1 | contig 13337 bp, 9 predicted proteins | sample June2016WEW_4_10_2_FD_132412 | JGI IMG/M metagenome (GOLD analysis project Ga0187849, IMG submission 132412) | Peatland microbial communities from SPRUCE experiment site at the Marcell Experimental Forest, Minnesota, USA - June2016WEW_4_100 | ecosystem: Environmental > Terrestrial > Soil >... | reverse complement strand
GCGTTGCGCCAGCCGGTGAGCAGTTGGCCGCGGCTGCGGAAAAACACCTACCGCAAAGGACCCATCAACTATTCCGTTGGTGCGATCTATGCCTGAATTCCTATACGGCATTGGCTTTAGGCCCCGCTCCTTCCAAGTCCATTCGGCGCCGACTCCGAAAGAACGGAAGGGGGCATTATAGAATGACTGAAGCGGAATGTTCCCCAGCACGCAGGGAAAGTCCTCAGCCATCGGGCCATCGTCCATCCTGCGCCAGAAGTCGCGCCCTTTCACCAACTGGGACGCGATTTTCTCCCGTTTCTTTTCTTGCAGGCTGGCCCACCAGTCGATAATCACACGGTCGCAAAGAACCAGCCTGCCATTGAAGCGGAAGGTGATCCGTGCGGAGAAAAACTCGCTGGCCTTCACGTTCAGGGCCTCGAGTGAATCAGCAACCTCCTCTTTGACCTTCTGTTTGGTCGGACGGCGACTGGCGAGTTTGGCCACGGCTTGCAGGCCCGCGTGTTCCTTGAGTTCGTCTGAGGTCGCGGCCTGAGTCACGCTCGCCCAAACAGCCGGGTGTTTGGCCTCGTCAGGCGGCACCGAGGCTGGAAACCAATCGTGTGCCCTTCCCCACAGCAGATGAGGCAGTTGATTGTTCGTTGAGCCGAGGCTATAGGGAACTAACGCGGCCATCCGCTTGCCCCGTCTGATCTCCTCCTGAGCGCGATAGCCGCCCTTCGCGGCCTGATAGGAGGCAGCTGTCGGTGAGACATGGACGATCTCGCCATCGTTGTCCAAGTCGATAACGAAGTCTATCCGCTCCACCCGCTGTACTTCCTGGCCGGTCAGTCGCCTGGCTGCGGCGAGGTTGACCAGTGTCTTAATGATGTCGCTCATGGTTCGACGGTGATCCAGCCCTTGACAGCGAGAGCGTTTAGGGGCCCCAACTGAGCTGGGCGCGTTCTTCTTGGGTCAACGCCATCCTTCCTCCAGTTTTCCGGTCGCGGTGTCCCGCCTTCATAACCCCAAAAGTCCCAGACGGGGTTGTAGTCGTAGTCCCAGAAGATGCTCCCGAAGTAGCCGTTGTCGAATCCGTCAATGGCCCCCATCTTCTGCTTGTCAGCCGCAGGAAGTTCCCATTCGCGACTCGATCTGTTGCGTTCCACCCAGCCCCACTCGTTGACGGAGAACTCACGGCAGCCGAAGAACGGATGGTAGAAGCACTGTCCGCTCGTGGCTCGCCGCTTGAACATCTCGAAGTATTTCCTCGCATTCGCGGGGTCCGGCCGTTGGCGCCCTGTGCGTTGCGCGTGTTCCGGATCGAGGTCGATCACAGCTTCGATCAAGTAATCCAATGGTTTTCGTGCGCCACCGCTTTCCGATCCGCCGCACAGAATGAGGCTGTGGCGCTGAGACCTCACGCGTGGACTGGTGCTCGCGCTCTCGAATGCTTCCTTCTTGTGCTCTTGATAACCGACCTCATTGCGCAGCATCGGCATGAGGTAGCCCTTGTTGATGACGCCAAGTTTCTTGATTCGCCAGCGAAAGCCCACTCCATTGCCTCTCTGGTCCGCACAGGGCTTTTCAATGGGCTTCATCAGGATCGCCTCCAGAATGCCACGAGCGGCGGAGGGCGTGATGACCGGGTAGCTGACGCGCTCCACGTGGAATTCGGGGCGCGTGAAGCACGCGAAAGGGCCTTTAACGCGGAGACAAATGGGTTCGGAGAGCATACGTCAGAGGATTGTGAGGTGTGAAAGGTCTTGGTGCAACACGTCGAGAACCCAGCCGTTGATGCCGCCCTCGTAGAGCGAGGCGTTCAGGACATACAGGCCGCGCAGTTCGTCGTCGCCAGGGAATACAAGCTTTGCGTTCTTGAGCAAAAACGGGAGGGTCTTCCTGTCGCGGATGTCCAGGCTCACGATGCGCGGCTGGAGACTGTGCCACTCCGTCGGGGTGAAGTAGCCTTTGTGGCGGGCCCGCTCAATGAATTCCGCGATCTCCACCCTCTGGCTGTTGACCTCAATGAAACTCGGCTGGTCCCTATCAGCGCCAGGCGGGCGTTCCCGCGCGATGAGCAATGGTGCGGCGAAGGCTTCGATGAACTGAAACCGTTCGCTGACTTCCTCAAAACGAAGGTGCTCACGGTCGCGCTGGATTTCGCAGTCGTCCGGCACCGTGAGCTGGTAAAGTTGGCGGAAGTAATGCCCGAAGGAGTCAGGGTCGTGAGGATCGGCGAGGCGTGGCTCTGAGACGGCTTGTTTGCGGATCAATTCGGTCTGGTTGGTCGCCGTTTTGTAAACGCCCGGGGGGAGCTTATCGTCTTCACTCCGGAAGACGCGCACTTGAGCTTCCTCCGGCTTGAGCCGTCCGTTGCGGTTGCAGCGTCCGGCGGCCTGTGCGATGGCGTCGTAAGGTCCGAAGGCGCGCCAGACAGCCGGGAAGTCCACGTCCACCCCGGCCTCGACGCATTGCGTGCTGATTAGGAGACAGGGCTGTTTGGCGTCAAGGCATTCCCTTACCTTGTCCAGCACGGTCGTGCGATGAGCGGGCGTCATCCAGGTGGAAAGATGGAAGAGGCATTCTGGCCGCTCCGTATTCTGTGGGCCGACTATCTTCTTGCGCACGGCGTCAAATAATTCGCGGGCGTGGCGGCGGGTGTTGAGGATGACGAGGGCTTGCCTTCGCGACACGACCTCGCCTGCCAGTGCATCCCAAGAGACGGGCTTGGCCGGCCACTGGTATCCAGTCCTTTTGAGAATTTGGAAATGCTGCGAGGGGTTCGTGATGATCTCCCGGACTTTTTCGCGCTCCAACCCACCAGAGGCTTTCTGCCGCCAGTTGGACAGCCCCCAACGCAAGTCGGCTTCATCGTAACCCAAAGCCGGTTGGGTGGCCGTGCAGAGAACGAGGGAACAGCCGTAGGGCCGGTGTGGATTAGTCAATTCACCGAGCGCGTCGAGAATCGGCTGCATGAGGCGTGGTGGAAAGGTTTGGACCTCGTCGAAGATGATGACGGACTGTGCGATGTTGTGGAGTTTGCGAGCGTCCGCAGTGCGGCGGGAAAAGAGCGAATCGAAGAATTGAACGCTGGTGGTAACGATGATGGGCGCGTCCCAGTTTTCTGCGGCCAGTTGCCGCATCGTACGCTCGCGACTGTAATCCGCCTGCTTACCCTGCGCCACTTTCGTGTCGTCGAGCGGCGGGTCTTGGGCTTGGGAGTGGTGTTCCAACACGACGGGGACCTGATCGGTGGGATTGCCTTCTGCATCAAGTTCGCCGAAGACCTGCCTCAGTTCCTTCACCGTCTGCTGGATGATGCTCAGGTAGGGAATGACGATGATCACGCGGCGAATGGGGTGGTCGGTGACCTCAAAGGTTTCATTCGCGCCTTCCGGCCTCACTTGGCGACGGCGCTCGGATGCGTGCTGCGTTCCGTGTTCCAGTGCAAAGGCGAGCGAGGCAAGCGTCTTGCCGCCGCCTGTGGGCACAGTCAGTGTGAAAACGCCCCGCTCTCCTTTGGCTTTGCCACGGCACTGCCTCAAAACGTCGTCGCGGACCGCGCAAACCTTTGGGTCAGCCTTGCTCCTTGCTTCGGCACGTCTGCGCTCAATGTGCTCTTTGAGTTGTGCCAGCAGCGCGGCCACGGCCCCAGGTGCCGCAAGGGCGCGCTCCGGCTCTTTGCTTCCTGGTGGTGGGGAAAACCGCCAACCGTGGCGTTTGGCGAAGTTTCCTTTGGTTTCGGGATCGAACGCTTCGGTGTCCAATCGGTCCGCGTCCAGCAGCGCGCTGAATAGGAAGCGGATGAAGAAATCCACAGCACGAAGCTTTACACCGCGCTGCTCCGGCGTGTTGAAGGGGAGTCTGTCCAACCAGTCGGGCAAGGCGTTCTTCGGCAATTGCGCCTTCCAATCGGGATCACCATCCAAAAGCAAATCCGCCGCCTTAGCCTTCTCAAAGCACTTGCGGGTTTGCGCGTCGAGATTGTGGCGGTTGTGTAACCCTGCGTGGTGGCCGTTAATAGCGAAGGCGACGGGCCAGTTGCGCTTCCAGTTCTTGTCCTGCGGATCACCAAGCGCCAGCGCCGCACCGTGGCTGGCGTGGACCACGTTGTTTTTCGCGCCCTCCAGATGCGCCAAGAATTCCGCCTGAGCTTTGCCGAGGTCATGGAGCAGGCCAGCGAGTCGGCCATGGTCGGAGGCTTGAAAGAAGGCGGCCATTTTGCAAGCCGTTTCGGCGACATTATTCAGATGCGTTGCCAGCGGCTGCCAGTGACTTTTGTCACGGTCCGGCTTTCCGTCGGGGGTCTTGATTGTGTGCGCGTAGAGCTTCACAGATTTTTCAGTGTGTGCAAATCGATTGCGATTGGCTTAACACCCTTTCCAGGAAGGCCGGGATGACGCGGTTCTCGGTCGCGCACGGGGCGGTGCCCTCGCGGAATCCGGATTCGTGGCCGGGATAGTCCGGCAGGGATTTCCAGCGTGGAATCGCTTTGAAGAGGCCCTTCATGGCGGTAAGGGCTTGTGCAATAAACAAAGGCCGAGGTTCGGGCGCAGTTCCAACATTTTGCAACCATGGCTGCAGGCGGCGGACAAAGGGGAGGCGCAAAGCGCGGGCATACCGCGCACTCCAAGGGCTTCGCCAGTTGGAGGGCGGGTCCGCATATCGCGAAGCGTCTGGAGTCCGCGGCATGCCCGCGCTTTGTCTGCGCGCTCGGATAAAACAAACGGAATCAATGTTTGCACGAGCCCAATGGGCCCGCCACACAGTGGCCTCGTCAGTGTGCCTTGTTTCTTTACTTGCGGAGCCTGTCTTTTCCGCGACGGCGGATGGCGGATCGGCCCTGCCGTCCGCCGCCACTGCCATACGCGGAAAAAGGTTCATTGCCCCGCCAACCGTCCTGAGGTGTCTGGGGCACAGTATTACCGCGGCGGGCTTAGTGGTCAAGAACATAAATACGTTGACGTTCGCGGCGAGGGATTTTTGGCGCAGGCAAGGCGCGAGCGACGAGCATACCCTCCACGGGTCTGTGAGGAGCGAGCAACGCCGCCTGCGCCGAAAAGACCTGCCGCCCTCCGGGTTGCGCCCCATTTGGCCTGTGGCTTCGTTGCTCCTCGGTCACAGGTCCGTAACGACATGCTCCCTCGTCGCGCCTCGCCACAGGCCAGATGGGGCGCAACGAACGCAAGGGCACATCCGGCCACTGCTCTCGATGGTGGACGGAAGCCCTCCCCCCTTCCCCCCTCCCATGCGCTCGGAGCGCATGGGAGGGGGTTGATCCATTTTTCCGCTTCAACCCAGGGCGGCGGCTCCGCCTGCGCTGCGCTCCGGCGGGCCTTGCCCTGGGCTGGTATGGTGCTGCCCCTTTGGGGCGAAAAAGCACTACGCTCCGCAAGGGTGGCGCGGGATTTGGGGCAGTGTCCGGAGGCGCCGACCCAGCGTGATACCCGAATAGAAGGATTGCATGCGGTCAACCTTGTGCCGATATTTAGGCAGCTTCGAGTGTTGGGCTTTTCTTGTCCCGACCGCCGCGGAAATGCCGCTCGGCGCGTTCTCGTTTTCGCCGGCCTCGCGGGTAATTCGGGGTCGGGATCGTCCGGCACGCATTTGCAACGTCGAGTCGCTTCGAAGAGGCCCTTGGGGCTCGTGCAGAGATTGATTCCGGTTTTCTTGTCGGCGGACGCCCCCACCCCTCCCGCAGGCCGCGTCCGCCAACAAGAGAATCCTGGATATGTCATGGAAGGGCGTGGTTGCTATAAATTGCTATCAGTTATCAGTTCAGTTATATTGGCGCCAACGCAAGTTGCTGCCTATGAAAACGAATCCATCGGTTGCTGTACTCGCCGCTTTGGCGTTGTTGGGGCCGGACGCTGCCGTCCGCGCTGCGACCCACGAAGACGGGGTGGCACTGGCCATTATCTATGACACTTCCGGCAGCATGAGGGAGCCCGTGCCCGACAGGGCGGGCAAGCAGGCCCCGAAATACGTTGTCGCCAACCGCGCACTCCAGGCCATTGCCAACCAGGTCCAGGCGTTTGCCACTAACTCCGTGTCCGCCGCCACGCCACACAGAATCCAGACGGCCCTTTTCGTGTTTAACGGCGGCCAGGCCCGGGCTGCGATCCCGCTCGGGCCGTTCGACGCCGGCGCGCTTCAAGACTGGGCCCGGGGCTTTGCCTCACCCCAGGGCGGCACGCCTTTGGGCAACGCCCTTCGCGCCGCGGGCCAGTGTGTTCTGAACTCGCGCCTCTCGCGCAAGCACGTCCTCGTCATCACTGACGGCCTGAATACCGTGGGGCCGCCACCGGAGACGGTCATGCCTGACTTGAAGCGGCAGGCCGCCCGGAGCCAGGTTAGCCTGGGCATTCACTTCGTCGCTTTCGACGTGGATGCCAGGCAGTTCGAGCCGCTCAAGAAGCTGGGTGCGACGGTGGTGGGCGCGGGCGACGAAAAGCAACTCAACTCTCAACTCGAATTCATCCTGCAGCGCAAGATCCTGCTCGAGGAAGAAGAGCCTCCGAGAAAGTGAGGCGGGGCTGTTAATTGGCGCTGGCACGTTGTAATGTCCCGTCATGTTTTTGAAAGTGATTGCGTGCGAAATTGCCGCGCGGGAGCTGTATTATGTTGCGGCGCGGTCAAGCAACCTGGTCGATCTGGAACTCCTGACACAGGGCTACCACGATACGCCCGGCACGGGGCGGGAGGAGCTGCAGAAGCGCATTGCGGCGGTGCCTGCCGGGAAGTATGACGCCATCGTCCTTGGCTACGGGCTGTGCAGCAGCATCCTCGCCGGCTTGACGACGGCACACACGCCGTTGGTGGTGCCGCGGGCGCATGACTGCATCACCTTTTTTCTCGGCTCGAAGGAGCGTTACCAGTGCTGCTTTGCGGAACGGCCCGGCACTTACTACTACACCTCGGGATGGCTCGAGTTTTCCAAACGGCGCGGCGACAAGGGCCCCGTGTGGGGAGGGGCCTCGCTGCCTGCGGGGGCCAACCAGGGTCTGGGGAACGTCTATGAGGAGTGGGTGCGAAAATACGGCGAAGACCAGGCCAAGTACCTGGTCGAGGAAATGGGCCGCTGGGCGCTGGCCTACTCGCACGGGACTCTCATCGATTTCGAGTTTGCCAGGCGTCTCAAACTCGACGAGCGGGTCCGGCAGATCTGCGCCGAGAAAGGCTGGCAATACGATGAAATCCAGGGTGACCTCGGGCTGTTGGAGGCGATGCTGGAGGGCCGGTGGGAGGAATCGGCATTCCTGGTCGTGCGGCCGGGCCAGAAGGTGGTGGCGACGTTCGATGAGAGGGTGATCGGGGCGGTGTGACCGAGGGGCGAGGGGCGAGGGGCGAGTGTCGAGGGGCGAGTGTCGAGGGGCGAGGGGCGAGGGGCGAGTGTCGAGGGCCGGCCCTTCGGTCCCTCGACACTCGACACTCGACACCCGCGTCCGGCCGTCTTAGAAGCTGAGCAGGAGCTGCCAGATGAACATGTTTCCGAAGCTGTCGATGTCTTCCCAGATCTTGCGGAACAGGTCCGGGTTGCCGGTGATTTCGGGCAGTTCTTTGGCGCGGTCTTCCCAAGGGAAGCAGGTCCCGGGGCGGACGCGGGGTTGAGGGCGGGCGATGAGGCCGGGCAGGTCCTGCCGGTCCGCCACAGAGGCGGGCAATTGGCTGGGCGGGGTGGCGGCCGGGGGTTTGTAGGCGCCAGCGGGATAGACGCCGTATTCGCGGGCAGTCTGGGTCATGATGCGGAGGTTCTCGATGCTGGTGTCATCCTGCATGATGGCGCCGGCGTCCATGATGTAGCCGCCGTCGCGGGCGACCTCCTCGAGCACGCGGCGGCAGAAGGCGCGGACTTGCTCCGGCTTGCCGTAGCTCAGCAGGACATTGGGGATGCCGCCGCTGAGGGCGAATTTGTCGTGGAGCTTTCGATGGGCCAGGAAGATGTCATCCTGGTCGCAGTGAAAGAGAATGCTGCGGTCGGGCAGTTCGCGGAAGGTGTCGAAATGATGGTGCCATTTGCCTTCGGCATAGAACATGGTTTGGCGGCCCTGTTTCCAGAATTCCTGGATGATCGGCTTGAGGGTCGGCCAATAGTGAGAGGCGAATTGTCTGGGGTTGACGAAGGGCACGCAGCCGCGGTGCATCCAGAAGCCGATGGGGACCTGGCAGGCCGGGTCGGCCGTGGTCAGTCCGACATGGCACAAGTGGGGCATGAGGGCTTCGCAAGCGGCCAGGACCTTGGCGGGTTGGGTGTGCATGTCCATCGTGAGGCCGACATAGCCGCGCAATTTATCGGCGATAATGTCGAACGGGGCCTTGAAAATGCCGGCGATGGCGGAGGCGGTGCCGCACTCGGCGCGGAGGCGGGCCACTTGTGGGCCGAAGGCATAGAAGTAGGAGAGCATGGCCATGGCGCCCTTGACCAGGGCGAGGTTGTTGCGGTAAGTGGCGGGCTGGCCGATGCGGCTGACCTCGGTCGAGACGCGAGGCAGCCAGACGTTGTAGAGAAATCCTGTCGGGTCATCGATGAGCGCGTCATATTCATCGGCGCGCATAAAGGCGGCGTCCTCGGGCGGCTCGATGTAGTTGAAACCGGTCGTATGGGGGATGCCGATGCCGGGGATGCCGTAGTAGCGCAGGCCGAGGGCCTGGGCCAGACCGGTCCACAAATAGACCATGTTCGGCACGACGGCTTCCCAGCCGAAGTCCTTGGCGGTGATGACGGCGGCCTCGAAGGCCTTGGAATAGTCATGGGCCACTTCCTGGCAGGTGTAACCCGCATATTTGGCGGTGAATTCGGCGACAAAGGGCCGGACCGGGACCATGTCCGGCTTTTCATTGCGCAACGCGGTGACGTATCGGTTCAGACGCTCCTGGTAAAGTTGCTCGGTATTCATGTTGGGAAAAGGAATTTAGCCGCAGAGAACGCAAAGACCGCAGAGATAATCAGTTACAGACATTCATGGCGTGCATGCAGACTCGAGCAGGAAGATCAGGAGGGGCTCGAAGGCCTCTCTTCGTCTTTGGCGCCGCCCTCCGTCTCGACCGAGCGCAGGCCCGTCATCGTGAGAAGCGGCAGCACGGTGAAGTGCCCGGCGTCGTCCCAGACAATCACGCAGGATGCCCTGGGCGACAGCGAAATGTAATCCCGGTGCGGCACGGGGTACTCCTTGCCATCGGCCATGCGCAAGGTGAAGGGAACACCGCGCGCCACTGCGGATTCAATCTGGTCTCTCGTCATAAGGACAATCTTGCCGGGATTCATTAGGCCCGCAAGCGGTTTCCGCGGCGTCGGCTCAGCTCCACTGGCAGAGGCTCTGAACGTAAGCTGCGGAGCCGTCGCGCAGCCAGCCATCGAGTTGGGCCTGGTCTTTGAGTTGTTGGCCGCGCAGGCGGGGCACCACGAGAAACTGCGACTCAATTTCCGGCAGGCCCGTCATGTCGACCCACAGCTTTTCGAATTGTGTGATTGGGAAGATGTCCTCCTGGCCGTGGCCCCAGCGTTTCTTGACCTCTTTGAGGGTGATATAGGTGGGCATTTTGGCGCCCAGGCGGCGGATGGCGGGAGTGACTTTGGCGTCGTCGGCCAGGTCGGCGCGCGTGAGGGCAAAGGCGGCCAGGAGCCGGTCGAGGTCGATCCAACAGGTATTGGAGTTGTAATAGCTCAGGGCGAACTCGGCTTCCTCGCGCGGCATGGCCAGGCCCTCGAGCAGGCGGACCCGGCCATTGACGCGGGCCAGGCCGCCGCCGCGGTCTTCCAGGCGGCGGGTAATGACCTCGAAGGAGAGGCAGGCGCCGCTGCGGATGTGCAGGCCCAGCAGAGCCGGGTCGAGGTCGGCGCCCAGGGTGTCGATATTGTGGAGGAGCAGGTATTTGAGTTGCGGGCGCAGGCTCAGGAGCCGGGCCAGGACGCCGTTGCGAAAGAGGTTGGGCACTTCGTACCAGTGGCCGACGGGATGCAGGCATTGGAGCGGGACATTGTCGGTGTAGTCGCTGGCTTCGCCCGCGGCGCGCGCCCAGTTGATGAGGGCGTGCCGCAGGCTGTCGCGCACCTTTTGCTGCTGCTCGTCGAGGAGCTGCTGCGGCATTTCTTCCCAGGCGAAGCGCAGGTCGCGCACGGTGGGGACCAGGCGCAGGCCGACCGATTTGCCGGGCGACAGGAAGAGCGGCCCTTGGTAGCCGTAACGGTTCTGCCGGGCCAGGAACTCTTCGGTCGGCGCGTGGGTCAGGTAGCTGGTGGTGAAGATGTGCGGCACGGGTGCGCCGGCCTGGCGGGAGACGCGGCGGCTCTTGGCCAGGTGAGTTTCGACGAAGGTCCGATGATGGCCGGCGAGCTGGCAAAAGGGATGCAGCGCCTTGACGACACCGGCGCCTTGGGTCCAGCGGCTGCCGGCCCCTGCGGCCAGCGTCACGACGGCCACTTCGCCATTCCTGAGGGAGGCCAGGCCGAGGTCCAGCGCTTGGCCGGCAGTGGCATCCACGACATCCTCGGGCCGGACGTCTTCAATCACCGCGCTTGCGGCTAGGCGGTTCTGGGCCAGGCCGATGCGGCCTTCCCTGAGGTCGGTCCGCACCTGCTCGTGCTGCACCCGATCGAAGCCGTGTTGTTCCAACAAAGTTGCCAGGGAGGCGTCGCCGGCCGCCCCGGCTTTCCCCCGCGGCAGCATGATGTCAAAAAAGGTCTGCACGACGCCGCGCAACTCCGGCCGGGTGCGGCAGGCGGCGCCGAATTTGTCCAGCTCGGCGCGGCGCAACGGTGAAAGGGCGTGCCGCTCCTGGCGCAAGAGCCCTGGAACGGTCAGGGTGTAATAGCCCGGCGGCAGGAGCGCGGTTTCCCCGGCCAGCAATTCGGCAAAGGTGCCGCGTTCGTTGATGGCGAAATCATAGACCACAGGCTCGATGGCAAAAGGCAGCGCGTGCTGGAGGGCGAGTTTGGTGCTGGACATTATCTCCTGGAGGCGCCGTTGGGCCAGGGCCTTTTTTTCCGGGGCGAAGATAAAGCCCATGCCGCCGCCGGACATCCCGCCGAGCATCCAGAATCCCCAGAAGGCCTCCTTGAATTCCTCGCGCACCCGCTGGAGGAGGGTTTCGGTGAAATAATTGGTGACCCAGGGAATGATGGTCTGAATGGGGTGGGTGAAGTTCCGCGTCGTAGCGGCGCCAATCGCGCGCACGTCGCTGCGGCGCAAGGCGAGGAAGATTTCGTCAAGGATTCCCAACATGCTTTGGCGGGCTTTCCATTCGGCCTCGGAACGAAGCAAGTATTTCTCGGTCACCATTTCGAGGATCGGGCCGACATTCTGCGCCATGCCGCCGTGGACCAGCACCAGGCTGTCCTGGAGTTTGCGCCGGGTCTCGGCGGAGGCGTCGTGGTCATCCAAAATGCGGTGTTGGGGCATGAGCCGTCCGCGGCTGATGCCCAACTCGGGGTCGCCTTCGCCCGCCAGGACGCCCTGGATGAGCTTCATGCCGGGCCAAACGCCGCCCGAGTCCTGCCAGCCGCCGCCGGAGCCGCCGAGCCACTCGCCCAGCAGGGCGCGGGCCAGGACGAGCCGGCGCTCGTGTTCCTGGAGCGGGCCGGTGAGGGAGGCGGCCTGGCAGGTCGCCCGCATGCAGACGCTGACCAGGGCAGCCAGCAGAGTTGTGGAGACCGCCAGGCGCGAGCCTTTAGGAATGTTGTTGACGCTGCTGACCAGTTCCAAGCCGCGCCCCGGGCCGGCCAGGCGCGCCAGCAACTCCGCCAGGCTGTGGCCGGAGCCCTCGATGCCCGGGGGCACGATGCCCGAGGCGATGACCGCCGCCTTGAGCAGCCCCAGGTAGTCTTTGGCGAAGTCGAAGACCTCGGCCAGGTTGGTGATGTCGGCCCAGGCGCCCAGGTCAACGCTGGCCAGGCGGAGCAAGGGTTCTTCGATGACGCGCAGGTAGGCCTCCACCGGCGGGCGCGGGGCGGAATCGCGGCCATGCACTCCGAGATCGATGGACACGTTGAGCACTTTGGCTCCCTCGGGATAATCCATGCCCAGGAAGAAGATGTCGCTCCAGCCGCAGTGGGTGAGGTCCATGCGGACGGGGGTGCATTCGCGGAGGATCGGGTGGGTGCCGTCGGAGGGATGGGCTTGCAGGAGTTCGGGCCGCAGGCGCAGGGGTTGGTCGGAGGGGTGGCCCATGCGGAACATCCACTGGTTGCCGCGGACCGAGCGGACACTGCGGCGCACCTGGTCGGCCAGCGTCTGGAAGGCCAGGCGATGATAGGCGGCCGCCAGGGCGCTGGAGATGGCGTCGCTGGGGCCTCCGGCCTGCTGCACGGCCAGGAAATGGTCAATGGCCTCTTCAAACCGTCGGCGGAGCAGGTGTTCGTAGCCGGCAAAAGGGATGAGAGAGCGTGAAGGGCAATGCTGCGGGGGCGAATTGCCCAGGAGCTTGCCCGGCAAGTGGAACCGGTGAATCGCGTAAAGGAAGAAGAGCGCGCGGACCTGTTCGTAAAGATTCTCGCTGCGGCGGCGGAAGGTGTCCAAGGCAGCGCATTGGCCGAGCAAGGCCTCGAGCGGCAGCCCGGCGCAAGCGGCATCCAGGGCCCGGTTCCGCAGGGCCGGGTCAGTGGCGGTGATGATGGAGAGCAACTCCGTCACGGGGCATGCCTTGGAGTGCGGCGGCAAGCGGAGCGCGACGCCGCTTTGGCTCGGGCAGCATCTGGCATTCTTGGACGTCCAGAGCGGGCGAAAGCGCCGTCGCCGCTTCGCTCTGCCGGCGCACTCCAAAAGAGCGCCTTGTCACCGGCCCTGGCCGCTCGCTGCGCTTCATAATTCATAATTCATACTTCATCACCTGGCGGCCCGCCGGGCCAGCAATTCCACCAGCCCGCCCAAGACCTCCTGACGGTCCTCTCCATCGAGGGCCAGGGCCAATTGGGCGGCGAGCAAACCGTATTTGACGCCGATATCGTAGCGGTGGCCCTGCAATTCGCAGGCCAGGTAGCGCTCGCGCCGGGCGAGCCCGGCCAGGGCCCGCGTCAGGGAGACATTCCGGCCATCGGCCTGGCGGGTGTCTTCCGCGAGCAAATCCATCACCACCGGGGTCAGGACGTGCATGCCGAAGAAACAGAGGTAATGGCCGGCCCTCAACCCCGGGACAATCAACCGTTGCTCGGCTTCGGTGGGCGTCGGTTTTTCCAGCACCTCCGAGATTTGATAGAGGCCCTTTCGTCCCGGCGCCAAGTGGCCGCCCACGGCCCCGTAATAGGGCAGCTTGCTCTCATGGGTGGCCTGGACCGCCGAAACGGCGCAGTTCTCCGCCGCCGCCACTTCGACCAGTTGCTGGGCGGACCGCTTCTGGGTGCCGCTCACATAGAGGTGGTC
>Ga0187849_1003637_pt1 | contig 13344 bp, 15 predicted proteins | sample June2016WEW_4_10_2_FD_132412 | JGI IMG/M metagenome (GOLD analysis project Ga0187849, IMG submission 132412) | Peatland microbial communities from SPRUCE experiment site at the Marcell Experimental Forest, Minnesota, USA - June2016WEW_4_100 | ecosystem: Environmental > Terrestrial > Soil >... | reverse complement strand
GGCGCGAAATCATAAGGAGCCTCCCGGAGTTTGGCTGGGAGGCGATTCTAAACCCGATTCCCCTGCTTTGCCAAACCAGAATTAGGAACAGGGAATTTCCGGGATGCCCGATTCTCCCGCCATCGACCGGAGCTTTGGGCTAAGATGATCGGCAGAGGGTCTAGCGAGGTTTCACCTCAGACTGGCGATCCGTGACCCGTCGCCAAGGCTCGCGCGCGCACGATTTTCCGGCCCTCTCCGAGGGGAGAGGCTGGACGCCAACGGCGCCCGGGTGAGGGGGTCTTGCCGTCGCAATGGCTTCGGCAAACTTGACTCAAATAGTCAACAAGCCGGCTAGCGAGGCCCTCGCATCAAGTGCAACATGCGTGACAAACCTGCCTTCCGAAGCGAAAGCGAGTTCATAACCTGGGTCGAGCGCCGGACCCGGAGGCGAACGCCGGGCGTCCGTTTGGGCATTGGCGATGATGCTGCACTGGTGGAAGTTAACCCCGGGCAAGAACTGATTCTTACCACTGATATGTCGATTGAAGGCGTTCACTTCACACCCCGCCTTCATCCGCCGCAGGCCGTCGGACACAGGGCGCTCGCTCGTTCCTTGAGCGACATTGCGGCGATGGGGGGAACGCCGCGTTATGCCCTGATTTCCCTCGCCGTGTCCAAGCAGACGAGCCGAGCCTGGATCGAGGGCTTTTTCCAGGGCCTGCTGGCTCTTGCCAGGCGGTTTGAAGTGGCGGTAATTGGAGGGGACACGGCAGTCGTCCGAGGCCCCACGGCGGTTGACGCTATTGTGGCGGGTGAGATCCCGCGCGGGAGGGCGCTGCGACGTTCCGGCGCCCGGCCAGGAGACCTGATTTTCGTCAGCGGACGTCTTGGCCTCGCCGCACTGGGCCTGCGGTTATTGCATTCCCACTCAGGCCGGCGGAAGCACGCGGCGGCGGCAATCCGGGCTCATCTTTTTCCTCAGCCCCAATGTGCTCTAGGTCAATTCCTTGCCAAGCAGGGTTTGGCTTCGGCTCTCATGGATATAAGCGACGGCCTATCGATCGACCTGAAGCGGCTCTGCGATGCGAGCGGCGTCGGCGCGTGTTTGTTGGCTGACCGGATTCCGTCGCCTTCCCTTCCCGACGCGGCGGATGCGCTCGCCCTGGCGCTGGATGGCGGCGAAGACTACCAATTGCTCTTCACCGTCCCACCGGCCAAGCGGCGGCAGATTCCTCCCCGCTTCGGCAGAATCCCCCTGCACTCGATCGGAGAAATCCAAGCCCCCCGCCGCCTTTACCTCCTCACCCCCGATGGCAAGTCGCACCCCCTCGAACCCCAAGGCTACGACCACTTCGCGCGACGATGATGCGGAGGCAATAGCGAACCGAGCCGGCGGGGGCGAAAAGCCGCGGCCCTCAGACCACGGACGTCCGCGCTACGGTTGCTTTGTTTGGCGTTCATAAAGCCGCACACATGCTGAACGACGGCATGTATGCGCCACCCGCGTGTGGCAAGTTGCGTAGTGGGTCAGTTTGATGTACGGCGAGTTTACCTCGCCCAATGGCGGTGTCCCGATAAGATCGGGACAGGTTCCGCCGCCTCTACATCAAATTGACCCAGCTAATCTCACTCCTCGCCAGCCCGCGGACATGCGCAAGTGATAGGCCAGGCCATTGAACCGGGGTTTACTTTCCCATTCTCGACGCGGCCCAGGCGAAGAGACGCTCAACCTGCTTTGCCAGGGTCGCCGCCTCCGCCTGTGAGAACATGCGCTCCTCATATTCCACTTGATTCTTCTTTGCCAGGATAATTCCCAGGCGATTCGCCTGATGTCGAGCTTCCTCATCAGCGAAAAGTTCCGCCAGCAGCCGGATGGCATCGCCGTGGTCCTTGCTGGAACTACGTTTCCCGTGAAAACAAACACAGAGGCTGTCGGCGGCCGATATGGCGCAATGAATTCCATTCAGGGCGGCGGCATTGGGGCGGCGGTCAGCCAGAGCTTGGTTCATCGAATCGCGGTACTCGCCAGCTTTCCTAAAATAGTTCTCCGCCAGGGAGGAGTGAACCGCCGATGTTTTTGACTTGGCCTTCATTTCACAAGTTCTCCTATGGAATCACCCCGAAGTACCCAACCCTCGCTGGCGATTCTGCGGATCAGTGGATCTGCCCTTCGATAACGGGCGGCAAAAGTGGGGGCGGAGATCACGTACGGTGAAAAACGGTTCCCCGTACGGAGGTAGAATTCGGCCTGCGCTTCCTCAAGCCTGCGCACAAGGCGGCTGCGACTGGATGGGCCTCGGGTTACAAAGCACAGATCCACGTCGCTTGAAACTTGCTCCTCGTCCCGGGCCACGCTGCCGTAACAGATTAAGCTCCGCATGTCCCGGGGCCAGTTGAGAGGAATCTCGTCGGTCACATAGTTGAGGTTGCTTAGTTCTTCCTTGAAAAGGTCGCGCAGCAACCTTTCACAAAGGATGTGCCGAGTATTCAGCCCGTACAGCAAGGAGCGCCCCTTGGCCACCCAGTGGAGTACGCCGATCTTTTCCAAGCCAGAAAGAGCGCGGCTCACATTGCTGCTGGCCACCCCAATGTTGCGCGCAATCTCCCGGCCCGTAAAAATCATCTCCGGGTTGCGGGCTAAAAGGCGAAGAACCTTAACCCGAGTGGCGGTGCGGAAGACATCGTCAAGCGGTTGCCGGAAACGCATGTCTCGATTATAGACCATATGCTCGAAAATCGAAACACATGATTCGTTTTCAGAGCATGGCAGAAATTCTCCTCCGCGGCCTCTTCCGTTCTTGATCCTCATTTTTTAGTCTCCCGCCCGGCCGCCAAGTCACAGCGGGGCTGGCGCAGACGGTCGGTTTTTAGCGTCTGCAATCTACCGAAGGGATGCTCCTCTGGCACGGCATTGTCGCGGGTATCGTCTCCGGCAGAGTGCTGTTTTGGAAGCTGACTGAGTTGAGCCGCAACTCCCACAAGTCCCTTCGGGAAATCGCAGACCCCCAAGAACAGGGTCTGCGCCAGCCCGCCCCTGTATTTGAGTTTTCAAGCAAGCGCGGAGGTCCGCGCTGCGCTTGCTTTCATAGAGCATCCGGCTTGCAGTTGCGGTACACTAAGGACTGAGATGGCTGCATCAAAACTGCTGGTCACACGTTCGGATGAGGTCATGAGCGGCGCCGTGGTGTTTACAGGCACCCGGGTTCCCGTGCAAACCCTCCTTGACTACCTCGAAGAAGGGGATACGCTCGATCACTTCTTGGAGGACTTTCCGACCGTGAGTCGCGAGCACGCGCTCGCTGTTCTGGAGTTCGCCAAGCAATCGGTGTTCGCGTATGCGGATTCTTCTGGATGAATGTGTCCCGCGCAGGTTTCGCAAAGAACTCCCAGACCACGAGGTTCGAACCGTTCCAGAAATGGGCTGGGCCTCGTTCAAGAACGGCGTTCTCCTCTCCGCCGCCTCAGGCAAATTCGATGTTCTCATCACCACGGACCAGCGCCTGAGCTACCAACATAATGTTTCAGCTTTTGCCGTAGCAGTCATCGTGCTGGTGGCTGCGCGCAACAAGCTTGAGTTCCTGTTGCCCTTGGCGCCTGAACTGAAAAAGGTCCTCGGAGAGGTCAAGCCCGGAGAGGCTCGCCGGGTCGGTGTAATTTATTAGTAGGCCGCGGGCTGGCGCAGACGGTCGGTTCTTAGCGTCTACGATCTCCCGAAGGGGCTCTCCCCTGGCACGGCATTGTCGCGGGTATAGCCGCCGGCAGCGTCCTGTTTTACAAGCTGACCGAGTTGAGGCGCCAGCTCCCACAAGCGCCATCGGTAAATCGCAGACCCCCAAGAATAGGGTCTGCGCCAGCCAGCGAAAACCACTGGCTTTTATGACTGGAGTGATGAAGACATTAACGTGAGCGAAGTGGAGAGAGTGGGCATTTGAGGGATTTATGACCAACGGTAGTGATGTGCCGCACACCTATGAGCTACACCCAAATCCGCCGTCCGGCATGGCGTGGGAGGAATACGAGCAAAGGGTCCTCGCCGAGTGGACATCTCTTCTTGCTTCGGAAGAGGGGTGCGATGAGCCACGTGTTCACGAATTCCTTGTAAGGCATCCTTCCATGATTCCCGGAGCATACAGTATGACCGGGCCATCGGGTCACAGCCCGTTCCCTATGGCCGTTCTGTCAAAGTCTCCGCTTTCCGGTGCTGGCATGTATGTACCAGACTTCATATGGCTCGCCAGTGACTCCTCGAATTTTACGCCCGTGTTTATTGAAATCGAGAGTCCTTGCAAACGGTGGTTCACAAAGGACGGCGTACCCACGCACGATCTGAGTCAGGCAGTGAACCAATTAGCCCAATGGCGAGCCTGGCTGAGTCTCCACGAGAACGCTGCCCTCTTCTATCGGTCTTTTGAGATACCGGAATACCTGTACAGGCACCTTACCTTTCGGCCAGAGTTTGTATTGATTTATGGCCGGAGAAAAGAATTCGAGGATCGCCCGCAACTGACACGGCTCCGAGAACAGTTCGAGAGGCACGGGCAGGTAGTGATGACCTTCGACCGTCCCCATCCTGCTAAGGACTGTAGCCGGTACATATCAGCAGTGAAAACAAACGGACCGTATCGCGCTCTGGCTGTACCAGCCACAATGGAGTTAGGTCCAATGGTGGCAGATGATTTTGCTCGGATTGCCGCTTTACCCGAGGCAATTCAGAAGAACGAATGGATCAGTGAAGAACGTCGCCGTTTTCTCGTTGAGCGGCTTCCTTACTGGAACGCATGGGCAAGGACCCCCGATCATGGCACAATTTGCACGAGAGATTGGGAGTAGTCCCACGCGCACATCCACTGCCCCAAATGACCGTTTGGGGCTTTCCACGCGCAGGTGGCCATCATACGTCGCTTGCTTTGCGATGTATGCGATGACCGACCGACAAGGGGCCCTCACCCCGGAAGCAGGCGTAGCGCGCACCTGTTCTTTAGGTCCGCGGCTTCTTGTTGTCGATCGGGGACGAACCGCAGACCTCCAAGACAGGTCTGCGCTACCACCACCCGATTTCTGTTCATCATCCAGAGTTCATAATTCACCTTTCACCATTCACTCTTCACAATTCACTCCGCCCATGCGAATATTCCCCTCCAACCGCCATTACCGAGGTTCCAACCATGGCCAACCCAGAACACCTCGATCCGAGTAGCGCAGGGCCCGCGGTCCGGCCCTGCGGCTCTTCCAGCGGCGCGGGCTGCAGCCGCGCCGCAAACTGGGTAATCTGAATTTCCCCTGACCACAACGCATGCAATGCCATCAAACATCCAGGCCGCGCCGCCCGGACCACGGCGCGGTGGAAAAGCCGCAAGGCTGAATTGCGAACCTCGCGCTACACCCATTCCTTTGCTGCAACGCAATTGACCAAGCTCATCGTTTGCGCTTATACTCATGCTCATAGGCATGAGCATAAAGGAGTGAGAAATGGCGGCCACTCGGCGCACCCAGCTTTTGATGAACCCGGACGAGTTCAAACAACTGCGCGCTCTGGCGCGGCGAAGGAAAACTTCGGTGGCGGAGTTGATTCGCTGCGCCGTGCGAGAATCCTATCTCCAGGCGCCCGCGGACCGAAAACCGCACGTCGAGGCCATCCTCGATCTCAAGCTGCCGAAGATCGACTGGAAGAAAGCCAAGAAGGAAATCGAGGCCGCCCATGCAGGTCTTTCTTGATACCAACATCTTTTTGTACGCCGCCGGCGCCTCTCATCCTCGGCGCGAGGCCTGCGCTAAAGTCCTGCGGCGCGTCGCGGATGGCAGCCTCGACGCCACCATCAACTCTGAAGTGGTCCAGGAGATTCTTTACGTGCTCACCCGGCGAGGGCGGCGAGATGACGCTCTGAAGCTGGCGGGCCACTTGACTGCACTGTTTCCGGACCTCTTGGCGGTGACGCGCGATGATGTGGTGGGGGCGTGCCAGCTTCTCCGCCAGTACCCGGGGCTCTCCGTGCGAGATGCCGTCCATGTGGGCACGATGTTGCGCAATGAACTAAAGACCGTGGTCAGCGTGGATTCCGATTTCGACCAGGTCTCCGAAATCCGGCGCATCGCTCCCGATGAGGTTTAAGATTAGTCACGAGGGACGAGCAATCGAAAATCAGAAGCAAGCGTAGCGCGGACCTGTCCTCCAGGTCCGCGGCTTTTTGCTGTCAATCGGGGGCGAACCGCAGACCTCCAAAACGGGTCTGCGCTACACCCGCCCGATTTCTGTTCACCATCCAGAATTCATAATTCACCCTTCACCATTCGCTCTTCACAATTCTGTCCGCCCATGCGAGTATTTCCCTCCAACCGCCATTACCGAGGTTCAAACCATGGCCAACCCAGATCAGGTCAAGATTCTCAAGGAAGGGGCCATTGCTATCTGGTAGAGTGAATTCCGGAGGAAGTGAAGACGACATGGGGGCGATCTACAACATCTACTGCGATGAAAGTTGCCACTTGGAGCATGACCGGCAGCCTATCATGGTTTTGGGGGCGGTGTGGTGTCCGTTAGAGAAAACCCCGGAGATTGCTTTCCGAATTCGAGATATAAAGACCAAACACGGACTATCGCCAAGCTTCGAGGTGAAATGGACGAAGGTTTCACCGGGGAAACTGGCCTTCTACATGGAGTTGCTCGATTATTTTTTCGTTGATGACGATGTGCATTTCCGCGCCTTGATTGTATCCGACAAAACCAAGCTTCAACACGAAGCCTTCCGCCAAACGCACGATTCCTGGTATTACAAAATGTACTTTGACCTGCTACAGGTGCTCCTCAACCCTCGCGCGGAATACCGAATCTACCTGGACATCAAGGACACCCGCAGCGCTGAAAAAATCGGGAAGCTCCACGACGTGCTCTGCAACAACATGTACGATTTTCAGCGGCGAATTATCACAAGGGTCCAGACGGTGAGGTCGCACGAGGTTGAGCAAGTTCAGTTGGCGGACCTGCTGATCGGAGCGGTCACCTATGCGAACCGCGGGCTTGAAACGAGCCCCGCAAAGTTGGCCCTTGTGAAACGGATGCGAGAGCGGTCCACGTACACCCTACAACGGACAACACTTCTTCGAGAGGACAAGGTGAATCTGTTTCGATGGCAAGCCAAGGAGCCACAGGCATGAATGGTCCACCGCCTTGGCTGCCGCCGATGGCTGTCGTGAACCCGTGGACAAACGCGACCTATGAAATGCTCTATTCGGTTTTCAAGAAGGACTTCAAGGATAGCCAGCCTGTTTACAACGGAAACGCTGTCTGGTTCTTCCCCGAATTGGACAGCGGCAAAGAGGTGGTTTTCTGGCACATGACCAGCCGCGTTGACCAGGAAACGGGAGAGCGACTACCGGACCTGCGAAGGTCAGAACGGCTCCCTTGGGTGCGCCCAATGATGGGCAACTCCACTCAACCCGAAATTCTCGCGTGGGATTACGAAGAGGGAGACAAAACGATTAAGACTTACGTCTGGCTGAAAGATCAGGACTTCCTGGTCTTGATGAAGAAGTATAAAGATGGTCGTCGCCGGCTGATTACTTCATACCATGTTGACCAACCACACACCCGGAAGAGCCTGAAAAAAAAGTACGCAAAGTGCGTAAACTAAAAAGGCCAGCGCAGACCGCCGGCCCAACTCCTTCCACGCATGGTGGATGAGCTATATTACATTGTAATATCGGCGGCCCGAAAGTCAAGCTTAATTCTTTTTACTCCGCGAATCTATAATGCGCGGGTGGCGCACACATCGGGGGCGTTGCTATGGGTGCGATGACCGACGGACAAGGGGCCCTTACCCCTGGACTGGTCGCTGCGGCGACCCCGGCATTCGTAGAGGCGCCCTTCAGGGCGGCAGCATTTGTTCTCCTTGGAATACCACGAAATCTGCCCGGCTGAACAGGCTGCGGAAAAACCCCTCACACTGTCATCCTGAGGAGGCGAAGCCGGTCCTGAGTGAAACGAAGGAAGGACCTCTGTATTTGCTTGAAAATTCAAATACAGGGGTCCTTCGCTACGCTCAGGATGACAGCACGGAAGGGTTTTTCCGCAGCCTGTGAAGCCGGCCTCTACGTCGCCCGCGCCCCCAAGACCACGGCGCGGTGGAAGCAAGGCACGGGTTTTGTAGCGGCGATGTCCTCATCGCCGGTCGCCGGTGGGGACACCGGCGCTACACCCGCCAAGCTACCCGATAGCGTGCGACGCCGGTCCACCTTGGAGCCCGGGACGGTCAATTTCTGCCGGATGTCAGAATTTAGAATCTACCGGTAGGCACAAAGTGACGTACCCCCATTGACAACCCCCTGGGGTGGTTCGCTACAATATTGAGGTATGATCGACGCACCTCGTAGCGGCTCTCCACTCAATCACTTGCCGCGTATCGGCTCTCCCATCAATCAATTACGGGCGGCGTGGGCTGATGGGACAGCACAGGGGATCTCGCGGAATCCGGGAGCCCGGAAGCAAAGCATGCGGCCAGCTTGCTCGCACGGCGCGCTGGTGGCGCATACGTTCCGCACTATGGAATGTATGCGGCCCTTTGAAATCGCTGTGGCCGCATACATGCCAGAAAGCGGCACGTATGCGCCACCCGCGTTTTGTATGTATGCGCCCTCCTTAGGCACAGGCAACAGGACGCCCAACGTGGCGGCGACATGGCAAGACGATGTCGCCGCCACCCCCGGCTTCCCACCGGAAACCCTGCACAAAAAGATGTTAAAAATGAAGGTTGCTCCCAAGATGTCATTGAAAATAAAGGGCGTGAAACGACAGAATGTGGCATGGCCAATATATTTATGAAAATAAATGGCTTATCGATTATGCCAATATGTTGTTGAAAATGCATAAGATAGCTTGAGCTTAGGGCTCCGAAATCGCGAAAAAGCCCATCGTCTTGACGCCATGCCAATATCTTGCAGAAAATACACAACTTGCACCTGCGAGGCCAACGCGAGCCCAATATGTTGATGAAAAGATTGGGGATAATCACATGGACAAAGCGTCCATTATTTGGGCCAGTGAACCTTCTACCGCGATGGGGCAAATGACCAGACTCTTACCGACCCCCCGGCTGTGACACACTTCCCCAAATCGGTTATCGGTGGGTTCGACTCGAGGGATGAGTGAAATTGAGTGGCCTGTGGCGAACAGCATGCCCCCTCACCCCCGGCGCTCGGGGCCCCCGCCCTCGTGCCTTGCCTCTCCCCTCAGAGAGGGCTGATGACTCACTTTTGTCCCACGCATCCCCTCCCGCCGCGCCAATCCCAAATCGAAATTGCGGCAGGTGTCTACTTCAGTCTGCTTACTGCCTACTGCTTACTGCGCACTGCTTACTGCCCTCTTCTCGGGAGTGACCTAGGCTATGGCTTTCCGGAACTTGGTGCGGGGCCTTTCGCCACGGGACCGGAGGGGGTGTTCGGAGGCGTTGCAGCAGGTGGATTCGCGGGCGGTTTGGGGGTTGCAGCTTCCTTCTTCGGTATATCAGGCGTTGGCGCAGGGGCCGCAATTTGCGGGGCGTGCAGAGTGACAGCCGCCGTTGCGGGAGCAGCCGGCGCAGGAGCCAGCAGGCGCTCCGGCGCGGCGCTCGCCAGGATTTCCTTCACCTGGTCCGGGTTGGTCAGAAGCGGCGAACGGGGAAAATCCTCCACGGGCCTGTCCTTCAGGACCTCACCCATGAAGTCCAGCCAGATGGGCAACGCCACCCGGGCGCCTTCTTCCTTCTCGCCGAGGGTGCGATGATCATCGAAGCCCACATAGACGCCGCAAGTCAGCGACGGCGAGAACCCCAGAAACCAGGCATCGGTGAAGTCATTCGTGGTTCCGGTCTTTCCGGCCACCGGGTACTTGGCGGCGAAGGGCTTGCCGCGCTCGGCCGTACCGGAGTTGAATACCTCGCGGAGCATCGAGACCATGATGCGCGACGCGGAAGCGGGAAGGACGTCGGTCACTTCCGCCGGGAAATCATCCATCACTCGACCATCGTAGTTGGTGACCCGGGTGACCATGCGGGGAGTGATGTGAACTCCGTCGTTGGGAAACGTCGTAAAAGCGGAGGTGTGCTCGAGGAGTGTCAGGTCGGAAGCGCCCAACGCCAGGGGCAGGTTGGGAACGAGGCGCGAGGTAATCCCGAACTTGCGCGAAAGCTTGATCACCTTGTCCACGCCAATCTTGCCCAGCGTGCGGACCGCAGGAACGTTGCGTGACTCCGCCAGGGCATGGAGGACGGTGATGGTTCCCTCGAACTTTTCGTCATAATTGTGAGGCGACCACCACCCGGAGGAGGTGTGATAGCTGACGGGGGCATCGAGCACGGTGTCAAAGGGCGAGATCCCGTCCAGGATCGCCTGGGCGTAAACATAGACCTTGAACGAGGAGCCCACCTGGCGTTCCGCCTGGATGGCGCGGTCGTACTTGCTGACGGTCCAGTCATACCCTCCCACCAAGGCCTTAATCTCGCCGGTGGAATTGTCGATGGCGAGCAGCGCTCCCTCGACGTCAGGATTCTGGTCCAGGCTAACGTGAACCGTGGTTCCTTTGACCTCCTTGACTTCAAAGAGGTCGACGTCGCCGGAGGCAAAGACCTCGGTGAGTGGAGTTTTCTTTATCCAGGCAAAGTCAGGAGCGGTGACTCGGGCGTTCAGACTGCCGAACCGGACGACGGCGTGGTCCGGCTTCACGTCCGTAACCAAGCCATGGACCAGGTCGCCTGCCGTGAGGGGTTTCTTCCAATCATCATCCAGATAGGTTTCGAGCGTGACCGGCGTGCCGTCCGTTTTCGTGAGGGGGTTCTTCAAGATGTTCTTCGTAGGACCGCGCCAGCCTCGCCGCTTGTCGTCGTCGCGCAAGCCCTTCCTGAGAGTCTGCTCAGCAACCCCCTGCATCTTGATGTTGAGGGTTGTGTAAACCCGCAGACCTTTTTCGCGCACCGCCTCCGCCCCGTACTTCCTCTCCAGGAATTGGCGGACCTCCTCCGCATAGTAAGGAGCCACGGTGTAGTTCCAACGCTGAATGTTGAGCAGGACGGGAGCGGCGGTGGCTTCGCGAAACTCCGTGGAATTGATCTTCCCGTTTTCCAGCATGGCGGCCAGAACAACATTCCGGCGCCTTCGCGCCGTCTCGGGATGCAGAATGGGCGAGTAGGCGCTGGCGGACTTGGGTATGGCCGCCAGCAGAGCGGCTTCGGGAATCGTCAACTGGTCAAGGTGCTTGCCAAAATAGAATTGCGCGGCAGCCCCGAAACCGAAGTTCCCGTGCCCCAGATCGACCTGGTTCGAGTACATGGTGAAAATCTGCGGCTTCGTGAAGTACCGCTCGATCTGGATCGCCAGCAGGATTTCCTGGATCTTCCGGCGAAAGCTCTTGTCCGGGGTGAGGAACAGCATGCGGCTGAGTTGCTGCGTCAGGGTGCTCGCCCCCTGTGTCTTGCGCCACTCCAGCACATCTTTGGATGCGGCGCGAACAATCCTCAAAATGTCTATGCCCAAGTGGCTCTCAAAATGCTTGTCCTCGATGGAAATCACCGCGTTGCGGAGAACCGGAGGGATCTGGGAGTAACTCACGATGACGCGGTGCTCCAGCGCAAAGCTGCCGATGGCGGTCCCGTCGTCTGCGTACATCTCCGTCATGACGTCGGGGCGGTAATCCTCCAGCTCGCGGACCTTGGGCAGGTCGGACGAGTACACAAAGACCAAGCCACCCAACGCACCTATTCCCGCTGAAAGTAACACCAGGATCAGGAATACAAACTGACCAAAGATCCTCCGGCTGCTCCCGGGAGGAGGAGGCTCGGGCGGCGGGGGCAAGGGAACCAGGGAGAGTAAATCGTCAGGCATGGATAGTCCACTCGCCGTTCATTCTATGCGTACCCGGAGCGCCAGTCAAACCCGGGGCTCCAGGCTTCAATTCGCAGAGGTTGATGAGTGCGCTTCCGGCGCGAGAAGCTTGCGGCAGACACGAATCAACCGCGTGTGGGGCATCGCTTGGTTCGGGCTCAGCATGACCAGTTCGCCCTCGCGGAAGCTGCTGTAATACCAGCGCGCCAGAAGGCTCAGGTGCTCCCAGGGGGGCAAAGCGGGCGGGTGAGAGTCGCCCTCTGCCCCGGCCAGCGATTCCAGCAGATCGTGGAGTTGCCGGTCGAGCGGCGTGGGCAGGGGAACGTTTTCGTCGAGCGACAGCATGGCCGGGCCTCGGATCTCACCACCCGTCACGCGAAAGAAAACCACGGATTTCCCGGCGGCGCCCGGCAAGACCACCACCGCGTGGAGATCGCGCAGGTTTCTCACCAACTCGGGCCTCCGGCGAAGCAGTTCATGCACTTTCTCGATCCGGCGGTGGACCTTCTCCGCCAGCTCGAAGGCGAGTGAGGAGGAAGCCTGGGTGCGGTCCGTTTCGAGGGAGCGCAGCAGCGAACGGCCGTCGGAATCCAGGAACCCGGCCACGCGCTGGACTTCCGCCTGGTACTCGGAATCCGTGCAGCCGGCAAAGCAGGGCGCCAGGCACATGTGAAGCTGAGAGTAGATACAGCCGGGGTGGGAGGGATCAGGGTTGAGATCCTCCACACAGCGCCGGACTTTGAAAAGGTCCAGAAATTCCCCCGCGTAGTGCTCGGCCGCGACGTGCGAGGGGAAAGGGCCATAATAAAGCGAGTTGTCCTTGACCAATCTTCGCGTGGGATAGCAGCGTGGAAAGCGATTTCGCAGATTCAGCTTCAGCAGCGCCGGGGGCTTCAGGCGCAAGCGATCGAGGTATTGCCGTGGAAAGTAATGCTTGTTTAAAAGATATACCCACCACAAACTCTCAAACGCCGAGCCGACCGGGACATATTCGATGTGGGCCACGAGTTCGCGCAAGTTCAGTATTCGGGACCTGGGGCGCGGGACGGAGAGCAAGCGCGTGAGGCGGCGTCGCAAGTCGCGCGTCCGGCCGAGATAGGGTGCGGAAGCGAGCCCCGCGCGGAAAGCGGGGAACAGGGCGAAGACTGCGGCTTGGGAGGGGAACGATGCGAAGAAGAGCTTCGCTTCGGCGTCCGCGTCGAACTCCGTGGAAAAACGAAGCTGCATGCCCTGTCCTGCGGAAGAGGGTTCTATCGGGGAAAGAAAGCAGCGAGCTTGTCGTAGGTGGCGAGGAGGTCCTCCGGCTGGACGCGGGTCTCCCCCACCACGGTCATGAAATTCGAGTCACCGGTCCAACGCGGGAGGAGGTGAAGGTGCAAGTGGTCCGCCACCCCCGCCCCGGCGCATTTCCCTATATTCATTCCGAGATTATAGCCCTCGGGATCATAGCTCTTATGTATTGCTGTCTGGAGTCTCTGCGCCAACTCCATCATTTCCACCAGCCCCTCCTGGGCC
>Ga0187849_1003633_pt1 | contig 13360 bp, 9 predicted proteins | sample June2016WEW_4_10_2_FD_132412 | JGI IMG/M metagenome (GOLD analysis project Ga0187849, IMG submission 132412) | Peatland microbial communities from SPRUCE experiment site at the Marcell Experimental Forest, Minnesota, USA - June2016WEW_4_100 | ecosystem: Environmental > Terrestrial > Soil >... | reverse complement strand
TCGCGGACGGACTCGAAGCCCATCGCCCCCTCATAGATGCCCATGTACAGGGGATGATACTCGTCGACAACGGATTTACCGAGAATTGTCGCAGCGACAGGTATCTGCACTTTATCGATTAAGTCGAGAAGCTTGTCCTGCAGTCCGAACCGGTGCAGCTCGACATCGGCAATTACGACGGGTTGCTGAGACTCGTTGATCATCGTCACCGCGTCGTCAAGAGCGGCCTGCAAAGCGTTAGGATCGCTCGTATCGTCTGCTCGCGTTACCGAATCCTGATTTGGCGGCTTCACGTGGGCGAACGTCATATCGCGCGGGAGCTCAATGTATACCGGTCGCTTAACGCGGAGTGCTTCGGATAACACGCGATCGATCTCTTGGCACGCAGTGTGCGGATCATCTAAAACCGCAGACGCGACAGTCACTTCCTCAAAGATCTTCTTTTGCGTGTTGAAGGTGCGCACTTTATGGTGGAGGAGGGGGTTCCCTACCCTTTCTTTGATTCCCGGAGCTCCGGCGATGACTATCAACGGAGATTTTTCCGCATATGCCTGCGCTGTGGCATTGACGACCTTCAGGCCGCCGACGGAGTAGGTGACGCACACGGCGCCTATTCCCCGTATACGCGCGTAGGCATCAGCAGCGTAGCCCGCGCTCAGTTCGTCGCACGTCGTAACAAGGTTGAGCGCGCTATCGCTGAGCTGCTTGAAAAAGCCGAGCACGTAATCCCCTGGCACTCCGAAGACGTGTGAGAGGCCTAATAATCGAAGTCGCTCAATAAGGTACGCGCCAACGTTCTCGGCACGATGAGACGTTCCGGATGTCGAAGCATCATCAGTTTCCGTTTGGTTCCCTCCTTTACTTAGCCAAACAGCATTCTTCTTTGCTGAAGCGGTGGTTGGTTTGCAGATGAGAAGTCCTTGAAGGTTCAGCAAGCATCAATCGTTCTAGCGCACTATTCAGCCATATACCTGTGGCCTTTGTTCAACATCCGTCGGTCGGTCAATGCGTTTTTCGCCTGGTAAGCATCACAGTCGAGAGCGTTCCGATGGGACAACGACCACGGGACCCGTCTCATCGCTCTCAATATTAGCAAACACGGATATCGCGACGCTAGCAGATCCGCTTGACACGCCGCGGGCTAATAGGAGGTCCGGTCCTACCGACTCCTTCTGAGCGGTTGCGGCTTTTCAAACAACCCGCCCCTGCAGCACGCAATGATTTATCATATCTAACCGGAATAGTGGGTGAGTGGTGCGACTCGCGCCCTATGATTATCAAAGCACGCGCAGCACGGAGCGTCGTGGCTGTGTGCAGGAGAACTCCTGTGGAACCATCCGCCGTTATCGCTCTTGTGACCTTTCTTGTGGCGTACGGAACGTTGGCCACAGAAAAAATCAACAGGACAGTCGTCGTAGGCGCAGGGAGTCTGGTGTTGCTCATTACGGGCGTCCTCACCCTCGCTGAGGCCATTACTTACGTCAACTGGGAGACCATCGGCCTGTTGTTTGGGATGTTCATCATCGTCGTGGTGCTGTCAGATGCGGGGTTCTTCTCATACGTGGCATTCATCCTTGCAAAGAGGCTGAATTACAACCCGCGCGCCATGTTGAGCGTGTCCCCTCTCTTGGCAGGGTTGCTGGCCTCGTTCGTCAACAGCATTACGGTCATGCTCTTTCTTGCGGCGATTACGATCGAGATCGCGCGGCTCGTGAAGATCGACCCGGTGCCCCTCGTCGTCGCGGAGGTTGTCGTTGCCAACATCGGTGGGGCATCCACCCTCATCGGCGGCCCACCCAATCTTATACTCGGGACCCAGCTGGGGTTTGGCTTTAACGAGTTTCTGAGGAATGACGGTCCCATCGCGCTTGCTGCCGCCCTTTTAGCAGTGGGGGTGCTCTATCTTACGCAGCGGAGGGCGCTGACGCCTTTCGCGAACGTTGACACGCGGGCGCTCTCGAGAGTCGCTCCTGAGAGCGCCATCATCAGCAAACGGATGCTCCGTTTCGGCCTGGCCGCCCTCATCGCTGCTGTGGTACTCCTCGTCAGTGGGGGGTATCTCGAGGCGACATTCGGCATCCCATTGGATGTCGCCCTCGCCGCCCTCATTCCCGCCTTTGCCCTGCTCCTTGTCGGCAGAGGAGGTATCGAGGATACCCTCAAGAAGGTCGATTACGAACTGCTGCTGTTCTTTATCGGTCTCTTTGTCTTAGTTGGCGGACTTGAAAAGACCGGGATCCTCGGCGTGTTTGCAACCGGCCTGGCAGGGGCGTCCATGGGGAACAACGCCGTACTGCTCTCGCTGCTGCTTTTCGGGTCGGCCTTCATAAGCGGGCTGGTCAACACCGTCCCCTTCGCCGTGATGATGAGCTACGTTATCCGAGATCTGTCGCTCATTCCGTCAGTTCTCGCCACGGCCCTGATGGTCTGGGCGGTATCGCTGGGCGCCAACATCGGGGGCAACCTCACGCCCATCGGCTCCTCGGCGAACGTCGTCGCGTACAGCTCACTGGAGACGCACGGGATGCGCATGGGATGGGTGCGATGGATAAAAATAGCACTCCCGCCGACCGTGGCGGCGCTCATACTTTGCGATCTCCTGCTCTACGTCAAATACGCGGTGGGATCCTTCTGAATCAATGGTGGTAACTAAACATGAAAGTCCTTGTCTGTTTTGATGGATCGCCCTCAGTGATGGAGGGCGTGAAATGCGCAGTAAACGCGCTCCGACGCGATATCGACTACACGCTGCTCTACGTGCTCACTGAGCACGGCGTCTACGAGAGTTACAAGCGCATATTTCGGGAAGATTTGGAGCGGATCGAAGCGCTCGTTGGAGACGTTGACTCAGAGAAAAAAGCCGCGAGACGGGTCTTCCTCGGCCCTCTATGCGCATATATGCGAGAGCAAGGGCTCACGGTCCGCGCGGTTGTGCGGGAGGGGCACGCTGCCGAAGAGATCCTGGACGAAGTGCGCGAAGGACACTACGATCTCGTCATGCTTGGAGACGCACACTCATTCTCAGCGTCGAGACTGCTCCTGGGCAGCACGGTGACCGAGATTATGCGGAACGCCCGCACGTGCGTCATGGTGGTACACCCCGCGCGTATGCGAATCGCAGAACAACACCGTTAAGCGGGGAGCCCACCATGATCAACGCCGGGAGTCACACGTACTGATTAGGTCAAACCGCTCGAGTTCTGGGCCCTCGGGTCTCATTTTCGGTTATTGACCAGAGGTGGTCATGCAAAACGGCACTTTGCATATGTGACCTGCAAATCTTTATCATTAAACTGCAGGCACAGCAGTCGAGCTCATCGACGCCGGTCCCAGCACCTGCTGCAGCCGCCGGAAATTGACCCCGTGCCGGACTATGTTGATGGCAAAGTATGCCTGAAACTATGCGAGTGCACGTGCTTGTGATCACCGCTCCGCACGGCTTCACCAGCTCCCAGGCCCATTGCTGGGCTATTGGGAAGGGGCGCATTGTTCGCGACGGTATGTTTAGCCACGTAGTCATGCAGCTCAGCCAGCGTCATCACATCAAGCAGGAGCCGCCGCTGATTGCTGCCCTTCGCCTTCACGATATTGATCACGTGATTGTGGTATTCGATGTCCTAGGGCCGCAGGTTCAGCAGTTCATAGATGCGGATTCCCGAACGCATAACACATATTAGTAGGTAGTAACATTCACTGCAGCTGTGGCGCAAGATATTTAAACGAATATGTTTCCATGCGGCATCAATGCTAAGAAGTGACCTGTTTGCAGCGTTCAAAACGACCGTGATCTTTTTAGTATTGTGCGGACTAGTTTTCCCTCTTTTACTCGTAGGCATAGGGCAAATCGCGGATAAGCCGGCTGCCGAAGGAAGCTTGCTGATACAAAACGGCACAGTTGTTGGTTCTAGCCTAATCGGGCAGTCGTTTGTCGATCCGATGCACTTTCAATCGAGGCCATCTGGAGTGTCCAATTGGGGACCAAACAATCCTGCCCTCATCGAGAATGTCAGTCAAGAGGTAGCCTATCAAAAGCAGCTCAATCCGTCTATCAGTCTCGTACCGATCGATTTGGTGACGCAATCTGGCTCAGGCGTTGATCCGAATATTGCATTAGGCAGCGCCTTGCTGCAAGTTCCGCGCATTTCGAATTTGACAGGCATCTCTCAAGATGTGCTCAACCGGCTCGTGAATCAATACACCGAGAATCCCGTTGCCGGCGTCTTTGGAGAGTCACGGGTCAACGTACTACAACTCAATTTAGCATTGGATAATCTATTAAGCCCCTCGGCGCTGAAATCTGCAGAGGCGAACTCCACGGCCTTAAATGCAGCAGCGCTGAATGCAACGGCCACGAACACAACCGCGAAGTAATCTTCGTCTACGCCCTCACGACGAGGATGTTACTTTGCGCGTTTTCAATAACTTTGTCAACTACAGTCCCAAAAACGACGCTTGCGCTGCGCGGACGTTCCGAAGCTCCCATAATCAAAGCATCGTAATCTTTTGCAATCGCTATAACCTGCTCAGCGACCGAGCCTGAACGGACTTCCACGCTTACTCGCTCATTCGCGGACGCCAATGCTTTAAGGTCGTCTAGCCGGACACTTTCATTTGCTTCGGTTATGTGCAGTAACGTTATCTGGCCCTGTGTAGGTTCTGTTAGCGTTTCGGCTATCTTGAGCGCCGCGATAGAATGCTTGTATCCTGCTGAAGGCACCAGTATCCGCTCAAATGCACTGTCATATTTTAGATTCGACAGTATAACATCACACTTGGCGTTTTTCATGATCGGATAGATGATGTCGCCGTGACGAATCTTGTAGAGAGTTGATCGCAGACTGTAACCCAGCAAGGTCAGATCCGCATCGTGTTTCGCTATCTGCTGAACAATGGCATCATAAACGGAGGAGGCTTGCGTGATTTCTGGGACGGCCTCGACGTTGAACCTCTGCGCTAATTGCATCAGCCGTACTATGAGATTGACCTTGTCGCGATAGTTCTTGTTCCGGTCAGGATAGTTTTCACGCGCGCGAAGCACGCCGAGGAGTATCAGTGCCCCTTCCTTATCGAGCAGTCTTAGCGCTGCTTTCAAAGTGTACTCAGCATTTTTTGGGTTCGAAATTGGAAGCAGGATGTGCTTATACATAAATGAGTTCGCGCCTTGTTCTTCTTACAGTGAACTTGAATTGTGCGCGTATCGATGCGCTATGCGTGGCCGCATATCTGCGTTGTATGCTCCAAATAGTTTGTTTAGGCCCCTAAGGGTGAAGTTTTTATACGGGCATGCCTATTATGCGAGGGATGGATATATACTACGTCGTCTTCGTAGTCATCTCGCTATTGTTGCTCATATATCTTACCTACATCATACTATACCCCGAACGGTTTTAGTGGTGTGAATGGACATCCTGGGCGTTGTTCAAATTATCCTGGAGCTTGCTGCTGTGCTGCTCCTTGTCCGCCCCGTTGGCAGCTACTTAGTTGGCGTTTTTTTCAAGGAGCGAAGTCGGCTGGACGCGCTGTTTGGTCCGATTGAGCGAGGCTTACACTGGGCAGTCGGTGTTGACCCAAGTGAAAATATGGGCGTAGGACGCTACGTCCTGACCCTTCTTTTGGTGAACGGGCTCATGATCGTTATTGTCATGCTGATTCTAATTACTCAAGGGTACCTGCCCCTGAACCCGACGGGTGCGGTAAACATGCCGATCGACCTAGCCTTTAACACCGCCGTAAGTTTCATGACGAACACGAACTGGCAAAGCTATGCCGGCGAGACTCAAGCGTCTTACCTCACCCAGATGATCTGCATCACGTTTCTCATGTTCACTTCCGCCGCCACCGGAATGGCGGTCGGAGCGGCGTTCATTAGAGGGTTTGCGAGCAGGGACCAACGGCCTGGTTTTCGGGAGATACGCGGCATTGGCAACTTCTACTTTGATTTTGTGCGCTCACTGACGCGGGTGCTTGTACCGTTCGCGATCATCGTGTCGATTTTGTTGCTAGTGCAGGGGGTTCCGCAAACGCTTGCAGGGCCACTGAGCTACCACACTGTTGAAGGGAGTATCAGCACGTTGTACCGAGGACCGGTTGCTTCGCTCGAGTCGATAAAGCATCTCGGGACGAACGGTGGAGGGTTTTTCGCGCAAAATTCCGCGTACCCCTTTGAAAATCCCACGCCGCTGACCAACGTAATCGAAATCGTCGCAATGCTAATTATCCCTATTTCCCTGCTCTATACATTCGGGGTGATGACGGGTAACACCAAAGAGGGGTGGATTCTCATCGGAACTCTGACAACCGTATTTATCATTTTGCTCAGCATCGGGCTCCTTGCAGAGTCGTCAAACCCCGCTCTCTCGAACCTTGCGGTGAACCAGTCGATGGGAAATATGGAGGGCAAAGAGGTTCGATTCGGCACCGAGAACTCCGTAATGTTCACTGTGTCGACGACCTCAACAGGGACGGGATCGGTGAACAGCATGCTCGACAGCTACACGGCGATCGGAGGAGCCGTGCCGCTCTTCCTCCTTATGATCGGCTCCCTTTTTGCCGGCGACGGGTCAGGCCTTCTCACCATCCTGATGTACGTGATACTGGCCGTATTCATAGCAGGCCTGATGGTCGGACGTAGCCCGCAATACCTTGGCCGGAAGATCGAATCCAAAGAGGTCAAACTCACATTCCTCGCATTTCTCGTTCACCCGGTCCTTATACTCGGGTTTACCGCAGCAGGGATCGTTTTCGCGACGAGCGCTTTAGGCAACCCAGGGTTTCACGGCTTTACTGAGATGCTCTACGCGTTTTCATCAGCCGCAGCCAACAATGGATCAGCATTCGCCGGTTTGAGTGCCAATACCCCGTTTTTGAACTATACGCTTGGGGTCACGATGCTACTCGGAAGATACATAACGTTCCCGCTTATGCTCCTGGTGTCTGATTCATTGCTGCGTAAGAAGATTACGCCGTACGATGCCGGAACGTTTCGAACTGACACATGGATTTTTGGCCTCATACTGATCGGTGTCATGCTGATTCTCGGCGCACTGACGTTTTTCCCGGTGCTGGTTTTAGGACCTCTGGGGGAGGCACTCCTCTGAGGGGGCACATCATGGACAACCAAAAGTGGTATGGCGGGGCAATGCTCGTGGAGGCGTTAAAGGAATCGATACGGAAACTCGATCCACGGTCGCTCATCGCAAACCCCGTGATGTTTGTTGTCGAGGTGGGCTTCGTGTATACGCTCATACTCGCGATCTCCGCCGCCATAGCCGGAAGCGGACAGCTCGTGTTCATTAGCACGATTTCAGCGATCTTACTGATAACCGTGCTCTTTTCCACCTTTGCCGAAGCGATTGCCGAGGGACGTGGCAAGGCCCAAGCAGAGAGCCTGAAAAAAACGAAAAAGGAGGTCACAGCGAATAAGGTCGTCGGGGATCAGATCGTTGAAGTAAACGGGCACGATCTTGTGAAAGGCGATGTGGTAAGAGTCAGCGCTCGCGAGGTCATCCCGAATGACGGCGAGGTTATCAAGGGCAGGGGCGCCGTGGACGAATCCGCAATAACGGGAGAGTCTGCACCGGTAATTCGCGAAAGCGGTGGAGATTTTAGCTCGGTAACGGGCGGTACGACGCTCTTGAGTGATGAACTTATAATTCGCATTACGGCAAACCCGGGAGAGTCGTTCCTCGACAAAATGATCGCGCTTGTCGAGGGGGCGTCGCGACAAAAAACGCCCAACGAAATCGCACTCACCATCGTTCTTGCTGGCCTCACGTGGATATTCCTTCTCGTCATCGTTACGCTCAACGCGCTCGCCGGTTATTCCGGTGCACTGGTAGGCACCACTACCTTAATCGCTCTGCTCGTCTGCCTGATCCCAACGACCATCGGTGGGTTGCTTTCCGCAATCGGAATCGCTGGTATGGACAGAGTGACGCAATTCAACGTTATTGCCAAATCAGGAAAAGCGGTTGAGGCGGCAGGCGATATCAACACGCTTATCCTCGACAAAACAGGCACGATAACGATCGGCAACAGACTCGCAGAGGAGTTCATCCCGCTTGGCGACAAGACAAGCGGGGAGGTCACGAAGGCAGCGTTTCTCGCCTCAGTGCGTGATGAGACCCCCGAAGGCCGGTCAATTGTGAACCTAGCAAAGAAGCTGATGCCCGATTTGGTTGAGCCGGAGATTAGCGAAGTAATCGACTTCTCTGCGGACACAAAGATGAGTGGGGTTGATCTAGCCGATGGCTCAGAAATTCGCAAGGGAGCATTTGACGTGATGTCAGCTTACGTCAAGTACGTTCCCGGCGGATTTAAAGAAGTCGTTGACGGCATTTCACGCAAGGGAGCGACGCCGCTCGTGGTATCAATAGATCACGACGCTATCGGTGTGATACACCTCAAAGATACCGTGAAGCCCGGCATGCGAGACCGGTTGCAAGAGTTGAAGAGCATGGGAATTAGGACGGTCATGGTCACCGGAGACAACAGACTCACCGCGGCAACGATCGCGGCAGAGGCAGGAGTCGATGACTACATTCCCGAAAGCAAGCCGGAGGACAAGATAAACATCGTCGCAGCCGAGCAGGCAGCAGGCAAGCTCGTTGCGATGACCGGAGACGGCACCAATGATGCTCCTGCATTGGCGCAGGCCGATGTGGGGCTCGCCATGAATAGCGGCACGCAAGCAGCAAAAGAGGCCGCGAACATGGTCGACCTCGACAGCGATCCGTCAAAGCTGATATCGGTCGTGTCGATCGGAAAACAGCTCCTGATGACGCGCGGTGCCATTACGACGTTTAGCATCGTCAACGACGTCGCCAAGTATTTCGCAATCATCCCCGCTATTTTCGCCGTTGCTATCCCTCAAGCAAACAAGCTCAACATTATGCAGCTCTCATCGCCGGAGAGCGCGATATTATCTGCCGTAATATTCAACGCCCTTATCATCCCGGCGCTGATTCCGCTTGCCATGAGAGGTGTGAAATACAAGCCGAGTGACGCGTCAACAATTCTCTTGAGAAATATTGCGATTTACGGCGTAGGCGGCTTGATAGTCCCGTTCATCGGGATTAAAGCAATTGATGTCATCATAACCAGCCTTCATTTCGTCTAGCACGGCTCGCTCTTTTTCAGGCGACCGCTCGTGTCTGCTAACGGAATCGCCTCGTGGACCACGATTGTCGTATTGACAAAAATGCAGTAGTGCGAACTCCGCACGTTGGTAAGGGCGCCGAGTAGCTAAACTATCCAACACGTCCGCCAGATGAGTGGAATCTTAATCGAAAAGTTTCATATGTCTGCACGCGAGAACTGAACCGCACTTGGAAGGAGGTACAAGATGAAAATTGAGCTTGGAGCGCAAAATTGTCTTTACCCCATGCCAACGACTCTCGTAGGGGCAACGGTAGAGGGGGGCCTAACTTCGTCACTATCGCGCACGTCGGCATTATGGACCTGGGAAGTGTCTCCCCCGGGATGGCAAAAGCCCATTACACTAACGCCGGAATCAAAGAGAACGGGACGTTCAGCATCAACCTACCATCTGCTGATATGGTGAAGGAAACTTACTACTGTGGCTTGGTGTCAGGGAAGCACGTCGACAAAGCGCAGTTATTTCACGTTTTCTATGGCAACCTCAAGACGGCCCCTATGATTACTGAATGTCCTATTAGCACGGAGCGCAGGCTCATAAAGGTGGTTGATTTTCCCAAACACGACGTGTTCATAGGCGAAATCGTCACTACGTACGCTGAGGATGCGGTGCTGACCGACGGCGTAGTTGACTATGGCAAAGTGCGGCCGCTTCTCTTCACCATGACGGACCAGAGTTATTGGGAGCTTGGCAAGAGATTCGCAAAAACTTGGAGCATCGGAAAGGAGTTTGAAGGGGAGAAGTGAACTGAAGCGGTCAGCAAGTGATACCGATGATGTCTTAGTATTATCAACTCCGTGCGAGGCTTCTATGTCACGGCAACTGGATACGCAGCTTGCAGACTGCAGATCAGAAGCGAGCACCGATACTGGTAAAAGCGATAAGGGCGAAGCTAGGTGAGGTAGCAATGAAAACAATGAAAACCAAGTACATTCTTGTGCCGGTGCTTGCCTTGATTGTCCTGGCCACCTGCATATCGGGGTGCGTGTCAACAACCCCCTCTGGGGGGCAGGGGAACAGTACTAACGCCGTGCCTGTGTATCAGCCCTCACTGAAGACGGCATCAGTCAATACCAGCGAGGGCAATGTAACGACCTACCAGACAACTGGCTCCGCTACTCAAGTTGCTGATTTTTATAAGACTGAAATGGCAAACCGAGGATACCAAGGTTCAACCCCCGTTCACCAAGGATCAGATGTGATCCTCACTTTCGTCAATGGAACAAGTTCGGTGCACGTCGCGATCGCCACGGTCAATCTGCAAATCGGCCCAGTAAATTTGTCTCAAGCAGGCGCAACGACTTTTATAATCACACAGCGTAGTGCGTAAGCATTCAGCGACATCAAAAGGACTTGTTTAGCGCTCCGACGTGTTGCACAGGATGCCAGGCACTTGAACGCAACCAGGGACGTTAGCCGGGCATCTGCGTGCGTTCCGGGGCTCCAAAATATAGGGATGCGACGCTTGTTGCTCAGTGATGGTCGGCCGACTGTCCGGAGCTAACTATAAATAGCCCACACGTAAGGGTACAACAACGCCACAAATGCTTACTAGCGACCGAACGGGGATCCTTAGCTCGCAAATAGGAGGAGCGTAGACTTGTTTTGGCCTATTTTAAAGTTGCCCGCTCGCGAGTCGTGAGTACAGACAATGATCAGAAAGTCAGTCGTTCTTGCATTAGTTTTGCTCGTCGGATGCTCGGCCATTTTTGTGCCTATCGTTTCGGGGGCAGCAACGACGGTTCCTGCTACGGCCGTTCCAAAGGCAGCAACGACGGTTCCTGCTACGGCCGTTTCGACGTCACCGCCGACGGTTGCGGCTACGGCCCTAGCCCCCTTAGATGCCGCACCTAAGCCACAGCTCGACTACAGCGTGTCGCTGGCGCCCAATCAAATCTGGGATGGCACAATCGAGTATTTTAAAGCACAGGGCTTCACCACGGTAGTGCTCGTTGCAGCAGAACCCGTCCCGTACGACAAAGAGTTGCAGAAAATTAAGCAGCTGGGCATGTACCCTATTTTGGATGTCGAATATATCATCTGGAACGGAGGCGCTAACGAGTCAACGCCCATAACGCACTTCGATTCGGATTTTAGCATGTGGAAGCAAGCTGGCTGGCAAAACGTAGCTACCGAGGGAGGACGAAGTGGCGATTTTGCTACGTTGAAGGATTACTTCGCCACTGTTACCTTTTTTAACTGCGACTTGTGCGGCGTTTGGCAAGACGGCTACACGAATCCTGATGTTACGGAAATGTGGTGGGAAGCGTACTATCCCTCCGAAATCGCGAGCATACAACAAGCGGCTCTGATATCGTACAACCTCGGAAAGCCGCAGGGCATAACGGCTGGCGTGTGGGCTAAAAACAACGCGGCCCTAAATTATAGTACATACAAAACGCTACTGGATTGGAGTTATTCCGAGGGAGTGGGTTTCACTAGCTTCAATGTGTTCTTCGGGTTGGGAGCTACGATTGCTGACTATCAGCAGCTCGGATTTCCAGCGATCATTTCACAACTGCAGCAGGATTACCCACCAAAACCGATAGGGGCTTGGCCTGCGATCACAGTAACCTCTGTTCGACAGGTGCCAAGTCCTCAAAACTCGATCATGTGGGATATAACCAATCTCGGCAACACAACGGCTTGGGTAGCCCCCTATGCGATACTCCATAACGGAACCGCAGCGCTGCCCGGCCGCGTCAATGGCGAAGCTGTTTTGAACCAAGATCCCGGCACCGGTTCCTCGGCCGCCGTTCAACAGAACGACGGCTACGGCTGGGTACGTCTCGGCGCAGGCGAGCAGATTAGCGTCCTGTCGCCTCCGACGGTCCCCACAAACACCACAGGAGCAGCGTACAACGTCTACGTGTACTACAACAATTCCTCCCACGGGTGGCTTTATGGTGCGCCCCTCTATACCGCCGTCGGGGCTAAGCCCATACCAACAAACTTCTTCGGACTGTTTGACTACAGCAATACGGACGTAGCGGTGCTGTCACTGCTTGTGCTCGTCGTGCTAGTCACGATCGCACTTGTGCCTCGATTAGGACGGATGCGGCAAAAATAGCACAAAATTCGTCGTTACCCGCACTTCGAATAAAGGCCAGAGGGATTCAATCTATCCTTCTGATCGACGTGCTGCAGCCTTCCAAACCAGCCACACTAAATGCCCTAAGAAAACTTTTCTGTGTGCGCGGCCCTCGCAAGAACCGCTTCAGTCGAATAGATCTATTTACGGTGGGGTCTAAAGAAATTTAGATTACTGTGTATGGTCCTCCTAAGAACTGCTTCACTCGAATAGAAGTCCCTCTTTAGAGTCGTTAGCTCGGTGCGCGGCGCATAAAACACATAGATCGGGATGCCAATCAGAATCGACACGATTCCGAGTGCTATGGTGCTAATGCCACATTCATATATGAGAAACACGCTCAAGATAACGCCCGAAACGGGGATTGCCAGCCCGGGGAGCCGTCCGAAGGACATGCGGTCACTCTCTTTTTGCCTCCCTCGGAGTGTCAGCACGGCGGCACACGTGACCAGGTAGACAAAAGCAAGATTAAACGCTGAAAAAATGATGAGTTGCGTTAATCCGCCAATTAATGAAAGGGATAACACAATGGCGGACTGTATAATAATCGCATTGACAGGGGTACCAAACCTTGGATGAATTCGGCTGAAAAGCTTTGGAAATAGTCCATCCAGTGAGATCGCATAGGATAGCCGGGCGGTCGCTAGCGTAGCAGACTCCTCAAACCCAGAAATTGAGATGAGCGCCCCCAGCCCAAGTATCGTACCTCCGATAAGGGCAAGCTCCGGCGTGTACGACAGGACGACGCTGCCAGCTGTGGCAAGGGGCGCGGGATCGAATTGGAGCGACGTCCAGTTGACCACAGCAAGCGCCGTGAAGCCTATCGCTATATAAAAGAAGGTTACAATTGCCATGCCAATAATCATCCCTTTCGGGAGGGTCTTCGTCGGATCCTCTATTTCACCAGAGGGAATAACCGCCAGTTCAAATCCCGTATATGCCCAAAAAATGATTATCAGCGCTGGTCCGAAATTGCTCCAACCAAGCGGGGCAAATGGTGTAAGGTTCGAAGCTGCTGTGCCTGGGTGAACGACCAACCAGATAAATCCTGCGACGATCAGCAGCAGTAGTGGGCTTAATTTTCCGATGGTAAGCACATCATTGACCCGTCC
>Ga0187849_1003632_pt1 | contig 13363 bp, 10 predicted proteins | sample June2016WEW_4_10_2_FD_132412 | JGI IMG/M metagenome (GOLD analysis project Ga0187849, IMG submission 132412) | Peatland microbial communities from SPRUCE experiment site at the Marcell Experimental Forest, Minnesota, USA - June2016WEW_4_100 | ecosystem: Environmental > Terrestrial > Soil >... | reverse complement strand
GTCAGCAGGTGATCATTGCGGTTGGCAGCGGTGAAAGGGCCGGTGATCGGCCAGAGGGTGAAGAGACGGTCATCCACGATGTTGAAGGCCTTGGATTTGTAGCCGAAGTGATGCTTGCCGTGCGGAGCAGATCTTTGTTTTGGATCCTTGAAACTATTGGGATTATGGCCAGGCTGATTCGACCCTGCGTAATAAACGTAGGCCGCCTGAGGATCGCGGAAAGTGGCGAAACGGCAATGCTCCCGGCAGGCAGGTGTGTCACATTGGCAGCCTTCCTTGCCAGCTTCCCGGGCCGGGCAGGCACGTGTGGCGGCAGGCTCGGAGCAGGCCGGGATCTGGTGGCGGCAGCGCATGTGCGAGCGGGAGTCGATCAGCTGGCAGTCAGTGGAGATGGAAACACCCCGGTCGGGCGGATCCTCGGGGAACGTGGAGTGACTGGGAACCAGTCCATAGGCCATCAGACCGAGCAGCAGGCTGCTTTGGCAGGCCAGGAGCCAGTTTTCGGGGGTATTCTGGCAGGCCATCCGGAAAGTGGAGGCGCATGGCAGATCATTCTCCTGGAAACCCAGTGCCTGGCGGTATCCGTGGCCGCGTTCGGACTGGCAGAGCTCGTTCGCCAGGCTGGCCCAGTCCCATTTGCGATAGATCGCGAGCAGCATGGCCAGGCCCAGGCTGAGCGGATCGAAGCCGGGGGGACCAAAGTGGCTTTTGAAACGCGTGCCAAAATAAGGCCGCCAGGCGGAGAAGTCGAACAGGCTCAGGCACAGGTCAAAGGGATCCATACCCGCCAGGTCAACGCTGGAATGGATCTGATCGGGAGGCAGCCAGTGGTAGCAGGAGCGACAAGTGCGATCCTGCCAGGGCGAAGGCTCCCCGGGGCTGGGTAACTGGAACGGCAGCATGGGTCGGATGGCTTCCCAGCGAAAAAGTTCGATGAAGTTGGGGATGAGCAAACGCCGTTCAGCCGCCGGAATGGAGCGCGTTTCCGCCAGTTCGGAACGGGAGGGACTCTGCAATTGGTGGAACGGGCTATCCGGCATGGCAATGGTTGGCACCAGAGCTGTGGAGGGGATGAGGATCCTGTTCATCGGCGCCGCCTCTGGCTGCGCTGCCAGGTACGGTTCAGGGCGAGGGCTTGCTGATAGGCCTGGCGGCTATCCCGTTCGCACAGGCCGCGTAGTTGCATGGACAAGGCAGGCAGCCGAAGCAGGACCAGTGCATCGTTGCGTAACTGGCGCATCCGCTCCCGGCTAAGACCCCACTCCCGGCCAATCTCTGCCAGGCAATAGGTTCCTTGCCCGTCCAACCCATAGGCCAGGCGGATCAGCCGACCCAGCCGTACAGGCAGCTTTTCCACCACTTCCAGCAGCGCCTGACATACATGCTGCTGCCACCAGTCTTCTTCGACCTCATCTACCCGATCCGCATAGAAATGGGCACGCCAGAGCCTGTACCGGATGACCGTCCAGGCATAGGTCGAAAAAGCATATCCCCGTGCAGGGTCATAATGCAGGATCGCGAGCCACAGACCGATGCGTCCCTCCTGAACCAGGTCCGCATAATCGATCCCCCCCATGCCTTGCGTCTGGATCACACTTTGGATCAGCCCTTTGTTTTCTTGCAGTAGGGTTTCCAGGCAATCCTGGCAGCCCGCCTGGGCACAGGCAAAACGGCCCACTCCTTGGGAGTGGCAAGCAGTTCCAATAGCCACAACAACACCTCCTTCAGGTCAGGAACAATCGAGATTCCTGATTTTCCTGCAAGAAGGTGATCTACGGTTTGGAGTTCATCAAGGGGGGAACGAACATATTTTCCGGCTGGATGGATAAGATACAGGTATTTCTCGATAGTCCGCGGATTTCTGGGGCGGAGTTATCCGGGGATTGTAGCAGTGTATGTTATGCGCAACGACTTAGAATGGCTCCTATCGCTTTCCAGAGCATTTTGTCATTCCAGGGCGGGGTTGATTGAAATAGAAAAGTGAACCAAATGCTCCAGAAGCCTTCTTATTGGCATCTGGAGGCAAATCTACTGCTATGAATCCCCGAATATTGGAGTACTTGACTTTTAGCTAAACATACAGTAATATATCATATATTGATATATCCACAGATGATGTATTGGAGTCGTGCAATGGATGCTACGGATTCAAATGATTTTTCACCCCTGTCGGAAACAACGCTCTATATCCTCCTCAGCCTGGCACCAGGTCCGCTGCACGGATATGCAATTGCTAAGGAAGTACGCCTCCTGAGCGAGAACCGGGTGGTATTGAGTGTCAGCACGCTGTATACCACCCTTAAGCGGTTACTGGAGAACGGCTGGATCGAGCGGGTGGGCGCGGACCCCGCGCCGGAGCTGACTGGGCACCCGCGCAAAACCTATGCCTTGACCGAGCGCGGCCAGCGCCTCCTGGCTGCGGAAAAAACACGCCTGCGTTCCTTGCTGGCAATGTTCCAGAAGCAGCCTGCCGGGGAAGAGCCATGACCCCGGATTCTATATCACCAAATCAATAAGTCCAATAACGGAAAGTGCATTTTGACCTGTGCGGGACCACAATAAGTTTTTATGAAAACAAATGTTAGCTTCCTCTCCAGTCTTCGCCAACCATTCAGATCTTTACTTGTATTGATCTTGTTGGGGTTAATTTCATTTGCCTTCGTAACGAAAGCAGTTGGTTATGTTTTAGTGCAGAGCCAAACAGGGGTTTTAGGCAGCTACTACCGCTCCATCGGAGTCCTGGTAAATAGCAAAGATCCCCAATCGGGGGATGTTTCCGCCGGGATCGATTTGATCAAAACCAGCCCCTATTTCGCTTATGGCGACCAGCGGCAGCTGTTTTCAGGCGTCATGCCGCAAACTTATAATGAAAACTTTCAATTTTCAAACAATGCTGTATATACCGACGCATTTCCAAAAGAACAGTGGCCCAATACACACAATACCGACATCTGGTTTACGGGTGTGCTGATCAAGATGGAGCAAGTAACGACCTTTGCGAAACCGCCAGCCAACGGAACACCCGTTGGCTGCTATTATCTGGAATTTAATATCGATACGCTTTTCGCCGGCTACCCCGAGTATGCCCAGCCAGGTCAATCGATCAGTTTCCTTTTTCTGTTCCAGGGAAATGAATCAGCCATCCCAATCATCCAGGAAATGGAAGTCGGCCAAAGATATTTTATCCGTGGTTGGGAAAATGTCGGTTCTGATGTAGATATTTCATGGATGACTCACGGCGCCTCTCTTCAGATCAAACCGCTGGATGATGGACAGCTTTGGTATATGCCACTAAATAAAGGAGCAAGCATCGATTTCAGTACCCCTGAAATGGCATCCATTAAAAATCAGATCGATGTCCTAAACGAAAACCTGCATACACTCGGTATTATCGCCACCGCGGATATGAGCGCAATGCCTACAACGCAGGAGGCCTCCCGCTATTATTACCTAGCCGAAGGACGATGGCTGAATCACCAGGACGATCTCGCCGGGAATAAAGTGATCGTGGTGCCGGAGGAATTCGCCAACCTGCGAGGCTTACGACTCGGTGACGAAATCGACCTCACTTTCCGGCCGCTGACTGACACCTTTTATGGATTAATTCGGGATGGTGTGGATTCACTCAACTGGAGAAGCTACCCAACCTACCAGGATACCTTCAAAATCGTTGGTTTGTATAACACTGTTAAATCTGGTGGGGGTATTTATGCCTATATTCCCAGCTCCAGTTTGCGGCCCGGCTTTGCATCCACGACTCAAAACAAATTTAGAGATGAAGAAGGTTATAGTTTTGTTCTCGATTCCTCGCGGCACGAAACCCAGTTCACTCAAGAATACAAAGTTCCCCTTCAGGCATTGGGCATCAATCTGACTTTTCTCGCTAATAATGGAACGGCCTATTGGGCTGCAGTCGATCCCATCCGCCGCTCCTCCTCCGCGGATCTGCTGGTTTTTGGCCTGTTGATGGTCGTCGCTCTCACCCTGGCGGTCTTTCTTTACGTGATGGCGCGTAAACGGGAGTATGCGATCTTGCGAGCACTGGGCGTCCCGGCAAAACAGGCCAACCAACAAACAGTTTGGCCTCTGCTTTTGTTGGGCGGGCTCGGGATCAGCCTGGGTGGGCTTTCCTCCTGGAATTATGCAATCGATCAGGCCAAAGCCTCCCTATCCACCTTGCCGATGCCATCCGGGGTCTCTCCATCCGCCGACCTCAGCCTCTTCGTACTTGCTGGATTATGCGCAGCCGTTTTCCTTCTCCTGGCCTTGTTTACCTGGCTGGGTGTGCTCTTCCTTTCCAGCAGACCTGTCTTTGAACTTCTTCAAGGGGGGCCTTCTGGAACTAAGCCAGGGCAAACGCGTGCAAGAATCAGCGCATTAAGCCAGCCCATCCCTGCCTCATCTTCAAGTCCTATCAGCGGAGTAGATCACGCTGAAAACTCACGACAAGGACATCCTGTAAACAAAGTCGACCTGGCTTCGCAGAGAAAATACAATCCTTCCTCCTTGAGCCGGTATGTGCGGCAGCATGCGCTGCGTTCCAGGCTCAAATCCTTCCTGACCCTGGCTGTAGCCTTGGGCTTTATGCTCGCCTCGGGTTGGATCCGGCAGACCATGGAACGCAGCCGGCTGGAAGTGGATCGACTCTACGATACAACCGTGGTGACAGCCGACATCGTGCAGGCCAATCCTTCAATATTACCTCCGGCAGGAACTCTCATCGCAGGAAGTGGCTTTGTATACCGGAAGACCATCGATAGTGTATTGAACAGCGGCTTCGTGAAAAGCAGTGAGCTCGAGGCCGATACTTGGTGGAATGGAATTGGTAAATTAGATGCTCAAATAGTATCGAATGGACCTTTCCCTGTATATGCCTATGACAGCCCTGATGCATTCCATTCCGGTCTGGCAGATCCAGCTTCGCTCGTTTTTGCATCGGGATGGAACATGAAGCTCTTCGCCGAACCACGAACACTGCAACAAATCCAGGTAGATGGAGTGCCCGCGCTCTTCCCGGTCAGCCGGCTCGAGCAGCTGCAGCTGAATGTCGGGGAGAGGGTTCAGATCCATGATCCAGCCGGTTTTACCTACAACTGTGTCATCGTTGGGCAATACTCAGGCGGGATAGCCAGCACCGTAAATTCCATCACGACTGAATTGAAAAACTCGGCAGGAGACTATATCTTAATCTCACTCTCGGCGTTGGAATCCATGCAAGGCAGCCAAACCAAATTCACGGTGGCGCATTTCGTCCTCGATCCCAAGAAAAATCGAGAGCTGCCGCAATTTCGGGCAGACATGGAAAAACCCATCGGAATTTACGGTGGCAACGTGCGCTTGATCGTCTGGGATGAGCAATTGAGCAGCGTGATCGCCCCATTGGAGAAAAATCTATCCCTGCTCGAGGTGCTCTATCCTGTGGTGATCGCCGTGTCGATCTTGATTGCCGCAGGGCTGTGTTTCCTGCTCCTTCTGCAGACTACGAGGGAGGCTGCCATCCTGCGTGTGCTGGGAACAACCAAAACGGCTGTCCGCCTGGCGCTGATCCTGGAGCCCTTGTTCCTTTCCATCATTGGGGTGATTATCGGCTTGGGAATTTCAGGCTTATTATGGATGGCATCGGGCCTCGTGACAGTTGGTCCATTATTGACAAGCGCCGGTCTGTACCTGGCAGGGGTTTTGGTTGGTTCGGTGATCGGCACCATATCGGTCACCAATAAAAAACCGATTGAACTCTTACAGGTCAAAGAGTAAGGAGAATATCATGCCCGAGCTCAAGCTGGAAAACGTAAGTTATCAATACAAACACGGTGACCGTAAAGTGGTTAATCAAGTTACTTGTCTGTTTGAAGAAAGCAAGTTGAGTGCGGTCCTGGGGCCGTCGGGTAGCGGAAAAACTACACTGCTCTCGCTCATGGCTGGTCTTGACCAACCTACTCAGGGACAGATCTACATTGATGGTAAGTCCCTTGCCGATCTGGATCTGGATCAATACCGGCGCGAACGCGTATCCATGATTTTTCAAGCTTTCCAACTTTTTCCCCTTTTGACCGCCCTGGAAAATGTTTGCTTCCCCATGCAACTCAATGGAATTTCAAAGGTTGAAATTCCGGAAAAGGCGAAAAGCCTGTTATCTTCCGTGGGGATCACGGATGAAAAAATCAAACGCTATCCAGCCAATCTATCAGGTGGGGAGCAGCAGCGCGTTGCCATTGCCCGGACACTCGCGACAGGCGCCCATGTTCTGCTAGCCGATGAACCCACCGGTAATTTAGATAAGGACAATGGCGATAAATTGATTGAAATCCTTGGACAGTTGGCGCATGAACAGGGTTATTGTGTCATTATCGTCACCCATGATCCCAGCATTGCAAAGCGTTCCGACAAAGTCTGGCGCATGTCCGATGGCATGTTAATAGGATAACAACCCGCTTCATCGTAATAGACGATCGGGATACAATTATGTATCAAGGTAAGTGAGAGAAAAAACAGCAACATAATGAATGCGGATTTTTGTCTTGAAAGTCAAGTGAACCATATGTTGTATGGTAAGAAAGACCTATGGGTTCTCCAATGACCTTCTTCCTCCGGCTGATGGAAGGCATATACAGCGGATTATTGCGCCTTTACCCCAGGAAATTCCAGCAGGAATTTCGCGAGGAGATGCAGGGCGTCTTCGCTTCCGCAGTACAGGAGGCGCTAAGGACAGGCTGGCTGGCTCTCTTGCAGTTGCTTTTCTTCGAATTGCTGGATTTTCCGATCACTCTTGCGATCGAACATTTTTCGCAGTGGAGAAGGGAGTGGTCTATGAAAGACACGCGTCATGAAATTCGCCCGTTCCGCTCTGCAGCATTGGGAGCGTTGGGACTTTTAGTTGGATTATTGATCGTCATGTGGGAAAGCAAGTACCTGGTCCTTCCGGACTGGTGGTACCAAGGGGGCTTTGGAACTCCGCTCGCCCTTTTGCGGGAACTGATCCCCGCGGTATTGACAAGCGCCCTGACAGGCGGCCTGCTTGGATTGATGCTGTGCCTGTCGGTATCTGCCAAGGCGCGCCTCGCCCTGCGCGCCTGCCTGCTTGTGACAGGATTGGAGGTAGTGGCAACCCTGATCTACGATTTCATTGGCAGGTTCAGTCCTTATCAAAGGTTTATTAGTCAATTCATGGACGGGAACTGGGCCATCGTCGCTATTATTCTGGAGGCTGCCATTTTTGGCATGATCAATGGCCTATTCACCGGCGCAGGCCTGGGACTTTCCAAAGGGGGGTGGAGATCCGGCTGGCGCTTTGCGCCCAAGGGGTTGCTGGCATATGGCCTCGGATACGCCGTTGGGGTGGCCATCCTGGAACTTTGGATAGCCTCCGGAAGGTGGATCGGGATCACCACGTATCCTATTACTGTGTTCTCAACATGTATTTGTGGGATCCTTGCTGGTGGGATCCTGGGCTGGCTGTGGGGCAGGGAGAGAGGCAACGAATCGGTAGAGTTATTGCAGGCGGCCCAGTAAGCTAGAATTTACTCACTATAAGTAATTATCGCTTCGGGCTTGTTTTTTTTGTTTCAGGTCAAGGGCAGGCCAAAGGTTCGGAATTAATTTCTTGAGAAGCATCGTATTTTAAACTCGGAGGTTTCGTTCCCCGCTGAATGCAGCCTGCCTGCAATGTGCCGCAGGCACACGTGTCATGGATCGGTTACAGCCTGTTTCAAAAGCGTGAATTGCCCGCCTCTCGCGTTAAGTAATTTTATGCAGTCTGGTCTTCTTCAAATCGGCGGCAGGTGATCCATTCTGTTGACTCAACTCGACTCAATCTGAGTTGAGTTTTTCGTTTTTGTGAGTTGAGTTTTATCGTGCGACATATTGCATAATCCCCTGGGATTATGCAATATGTCTTATATGGAGGGAGAGAGCGATTCATGGGGAGGATGGAGATGCAGGTGAGTTGAACGAGAATTTCGAGGAAATTAACGGTGGGGATCAGCGTTTTGGCGCAATAACTCGGAGATGGCCGCGCAATATGTCCGGCGAGGGATCGGGAGTAAGATGAAATTCAGGCTCAGTTGTGAATTATTTTCGTGCTGGCCGGGAAAAGAGCGATGGACAGACGCACAGAGGCAAGCTTGTCGGCTGCAAGTCCCGAAGGTGCCGGGACCTTTCGGCCGGCAGCACCTGGCCGGGGACGGAGGCCGAAAAGAAAGTGGAGGAGGGTCAGAGACCCATGAAGGCGCAAAGATGGCGGCAGCGTGAAATGCTTGACTTCGAGAGCGTTTCGCAGGTCCCTGAGAAAACCTGGTTCGATTTTTTGCTGCTTTTTCATAATCGTTGACCAACTCTAGAAAGAATTATATACTATGCTTAAATTGTATGACAGGACTGGATGGGTTCACGATGAATATTGTGGAACAAATTAAAAACGGAGCCTTGATCGATCCAAAAACATTTTTGGGTGCAATTCTCTATGGTCTCGTTTTCTTATTCTTTGCCTGGCTTTTTGGCCGCGCTTCGCATCTGGCAGTCCAACGACTGCTCGCCAAAGATTCGCACGATCGTGTGGACCGCACTGCGGTCAAATTTTTGGCACAACTCGTTCGGTTTTGTGTCTATATTTTTGCGTTCATTTCTTATGCACACCTGGTTCCCGCGTTGTCGGGTTTAGGCACAGCCTGGCTGGCCAGTGCCGGCATCCTCTCGGTCATTATCGGTTTAGCGGCCCAAAATACGTTGGGCAACCTAATTGCCGGGATTTCCCTGCTGCTTTACCGCCCCTTCAACGTGGGTGACCACTTGCAGGTGACCGCGCCAACAGGTTTGGAAACGGGATTGGTCGAAAGCATCAATCTTGGCTATACACTCTTGAAGACGGATGACAATCGCCATGTGGTCGTTCCAAACAGCAGCATGGCCAGTCAGACCCACATCAATCTGAGCAGTTCTTTCGCTGCAGCCAAGCCCAGCTCATCTCCTAGCCAACAGCGGACCACAGCGGAGCATTTGACTGAGTTGCGACAATTGCGCGAGAAAGAGCTTGTCACAGAAGAAGAATACCATCGCAAGCGTGAGGAGATTCTGGGTAGATTGTAAGTCTCAATTGTTGTTGTCTTATAATGTGGATGGATAAGCCATTACAAACATGATTGACTCAACTTAATCTGAGTTGAGTTTTCTATTTTTATGAGTTGAGTTTTATCCCCAGACATGTTGCACAATCCCCTGAAGGGATTGTACCTTAAGTCCGATATGGAGGGAGAAGCGATCCAGGCGAAGGACAGGGATGTGGGGAGCTGAATAAGAATTTTGGGGAAATAAGGGTTGGATCGGGTCCCTGGGTACACGAACTCGGAGATGGCAACTGGAGCGGCGTATTTCTGGCAACCGCCAGATAGCCGATACATGCCGCGCAGGTCAAGACGATTGTCAGGAGCGCCAGAGCAATGAACTTGAATACCCTGGCTAAAACGCGCAGGATTTTTTCGTCAGTCGTCTCTTTTGGCAAAAATAATCGGCGCGTGCAAAGACTTGCAAACCAATCTTGATTTTTGAATACAACAGGGAGGAAAGGCTGTCGTGGTAGTAGAGGTTTAAGCCGATGCTCGGGCCGAACGGCTGCGCGCCAATCCCAAAAAAGCTGCCAGGGTGCAAATGCCCATTAAAACGGCGATACCATAGAACCAGACTTGTGTGCTTGTCCCCCAGGGACCGAAGTTTCCGGCAAATACTTGGGGGAGGGCCGTAAAGGACAACCAACCCCAGGTCAGCGTAGCGACCAGGATGACCAGCATGGAAAGCGTCGTGATCACTGCCGGCACATAGGCAAACATGTAGATCTTCACGGTCAGCGGGCGGCCGACAGCGCGGAATGTCTCCTGCTCGACATCGGTGTTGGAAATGGCTTTCCAGACGGCTAACGTGCTGGCGATGGCCCCCAGGACAAAGACCAGCATGAGACCCTCCATTATCAGACGATTTCCGGGTGGAAAATTCCCAGGCTGGACCACCTGGACAACACCGGGGATCAGAATCCTGCCCGTCGCCACGGAAAACACAAAACCGATGTAGAGGATCAATGCCAGGAAGGATAATACGGGCACCAGGAGCAAGCCCAAATTGCGGCGATCAACCGCCAGGGCGCGGCGGATGATCGTCAGGGCCAGCGGCAAGCCGCCGATCACGACCGCCAGCAGGGCCACGACCGCGCCGATCTGGATCGTCGTCCAGGCGGCCGCCAGGGCAAAATTCGTCTTCATCAACGGGATCATGGGACTGTCGTCTGCCAGCCCTACTAGGCTGAATCCCGCGATGATAAATCCAATATACGCGGCAAAAACGATTAATATGGTTGTGCGCAGCTTGTTGAGCATATTCATCATCCTCCAATTAACGTTTTCTCCATTCAAGAGCTGCAGACGCGCATCCATGGCTCCCAGGAACACGTCCACCACATCTAGGGGCGAGCGCAGGCACTGCTCGAGTAATGCATCGAATTCGGCCGCGTACCGGTCCCGCCAGGCAGGCGGGTACAAGCTGATCAACCACGGCCTTACTTTATCCGTCATCACGCTTCCAACCTCTTAAGACCCAGAGAGACAAGATTTCCCAGGCTGGCCAGGTACTGGCGCAGGAATGCGGCACCCTGAGCGGTCAGCTGGTAGGGACGCCGGCGTTCGTCAGCCGGTAAGGCCTTGATCAAGCCGGACTGTTCAAGGCGGGACAAAGCCCCATACAAGGTGCCAGGGCCCAGTCGAACGCCGGTCATGGCTTCGATATCTTCCATCATGGCATAGCCATGTTTTTCGCCGCCAGCCAGGCTGGCCAGGATCAACAAAGCGGGATCTGAGAAACGACCAAATTCAAAAGCGTCCATATATTACATCTCCCGTTGCAACGTTTTACGATATATCGCTAAACGTAATAATACTCCAGGATCAGATCCGTGTCAATCCTCGTCTCACCGCGTCGGATATGAATTCGGACAAAAAGTGCAAACATTTTATTTGAACGAAGGAGAGCACTCCTGGGCGGTCCGCGCGCCCGGCGCGATGGCACTGCACGGCGCTATGATTTTGCTTTCCCACAACGCATGCCTTCCATGGCTGGCTGGGAGGATTGGCAGCCTCGCTTCTGAGACTATATTTTTCTGGGATTTAGGAGCAGCACGCAATTTGGCCTGGGCGGCACGCAGGTGCTTTCCCTGCGGACGAAGGTCCTGTCGATTCTTCAGATCAGGCTGTCCGTGGCGGTCATCGTGTTCAGGCCTCGTTTGCGATTAGCTTGATGCCTTGAACCGCAGGGGTACACCCCTTTCTCTGTATTTGGGATGAATGGGGTGCGTACCCTTATTTATTATTTGATCTTCCTGACAGGGGTTACGGGGAAACTTGGACCGTGGTCTTCATGATGACCTGGCCATACGGATTCCAGGTGGAGAGGGTGTAATAAAAGGTCGAAATTCCGGTGGACGAGTTACCGGTGGTAAAGCGGGAGATGAAGTACGGCCCATACTCGCCGCCCGACATGTTCAACCTGCCGGGATCGCTGACCTGATCGCAAGGGGTGGGATTCTGCGTGGTCACGGCGCGGTGGATAAAAACGCAATAGCCTCCATCCGTGACGGGGTTAAAGATGGTCTGCGCAGAGCTCCAGGGCCCCCACGGCTCGCGCGCGGTCCTCATATAGATCCCGCGCGGATTGGCGGGTGTGTTGTTGAGACAGTTGTAGAGCATCACCCAGCGTTTGACGTACGGATTCCAGTCGACACCCAGCTCGCCCATGCAGTCCGCGACTTGCGGCGTGCTTGTGGCATCTGGCAGGTAATCGTGGAAAAGCGGCGTCGCCTGACTTTCGCTCGGCACGAAGACCGGCGTGCCGTCGGGTTGGACCGCCTGCAGATACTCGATGCCACTCAAGCTGTTCATGCTGCCGATGGGTTTCCGGGCCAGGAACGGCGGGCTTTTCCGGTAGAGCATCCCGCCCTGGGTCCCCCAGAAGTACAGGTAACCGTCACTCCCCCGTGCCATGGCGACGTTCAAAAACCTTGCGTTCGGCCCTGTGGAGAGATCGTAGAGATAGTGGAAGGTATTGGCGTTGTCGTCCGATTCCCCCACGACCGAACGGGTTCCGAATGTCACGGTGCCTTTGTTCGGGCCTGAAGGAAAGACATAGTGGTTCGTCGCGAAGATCACGTACATCTTCCCGCCATCGCTGATCCCGGCGACCGGGACCTCGAAATTTCGAAGGGTGATCGCCGGCTGGCCCTGGGCATTCATCACCACCGGGTTCTTGTAGGCGCCGATTGAGTCCGTGACAAAATCGAGCTTGACGCACGGGTTGAGGCTGGTATCCGCGGTGAAGCCGATGGCATCGTTGTCATCCGGATTGCGCGGGGGATCCTGGAACGAGTTCGGCTTACCATTAAATGTGGGGCTCGCGAAGGAATCGCCGAAAAGAAAGAACAGTTTTCCATTGTGCTCGAACGAGTAACCCAGGTCGGTTGAGACCAGCCCGTATCGGCTGGTGGTTTGACTGGCCGTCGGCTGTTTCATTTCGCGATCCGTCTCACCCGTGAGCTGGCAGACCTTCTGCGATGACCCGGGTACATAACTGATCCCTTCGGCTAAGCTAGTGGCGGGCTGGCTCGTGACCGGGGGAGGTGCGCCAGGTTGAACATTCGATCCGGTTGCGGTAGGCTGACTGGTGTTGGTGGGAAGCAGCTCCGGCGGGGCCGAAGTCACGGGCAGGGAACAGCCTGCGAGAACGAGCACGAATATCAGTAACATCGGAAGGCGCATGTTACCTCACGCTATCAATCCAGGATTCAAGTGATAATATCACAATAAATCGGACCGAAAACATTTTGTCATTATCCAGGTGGATTTCAACAATAATGGTTTTACAGGGATCGCGCGGCTATCTCCCCCCGAGGAAAATGAATAAAAATTCCCGCCTTCTGATAAAGACCAGAAGGCGGAATACCGTGTTCCTGACGGTATAATCAGCAATACTTCTGGTTGAAGCGAACCAGCCTCTGATGCGCAAATATCTTTACTTCACCGTCTTCGTATCCGGCATGACCTCCATGGCCGCCGAATTCGGCGCGGCGCGCCTCTTGGGCAACATTTTTGGGACCAGCAACCCGGTCTGGGCGGTGATCATCGGGCTGATCCTGGTCTACCTGACCCTCGGATACTTCCTGGGCGGGCGTTGGGCGGACCGCTCGCCTCATGAGGCGACGATGTATGCCATCCTGGCCTGGGGCGCCTTTACGCTGGCGGTCGTGCCCTATGTCTCGGACCCCGTGCTGCGCATGGCGGCCAACGCCTTCGACAACCTGCAGATCGGCCTCCTGGCCGGCTCGTTCACGGGGGTC
>Ga0187849_1003631_pt1 | contig 13370 bp, 8 predicted proteins | sample June2016WEW_4_10_2_FD_132412 | JGI IMG/M metagenome (GOLD analysis project Ga0187849, IMG submission 132412) | Peatland microbial communities from SPRUCE experiment site at the Marcell Experimental Forest, Minnesota, USA - June2016WEW_4_100 | ecosystem: Environmental > Terrestrial > Soil >... | reverse complement strand
TGGATGGCAACGGCTTCAGTCACTACCGCCTGATCCACGAATCTCCATCGTCCGTTGGCACGCTCGGCGGAACCGATATCAAGGCTGTAAAGATCTTTGAATACGTCAACGGTGCAAAAATTGCAGTTCGGGGTAACGGAAATGCCACTCTGTCGCTAAACGTGACAACAAACCAAAACAGCACGTTTAACTACACGCAGAGCGCGGTCATAAACGGCACGTATACGTTTGTCGTGCCATACCCGACAAATTGGACGTCCTACGGCATGCAAACAGCCAATGCCTACAACGTGACCGTCGGTAACTCCACGAAATCGATTGCCGTAAGCGAAAGTGACGTAATCAACGGAACCGAGCTTAACTTGAGCGTTTGAAACAAACCAAGTCGCTCGAGCAGGTTTGCCGGGATTGCTTGTCTGGTAAGCGTCTCTTTCAATAACTGTAATTCAGGACTTGGTCTCGCTTATTCAACGTATCGGATAGCCTCTGCGGGCGATGCTCGTGAAGCGTTTCTTGCCGGAATTATCGTGCATACTACGGCGGCCAAATAGACGGCCGCAAAAACCAGGGCAAGCTGAGGGATCGGTATCGTAAATGGCGCTTTCATGGATTGACTCAAGCTGAGATAGATTGCGCCAGAGACGGCGAGCCCTGTTGACAGCCCGATGAGCACTGCCAGGGTGATTGCAAAGATCACTTCGAGTATCAGCGACTTTTCCACGCATCTTCGGCTAAAACCGACGGCTCGCATTATGCCGATTTCTTGGCGCCGTTCAATTGCTGATCGTGATGTGATTACGCCGACCGACGCCATTCCAAGGATCAGTCCGAGGCCGACACAGGCCGCCGTGAGCTGAAACAGAAACTGGGTCTGACTCATCATCTGCAGCAGCTCATCACGTATCAGAAATGCGTTAATACCCGCTATTTTATAGCCCTTTTTGAGGTCATAGCTCAGGTCAATAGGTTTCATGCCGTTCTCTGACTTGATGAGGAACAAAGTGTCGCCCTGAATCGCCGGAAAATACTGTAGCATCTGTTGCTTGCTCAGGAATATCCCGTGGAGGTAGACTTCATCCAGAACGCCCGCGACGATCATTCGCGCTGTCCCGTTAGCTGTTGCCACTGAAATGACGTCGCCTGCCTTCACTTGAGTATCATTGGCGCCGTAGAAGTAGCTCGAATCGACCACGGCATAATGCGGATTGTTCAGAGCGTTCCAAACGTCCTGAGACGAATTGAAGCCCGCCAAAGTGTCTTGGAAGCTATACTGCGAGTGCTTGGAGAAATTCGCGTCAACTCCGTAGATCGTGCCTTCCCCGGTTCCTTGGTAGATCGGTTGCTGATCATTGATCGTCATCCCTGTCACGTTCGTCGTGAAAAGTCCGTCGTAGTAGTCGATTTCTGACTGGTTTAACAATGCAACCGGCGCCGTGCCAGACTGGCCTGGGGTGAGTGACTGCACCTGCAACATCGTCAAGTTTGTCAAAGGTGTCGTCGTCGTCACCCGAATGTCATATCCGCCTGTCTGCTTTTCGATATCTGGATTATACACAGCTGCTGTCACCGAAGCAAGAACAACTAGAAAGATGACAACGGACACTATGATGACGGTCATTCTGAACTGGTATTTTTTTTGCAGACTGTAGGCGATGGCTAGCTTTAGCGAAGATTGAACGCCCGTAAATCTTCCCAACAACTTAGCGAGTCCGTGCAGCCAGATGCTAGCGTTAGCCAGCACCACTAGAAGCGTCCCAATCAACAAAAGTACCCCTAGAGCAGCAAATACAAGCGTCGACGTAAAATCGCCAAAATGTGCGGGGTTAGCCACGGCATTGTAAGCCGCATAGGTTATGAGAATCATTCCCGAAATCGTCAGTGCCAATCGACGAGTGACAGCCTGCTGAACGATCAAAGCGAGCCCAGTAATAGCCAAAATTGGGGCTATAACGCGGAAGACAATGAGATCCTTCGACGTCGCATACGCTGCCAAGCCACACGCCACCAGCGCAATCCCGACCAGAATGGTGCCGATGGTCCTGTGCGACTTGTTCACGGATTGCTCGGTATTGTGAATCGCTCCTGCGATACTCAGCCGGCTGATTTTTAAAGCCGACAGCGTTATAGTTACTATAGCGATAAGCACGCCCACGAGAAAGGCAGTAACCAGATCCGAGAAGTCGTAGTGCAGTGCGAGGGACGTTCCTACGAGATTCTCTCCATTAAATGCCACGTTGAGTACGCTGAGTATACAAGCTCCGATGCCCACGCCCAAGACAGAGCCTAACGCCGCGGCCAACAACGCTGCAATCGTCCCCTCAAAGAGAAGGAGCAGCACAAGATGCCTTCGCTTCATGCCTATTGCGCGGGCCATTCCTAGCTCGCTTTTTCGTTCTTCGCCGAGCGTGACAAAGACGTTGACGATGAGGGTGCCGCTTGCGGCGACCGCGAGAACAGCAAGCACGGTTAACAAGTTTGAGTAAAGGGCCTCTTGTTGTTGAGTAGCGGCCAGCGTGTCCTGCTTGACGGCCTTAACGTCAAATCCCTGCGCCGAATCTGACAAAGCTTTGGCCACCAATGCTGAAACGTCGTTCGATTTTGCTAACCCTGATTCCGCGGTGCCTAGGTTTGAAATTCTTATCTCATTGATCTGGCCCTCGTTTTGAAAAACGACCTGGGCAGCGTCAAGCGTCACAAAGATATTCTTGTTTAATCCGTACAGGGCTTTTCCCTCGTCTTTTGCAACGTACTTCACCGCAAACGTGTAAGCCTTAAGGGAGGATCCATTTCCGCCGTAATAGATTGTCAGTTTGTCGCCTTCGTGGGCATTTAGATCCTGCGCGAGCTTATTGTTGATCAGGGCTTCTCCACCGCGTAGGTCGCTTGCATTAGTCTGCGTGTTGTTGAGTAGTGTGAACTCTCCAAATTGGGCATCGGTGCTGAAGTTCAACCCGACCAAGGTTACTTGTGTCGAGGTAATACCGCTGGTCACATCATCTACTGATGGCACCTGTCCATACAGGCTTGGAGATAAGCCCTCGGTGTTATTAGCAACAATGGGATCCGCCGCAAGCTTTTCGTAAACGGAAACGTTGAACGGTTGACCGTTCAACGTGACAATTTCGTCAACGTTGCCGAGAGCATCGTACGTGGCCCTTACTACCGCATAATTGAGGCTATTGCTCGCGACCAACGACCCTGAGATGATTGCGGTGCTCATGAGAATCGCGGTGACTACAATGGCCGCATGTTTCGGACGTCGCGCAAGGTTCCTCACGCCGAGCGTGAACATTGTCTTGTTCTTGACTGCCAGCAGCGTCACAAATAGTAGGAGCGCAGCGACCATACCGAGGAGAAGTGCTGAGTCCATCTACATTCCTCAATCTGTGCTCGGTCAGCTAGATCGAAGTCGCAGCGGATTCCGAGAGAATGGCTCCGTCTTTCATATTGATCAACCGGTCGGCAATCTTTGCGACGGACGGGTTATGAGTCACAATGACAAACGTTTGTCGATTCGTCTCATTGAGTCGTTTTAGAAGCGTTGTGATCTGATCGGCGCCTGTTGAATCTAAGTTTCCGGTCGGTTCATCAGCCCAAACGATTGCCGGCCGATTGATGAGCGCCCGTGCGATCGCTACGCGCTGTTGTTGACCGCCGCTCAGTTCGGATGGCTTATGGTTTGCCCACTCGCGGAGTTCGACGCTCGCTAGCATGTCCAATGCTTGGACACGTGCCTCCCTTTCACGAGTGCCGGCGATCAGGAGTGGCAGCTCGACATTTTCAACGGCAGTTAGTACAGGGAGTAGATTAAACGCTTGAAATACGAATCCCATTCTCGTTGCACGGTATTCTGACAGCTCATTGTCGTTCATCTGGGCGAGTGGGATTCCTTCAATCTTTACGACGCCCGAGGTTGGGTCATCGAGTCCCGACAGGCAGCTGAGGAGGGTTGTCTTGCCGCAACCGCTGGGACCCATAATCGCTACCATGTCGCCCTTTTCGATTAGAAGGTTGATATCTCTGAGCGCGTGGACTCTTACCCCGTTCAATTCGTATATCTTGTGCACGCCTTGGGCTTCTGCCATTAGCATGTTGGACTCCGGTTGTTTCTGTCGCGCTGGTTTTTCAGCAACGCCTCTGAATCGAACATAAGTGGGCACAATAGCGCTTTAGGGACGGGGCGCTATTCGCACACTCAATGCATAGGTAATTGATTGAATGCTTTATTTAGAGCTGCCGGCAAGCGCCTGTAACTTATAAATATTATCGAATTATACCCCGAAGTACCTCTCCAAAGAAACTACACAAGGTTACCTGATGAAAAACGCAAAGAACCTCTACGTGCCGTTCAACGAGGAACGTTGGACCAATTGGCTCGAGTGTGCAAAGCAAAGCGACTACAAGAATATGGACGAGACAGCGACTACAGTCTTCGTCGAGATGGAAGAAGACGTTGTAATTGCGTGCTGTAAGCTCGTCAGAGGTTTTGAAATCGGCAAGCTCACGCGGGAAGAGTCTTTAGATGGCTTGCAAAATATCGAGGCAATAACGGAGAAAAAAACCGACACAGGCGACGTGGAGCTAGATGACTTAATCGGACTCATCCAGGCTTCTCTAGTCGGGGCTTTTGCATCATTTGAAAGTTACGTCAAGGAGTCTTTCGCTGACAAACCGCCGATGGATGAGTTGATCAGAGAAGCACTCGATCAAGAAAAAAAAGGGCATTTTGATTTGGCACTTGCAATAGTCGGGAAAATCGGTGCGCGCGTGATCGCAGGTGAGGCGCTTCACCAAGAAACCATTGCGGAGTTGGAAGATAGTTACGTGGCTGAGTGGCTTGACGGTGTTGACTCAATATCTGCTGCCATTTCGAGCTCGATAGAATACGACACCGGTGAGGAAACGACTTAGTGGCACTTTAAGCACGTTTTTGGGCCCAATTATTTGCTCTCTTCGCGAACTACTGATTTGAGCAAGACTTCCGTTTTGCGCGCGACTGATTCCCATAGCCAGTATCGTTGGATGAGTTCAATACCTCGTGTCTGCATTTTTGAGACGTCTCTGTCTGAAAGGTTCAAAAGCGCAGTCACGATTGACTTAATAGCGGTGCTGTCACCCATATCAAAAAACTGTATAACATCCGAGCCGTGGTCGACAAACCTGTGGGCTCCGATATCGCTGACAGCGACCAAACAGCCCGATGCGAGACCTTCGAGAAGCGTTATCCCGAATCCCTCGACTGATGACGCTGAAACGAGAACCCTTGCCCTTGCTAGCAGCTCCTTCTTGTCTGATTCTGAAACGGCACCCGTAAAACGTATATTCTTGCCGCCATACTCGTGCTCGATCTTCTTTCGCAGTTTTCCCTCGCCTACAACGAACGTGCTAACGTTCGAATTAAACAAGGCTTCGCACACAAGATCAACGTTTTTGTATGGAACGTCAAATCGAGCAATACAGACGACGTCAATATCTTTGGGCCCGGCTCGATAATCGTCTAAGTATATCCCACATCCGGTGAGTCTGATTTTGTGTCGTGGGATCCAGTATTGCAGCGTGTCCGAGCTCGCCTTCGAGATCGTAATAACGATAGGGCAGCTTGAAGCGTAGTACAGGCATATCCTCTCTAGCAGACTTCCTTGGAGCCCTCTGGCGAAGCTGCCGTTCTGTAAATCCTTCCACGCTGCTACTCCGCTAACGAAGGGCAAAGGTTGATAGACGTCGTAAACAAGCGGCACAACAGGCTTTTTGACTCGTCCTAGCCACGTCGACAGCACCGGTATAAATGTCTGAGGAACGATGACGTCAAACTCCTCCGAAAGGCGCCGCAATTCTCTTGACAGCCGCACAGCAAATCTGAGGTTTTCGGGACGTTTTACGACGGTTTTTCCGTTGTATACGCTGTGCACGGCAAATGGGAAGAGCTCCTTGGGATAGCTTGACTCGGGCATTTCTGACGTTAGCACGGCCACCTCGTTGTTATTCGAAAGCTCACGAGCCAATGCATACGTGTTAAATTCGCCGCCGCCCTGTATTTGAAGTTCACCAACTGTGTCGCAGAACGGAAAAAGCTCAGCAGTGAACAGAATCTTCAAGTTGTTGCCTCCACGGGTTGCTATAGCAAAACTTTGGGCTCATAACACGTGTATGTGAAAGACAGCATAACTTAATAAAGGTTATCAAGCGCTGGTAGGGCCTCAAAAAACGAAGGACCCGTAGCAGGATTTGTAATATACGTTATGTTAACGAGAGATAGACGGCGCACAGTTTCTTGCATAAGTCGTTCCAGTCAAAGTGCGCCGCACTCTCTTTTGCGGCGAAACTCATTTTCTTCTTATCAGCACGTAACAGTGCTTCCTTGATCGCCTTAGGGACGGGATCGACGACAAAGCCGTTAACGCCGTCATCGACTAGGTCTTGCGCGGCGTTGTTCGTTGCTGAGCTTGTGATGACGGGGGTTCCACACGCGAGCGCTTCAAGCGCAACAATACCAAAACCTTCGCGACTCGATGGTAAGACCAACGCGTTTGCCGCTTTTATCACTCCAATGAGCTCCTCGTATCTGAGGCTAGATATGAACGTGGCGTTTACGTTAAGCTCGTGCGAAAGCGTCGTTAGCCTCTTTTGCTCAGGACCGTCGCCAACAATGCCTAAAGTCATTCCCTCCGGCACTGCCTGCACGAGGATATCCGCATTTTTCTCAGGGATAAGTCTACCCACGAACAAGACATCGAATGAGCGCTCCGAAGGAGCGACAGAATCGATCCACTTGATGTCTGCGCCGTTTGGCACCAATGCCACCGCTTTTGCTAGACCAGCGATTTTTTCTTGAGTGCTTTTTGACACGGCGATTATCTGGTCGGCTAGTTTGACTGCAGCTTTTTCCGTCAACTCGCCGAATGCTCCCAGTCTGCCGAGGTATGTATACCAGTAGTCGCCCCAAAACTCGTGCCACGTAATGACAAAAGGCACACCCCGTAGTGTCGAAAAAGCTCGCGCAGGAAAACAATGTAGATATGGAAATTGGCTGCAGTCAATGACATCAAGATCGTAGGAGAGTATTGGTCGTAAACTGCTTGCAAATCGCAAAGCTTGCGCAATAGATCGCCGATCGCTCGTGTAAAGGCGCGACGGCTTGCAGATACCGTGCAAGGTCATTCCGTCCATTTCTATGTCTGTCGCGCCCTTCCACCATTTCATTCCAAAAACGTGCACCTCATGTTGGGCCGCCAAACGCCTTCCCATCTCAAAGATGCGTTTTTCTGCGCCGCCCTTGACGAAAGGGTATACTACGTCGGTTATGTAGGCGATTTTCATGAGGTTTTGTTATCTTCGACGCAAGTTGGTCAAGACTATATCTGCGAGCAAGCCAAAAAGCACTATTTGTAAGCCTGTTAAAATGAGCAGAACGGAAAGAATAGCTCCTGCAAAACGCGTAACAACTCCAGTGTTGATATACTCGATGAAGATCCCTGCGCCGTAACCAAAGCCAATGAGAAGCAGAACTAAACCGATCGGCAAAAAGATTACGATGGGATTGTAATCCCGTACCAAGCGAACGGTAGTGAACAGAATACTCAAAGCGTCTTTATATGGGTCCAGTTTTGCCTGGCCGACTCTGTTTCTGTATCTAATCGGAACTTCAACTATGGCCAGACCTTCTTTTTGTGCCTCAATGATCATTTCGGTTGCAAAAGGCATGTCAGGCGATTGCAGCTTCAGACGATCCAGTGCTGGGCGTCTAATTGCTCTCATTCCTGACTGAGAATCGGTTAGGGGGACATGATATAAGCTTCGTACCAGGGCGGTGATCATTCGGTTGCCGAGTGCATTTCTTCTGCTCATCGCTCCTTTGTCCATGAGAGCGAATCGGCTCCCGATAACAAGGTCAGCGCCGTCGTGAATAGGCTGCAGCAGAGCTGGAATGTCGTAGGGGTCGTACGTATAATCGCCGTCCAGAATGACGACTGTGTCTGCGTCTTTTGATATGTGCTTGAATCCTGTAATGTACGCGTCCCCATAGCCGGTTCCGGTTTGGTGGATGATCTTTGCTCCAAGTTCGGAAGCTTTTAACGCTGTTTCGTCTTGGGACTTATCCACAACGATTACTTCTACAGTCTGTTGTCTTAGCGCGTCGAAGACGTCGTGAAGGACACCTTCGATCGCCGGTTCGTCCATCGTCGGGATAACTACAGAAATGTTCATGTATTTCCGCTCACCAAAAGCCGGCTAGGTTGAGTTTAGTCTACTATTTAACGTTAAAAACATATCGTTATCTGTTGCTCTGCTGTCAGTCTTCCTAAGTCACAAAAGCGGCTTAAGAGTGATTGCGAGCGAGCAGTGGTGGGCAGCCCGAGTTAAACGACGAAAGTTGCGCGTATGCTTCTGCATCGGGCACCCGACAACCTGTCTGAAGAGCAAGAGCAATGGCATCGGTTTATCTGGAAACATACGGCTGTACGCTTAACCAAAGCGAAAGCGAAGAGATGATGAACCAGCTAGAAGGTCACAGCGTGGCCGAATCGGCGCGCGATGCTCAAATCATCGTTCTAAATACTTGTATGGTTATTGAGAGGACTGAGAGAAAGATCCTGAAGCGGATCAGCGCCCTATACAAGCAGCTAGGAGATCGAAAGCTCATCATCAGTGGCTGTATGGTAGGGCCGCTCGGAGACAGGTTACAGGCCATTTACCCAGAGTTGGAGGTTGTGCCGAGCGACCTTGTGGTATCGTATATCGACGCTAATTTTGCACGTGAGCCTGCGGTGTCGCCAAGACTTAACTTAACGGCTAAAGTGAAGATCGCTCAAGGGTGTCGGGGAAGCTGCAGTTACTGCATCGTGAGGCTTATAAAAGGCCCTATTGTAAGTAGAAGCATCGAGGCTGTCACGCGGGACGTGGAACACAGGGTTCAGCACGGCGCAAAGCAAGTATTTTTGACAGCGCAAGACGTCGGAGCTTGCGGATTAGACAGCGGATTCAGGCTTCCTGATCTTATCGAAGCTCTATGCGAACTTGAACACGAATTTAAACTCCGTGTTGGGATGATGAACGTCTCGTCAATCCACGATATCGTTGAAGATCTTGTCCGAGTGTTCAAACATCCGAAAGTGTATAAATTTCTGCACTTGCCGGTGCAATCGGGTTCGGACAGGGTTTTAAAACGAATGGAGCGGGGTTATACGGTATCCGACTTTAAACGTATCGTTGCAAGATTCCGTCGTGCGTATCGAGATATTACCTTATCGACTGACTTCATAGTCGGATTCCCGACTGAGACGGAAGAGGATTTTCGAGCGACGATGCAGCTGCTGCGAGCGGTCCGCCCCCTTAAAGTAAATATCACACGTTTTTCACAAAGAAAGGGAACCCCTGCATTCGTCTTGGAGCCTGTTACTGGCAGAGTAACCAAAGAACGGTCGCGAATGCTCACCGCCGAACACCACCGCATCGCTTACCGGCAAAACTGTAAGAGCCTTGGAAAAATTTACGGGGCGCTTGCGGTCGAACGAGGCAAGAACGGAAGCACCATCTTGTATACCGACAGTTATAGGCCTATAGTTGTGGCGCATGAGCTAACGCTCGGGATTCGCTACGCGGTACTCGTGACAAGAACCACACCCACTTATTTGGTAGGCACGCTTAGCTGATTGTTTTTGAGAAAACAAGCCCGCTTCTAAGCTATTTTCGTAAAAAAGCAATAGGATTTTATATCATAACGGTTGTGTATGTGTAATATGCAACGGCCTCGTCAACTGCGAATCGACTGGATTACATTTATCTTAATATTTGTTATTTCCCTGGTTTTGTACTTGATCCCTTACCTCAGAGAGCTCCTCATTGTAGTAGCTATAGCGGCGATCTTGTACACATTCGTCAAAAGTCTGTACTAGCTAAAGGCATTCTATGCGGCGAACACACTCCCACTATGTGCTTTTTTAGCTTAAAGACCACGCTGACTCTGGTGAAGGCAGAACTTGTCACGGTCGTAAGACCGCCGTGCAACCGTGATTTCAGAACCCAGGAGGGCTACGTGTGCAACTTCTGCTAATGCACGTTGATTACATTGAGTACCAGGTTACGAAGGCTAGCAAGCATGCTGAAGAAGTGGAAGAATCGCGCAAACACGCGCGAATGGAAGAGGCCCTAGTCGTGTTCGTGGCCGCAGAACGTGGCGACGAGACAAACATTGACGAGGTGGCAGCCGAAGCCGTAAATGCAATTTGCGACGTCGCGACCAAGGTAGCCACAAAGAGGATTATGCTCTATCCCTACGCTCATTTGAGTTCCGAATTGGCGTCGCCTGAAACTGCAGTTAGCATCTTGCAAGAGATTGAGTTTCTGCTTGCCGGCTATGATGTGCAGAGAGCGCCATTCGGATGGTACAAATCGTTCAGTCTGAAGTGTAAGGGGCACCCTCTAGCTGAGCTATCAAGATCTATTCACCCCGAGACAAAACCAGAGAAGAAGAAAGTCGAAAGAGAGTTTTACGTGCTCGATCCTAGTGGCACGTTAACTCCGGCGACTGCGTTCCGCTCATCGGACGCTGAATTCCAGGACATTATTAGTTACGAATTGGGACAACACGCTCTATACAGCACGGACGCGGAGCTGCCCCACATTAAGCTGATGAAAGAGAAGGAGCTTGTCGAATATGAGCCCTTGTCTGACGTGGGACACCTCAAGTGGCTGCCTAAGGGCAAGCTAATACGCGACCTCCTGATCGACTACACTTACCTTTTGTCGGTGAATTACGGTGCCATGCCGGTCGAGACGCCTGTTATGTATGACCTTTCAAGCAAGGCGGTTAGTGAACATGCGAGCAAGTTTGGGGAGCGACAATATCGATTAAAAGCTGGTACGCGTGACATGATGCTCAGATTCGCCGCGTGCTTTGGCATGTTTAGCATGATGAACCACATGCACTTGACTGCAAAAGACCTCCCGTTGAAACTGTATGAGCTTTCAACTTACTCCTTCCGCTATGAGCAGAGGGGCGAAGTGACCGGCCTCAAGCGCCAACGAGCGTTCACCATGCCCGACATGCATACGGCGTGCCGAGATATAAGCGAAGCGAAGCGGTTCTTCATAGAGCAGCTGAGACTCGGATTTAAATCGGGTTTAGATTTAGATGTTAAGTATGAAGCGATATTTCGCAGCACGAGAACGTTTTATGAGGAGAACAAGAAGTGGATCGAGCAGATGGTGCGCGAGTTTCAGCGCCCGTTCCTGATCGAACTCTTGTCAGAGCGTGTTCATTACTGGGTTTGCAAGTGCGATCTCGCAGCGCTGGATACCTCGCGGAAACCAATCGAATGTCCTACTGTTCAGATTGACGTGGAGAGCGCGGAGCGGTTTGACATAAAGTATTACACTGAAACAGGCGAAGACTGGCCTATTATTTTGCACACTTCGCCGACGGGGGGGATAGAGCGAGTGCTTGGCGCGATCCTCGAAGCACAGTCGCTTAAAAGCGTGCCGTCATTGCCTGTGTGGCTCGCACCAACGCAGGTAAGGATTATTCCGATTTCCGAGAAATACCTTCAATATGCAGAAGTAATCTTAGGCAGAGTTCAGAACGCGAAGATTCGTGTCGACATCGATGACCGCGACGAGTCTGTCAGTAAAAAAGTAGCCTCTGCTGGAAAAGACTGGGTACCATACGTCGTTGTCATAGGCGAAAAAGAGCAGCAAGAAAAAAATCTCACTGTTACCACGCGCACTAAAGGTGCAAAGCAATCAATGTCTGTAGATGAGTTGATCGAAGAGGTGCGTCGAAACACCCATCAAATGCCGTATCGGCCGTTAACTTTGCCTCAGATGCTCTCCAAGCGACCAAAATTCGTTTGATGCACTTGGCTATCTCTGGTCTTTCAATGTTGCTTGCACCAAGATTCTCCCTTTCGTACTTCTGAAGGCTTCAGAACGAGTCGTCTTGTGCATAGCTCCTTCCTAACTTCAGTGCAATTTCTGCCTGTTTCAACTCACGTCCAAGATACCCTGCGTGAGGTCCGGTAGATACCAGTTCGAGCTCAAAAATAGCGTCGAGGATCCTCTCTGCAGAATCGCCTTGGATTGTTGTTCCTGTGTCGTGCCGCGCAAAGATCGCCCCGTCTTTGATACCGATCACGAAGTTGCCTTTAGGGTCAGGCGTCCATTTTGCAGGATCGAAGGTCTTTGCGTTAAAGACATGTCTGCTCGTGACTGCATACTCTGGTCTGCGCCTGCGTTCTTTCAGCATGAGAAGATCAATGCCCAGGTCCTTAGGCGCACCCTTTTTGAACTGCGTGAGCTGCATCATCTGAGCTGCAATTTTAAGTTCTCGTACGCTACCTTTTGCTTTGTCGCTGTGTTCAGGGGTGAAGAGTATGTTAACCCCGAGCTCCATAGCTAAGCCAGCGAGCAAAGCGTTAGCGCCGACCGAATCAGCTTCCATGAGTTCCACGATGTTGCCCACGCCGAGAAATAGTGGCACACGGCTGAGAGCTCGCACGCGGCGGTACTCCGCAAGTGAATCGACGGCTCCGACGCCAATCGGATACAGCACAGGATCAGCAATGATTTTTTTGATATGGTAACTGTGTGCGAGAGCCACGGAAGAGCACACGTCGCCGCTGTGGGGCAACACTACAGCGGCAATGTTTTTCTTTGCTATCAGAGCGCCAATCTCGCGGGCGTTGTCTGCCGTAAATGAGAGAACTAGTTCCGCTCCAGCGTCTATTCCAGCGCAGATAAGCGCTGGATCTAAGCTGTCGACGCTAGTTGCGACGTTGTGCGGACTAGTTACTTCGTTAACATCGGCAAAGGTTTGCCTCACCTCGTGCTCTGTGGTTCCAACGGGTATGCCGACATCGATGATATCAGCCCCGTTTCGGATATGTTGCTGAGCGATGCGTCTCGCGTCTACAAAGGGCGCATCTATTATCTCAGCGAGCACCTTCATCCGAGAATTACCGCCTATCTTGTGGTCATGAATCTTGAAATCGTAGGTGGCGGATCTTTCTAGTTCTTTTAGTAGCCCCAAAGCATCATTCTTGCGTTTTTCCAGAATAAGATGATCTGCCGGTTCACTAAGCGATAACGGAGATTCATCTAGGGAACTGAGCACCAAGCTGAGATCATATGCTTGCTTCGGGCCCAGGACAATGTTCACGTTGAGCTCATCGGCGAGAGCGCCAAAACCGGTTGCGTTAGAAGAACCAGGGATCAAGACCACATCGTAAGTGCGCGCCAGCCGTCTCACGTGCTCGATGTACGCTTTCTGCAATAAGGAAGGGGTCATCAGCGCTGCAATGTCGATATCTAAAACAAGCACATCTGCAGCTTCGCCGACACTCTCCTTAACGACTTGTTCGGCGCAGCGACCGGTT
>Ga0187849_1003629_pt1 | contig 13374 bp, 13 predicted proteins | sample June2016WEW_4_10_2_FD_132412 | JGI IMG/M metagenome (GOLD analysis project Ga0187849, IMG submission 132412) | Peatland microbial communities from SPRUCE experiment site at the Marcell Experimental Forest, Minnesota, USA - June2016WEW_4_100 | ecosystem: Environmental > Terrestrial > Soil >... | reverse complement strand
ACGTCGCGCATGCCGATCTCTTCTCCGTAGTAAAGGAAAGGTGTGCCGCGCAGGGTTAAGAGCAGCGCCATGGCCAGTTTGGCCTGGGCATCGTCTTCACCGCGGCAGTAGCGGCTGGCGGTGCGGGGGAGATCGTGGTTGGCGAACACGGTGGTCGGCCAGCGCTCCCCGGCGAAGAGCGCTTCGCGGCGTTCGATCTGTTTACGCACCCAGGCCGGGCTCCAGGGGAAGAAAAGCTCTGAGGCGGTGAAGTCAAAGCTGAAAGCGGCGTGCAGCTTTTGGTCGCCGATATACTCGGCGGCGCGCCCGGTTGGGCTGAGGAATATCTCCCCGACGGCATAGCGTTCGGGGTAGGAGTCCAGCATGGCGCGCAGCTCTTGGGTCAGCGGGAGCATCTCGGGCTGATCGCAGTCGTAGACATGCTTCTGCCGGTCGAAGCCGCGCAGGCCAAACTGGCGGGGATTGTCGCGGAAGGCTGCATCTTTGAAGTACATGTTGAACACATCCAGACGAAAACCGTCCACGCCGCGTTCCAGCCAGAAGCGGAAGACCTCCAGCTGCGCTTTACGAACCTGGGGATTGCGCCAGTTGAGGTCGGGTTGTTCCTTAAGGAACATATGGTAGTAGTATTGAGCGCTGGTGCGATCATATTCCCAGGCCCGCCCGCCGAAGGAGGCTTCCCAGTTGTTCGGCCGGTCGCGCCAGAGGTACCAGTCGCGTTTGGGGTTGTCGCGGCTGGACCGGGATTCTCGAAACCAGGCGTGCTGGTCGGAGGTATGGTTCATCACCATATCCAGGATGATGTGCATGCCGTGCCTGTGCGTTTCGGCCACCAGCTGGTCGAAGTCTGCCAGGGTTCCGAAGCGCGGGTCGATGGCCGTATGATCGGTCACATCGTAACCGAAGTCGGCGTCAGGGGAAGGGTAGATCGGGGACAGCCAGATGGCGTCGATTCCGAGTTCGACCAGATAATCCAGCCGGGAGAGGATGCCCTGCAGGTCGCCCAGCCCATCGCCGTTGCTGTCCATGAAGGAGCGCGGGTAGATCTGATAAATGACCCCGTCCCGCCACCAGAGGTATTTTTCCATGACATCCTTTTCAGGGAGGGAATGGACCTATTTTACTTTAGTTTGGGCATCAGGATAAAAGTGTTACAATCTAAAGCAGTATTTTCCCTGTTGGCGGACCTTGGGGACCTATGGACACACCGACGGAACGGATCCTGCTGGTTGAGAACGACCCCGCGATCAGTGACCTGATCGTGCTTCAGGCACTGCGGCCGCTGGGATACCAGATCCAGCTGGTTGAGGATGTAAGCACCGCCCTCCAGCAGATAGACCGGGGGGCGCCGGATCTTGTCATGGCTGACCTCACCCTGCCGGGTCTGAACGGGAAGGATTTGCTCGTGGCGATGGGCTCCCAGGGCCTCCAGGTCCCGGTCATCGTCATTGCCAAAAAGGGCCAGGAACAAAAAGTGATCCAGGCCTTCCGGCTGGGGGGGACGGACTATCTACTTTGGCCCATGCGGGAGGCAGAGGTGGTTTCGGCGGTGGAGCGCGCCTTGAAACAGGTCCGTGAACGGCGTTCCCGCCAGCATGTGGACCTGCAGCTGAAAGAGACCAATCAGGAACTCCAGGAGCGCGTGCGCGAGCTCACCACTATATTCGGGGTGGGCAGGGCGGTCCTTTCGATCACCGACCAGCACCTCCTGTTCGATAAGATCGTTGAATGGTTGGTCTTCGTGGCCGAGGCGGATTTCGGCTGGCTGTTGCTGAGGGACGAGACCACCAAGACCTTCACGCTGGCGGCCCACCGCAATTTGCCCAAGGCATGGTCGGAGCGCATGGGCCAGACTCTGGACGATGGTATCAACCCGCTGGTCGCTCTCTCCGGTGAGACCCTGGCCATGAACGGTGAAGTGCTCCAGAGGTTCAAGGTTGCCAGCCTGGGTAGATCGGCGGTGGTTGTGCCGGTCAAGATCCGCAAGGAAGTCATCGGACTGCTGGCCGTCGTCCGTAAACGTGATCTGCCTTTCGACCGCAGCATGCTGACCCTTCTGGAAGCCGTGGCGGATTACGCCTCGATTGCCCTGGTCAATGCCCACCTCTTCCGGGCCCTGCAGGAGGCGGCGCGGTCAGCCCAGGATGGGGAGAAGGGGCGGATGGAGCCTGTGCAAGCCCTGGCCCGGGTGATCCTGGGGCGGCTGCAGCCGGTCATGGATCCCATCGAACGGCTCCTGGCTGGTAAAATGGGCACGTTAACCGAGGATCAGGTGCAGACCCTTAAACGAACCCAGGCAGCCTTGGAAGACGTCCTGAAGCTGGTCAGCCAGCGGCAGGCTGCTCAGACCGGCTCGACGGCCGGCCGGGCGAACGGGTGAGGCATGCCAACAAAATCGATATTGATCCTACTCGCGCTTGAGGAGGGCCAGACCCAGCTGTTATTCGATCGGGCCCTGATGGCGGCCGGCTACCAGATTGCGGTCGCCGGCGACCACGCCGCGCTCGACAAAGCCTTACAGGAATCCTCGCCGGCCCTGATCATCGTCAGCCAGAATTTCTACGGCGAGGATGGGTTGAAGGTCGCCTCCAGCCTGCTGGACCGTTTTCCAACCCTGCCGGTCCTCCTGTACCTGTCCCAGGATTCCCCCCTGGTGGTGAAAGAGGCCCTGCACCTGGGGATCAGCGACTGTCTTTACCCGGCCCTGCGCGTCGAGGATGTCATCCGTACGGTCGAAAACTGCCTCAAGCGCGCCCAGCATTTGGGGGATTGGACCCGGCGCCAGGTCAGGCTCACGACGGCTACGCTGCAACATCGTCTGGACGAATTAAAGAAACTGGAAAAGATCCTTGATACCATCGAAGACGGTGTCATGATCCTGGATGAAAACCACCATCTCCTGATGGTCAATCCTCCGATGCGCAGGACTTTTGGCTTTTGGAAAGATGATGACATTTTGGGCCGGCCGGTCCTGGAGGTGATCCCGAACCAGGATTTACGCAACCTGCTGAACTCCGAATCGGAACACTCGGTCCCTCACAATGAGATCACTTTTGATGACGGGCGGGTGCTTTCGGCGCAGTACGCACGTCTCCCCGGGGTGGGCTTTGCGATCACCATGCAGGACATCTCCTATCTGAAACAGCTTGACCGCCTGAAGAGTGAGTTTGTCTACTCCGTATCCCATGACCTGCGCTCGCCCCTGACGGCCATCCTCGGCTATGTCGATCTGCTCGAGCGCGTCGGTCCGCTCAACAGCCAGCAGCGCGAATTTGTCAGCCGCATGCAGCACAGCGTCCAGAGCATCACCAACCTGGTCAATGACCTGCTCGACTTGGGCCGGATTGAAGCAGGGTTGGACCTTCAGAAACAGGTGGTCCCCGTGGAAGCGATGATCCGCGACACCATGGATACCTGGGAGCCCCAAATGAAGGACAAAAAACAAGAATTCCGCCTGGATCTGCCCAGCGTTGACCTTCCCTCCCTGCACGGCAATCCGATCCGCCTGCGCCAGATGCTGGACAACCTGCTCGGCAACGCGGTCAAATATACGCCGGAGGGCGGCCATATTCAGATCCAGGCAGAGCAGCAGGCCGATCAGATCATTTTAAGGGTTTCGGACACCGGTCCGGGCATCCCGCCCGCGGACCAACCCCATATCTTTGAGAAGTTTTATCGGGCGAGCAACGTACCCAAGGGGGTAGGCGGTTCCGGCCTCGGTCTGGCGATCGTCAAGTCCATTGTCGATAGCCATCAGGGCCGCATCTGGGTCGATTCGGTGATCGGGAAGGGATCCACTTTTACCGTCGTCCTGCCGCTCTTTCAGCCGAAAGCCGTTTCTCCCGCATAAGGCATATCGAAGACCTCCGCGATCATCTCCGGACCGTTCAATGGTTCGGGGGTGAGGCTTGGCGCGCCTCGAGAGGCACTCCCTTGAGTGGCTGATCCTGAAGGACCCACGCGGGGATTAAAAGCGGCCTCCGCAAGGTGGAGCTACCTTGCGGAGGCGTTCGCCAAAGGAGGAGACAGTGATGTGCATGATGGAGGTGTCCGATTCCCGTCTCCGCAGTTATGATAGCTTACTTGTCTGACAAGGGATAGCGAGAAAAGTCACGGATTATCCGTGACTAATTTCACAGATTAGGCAGGCGCTGGGCAAGGAAAACCCGTACGGTTTCCACGGCTTCCCCTGCCTGGTGGTACGTTTTCACCTGAAGCTGGGCATGGGTATTTCCGGTGAGCATCTTGGAGACCGGCTGCCCTTCCCGGTGAACGCATAACACCGGTTTCCCGAGGCTGAGTGCAAAGGCGACTTCGTACCCGACCCCATGCGAGGGGGTGCTGACTTCGGCGACCAGCGCATCGCAGGCTTCGATCCAGGCCACATCCCGCTCATAGACCTGGCGCGGGCTGACCACCGCTTCCAGGGCTTTCACCTCTGGATCGGCCAGATAAGCGGTCGGCACCAGATGTCCGTCCGCCAGCAAGGCGCGCGTAATGGCTTGATAAACAGGTTCGAATTCCCGCCCACCGGTGATCGAACAGGCAAAGTAAATGTTCATCTAAAGATGGTTCGGGTTTGTCTATAGCCTTACCGGGGGGCAGCCGCCGACCGGCGCAAGGCCTCTCTCCAGCTGCCGCGCATACTTTCCAGCTCGGTGCTGAACTCCATCCAGTCCGGGACGAGCAGTGCCAGTCGGGTAGTCCGGTCCGGGAAGAAGAATGGTGAAAGGAACAAGCGTAGAGCGCCTCGTGAAATGGGATAACCGTCGAGATCCAGGACGATTGCCATCTTCCCGGCCAGGGGGCGCAGGAACGTGCGCTGCCAGCCTTTGACGTTCGGGAAAAGGCGCGCCATCTCGGTGCAGGATGCCTGACGGATGCGGCGGTAAGAGATGTTCAGGCGCAGGAATGGCGTCACCAGTCGAAGGTGGTCGCGGTAAGGCTGTACGTAGGCCGATTTGCGGAAGGCGACCAGAAAAATGGCCACAAAGATCACCAGCGCACCGACGGCGCCGGTCACCCACAGCCTCAGGCTTTCGACCTGCAGAAAGGCATCCTGAGGCAGCCAGCCTGGGAGCAGATCCAGGCCGACTGCCAGGGCGATGAGGACGATCCCGGTGGCGAGCAGGCCCCGCCACAAGCGGTTCAGGATATAGGTGTAGAGAAGCAGAGTGTGGCGGCTGCCGCCAGGAGGCATAACCGGCTCAATCCTCGTCGGAGGCGGGCGGCGGGACGAGCTGCGCGCCTCCCTTGAGCGGGCCGGTGCCCGGCAATTTTTCGCTCAGCCGCGAGATCGAGCGTTCCAGCTGCTCGCCGCGCAAACTGAAGGTCAGGTCCCCGCGTGTGCGTTCCAGGATGCTGCGGGCCACGTCCGTTTGGCGGCGCAGGCCGTTGGTCACCGCGTCGGGATAATCCATCGTGACCAGGATGGAAAAGATGTCATCCATATGTCCCAGTAGGTGCTCGGCTTCGGCGGAATTGCTCTGCCGCAGCATATCCAGGCAGCGCCGGCGCAATTCCCCGATCGATTCCGCCAGGCCGTTCAAGTAGGTGAAGGAGGGCATGTCCAGTTCTGCGGGGTCAGGCAGCGCCTGGTGGCGGACGAGGGCGCAGGTGATGCTGGCTTCGGCAAATTCTTTGAGGGCATCCTGAGTGTAGCCGGCGAAGTACAGATCCGGATACTTTTGAGCCAGGTCTTTCCGCAGGGCATCCGCCAGCTTCTGCGCCTCATCCAGATGCTCCTGCATGGTGTCAGCTTCATCGCGGTGAACGGCGCGAATGGCCATGGCGCAGTGGCGGGTGAGCGCTCGAGCCTGGGAAAGGGCCTGGTCGCGAGCCTTGGTGCGGGCTTCAAATTCCTGGTGGATTAGTTCGGCGATCGGTTCGAGTTTGTGCATGGATCACTTGGTCTTGTCGGGAGGGGGTGGATTTTCGGAGGGAGGCTGGAAGGGACGGAAAAGGTTGTCGGCCAGGGTGGTGCCACCGGCCGGCAAAAGGATGGTCCCAAAGCTGGCCTCATAGCGGGCGACGTTTTCGGTGAGCGCCTGCAGGAGCAGCTTGATGCCTATCGGTGACATCACGATGCGCGCACTGACCGTCGCCCGGGTGTCCCCGGGCAGGAATCGAGCGAAGTCCAGGACGAACTCGGTCGGGGCGTGGGAGATGCGTGCCAGATTCGCGTAGATCGGCAGGAGGTCTGCCGGGATTTCGAAGGGCAGGGGGATCCCCGGCTTCGGAGCAGGGGTGGTCATATCCGCCTCTCTTTTCGGTTAGAACGGGATATCCCCCTCGTCAGCGGGGGCGCTCGCGCCTTCCTCAGCGGATGGCGCTCCGGCTTCTGCCTCGCCGCGCGAGGTCAGGAAGCGTACGGTTTGTGCGGTGACTTCATAAGAGGAGCGTGCTGAACCGTCCTGGCCATTCCAGATGCGCGGCCCGCCCGTTTCCTTGTCAGGGGTCAGACGCCCCTCCACAAGGACCTTTGAGCCTTTTTTAAGATACTGATTGCAGGTTTCCGCCTGTTTGCCCCAGGCGGAGATGCGGAACCAGATCGTCTCTTTAACCGTTTCGCCGTTGTTGGTGGTGTATTGGCGGTTGCAGGCAACTGAGAACGAGGTGACGGCTTGGCCGGCAGGCGTGTAACGCATCTCTGGATCGCGGCCGACGTTACCAACAAGGATCAGGGTGTGAAACATGGGAATTCTCCTCTCAAGCAGTATAGGTACCGCCGCAGCGCGGCGGTGATGATAGGTATGGCTTATTGTACCTTACCTTCTTTGCGGCGTGTATGCCCTGCCGTTCAGAACCGGGGAGTTGTCAGGTCCCCGTCCGGTCGATGAGCCCCCGGGGTTTTCAAACCTGTCAAACCGTGGTTAAAGCTCGCAGGAAAGCAGGGGAATCTCCATTTCCAGCCCCGTCAGGCCGCCGTGGTGGCCGTAGTAACGCTGTTCGAAACGGTCCTTCTCATACCACCAGACGGACTCGCCGCGGTAGGGGAGGATCACCAGATCACCGGCGCGCGGAGGGAAGAGCGGGGAAATGACCGGTCCAAAGTAGCCGGCCTTGATCAGGTCGGCCACTTTTCGGACCTCGGCTTTGCCTGTGAGCCGGGAGGAGAGGAAGCGCTGGGCTTCATCCACCATCCCCTCCTGGATGTAAAGGAAGAAGTCTCGCGGGGAACCGGCCGGGACAAGAGGCTTCCCCTGGCGGTCGGTTTTAAGGTATTTTTCAACGCCGGTAAAGTGCGGGTCGCGGTTCAGGTAGAGGGCGGTCTGCGGATCGGTCTCGGATTGGCCGTGATCCGCGGTGAGCAGGAATAGGACCTTCTTGCCGCTCCCTGCGACCGCTTTCAGAAAGACCTGTTCCATGGTCGTCAGGAAGACCAGAATTTCGGCCTCGGTCTGAGCGGCCTCGGGCCCGTAGACGTGGCTGAGGGTGTCGATCTTCTCGTTATAAAGGAAGAGATAGGCAGGGGGGGTTGATTCCCGCAGCACCTCGCCCAGGTTGACCAGCGCCTCGGGCAGGGTCCGGTAACCGCGCGCCGTCGCCCCGGCAAAGACCACATTGGAATAGGAGGAAGGGGTGTACTCGCGGTGCTGGAAAATCGTGGCGGTCACGCCCTGCTTTTTGAGGGCCTGGTACAACGTGGATTTGGGGAAAAGGCGGCCTGGTTTTGCGCCGACGGCCTTGAGCGTATCGCGCTCAGGGGCGCCGGCGAAGGAGAAGAGCAGCGGCGAGATGACCGCCTCCAGGCTCGGCTCGTAGTAGTTCCACTCGAAGATGGCGTGCTCCCCGACGGTCAGCCCGGTGTGGATGGTCGTCAGCTCCGCCGCGGTGGTGGATGGGAACTGGGCAGTGAGTTTCTCAATCTGCCCCTGGCGCGTCATGCGCTTGAGAAATGGGCTCTCCTGGAACTTCTCGAAGAAACGCCAGCCAAAGCCATCCATGAGGACCAGGACGACTACCTCGTACCCGCCGGCCGTCAGCAGTTCCCTGAGGCGCTCCGGGATCCCGGCAAAGCCGCGGCGGTCGTAGAGAGGTTGGATGAAATCGGGGTTCATCAGATGGTCAGCACCACGATCCCGGCGACGGTCAGAAGCGTGCCGAGACCGACCTTCCAGGTCAGGGGCTCACCCCCCAGCAGGATCCCCATCAGCGCTCCAAAGAGCGGGGTGGTGAAGGCGATCGGCATCACCTTGGTGAGGGGTGCGCTGCTGATGGCGGCATAATAGCACAGCATGCCGATCGATCCGGCGACAATGCCTCCCCCGATGACCATCATCAGTATCGATTTCGTCCCGGCCTGCGGCAGGCTCTTCCACTGCGGAAAGGAGACCACGCCCAGGACGACCAGAGCGACCGCGGTGCGGATGGTGATGCCCATCTGCGGTGAGAGCCCACCCAGGTTTAAACCCTTCTTTTCAAAATAGCCGCCGATGCCCCAGGCAGCCGCGGTCAAAAGCGCCAGGATTTGAGGATTCATGTTTGCCTCCCAAAGCGTAGGATGACGAGATTTTAGCTGATGCCCGCTAAGCCAGGAACAATTCCCCTGCAAGAGGCAGGAGAAAATCACTCAGCCGCGGTTTTTTGTAATGCGGCGCGAGCCTCCCCGCGCTTACAGTTTGCGCGACGCCTCGTCCAACCGGGCCAGGTCCTCGTCCGAGAGGCGGAACTTCATCGCTCCAGCGCTTTCCTCGGCCTGATGAACCTTGGTCGCGCCCGGGATGGTCACCACGAGGTCGCCGTTGAAATGGATCAGCCAGTTCAATGCCACCTGGGCGATGGTGGCCCCGTAGCGGGCCGCCATGGCGTCCATTGTCTCGATCAGGGGCCGGGTCCGGGCAAGGTCGCGCTGCATGTTCGCCCTGCGAAGTCCGGACATGTGCTCCAGTAGCTCCGGATTCTTGTGATATTTGCCGGTCAGCAGACCGCGTGCCATAGGGGTATAAGCCACGATCGTCACGCCCAATTCCTTGGCGGTCTCGAGCACTCCGTTCGTCTCGATCTCCCTTCTTAGCAGGCTGTAGCGGACCTGGTTCACGGCCAGGGGCAGGCCTCTTTTCGCCAGGGCGGCGTGAGCCCGCCGCATCCGGGCGGGGCTGAAGTTGCTGACCCCCACGGAACGGATCTTACCGGCCTCCACCAGGTCGGCCATGGCGTTCATCTCGGCTTCCGGCGAGGAGAAGCTGTACGGCTGGTGGATCATGTAGAGTCCGATGCTGTATCCACCCAGGAAGCGCAGTCGGTTCACGATGGTGTGGGGGATGTTCCCGGCTGTGCGCAGGAACGGCTGCCATTTGGTCGCAACGACGACGTCCTTGTCCGTCTTCCCGGCCGCCTTCAGGCCGGTCGCCAGGGACTGCTCGGATACGCCGGCCCCGTACATCTCAGCGGTGTCGAACCAGTTGATGCCTCCGTCCAGGGCGGCTTTGATAATGGCATTTTTCTCCTCTTGGGGAATGACCGGGAACATGCGTCCGGCCAACCCGCCGCCGCCGGCCATCTCCATTACCCCCAGCCCGATCGGTGTGACCCGGATATCCGTCTTTCCCAGAGGCCTTAACTGAATGGAAACATTGGTTGCCATGGTGTAATTTCCTTTTCTGGTATGGATTTAACCCGCATTACGGGTTCGTCGACAGGGAATATTCTAATCCACAATCTCCTTTCGCACGGGCTCAGGGAAAAGGCGGTATCCAAAAGCGCCCCGCGCCACGCGGGGTCTCGAGTTCGCTCTTACGATTGGCAACCTCGTTGCCTCAACCTGGATGGTACTATAATATTCTCGTGAGAGGGATTTCCCCTTGATCCATTTCCACGAACAATCTTGATCAGCGAAAAGGAATATTGAATGGACACGCGCAGCATCCCTGGCGTATGAGGAGCTCCTTTTGGACGTAATTATCACTGAAGACCTCAGGCGTGTTTATGAGACCACCACCGGGGTGCTTCGCAGGAAGCGCAAGGAGATCATTGCCCTGGACGGCATCAATCTCTCGATCCAGGGCGGGGAGCTCTTCGGCCTGCTGGGACCCAACGGTGCTGGGAAGACCACCATCACCAGGATCCTCGCCACCATCCTGCTGCCCACCTCCGGCACCGCCCGGGTCTTCGGGTTGGATGTCGTCAAGAGCGCCAGGGAAATCCGCCCGCGCATCGGCCTGGTGTTTGGGGGGGAACGCGGCCTGTACTCGCGCCTTTCCGGCCGCGACAATTTGCAGTACTTCGCCGATCTCTATCAGATGCCCCCCGGGGTGGCGAAGCAGCGCATCCCCCAGCTGCTGGACATGATGGGGCTGACCGAAAGGGCGGACGAGCGCACCGAGGGGTATTCGCGCGGCATGAAACAGCGTCTGCACATCGCCCGGGGTTTGATCCACGATCCTGAATTGCTGTTCCTCGACGAGCCCACCACCGGCCTGGATCCGCTGGCCGCACGCGAGCTGCGTGAGGTGATCCTGGGCCTCAAGAAAGCCGGGAAGACGATCTTTCTCACATCCCACTACATGTTTGAAATGGATGCCCTGTGCGACCGCGTGGCGGTCCTCAGCCAGGGGAAGATCCTGATCGTCGATACGCCCTCCGCCTTAAAAAAGCTGGTCGCCGATCTGGAGGTCGTGGAGATCGAATGTTTCGGCATCCCGACCGAGCTGGTCACCAGGATCCGCACCCATCCAGGCGTGGCCGCGGTGAACATCGAGGAGCTTGAGCACACCCAGCTGCTGCAGATCCAGGCTCGGGCAGGGGCAGAACTGGTGAAGGAGTTTTTGGGGATCCTGGAGGGGGTCCAGGTACGCAAAGTGGTGACCCGCCAGCCCACCCTGGAGGATGCCTATATCAAACTGGTGGGCGGAGACTCGAGAAGGGTATAACCGATGGACCGGATGAAAGCCATGCTGCGGATATTCTGGGACTCGTGCCTACTCCAATCGAAAGAACGCGCCATTTCCCAATATTTCATGGCCACCCTGCTTTTCCAGCCGGTCATCTTTACGCTGATCTCGGTCGGCACCTATCTCTACGGGAGAAAGCCTGATCTGGGGCTGTTTGCCATCACGGGCACTGGTTTGATCTCCATCTGGAACAATAATTTATGGACCTCCGGTGACATCATTTACGACGAGCGCCGTTCCGGGACCCTGTCCCTGATCCTGGCGACACCGACCGCTTTTCCGGTGGTCCTGCTTGGCAAAAGCTTCATCAATGCCATCACATCGATCCTCGCCATGGGAATCACCTTCGCCACCGGGATCATCGCTTTCCGCCTGCCGATCGGCATCGCCGATCCGGTGGACTTTTTGATCGGGCTGGTCCTGATCGTCATTTCGATCACCTGCCTGGGACTGGTGCTCGGGTCCTTGTTCGTCATCACCCGCAACGCCGGCGAGTTCGTGACTGTGGCAAACTTTCCGGTGTATATCCTGTCCGGCCTGTCCGTGCCGCTGACCTTGCTGCCACTCTGGACGCGCCCCTTTTCCGCGGTGCTGGCCCCGACCTGGGGCAATATCCTGTTGAACCAGTCTGCCCAACAGCTGGGGGGAAACCTGCTTCCCAGTTATTTGTGGCTGATCGGGCTGTCTATCTTTTATCTGATCGTCGCCGGCGTGCTCTATAGACGCGTAGAATATCTGGCCCTGCGTGCGGGGTCGTTGGAGCAGTGGTGATGCGCGCCAATCTGCGCTTATTCCTGGGGGGCGTCCGAACTTCCTGGGCGATGTATCTGACCTGGCTGTCACCGGCCACCTACATCGGGGTACGCATCCCAAGGATGGTCCTGCAGTCCCTGTTCTTTGTCTTCCTCGCCAAAGCAGCCGGGGGTGATCAGCTGGCCCGATTTGCCCTGATTGGAAACGCCGTTCAAATTGCCGTCTTCTTTGTCCTACAGGCCATGTGGGAGGTCTTTGATAACGAGAAGTGGAATGGTACGTTGCAGTTTTTGCTGGCTTCCCCGGCCAACTGGCTGCCGATGATGCTGGGAAAATGCATGGCCTCCTATGGTGATGCACTGGTCAGCACCACCCTGACCTTTGCCGTCCTGATCCCGGCGCTCCGGGTCCAGATCGATGCGATCAACCTGCTGCGGGCGGTCCCGCTGATCATTCTGACCATCGCTTCGGCCGGTGCCCTGGGGTGGTTGATCGGTGCGATCTCGCTCTCCATCCGATGGGGGCATTTAATCTGCAATATGCTCGGCTATCTGATGATCGTCCTGTGCGGGATCAACTTCCCCTTCTCGGCCCTACCGGGGGCAGTCCAAACCCTGGGGAACCTTTTACCGGTCACCCACGGTCTGCTGGCCATCCGGGCGGTGATCGACGGGGCCTCCTACGCTAGCGTCCTGCCGTGGATCGGCCTGGAGGCCCTGGTCGCGGTCGCATATGCTGCGATTGCCTGGTTGGCATTTGGTCAGCGCCTGCGCGCGACCCGGCAGAAGGGGACCTTTGAACAGGTCTAGGGAAGGCGGGAGCAGGGCAGGTGAGCGCTAGGCCGGTTTGGGTTTATGCCAACGGTAAGTCGGTCTTCCATTGGATGGACCGCCCATCGCGGGGTGAGCCATGAGACCTGTTGAAGCGAAAGAGGGGGACTGCACGGCAGGGGGTTGATCGGTTGCGGTGATTGAAAACTCCACGGAATATTCCATTGATGTTGATCCCCCAGATCATATGACGCGGCCTGGGCTGGGCGCTATTGCATGCCCAGGCCTGGCATTGTCAAGAAACGTTGGGTCCGGTGCGGTCGGAGGCGAGCATCAGCCTGGCCGCACGCCTGCCGATCTCTACGGCGAAGTTCGTGCCCCGGTCCCAGGGATAGACCTGACTCATGGAGGCAAAATACAGGCCTGACAGAGGCGTCTGGATCGGTGGGATGTTCCTGGAGTGGTCCACGAGCGGCACGGGTTGGGCGTAGTTGGTGCGAAACAGCCAGGTCTTCCTGACCCAGTCGCGTTCGAATTTCGGGTTGAACTTCTTTAAGGCCGGCAGGAAGCGTTCCAGCAGTTCGTCCTGGCTCAGGCGGAAGAACTCATGCTCCGGTTCCAGGTAATCGCCCACGTAAACGATGTGATCGCCTCCGAAGTGCTCCGCGGGGACGTAGTTGGTGTGCTCGACAAGCGCCAGGAAAGGGTAGCCCGCCGACTTCGGCAGGTTGTACCAGTAATATCCTTCCTCGGAGAGCTGGTGCTTGAGCGCCAGGATCATCACCACCGCCCCCATGGATTTGAGGCTGCGCAACCCGTGCAGGTATTCGTCCGGCAGGGAAGGGATCATTCGGGCGGTCACCTCCGGAGAGAGCGTGACCAGCACCTGATCGAACCCCTCCGCCGCCGATCCGCTCTGAACACTCAGGGTGCCGCGGGCCTCATCCCGTTCGATGCGT
>Ga0187849_1003625_pt1 | contig 13381 bp, 13 predicted proteins | sample June2016WEW_4_10_2_FD_132412 | JGI IMG/M metagenome (GOLD analysis project Ga0187849, IMG submission 132412) | Peatland microbial communities from SPRUCE experiment site at the Marcell Experimental Forest, Minnesota, USA - June2016WEW_4_100 | ecosystem: Environmental > Terrestrial > Soil >... | reverse complement strand
TGTTGAAAGAGGTCCGGTTACAGCACATCTCCGCCGGCGACAAACAGATCAAACTCGTGAACCGGCGCAGTGCCCTCTAGGCCAAGGTGCTCCGGGCCCTCTCCGTCGACACCTCAACCTGGTCCAAGGCCGAAATCGCCTGAGCAGGGCGTTCAGCTCACGCGTAGGGGGAACGCGTCTCTTCCGCAACCACATCTACCTGGGGCGACGCGAAAGTCACGCCAAACTCCGGCCTAACACGACCTGGTCGATCATCCGCTCAGGAGCTTTGCGTACGTCTCTAGGTGTAAGCGGGCCGCGGTGGGCCAGTCCATGACATTGGCGTACTGCTTTGCGGCGCGACCCATGTCGGAACGAAGCTGGCTGGTCAGTAGGCCGGCCCGTTTAAGAGTTTCCATGAGTCCTTGTCCAAGAGGGTTATAGCGAAGTGCAGTCTCCTCCGGTATGTCCCGCAGGGAGGTCAGGTTCGGGATCAATACGGGTAGTCCGAAAGATTGAGCTAGAACGACAGAACCGCTGTTGGTGATTGCGCGGAAGGGGAAAGCAGCGAAGTCGGCAGCCTCAAGGTACGTAGCCATCTGCTCCGCAGGTATCGTGTCGAATCGAACAATCGCACGCTTGCCGACGCGGGCCGCGAGCTCGAACAGGGTTGCGCGATACGCGGCGTCGATGCAAGCACCAGCTACGACGACCTTAATGGGGCTAGAAGGTGGCAGGCTTCCCACGGCTTCCAGCAACAGGTCCGCACCCTTATAACGCTCGATCTTGCCGATTAGGAGCACGACGACGTCATCCGCCGCGAAGCCAAACTCGTTCCTCGCGGCCTCCCGCCCGAGCGTTGTCGGGTACGGTGCGGTGAACGGGCCATGCGGAATCACTTGTACATCGTTTGCTCCAAGCTCGATGAGATCAGTCGCGGTCGCGTGTGACAGAGCGATCACGGCGTCCGCTCGTTCGATGAGGTATTGACGCGCCTGGCGGTCGTCGAAGAAGACCTGACCGTGCGGCAATAGGTCGTGGGCGGTCCACACGATGCGGTAGCCGAGGACATCTGCCGACCAGAGGTAGAACCAGAACCACCATTGCATGACGCGGCGCGCCATCGCCACGCGAGCAGCCCACGGCAACGAGAACTGGAACACCCAGTGAATGTGCAGTACGCGGTAGCTGAAGAGGCGGTACCGCGCCAACATCAGCGGAGCGACCAGGAGGTTCAGGGTTTGAGATCTGCTCGGGCCCTCTAGGTAGCGGACCTCCGCTCCGGCAGCGATGACCTCTTGGTAGAGAAGACGTTGGTAGGGGTTCTCGTCCTTCGGCGTGACGAGGACGCGGACGGGTGCGCTCACTGAGAGAGTCCGACCACCTCAGCCAAGACACCCGCGCCCTGGACGAGGTGATCGAGGAGGACAAGCAGCGGGGCGTCTTCGTGGCGCGCGCGCCAGAGTGGGATCAGGAGCAGGAGCGGATAAGCGCGGTACTTGATCGTCAACGGCATGCCGAGGAGGAAAAGTGGGTAGACGACGGCCACCGGGTACTCGCGGAGAGCCGCCCTGAGACGCCGCGGGTGCTTGCGGAACAGGCGCGCCCATGCGGCACCGTACGAAAACGATCGCCGCATTTGACGGTTCGTGTCTCCCCATTCGTGCTCAACGACGGCATTGGGGACCCATCGCAATCGGTACCCGGCATCGTTCAGGCGCCAGGAGAAGTCGATGTCCTCGCCAGCGGCGAATGATTCGTCGAAGCCACCGACTGCGTCGAATGCCTCGCGTCGGAATGCGAAGTTGATTGTGGGAGCTGCGGGGACGTACCGTCCGGAGGTGTAGCTCCACCAGTTGGGCCCCGAGTAGATGGTCCGACCACGCGATGCAGCCGGACCGCAAGTGACCCACTCTCCCTCATCGGAAATGGGTGCGAGAAGTCGATCAAGCCAGTGCGCCCGTGGGACACAACCGCAATCGATGAAGACAATCACGTCGCCGCGCGCACGCGCGACTCCTATGTTTCGCTGATGAGCGATGGTTACTCGGACACCCTCAGGTTGCTCGTAGTCGTGCCACGCAACCCACGGCCGGTCGATGCGGACTTGGTCGAGACGCCGCTGGGAAGCATCAACAACCAGGACCTCGTCTAGGAGGCCTGACGTCAGCTTCTCGACCGCATCGAGGGTGTCAGCAAGTACCGGCTCGTCCTTGCTGACGATGACCAGAGAAACCTTCATGGTCCTGCAGAGTATCCCCGGTAAAGGAGGTCTGGCACAAGCCTGTCATCCGTCAACTCGCCAGAGCCCTCCAGCACCTTGGCGGCGTGACCGTCGGCCCGCACGTGGTACCAGACGCGCTCGATCCTCCCGTCTTCACCGACGAGAAACGTCGATCGGATGACCCCCACGCTTTTGCGCCCGTACAGCGTCTTGGGGCCGAAGGCGCCGTAGAGCGCCATCACCTCGTGGTCGGGATCGCTCAGCAAGGCGATCCGGAGCCCGTACTTCGCGCGGAACCTCTGGTGCTTGGAACCGCCATCGGGGGAGATGCCGAGCACATCGACCCCAAAGGCCGCATACTCGTCGACGAGATCGCTGAACTGACAGGCCTCTTTGGTGCAGCCGGGCGTGTCGTCAGCGGGGTAGAAGTAGACGACGACCCGGCGGCCCGCGTAGTCACCGAGCCCGACGATCGCACCGTCCTGATCGGGCAGCCAGAACGAAGGGGCCACGTCTCCTTTGACCAGAGTTGTCATTCCTACATGATCGCACTACCGGCGATGAACCTGGCGAGCTGGTATCGCCAGTAGCCTTGTCGGAGACAGCGAGGAAGTACATGACGACGGATACGGAAGTCGGGACCACATTCGCGGGTCTCGGTGTTGCGCCCGAACTGGTCGAGGCGCTGGAAAGCCAAGGCATCAGGCGCCCCTTTCCCGTACAAGAACTTACGATCCAAGACGCGCTGGCGGGTCGTGACGTGTGCGGCAAGGCGAAGACCGGCTCGGGCAAGACGCTCGCATTCGGCTTGCCCATGCTCATGCGAACTCCTCGCGCCGGATCCGGCGCACCGACGTCTCTCGTCCTCGTACCGACGCGCGAGCTCGCGGTTCAAGTCGCCGACGTGCTCGAGATTCTCGCGAAGACAGTTGACAGGCGGGTGCTCGCGGTCTACGGCGGCACCGACCTCGATCGCCAGGCCCGCCAGCTCGCCAAAGGCACCGACATCGTCGTCGCGACTCCTGGCCGGCTCATCGACCTGGCGGACCGTAAAGCGGTCCGACTCAGCAAGATCTCGACTCTCGTCGTCGACGAGGCGGACCGCATGGCGGACATGGGCTTCCTGCCGCAGGTGGAATGGCTGCTCAGGCTCATGCCCGTTGAACGCCAGACGTTGCTCTTCTCCGCGACGCTGGATTCGGCAGTCGACCAGGTCGTCCGCCGACACCTCCGGAACCCGGTCCTGCACCACGTACAGGCGAAGCAGGTCACGGTTGAGGAGATGGAGCACCGATTCTTGAAGGTGCACCAACTCGACAAGGCAAAGGTGTGCGCCGCCATCGTCGCAGGCGCGACCAAGGCGTTGTGCTTCTGTCGCACCAAGCGTGGCGCTGACCGGCTCGTTGACGACCTTCGCCGCGAAGGCGTGCGCGCGGCTGCTATTCACGGTGACCTCCGCCAGTCCGCGCGCGAGAAGGCGCTCGAGGACTTCGCCAACGGGAAGCTCCCGGCTCTCGTCGCAACCGACGTGGCGGCCCGGGGCCTCGATATCGACGGGGTCGACGTCGTGGTTCACTACGACCCGCCCGAAGATCACAAGGCTTACCTGCACCGGTCGGGCCGCACGGCCCGAGCCGGTGAGGGCGGCGTGGCCGTGACGCTCGTCCTCTGGGACCAGGAGCTTGCCATCGAAAGGCTCCAGCGACGCATCGGCCTCCAGCTTCCAATCGTGGAGATCTTCTCGAACGACCTGCGTCTCGCCAAACTGGCGGACTGGTCGCCCGAACCGATCAAAGCGTGACCGGCGACCGCCTTTACTTCCGCCAATTGCTGGTGGGCCGCGACATCGCGGTCGACGATCCGCTGGCCCGCCAGATGGTGAACCTCGTGTACCTGATCGGGGACCGTGCAAGTGGAGAGGCCGTCGCCGTCGATCCCGCCTACGCGCCTGACGAGGTGATCGACATCCTCGAGGCCGACGGGATGCGCCTCATCGGCGTGCTGGCCACCCACTACCACTCTGATCACGTCGGCGGTGACCTGTTCGGCCGGGACATCCTGGGCATCGCCGAGCTCCTCGAACAAGTCGAGGTCCCGATCCACGTCCACCGAGACGAGGTCCCTTGGATCGAGCGCTCGACGGGAGTGGGCCGTGACAGCCTCGTGCCCCACGAGAGCGACGATGTCCTCCAAGTCGGCGAGATCAAGATCCGTCTCCTGCACACTCCGGGCCACACCCCTGGAAGCCAGTGCTTCCTCGTGGCCAACCGCCTCGTGGCAGGCGACACGCTCTTCCTCCAGGGCTGCGGGCGGACGGACCTTCCCGGAAGCGACCCTGACGCGATGTACGACAGCCTGGTGAACCGCCTCGCGATACTTCCCGACGACACCGTCGTGTATCCGGGGCACCTCTACTCGCCCGATGGGTCGGCTTCCCTCGCCGAGACCAAACGGAAGAACCCCGTTCTCGCGCCCCGCAGCGCCGAGGAATGGCTCGCGCTGTTCGGAGGGTAGCCGCCAGCTTGAGCGTTGCTCAGACGACCTCGCCGCGAACACCGCCGTCCGCGACCACTGGAAAGGATGCAGCCTTCCACGCCTGCATCCCCCCGGCCAGGTTGAGGGCGGGCAATCCCCTTTCGGCCAGAGTCGCCGCCGCCGAGCACGTCCGGAAGGCTCGGTCTGTCATTGCTGGTGCCTTAGTACTGTTGTCCGAATGAGTAACGCCGGCTTCACCCGAAAAGCCGCCGCCATGACGACGGTGACTTTCGACGCTCCCGGCCTCGGCGACCGGAGCTACCTCATCAGCGACGGTGAGGTGGGCGTGGTGGTCGACCCGCAGAGGGATCCGTTTCCTTATCTGCAGGAGGCGGAGAAGCTGGGGGTCAGCATCACCGCTGTGCTCGAGACCCACGTCCATAACGACTACCTCAGCGGCGGTCTGGCACTCTCGCGAGCGACGGGCGCCACGTACGCGATACCTGCAGGCGAGCCGATGTCCTTCTCCGAGGAGTTCCGCGCTCTCGACGACGGCGACACCGTCGCCGCCGGGCGGCTCGAGGCCACTGCCATCGCGACGGCCGGCCACACGGCTCACCACCTCGCCTACCTGGTCAAGTTCGCAGACGGTGGGGATGACGAAGAGGGCGGAGAGCATGTCGTGTGTACCGGCGGCTCCCTGCTGGTCAACGCGACCGGACGAACCGACCTCCTCGGCCTCGCGCTTGCCGAGCCGCTCGCCCATTCGCAATGGCGTTCGGTCCGGCGGCTCTTGACGACACTTCCGAAGCACGCCCGGATCCTTCCGACGCACGGGTTCGGCAGCTTCTGCTCCGCCACACCGACCCAAGGCGATGTCACCGGGGTGCCCACGATCGGTCGGGAGCTCGAACAGAACCCGGCCGCGCTCCTCGACGAGGAGGATTTCGTCGCGACCTTGCTCGGCGACCCGTTGCCGATCCCGGCGTACTACCGCCACATGGCTCCGTTGAACCGCAAGGGGCCGGCCCTGCCGTCCTTCGCGCCCGCCCCCGAGCTCGACGCGGACGCCCTCGAGGATGCGATCCGAGGTGCCGAATGGGTCGTCGACCTGCGGCAGCGACGGGAATTCGCCGCTGGTCATCTTCCCGGAACCTTGAATCTCGAGCTCGGTGTGAACCTGACGACCTACCTCGGCTGGATCGTGCCCTGGGAAAGCAACCTCGTCCTGGTGGCCAACGACCCTGCCGAGATCGACGAGGCCCGCCGGCTGATCGCCCGTATCGGCCGCGACGAGCTTTCGGGTGCGGCACTTTGGGGGACGACCGTCCCAGTGCCAAGCGGTCCGAAGTTTGCCAAGAGCAGCCGGCTCAACAGTTACCCAGTGGCAAGCTTCTCGGATCTTGCGGAGGCGTGGTCGGACCGGAAGGCGCCCGGGCCCCAGGTGTTGGATGTCCGGCACAGTCACGAGTGGCGGGCAGGCCACCTGAGTGGTGCCCGTCACTTGCCCCTCCCTGAGCTGGTCGGCCACAGAGCTGAGGTACCGACGACGGTGCCGGTCTGGGTGCACTGCGGTGCGGGCTTTCGGGCCGCGGCCGCGGCCTCACTCCTGTCAGGCTGGGGCGCGTCACCGGTATTCATCGACGACACTTGGGCGAACGCGGAGGAGACGGACCTCCCGATCGTGAAGCAAGGCCACTAGAGCCGCCTCAATCCCGGTACAGACCCGATTCAGTGGCCATCAGGTTGTGAATGACCACTGACAGTAGTCAACTGACCGCCAATAGTGCTATAGTTCCCCAATGACTACGAGCTCCAATTCCAACGCGGCTCATGGAGTCATGCTCAGCAGCTTCGACACACACACCGACCAGCTGGACACGCAGGCAGGCCTGCTCTCGCAGCTCGATGCCGCTGTCGAGAACTTCATGGGCGACTGCCCGTCCGGCTCGGGGGGGGCTCAGCCCGGTCATCGTGATCTACAGCGAGTTCGGCCGCCGTGCGCAGTCGAACGCGAGCGGAGGCACGGATCACGGCTCGGCAAGCAATGTCATCGTCGTGGGCCCGTCAGTGAAGGGTGGCCTCTACGGCGAACTACCGAGCTTGACGAAGCTGGACGACACCAGCAACTTCAGGCATACGACCGATTTCCGGCGCGTCTACGCGACGTTGCTGGCTGACATCATGGGCGTCGACCCGAAGAGCTTCCTCGGTGCTCCATTCGCACCTATGACGTTTCTTCCCTGACCCGGCCGCCAAGGCTGGAACAGCCGTAGCTGCGCGCTGCGCCAGCAACGATCGCACGCTGCCAGGAGCCGTTGCTCAAGTCAATCGAGCAACCGCGAGAGCCGTTGCGAACAGGACCGTCGCCCACGCCAAGGCCCCAAGTGCGCCCTCGAGAGGGGCGAGCAGGTAACCCCGGTCGATCGCGCGGACCTCGCCGCTGGAGCTCGTGACGGTACCTTCGACATGCTCGGTCCGGCGGCGCAAGGCCCGGGCAGGCGTGCTGAGGCGCCGCTGAGCGACCGACAGCCCGAAAGCCCCTAGGGCCGCCAACACAGGCGCCAGGGCCAAGGTCTTCGTCTGGGCCACGTACGCGGTCAGGACCGGGAACGCTCCCCAGCCGGCCGCGAAGCCGGCGTCGTTGTGCATGACGCCGCCGAACAGCTCGGCGTTGTAGGCGACAACGATCAGCGGCCCGATCACTATGAACGGCACGAGAACCCAGCCGGTCCTGGTCACGCCAATAGCGCCGAGAACGACGGCCGCGGCGAGGCCTGTCACGCTCGCAGCAACAAGGTATTCCGAGCGCAGCTGCGTTCGCAGCGGCCGGCCGTGCAACTCGTCGAGGGCGTGCGCAGCGACCCCGACAGCAAAGAAAAAGGCAAGCAGCGTGGCCAGCAAACGGGTCGTGTTCACGAACGGGGCCAGGCAGGCGCCGACCACTATGTACGACAAGTGCCACGCCGTGTACGGCGGGTGCAGAACTATCCACCAATCCCGCCAACCACCGGTCCCCACGGCATAGAAAGCGGGTGCTACCGAGTCATGAGTTGGCGGGGCGTCGTCACAAGCTGGCGGGGTCTCGTCGCGAGTGGGCGGGACGCTGGCGCGCTCGTCAGCCACCGGATCGCCGGCCCCACATTACGAGCCCTCCGCCAAGGCTCATGACTCTCGTGCCGACCTCCTCGAACCCCGCCTGATGCCAAGCGTCAACCGTCCAGGCAACGGGATACTTCTTGTACAGCGTCGAGATGCTCGGGCCGAGGAAACGTCCCACCCGGTACCACTCCAGGCCGCCTGTCGCGAGTCCTCCAACTGGCAGCAGAAAGCGCGTGTAGGCCCACCACCACCAGCGCCAGAAGCGGCTGGGAGGCACCATGAACTCGAGGCTCGCCACGAGAGCGCCTGGTCGCACGACGCGGGCAAGCTCGCTCAGGGTTGCCAGCGGATCGTCCACGTAACGGAACAGGTATGTGAAGGTGAGCGCATCGAACCCAGCATCAGGAAACGGGAGCGCCTCGGCTCGGCCGTTCACCAGTTGGACACGCCTCACCTGGTGGGCCTGCGCCACGTTGCGCTGCCCGATCCTCAACATGCTCAAGGTGAGGTCGACGCCCACGACATGTGAGCTCGTACGGTCAGCGAGTTGGAGCGCGACGCCTGCTGTCCCCGAGGCCACGTCAAGTACGCGCCGAGGCGAGCCCGGCACGATGTGGTCAACCATCGCCTTGCGCCACCTGGCGTTCTGTCCGAACGACAGCCACTCGGCAAGATGGTCATAACGGGCCGGCAGGTCCGCGAACAGGCGCTGAGTGAACCGGTTGCGGTCGCCGGCGATGCCCAGGCTCATCGTTCCTCCAACATGCTCATGGCTCGTAACGGTACGCGAAGCAGCGATCAGGCGGGCGACATGAAGCCGGCGGTTCCGGCGCGGTGCGAGCGGAGCTCAGGCCAGCGGCTCCGGCGTGATGCGAGCAAGGCGCAGCGCCAGCTGGCGGACGAAGTCGACGGGCTCGGGCCAAGGAAACCCCGGTGCCGATGACTTGAGGCTGACAGTCCCGTGGAGCGCAACCCAGATCGCGGTGCTGTCAGCGATCGCGTCGGTGCTCGCCGACCGGCCTGCTGTGATGCACGCAGCGAGCGCGTCCACGAGAAGCGCGAAGCTCTCGGCACCGAACGCGAGCACAGGAGAACTCGGGCCTAACGCGACTGGCTTGCAATAGTCCCTCCAAGAGTCTTCGCTGCCCAGCCGCGGTTCAGTGAACAGCACCCGATAGCGCGCCGGCCGTCGAAGGCCGAAGGCCACGTACGCCTCACAGCCGGCGACCAGGCGCTCGACGGGATCGTCGGATGCCGCGAGACGCGCCTGCGAAATGGCCTGGGTCAGCTCGTCAAACACCCGTGCGACCACTGCCAGCATGATCGCTGCCCGATCCGGGAAGTGGGCGTAGATCGACGGAGCGGCGATCCCGATCTCGCGGGCGACAGCGCGAAGCGTCACCGCCTCATCGGTCCCTTCGCGCTCGATGAGAACGAGCGCACCAGAAACGATGTCCTCGGTCAGGCGGGCGCCTTGTCCTCGTGCGTTGCGCTTGTGTTTGGGTCGTTCCTCGGAATGCAGGCGGTCACTTCTCACCTGGACGATCGAGCCGGCTCGAGGATCTCTCACGGTTCTTACTTTACAGCCGTTAGTTCACCTGTCTATACTTACGAGCGTAAGTCAACAGCCGTTAGTTCGGAATGAAGGAAAGGCCACGTGCGCGCCAAGGTCACCTCTGCTCCATCGACGCACCCTCAGGCGACCGGTGGCGCTGCAAGCTCGCAGTGGCCCGACGGCCACCCGCGGCGCAAGCAGATACTGCTCGTTCTCTGCCTGAGCTTGTTGGCCGGGGTCATCGACAACACGGTGCTCAACACCGCGCTGCCGACGCTCGCCAGAGTGTTGCACGCGGGCACGAGCTCGTTGCAGTGGATCGTGGACGCGTACACGCTGTGTTTCGCTGCCTTACTGATCCCTGCCGGGGCGCTCGGCGACCGCTACGGCCGTCGCCTGTCGCTCATCGGCGGTCTCAGCGTCTTCGCCCTCGGCAGCCTGGCCGCTGCCCTCGCTCCGAGTGCCGGCGTGCTGATCGCCGATCGAGTCTTGATGGGCTTCGGCGCCGCTTTCGTCATGCCCGCGACGCTCTCGATCCTGAATGCAGTCTTCCCTCCGCGTGAGCGGGCGCAGGCGATCGCGGCATGGTCGGCAGTGGCCGGTGTCGGGGTCATCATCGGCCCGACTCTCGGCGGCCTCCTCCTCGCCCACTTCTGGTGGGGCAGCGTGTTCCTCGTGAACGTCCCGATCGTCGCGGTTGCCCTCGCCGGCGTGCTCTGGGTCGTGCCCGAGACGGCGGAGCCGGGGCGACGCCCGCTCGACGCCGTCGGCACGGTGCTGGTCGGCGGCGCGCTCGTAGCGATCGTCGACGCCATCATCGAAGCCCCGACCCGCGGCTGGACCGGGCTCGAGACGCTCGCCGAAACGGCCATGGGTCTGGCGGCACTCGCGATCTTCGTCGGGTGGGAGCTCCGGGTCGAGCACCCGCTCATCGATCTGCGCGTCTTCTCCTCCCGGGCGTTCTCGGCCGCGTCGGGCTCGATCACAGTGACCTTCTTCGCCCTGTTCGGCAGTCTCTTCGTCTTCACCCAGTACCTCCAGCTCGTGCACGGCTACAGCCCGCTCTCGGCCGGCGTCCGGGCGCTCCCCTTCGCGTTCGCGACCGGGGCGCTCTCGCCGCTTTCGCCGGCCTTGGCCAAGCGACTCGGCAACAGGGCTCTCGTCTCGGCGGGACTTGCCCTCATGGGACTGGGGCTGCTCGATCTGTCCACCGCAGGAGTCGACACCGGGTATCCCGCCTTGGCTCTCGCTGTCGCGATCATGGGAGCCGGCATGGGACTCGTGATGGCTCCGGCGAGCTCGACGATCATGACGACGGTGCCGGCCCACCAAGCCAGCGCGGGCAGCGCCGTCAACGACACGATCCGGGAGGTGGGAGGAACCCTCGGTGTCGCGATCGTGGGCAGCATCGCTGCCGCGGCTTATCGAAGCCGTCTCAGCTCGAAGCTCGCCGCTCACCACGCGCCCGGCTTCGTGGTTCACATCGCCACCGGTTCTATCGCCGCCGCCGATACGGTCGGCAAGAGCATCGGCGGCGCACGCGGCAGCGAGATCGTGCAAGCTGCACACGAGGCGTTCACAAGCGCGATGGCACTTGGAATGCGTGTCGCGGGTGGGATCGCAGTCGCCGGTGCGGTCGCAGCATTCGCCGTCATCCCCCGGTCGCCCCGACCTCGCGCCGCGAGTTTGGCGCCGGCGGATGTCGAGCTGGTCGCGACAGGCTCGGCTGCCTGAGCGGCGTCCCGGTGTCCGGCTGCGAAGACCCCGGGTCCCACTGTTCGGACGCGGAGTCGGACAGACTGAAGCAGTGACCGATCCCAGTCCTTCAACGGCCGAGATCGGCTTCCAATCGGTTTTTGAGACGCGTCGCCTGCTCGAGCAAGGCTCCGTCACTTCGCTGCAGATCGTGGAGGCCTTGCTACATCGCATGGCTGAGGCCGACTGCGACGGTCCCGGACTGCACGCGGTGCTGGCCACCTGCCCTGAAGGGATCGAGGCAGCGCAACAGTTGGACGCCGAGCGCCGTGAGGGCAGGGTCCGCGGCCCTCTGCACGGCATTCCGGCACTTGTGAAGGACAACATCGACACCGCAGGCAGCGAGGGCACGACGGCGGGCTCGCTGGCGCTGGCGATGACCCGGCCCACCAAGGACGCCGTCGTCGTGCAGCGGCTTCGGGCGGCCGGCGTGATCGTCATCGCGAAGTCCAACCTCTCCGAATGGGCCAACTTCCGTGACAAGCGTTCCTCGAGCGGTTGGAGCGCCACCGGCGGTCAGTGCCACAACCCCCATGTGCTGGACCGATCGCCAGGAGGTTCCAGCTCGGGGTCGGGTGCTGGTGTGGCTGCCGGCTTCGCCCCTCTGTCGGTCGGTACCGAGACCGACGGGTCGATCCTGTGCCCGGCGGCTCTCAACGGCGTCGTGGGGATCAAGCCGACCGTCGGCCTCACGAGCCGGACCGGAGTGGTCCCGGTCTCGTCGAGCCAGGACACCGTTGGGCCGATCGCGAGGAGCGTTGCCGAGGCCGCGGCAGTTCTCGGCGTCCTCGCCGGCTCCGGGGCAGGTGCGGACCCGCTCGACCCGGTCACGACGAGTCGCCCGGCCGATCTGCCCAAGGATTACATGGCCTTTTGCGATCCTGACGGGCTCTCAGGCGTGCGGGTCGGAGTCCCGCGCCGGCACTACTTCGGCTACAGCGCGGAGGCCGACGCCCTCGTCGAGGCTGCTCTGCAAGTCGCCCGAAAGGCGGGCGCAGTGATAGTCGATCCTGCCGGCGTCGCCACGGCCGAGGCCATCTCGCAGAGCAATGACGAGATGACGGTGATGCTGCACGAGTACAAGGCCGGCGTCGAGACCTACCTAGCTACAAGGCCGACCGCCCCAGGCCAACCCCGCACCGTCGCGGAGATCGTCGCGTTCAACCGAGACCATGCAGAAGACGAGCTCGCCTTCTTCGGCCAGGGCATCCTGGTCGCCGCCTGCGAGGCCGGCGGCCTCGAAAATCCAACCTACCTCGAGGCTCGGGAGCGCAACTGGCGAAGGGCGCGCCAAGACGGGATCGACGCTGCCTTAGAGGGCGCAAACGCCGCCGTGCTCGCCTTCCCGACAATGGGCCCGGCCTGGTGCATCGACCACGTCAACGGCGACTCACACACCCGTGCGGGCTACCAGGCCGCGGCCGTCGCTGGTTACCCGGCGATAAGCCTGCCAGTCGGCAAGGCGAGCGGACTTCCGGTCGGGCTTTGCCTCGTCGGCAGTGCTTGGAGCGAGCCACTGCTCATCCGGGTCGCCTTCGCTCTCGAACAGGCGCTCGCGCTCTGCAATGACATGCGGCCGGCCTGGCGCTCGCGGGTGGAATGACCCACGAGCAGTCAACTGCCGAGTGAGAAATCGCTCTCCGAGCTTTCCCGCAGCCGAGTGACGAGCCGGTCCACGAAGCCGACCTGACCCTTCGAGAGCTTGCGCCTGGCTGATGCAGCCGACACCCACGCGGCGCGATCAACCTCCGGCCAAGACGCCATCTTGCCCGAGTGCGGCGGCCACTCCATCTCGAACTCGTTGCTGACGGCGTTCTCGACATCGAGATCACCTTCGACCGCCCATACACGAACCAGCTTGCCGCTTGGCTGGCGGAGCTCACCGAGGTCGATCCGGGGTCCCGCGGGAGATTCTTGGCCGAGCTCCTCGGCGAATTCCCGGTTCGCTGCCTCCTGCGGATCCTGGCCCGGCTCATACTCGCCCTTGGCGATAGACCAGGCACCGTCGTCCTTCTTGGCCCAGAAAGGGCCGCCGGGGTGCACCACGAGCACTTCGAGAATCCGACCGCCATCGAAGCGATAAGGCAGCAACCCTGCACTCTGAGCTGGCATCATCAGCCTCCCGACCCGCGTCGGGACCACTCGGAATGGTGGAATGCGCGACGCGGGCGCAAGGCGATCGTAGAGTACGACCAGCCCGGCTAGCCCTAGCTAGCCCCCGTAGCTCAGGGGACAGAGCAGCGGTTTCCTAAACCGCGTGTCGCAGGTTCGAGTCCTGCCGGGGGCGCCGA
>Ga0187849_1003623_pt1 | contig 13384 bp, 5 predicted proteins | sample June2016WEW_4_10_2_FD_132412 | JGI IMG/M metagenome (GOLD analysis project Ga0187849, IMG submission 132412) | Peatland microbial communities from SPRUCE experiment site at the Marcell Experimental Forest, Minnesota, USA - June2016WEW_4_100 | ecosystem: Environmental > Terrestrial > Soil >... | reverse complement strand
GAAACCGGGTTTTCGGCGATTTCTCGGGCCGTAAGTCCTTTGTTTCCGACACAGGAGTTTCCCGAAGGGCCCTTTCTGGATGGGCCTCTAGGGAAGCGCTGCCCGGCTGACAAATTTTGGATTTCAGATTTTGGATTTTAGATTGAACAACCTAGGAGTCTGTCGGAGATAGATTTCGTTTCACGTAGAATCAACAACTTAGCGAGATCCAAACGTCTGTAAGTTATTGATTCTTCGTTGAGAGACTGTTATTTCCGACACACTCCTAGGGAAGCGCATTCCGTCTTCGACTGATGCTGGCTGCGCACCGCCTCTGATCTTGACGTTCTGCGGCACTTGCTGGCCGCACACCGTCCTTAATCCAAATCCAAAATCTAAAATCCAAAATGCACTGATTCCATGCCTTTCCGCTTCTCCTTACAAGCCGTCCTCCGATGTCGCGAGAGTTTTGAGCGGCGCGAGCGCCAACGCCTTGAGGTCATCACCCGCGAGGTGGTTAAGGCGCAACAGCAGCGGGAGCAAGCGAAACTTGATCGGGCCAATGCCTTGGGCAGGTTGCAGAAGAAACTCCACCAGGGCATGACCGCAGCGGAAATGCAATTTGAGTTGGCCTGCGATCGAGCACGCGTCCGGCGAATCGCCGCGTTGAACGAGCAACTTAGCAAGCTCGAGGACTTGCGGCGCCGCCAACTCGAGATCTTTCGCAAAGCCCAGCAGCAGCGCAAAATTCTGGAGAACCTCCGTGACCGCCAGCTTGCCGCTTACCGACTGGTTCAGGCCCGGCGAACACAACAGGAGATGGATGATAGGTTCCTCATCACGCACGCCGGGCAGACTGCCCGCGACAGTCAACTGTAAACCTCTATCGCCGGCAAAGAGTTCACAGTCCACAGTTTACAGTTCATAGTAAGAATGGAAAACGTCTTGACTGTTAACTGTCGACGGGTGAACGCCGTAAGCTTCAGTGTGCACCCGAGTGAAGTTACGGATTACCTAGCAGCCCGCGACCGTGTTGTGGGGCCGGAAGCGGTAATTTCGATGTCCGTTCCTGCGCCGCCCAGATCGGTTAAATCGAGGACAATGGCGCCGTCCACTGAGCGGAATGCGGCGGGGTGGCTGGCGACGCGAACCACCAAGCTCTCCGGCGTCTTTACCCCGAACTTCCGCACAAGATAGGGGGCATTCAACGTCATACGCCCGCCGCCACCCGAGCGGGCGGAGGCGTGGATAACAATCGCCGCTTCCGTTTCCGAGAAATGCAAGGAGCCGCCTTCGCGCCATAGCGTGGCGCCGAAACCATCGTTGCGCCAGGCATCTAAACCTTCGTGTCTTTGCGTGATGGTCCAGATCTTGCCGCGGAACGGGTAAGCCAGCGCCATGGGACCATCCTGCGGAAGCCGTCCGTCGGAAAACCCGATCGACCCATCCCTTTCCGGTCGGACTCCGAACAGGCCCCGGACAATTGCCTCCACCCCCACGCAACCGCTGATCTCATTGGTGCGACCGGCGGAGATGCGCCCGCCGAACGGTTGGGATTGCGGGAACCGGGTCGTGTAGTCGTCGTTGGCGATTCCCTGCGGATAGACGGCGAGGTGTTCCGGCCACCACAGAATTCTCTCGAGCACCTTCCACGCCTCGCGAGGGAAGCCGGCCTGGTAGACGTCGGCCGCCAGTTGCGGGCCGTCGCCGATGTAGGTCATGGGGCCGGACCAGTCGTGGTCAGTCCAATCCCAAAGACGGTCTTTGATGGAAAGCGAGCGCGGGCCCCAGGGCCCCAGAAATTCGCCCTCGTTCAAATGCGCGACGAGGCGCCGGGCCCGTTCCGGCGGCACCACGCCGGGAATCCGCAGCAAGTCGAAAATCTGGATGGAGTAGATCGCCGCCACCGTGCCGTCTGCCTGGCGTGATCCGTACCAGCCCACGTCATCCATCCATAAGATGTCATTGATGGCGCGCCGGACGTCGGCGGCGCTCTGCCGGAACTTCGCTATCAAGTCCGCGTGCTCGGCGTCGTGTTCCTCCTCCAACAGGCCCGCCACGGTTTCGTAGACATAGGAACGCTCGCCATTGGGACTGGGCACTTCGTGAAGATAGCCGGGGCCGCTTCCGGTGGTCTTAATCTCCAGCAGGTTGCCATCGTCCCCGTAGTCGAGCAGGTGGTTGTGATCGGGGTCGCGGTCGCTCTCGCCGAATTGCGCCAGTACGATCAGCCATTGCAGCACCGTCTTGCCTTTCACTCTCTCCCGCAAGATTGCCCGGTCGCCCGTGGCGCGGATGTAGGTGTCGAGCGCCGATGTGAACGTGTAGGGATTGTAGGAGTAAAAGGGGTGTACCGGGTCCCCTTCGCCCCTCACGGGGTCGATCGAGCAACTCTCCGTGACTGGCGCGTTGAGCAGAGCCACCAGCATGCCGCGCATGCCGTTGGGGTCAAGTAGCGCGATCGGAACCGCAGTGTAGCCGAAGTCCCAGTGGTAAGCGCACATGCCACCGGAGTCCAACCCCAGGCCCGCGTACCACGGATCAAGAATGAACGTTTTCCCCACCTTCCAGCGGGCGTAGAGCAGTTGCAGAGCCGCCTGCTGGTAGAAGCGCACCACGCGCGGATCGGGATGGCTGAGTGCGGGCAGGCGCGTAAGAAAAGTTTGGATGTCGGCGTCCATGAGTTTCCGCGCCGCCGCGCTGGCCGCCTGGGGATCGCTCAGCAGTTGGCGCGCGGCGTCCAGGGCCTCGCCCCCCGAGGTGGAAACCGCCAGGACCACAAAGAACTCGCGGGATTCGCCGGGGGCGAGTTCGATGGTGCGATAGAGCGCGCTGGCAATGCCCTCGCCGCCGGATTTGCCGTGGGCGGCCAACTCGAGGGCTCCACTCAAAGAGGGCGCGGCCACGGAGGACGCGCCCGCGAAGCCCATGGCCACCGCGCCATCCCCCGCATCGTGCACCACCACGTCCGTGGCCACGCTTGCCGGCGCGGGTGGTTCCGCCGTGACCGTGCCGAAGAAGCCGGTGGAGGCATGGGGGTCGTAAGTTCGGGGCCATTGCTTGTCGTATGTCCACTGCCGCGGACGGTGCAGGGTGGGCTGCTGGACGGTGGCCAGCAGCAGCGAGCGCTTTTCGCGTCCGGGATTCTGCAATACCACGCGAAAGATGAAGCCCTGCGGACTGCGCAGCGCGACTTGTTCAACCTGAAGATTGCCGAGGCTGGTTTCTGTGGAAATGACCGCCCGCCCCGGCTCCCAAACCAGCGCGGCGGGAGACTTGATGATGGCGCCGCCCGACGCTTGTCCGTCGTAGTACCGAGCTCCAGTGGAACGGTCGAGAAGTGCAAACGACTGGCGCAGCAGCACGGTATAGGGCGGAGCGGTGAGGCGGTCGATCCCCTCATCTTTGGGTATCCCGGAAACGCTGCCTGAGAACACCACTTGCTGGTAACTCTCGATTTCCGGCAAGGCCCGGGCGGCAGGCAGCCGGAAATCGGAGGCCCGCAGCGTCGGCGGACGCGGCGTAAGGCGCTCGAACCCAACCGCCTCTTGCGCGCGCCCGGTGGGCGTCCATCCCGCCAACCCCAGAGCTGCCATCACCACCGCGACACGTAAGATCCGCCATCTGGCCGATGTTCGGCGCACCATACTCTTCCGCATAGTACACACCTCTCCTCGAGCACCAGCGCCACCAGCAGGCACGGTCAGCGCCCTTCTGACCGCGCCCAGGCTCGTCCGCGACGGTCGCAATCAACGGGTAATTTCGATCTCCGTTCCTGCGCCGCCCAGGTCGGTTAAATCAAGGACAATCGCGCCGTTCGCCGTGTGGAACGCGGCGGGTTGATTCGCGACGCGAACCACCAAGCTCTCCGGCGTCTTTACCCCGAACTTCCGGACAAGATAGGGGGCATTCAACGTCATACGCCCGCCGCCGCCCGAGCGTGCGGAGGCGTGGATAACAATCGCCTGTTCCGTTTCCGAGAAGCGCAAGGAGCCGTCTTCGCGCCATAGCGTAGCGCCGAAACCATCGTTGCGCGAGACATCGATGCCTTCGTGTCTTTGCGTGATGGTCCACGTCTGGCCGCGGAACGGGTAAGCCAGCGCCATGGGTCCATCCTGCGGAAGGCGTCCACTGGAAAACCCGATCGACCCGTCCCTTTCCGGCCTGACTCCGAAAAGACCTCGAACAATCGCCTCCACCCCCACGGAACCACTGATCTCATTGGTACGGCCGGCGGAAATGCGCCCGCCGAAGGGTTGGGATTGCGGGAACCGGGTCGTGTAGTCGTCATTCGCGACTCCCTGCGGATAGACGGCGAGGTGTTCCGGCCACCACAGAATCCTTTCGAGCACCTTCCACCCCTCGCGAGGGAAGCCGGCTTGGTAGAGGTCGGCCGCCAGTTGCGGGCCGTCGCCGATGTAGGTCATGGGGCCGGACCAGTCGTGGTCGGTCCAGTCCCACAGACGGTCTTTGGCGGAGAGGGAGCGCGGGCCCCAGGGACCCAGGAACTCGGCATCGTTCAAATGCGCGACGAGGCGCCGGGCCCGCTCCGGCGGCACGACGCCCGGAATCCGCAACAAGTCGAAGATCTGGATGGAGTAGATCGCCGCCACGGTGCCGTCGGCCTGGCGAGATCCGTACCAGCCCACGTCATCCATCCACAAGATCTCATTGATGGCGCGCCGGACCTCGGCGGCGCTCTGCCGGAACTTCGGAATCAGCGCCGCATGCTCGGTGTCGTGTTCCTCCTCCAGCAGGTTCGCCACCGTCTCGCAGACATACGAGCGCTCGCCATTGGGGCTGGGGACTTCGTGAAGGTAGCCGGGGCCGCTTCCGGTGGTCTTAATCTCCAGCAGGTTGTGATCGTCCCCGTAATCGAGCAGATGGTTGTGGTCCGGATCGCGGTCGCTCTCGCCGAATTGCGCCATGTCGATCATCCATTCCAGCACCGTCTTGCCCTTCGTCCTCTCCCGCAGGATGGTCCGGTCGCCCGTCGCGCGGATGTAGTTGTCGACCGCCGATGTGAATGAGTACGGATTGTAGGAGTAAAAGGGGCCGGTTCCCCAGTTCGTGGTGGGTTGGATGTCGTAGTGTTCTGTGAGTGGTGCATTGGGCAGGGCCACCAGCATGCCGCGCATACCGGCCGGATCCAGCAGCGTGATCGGAACCGCAATGTAAGCGAAGTCCCAGGCGTAAGCGCACATGCCGCCGGAGTCCAACCCGCAGGTTGCATACCACGGATCGAGAATGAATGCTTTCCCCACCTTCCAGCGGGCGTAGAGGAGTTGCAGAGCCGCCTGCTGGTAGAAACGGACCACGCGCGGATCGGGGTGGCTGAGTGCGGGCAGCCGCGTAAGGAATGTCTGGATGTCGGTGTCCATGAGTTTCCGCGCCGCCGCGCTGGCCGCCTGGGGATCGCTCAGCAGCTTGCGCGCGGCGTCCAAGGCGCCGCCCTTTGAAGTGGAAACCGCCAGGACCACAAAGAACTCGCGTGATTCACCGGGGGCGAGTTCGAGGGTGCGATAGAGCGCGCTGACGGCGCCGTCGCCGCCGGATTTGCCCTGAGTCGCCAGATCGAGGGCCTCGCTGGCGGAGGACGCCGCCACCGCAGACGAGCCCGCAAAACCAATGGCCACCGCGCCATCCCCCGCATCGTGCACCACCACGTCCGGGCCCACGCTCGCCGGCGCGGGTGGTTCCGCCGTGACCGTGCCGAAAAAGCCGGTGGAGGCATGGGGGTCGTATGTCCGGGCCCATTGCGGCCCGAACTCCCACTCCCGCGGTCGGTGCAGGGTAGGCTGCTCGACGGTGGCCAGCAGCAGCGAGCGCTTTTCGCGTCCGGGATTCTGCAATACCACGCGAAAGACGAAGCCCTGCGGACTGCGCAGTGCCACTTGCTCAACTTGAAGCTTGCCAATGTTGGTTTCTGTGGAAATGACGGCCCGCCCAGGCTCCCAAACCAGGGCGGCGGGAGACTTGATGATCGCGCCCCCTGACGCCTGGCCGCCGGAGTACAGAGCTCTGCTGGAACGGTCGAGAAGCGCAAACGACTGGCGCAACAACACGGCATAGGGCGGCGCGGTGAGGCGGTCCAATCCCTCATCTTTCGGTATCCCGGAAACGCTGCCCGAGAACACCACTTGCTGGTAACTCTCGATTTCCGGCAAGGTCTGGGTGGCAGGCAGCCGGAAATCCGAGGCTCGCAGTGCCGGCGGACGCGGCGTGAGGCGCTTGAACTCGGCCGCCTCTTGCGCGCGTCCGGTGGACGTCAGCCCCGCCAACCCCAGAGCCGCCATCCCCGCCGCGACACATAAGATCCGCCACCTTGCCGATTTTCGATACAACATTCTCTTCTGCATGGCACACCTCAATCCCCGGCCGCCCCTCTACGTACTCTACTCGGCCGGAAGGATGCTGGACTGCGGGCATCTGGCACCGCCGCCTCTCTGCTTCGAGCTTTACGCAGAGAGGCGGCGGTCCCGACGCGGAGCTGTCGCGAGTTAAAATTTGAACTTTACGCTTATCTGCGTGATTCTCGGATTTTGATACATGGTGCCCACGCTACCGAACCCGGAGTCTGTCGGCGTCGTGTCCGCACCGGCCCATCCATACGGATGGTTCATGGCATTCAGGAAGTGAGCCCGGAGGTCAACATGCACGCGTTCCCCAATCGAAATTTCCTTCGTCAAGGCCATATCCCAGTTGTTGATGTACCCGTTCCGCACGCTGGGCAAGTACTGAGGGAAATATCGCATGTTGCTCGCCGGCTGCGCGGTGGAGGCGGTGACAAATCCGGCGCTGGTGTTGAACCATTGAGTGGGCGTGCGCTGCTTGGCGGGTATAGCAATGTTGCTGAGGTTTCCATTGAAGAAGATGTTTCCCCAGCTCAGGGGCCATCCGCTCTCGAGACCGTAGACCGCGCTCACCCTCCATCCCCCCAGCACTTCGTCCGCGGCCCGGGGCATGGTCGAAAGAAACGCCTTGCCCCTTCCCACCGGCAGCTCGTAGATGCCGCTCAGCGCGAGATTCTTGGGGATGTCGAAATTCCCGAGGGTACGGGTGGGAACAGGGTCCATGGCGTTGTAATACGAATTTTGCTGCATCTGCCTCGACCACGTAAACGCTCCCGTAAGGGTAACGCCCTGACCCATTCTCCTCTCCACCCGCATCTGAAGAGAATTGTACCAGGTCAAACCTTGACTGTTGACCGAGCTGAGCGACGTGAACTGAGGGTAGGGATGGAGTAATGTCGCTCGCGAAATCACATTCGCGTTAAGAGTTGAGCCGGGCAGCAGGCCGGCAAAGGGATTGGGTATGGAGGCCGACAGGTAGTTGATGGTGGTCGCATCCCGCGAAGTAAGGGTGCTCAAGTATTGATCCGGCAACCCAGCGTCGGCGCGCCCCAGTTGGAGCTTAATGCACCGGTTGCCCACGTATGATGTCTCCAACAGAATACGGCCGGGCAATTGGTACTGAACGCCCAAACTCTCCTCCATCGTGTACGGTATGGGAGTTGACGGGTTATAGAAGCTGGGAGCGTTTCCCACGAACGTATTGACTCCCAGCGTGTTGCCAACCGGTAATTGGACTCCGCTGGGAAACGGCGTGGCCAGCGTGGCCGCGAACGATACGCCGCCGTTGAGTGACGGAACCATGTTGGTGGTCTGGCTGTATCCCATTTGATACGCCTTATCGTTTCCAAACACGCCGATCTGGACGGGATAAATCCCAAAGCCGCCCCGCACCACCATTTTCGGAGCCGCTTGATAGGCGAATCCGATACGCGGCGCCCAGTTCCCGCTGTTCGAACCCCAAAATCCTCTCGATTGTCCGCCGACGCCCGCAAACAGGATTCCACCGACCGGTTGAAATTGGCTGGCCGGGAGCGACGCGTCCGGCGCCGCCGCATAAGCCGCTTCCGCCGCAGAGGTAATGCTGAGCGACGCCGTCCGGTTAAAACCGTTCACGTCCCGATTGTACCTTTCCGTCTCCGGCGCTTGATACTCCCACCGGATCCCCAAGTCCACGGTCAGCTTTTTCGCGATCCGCCAATTGTCGTTCAGATAGAGCGACCAGAAGTTCGAGGCGAGCGACTGAAAAGCCGGATAGACAATAGAGCCACTGCTGGCGATGCCGAGCAGGAAAGACGCCATGCCCTGGCCGAGTCCCGAGGGTGAAGCCGTCGAGGTGTTCAGCGGACCGTTGGTGTAGGTGGTCGAGAAACTGAAGCTGCCCATGGCGGAGTTGGGAGTGTAATAGTTAAATTCGTACGAACGAAATTCGCCCCCAAACTTCAGGTTGTGGGTTCCGTGAATCTTAATTAACTGCGCGGACACCGTCTGATTGGTGCTGTGGTCGACGTCCGCCGATTCGCCCGCCAGTGAGTTCAGGCCGCTGATGCCGATAGCGGGGAAGCCCTTGCCGATTTCCGTCAACTGCGCCAACGTCGTGCCCGTGAAGCCGAGCGTCGCGGGGTCAACACTCTGCCACAGCGGAGCGTGCGCTCCCGCGTAGAAGTTCATTCCGTAACGCACATCCAAAACGAACGTCGGGGAAAAGGTGTAGGTATCGTCCAACGCCACTTGTCTCCCCGGCCCGCGGAAGGTTTCTCCGACCACCGGATCAGGCCAGTACGTCCGGTACGGCCCATCGGTCCGGATGGTTTCGATAGCCACCGCATAAAAACGCTGTTTGTCGCTGATGGTGTGGTCGATCCGGGTGGTGGAATTGTAATAGCCGCGCGGGGTTCCATTGTTCGAATCGATGTAGTTGTTGGCTCCGGCCGCGGTCGCACCCACCGTATAGTTGGGCGTAGGATAGTGGGCGACAATCGCCGTGGCGATGGGGCTGATGCGGCTGGGCGAAATGATGTTCCCCGCAATCGCCGTCCGCGAATAGGTTCCGTTCCCGACCGCGGTGGTGGTGGCCGGATCATAGATTTGGTAGGTTGAGCTAAGGGCCAGGAGGGCGGAGAAGTCCCCTTGCTTTTCGGCGGCGGTGGGCACGGTGGCGATATAGGCGCCCGTGCCGTCCAGTGCGTTCAGACCCTCGTACCCCTGGGTGAAAAACGTGCGGTTCCGCCCGTTATAGAGGTGGGGAATATATACAGGACCCGTCAGAGTGGCACCCCAGTACTTATAGAAGAAATCTGCGATGGGTTGGCCGGATCGATTCCCAAAGAAGCTGTTCGCGTCCCAATTCGGAGACCGGGTATCGTAATAAGCTGTACCGTGCAATTTGTTGGAGCCGCTCTTGACGTTGAAACTGATGACCACACCGCTGGAGTGCCCGACGCTGGCGTCGTACGGCACCCCGACGTTGAACTCGGAAACGATGTCTGCCGGCGGCGCGCTCACATTGCCCGAAGCCGCACTGGTGATACCCTCCTGCGTATTGGGCACGCCGTTGAGGAGGAATTCCACCGACCCCTCAGGCAGCCCGTTGTATTCTTGCTGAGTGGCCAAATTCTGCTCCAATTCCGGTTCATTAACGGGCGCCCCCGCAAACGTTCTCGCCGTGCCGGGCGTAAGATAAACCAAGGCCAGGGGGCTTCCGTCCGAGGTGGGCAATTCGGCCACCTGTGCCGCCTCGAATATCTGGCCCAGATTCGCGCTCGCCGTATCGAGAAGGGGCGTCTGCGCCTTCACCTCGATCGTCTGGCTTACGGAGCCGATTTCCAGCGTCAAATCCACTTGCATCAGTTGATCGATGCGCAGTTGGAGATTCGACCTCTCGGTCTTCTTGAAGCCCGGCGCGCTGGCGCTCAGCTTGTAAAATCCCGGCACCAGGTAAGGTAGGAAGTACGCGCCCACGGCGTCCGTCTTTCCCGTGTTGGTGACGTTCGTGGCAAGGTTGGTGGCCACCACGGAAGCTCCGGCAACCGTCCCTCCCGAGCTATCCAGAATCTTTCCCTGGATCGTTCCGCGGCCTTCCTGCGCGTAAGCGTTGCCAAGGAATGCTCCAGCACACAGAAGGATCGTGGATAGTGCGCAAACTTGGAGTCCGATTCTCTTCACATACGTTTTATACATCTTTCACCTCCTGTGATTTTCTTGCATCGTTGACCCTCGACCCGACGCAATTCAGGCATGAGAAGAAAAACACACGTAATACGGCACTATATACGGGACCGCCCTTGTGTCTGTCAAGAAAAAATTATTCTCACTGAATGAAACTTCTTGATATCAACGCAGGAAAGCGCTATAAGCATGGCAGCCCCGCAAGGCCCATCCTCGTCCGGTCTTCAGTTGCGGGTGGGGGAGTGGGCGGGCACGGCACAAGGAGATGATTTTGCCTGTGGAAAGTGGAACTGAGTCTCTTCCTCCTCGCGAGAAGGCGGCAAGGGTTTACTCCCTCGAGCTGGTCGGCAAGACGATCGACGTCCTTGAAACCCTCCGGCGCCAGGGCGAATTGCGCCTGACCGATATCGTCGAGGCTACACGGATAGACAAGAGCACGGCCTTCCGCATCCTTTATACGCTGCAGGAACGTGGCTACGTCGTTCGTGACCTGCGCACGAAGAAATTCCGGCTTCCCCTGGGCCACCGAAAATTCCGCGTGGGTTACGCCCAGCCCAACGCCGGCCATCATTTCGGCGATGTCGTCACCCAGAGCTTGCTCAAGGAGGCCCCGATACGCGGCATCGAGCTGCTCGTGGTGGACAACCGCTGGGATTCGGACGAAGCGGTCAAGAACGCGCACTGGATGGTTCAGCAAAAGGTCGATTTTGCCATTGAGTTCCAGGTCCATTATGAAGTGGCGCCCGTGATCGCCGAGATCTTTGCCAAGGCGGACATTCGCACGTTGGCGCTGGGCGTCCCCCAACCGGGAGCGATCTACTTCGGGCCGAACAACTACCGCGCCGGTCTGCTCTGCGGCGAGGTGTTGGCCCGGCACGCCGCGGCGCACTGGCGGAGACGCTTGGATCGCGCCATCCTGTTGGACTCCCCCTTTGTAGGACGCATGGTGCACTCCAGGTTCGTGGGAACCCTGAATGGAATTCAGCGAGTCTTCCCGAGCTTCGACCGCCGGCGGGTGACCTATGGGGATGCCAAGGGGACCACCGAGGGCGCCTACCAGGCCGCGGAGAAAATCCTGAGATCACTTTCGCGGCGTGACCGCGTCGTCATCACGGCCATCAACGAGGACGGGGCGTGGGGAGCGTTCCTCGCCGTGCGAGATGCCGGCAGGGAGCAGTTCACGGCAATTGTGGCTTTCGACTTTGCCGCCCTCCCCGCGTTTGTCGAGGAGATGCGCAAGCAGAATAGCCCCTTGATTGGTTCCATCGCTTTCTTTCCCGAGAAATATGGCCCCGAGGTCCTTTCAGTCGTGACGCGTTGCCTGAACGGCGAAGCGATTCCCCCGGCGGTTTACACAGAACACAAACTGGTAACTCGGGAGAATATCGACGAAATGTTGGCGGCGGCTAGAGGCATAATCGAAGCGCCTCCTGCCAGAGATGTCGCTGGTCCTGTGGAGTCAAAAAGAACCAACTAGCGCGGACCTGTCTTGCAGGTCCGCGGCTTTTCTTGTCCAGTCGATTCCGAAGCGCGCCCCCCTTCTCTCAACCTTTGAACTTACAGAATTGTCGGACTCTGGCTCCGCTGGGGGAGCGTTTCGACAAAAAGATGTCAAGAATGCAGGTTCATCCTGATAACTTACTGAAAACAAACTGGAAGAAAAATTCATAACGTCTAACTTTATGAAACTAAATAAGTTGCTATTCGTTGTAAACGATGATAACGGGTTATGACTGGTTATTGTTGGGCAGTATCGGTTTATCCACAATGAGGGCTCGACGGTCGGGCGGGGAGCTGATCGTATTAGCGGCGGACGTTGTCCCACCTATTCTGCGATTCCCATCAGGACTTGCCCAGTCAGTGGGCAACCCTTTCCCGGCCCGACAGTTCTCCCTTTCCGAACTTCCTCTCCTCTGTGTTCGGCACAGACCCTAAAAACTTTAATTCCCAAAGAGTTCCGTGCTCTAAGCACTTTCCCCTCACCAATGTTGCGTTTGGCGTTGCTCATGCTCCTTGGTCCGGGGCCAACGATTTTATGGAAACCCTTCAGGTCCAATCCGCTGGCGCAGTAGCACCGACGCTACTCGCCTCGACCGTCTTGGGTGGCACGCCCACTGCGGGTGACTCATTCGCCTTAACCCTTGGCCGTGCTCTTGAGAACATGCCAAATTCGGTTCTGGATGGGTCTTCGATCGCCCCCAAAGCATCTCCGCGCGAAAAACGGGACGCCGCCGACAGCCCCGATTCCACTTCGATGGCGGGGATTCTATTCAATGCCTTCGTCGCCGATATTACCCAACCCGCTCCGACCGTCGCTCTGAGCACCGAAGCTCCGGAGTCCACGGTCAGCCTTCAGAGCCCTGCCGCAGAATCAACCCCTGATTCACCGCTGAAATTCGATTCTGGTCTCAACACCTTGGCGGCCGAGACGAGCGCAAACATAGGAACACTCCCAATCCCGGCAGTCACGGGGGCCGTTGCGGCTCCCGGCGCATTGTCTGCATGGGCGAGCAAAGGCGTTGGGCTGACGGGAACCGCCAAGGCTGAGGCGTCAAGATCCACCGTGCGCGAGCGAGGCCAAGGCGCTATTCACTCCAGCGGTCTTGTCCCGACGACCGGACAGAATCCAACAGAGGACACATCCACGCCCCAGCCCGTAAGCGCGCCAGCTTGGTTCCCTTTACTTCAAGACACTTCCCATCTTAGCCAGTTTGTGGAACCACAGGTTGGAGGGTCGCTATCCGAATCGAAACAGGTGCGAGCCTCAAATCCAGTGTCAGCGCAAGAGTCCGAGACCCGTCAGGCATCGCTTGATTCTCCCAGTTTCACGGATTCTTGGCCAAAATTAGAACAACTCGACCCCGCGCAGATGCAAGCCGCTCCACCGCCAATGAGCCAGGATTGGCAGGCTGCTTCCCATCCCTCGCTGGCCTCGGGCCAAACGGAACAAACCGCTCCTGGTTCCGGCCCGGAGGCAAGCGATTCTTCCACGCCGTTCTCCGCGATCGATCATCCGGCGCTGGCCGAGTTTTCGAGCCTGCTGGGAAAGTTTGCGGGGGCAGATTGGCAGGCGGCTTCCCATCTCACGCTGTCCTCGGGCCAAACGGAACAAGCCGTTCCTGCGTCCCGCTCGGAGGCAAGCGTTTCTTCCACATCGTTCTCCGCAGCCGATCATCCGGCTCTGGCCGAGTTTTCGAGCCTGCTGGGAAAGTTTGCGGGAGCAGATTGGCAGGCGGCTTCCCATCCTACGCTGTCCCTGGGCCAAACGGAGCAAGCCGCTCCTGGTTCCGGCCCGGAGGCAAGCGATCCTTCCACATCGTTCTCCGCAACCGATCATCCGGCGCTGGCCGAGTTTTCGAGCCTGCTGGGAAAGTTTGCGGGGGCAG
>Ga0187849_1003622_pt1 | contig 13396 bp, 11 predicted proteins | sample June2016WEW_4_10_2_FD_132412 | JGI IMG/M metagenome (GOLD analysis project Ga0187849, IMG submission 132412) | Peatland microbial communities from SPRUCE experiment site at the Marcell Experimental Forest, Minnesota, USA - June2016WEW_4_100 | ecosystem: Environmental > Terrestrial > Soil >... | reverse complement strand
CCACTGGCAACGTGAGCCGGAGCGAAGACCTCGCCCAGGAGACCTTTGTGTCCGCCTGGAAGCAGCTTGCGGAATTGCGTGAGCCGGCCAAGTTGCGGCCCTGGCTGTGCAGCATCGCCCGTTCTCTTATCAGCAAGGAGTTCCGGCGCCAGGGACGTGAGCCGGATCATGCCGCCGAATCGCTGGAGGCGGTGGACGAATGGGTCTCACCAGAACCGCTGCCTCCGGACCAGGTCATTAGCGACGAGGAAAAGGCGATTCTCTGGCGCTCGCTCGAACGCATCCCGGAAATCTATCGCGAACCGCTGGTCTTGTTTTATCGCGAACACCAATCCATCGAGGCCGTCGCGCAGGATTTAGGTCTCAGTGAGGATGCGGTGAAGCAACGACTGTCGCGCGGGCGGAAACTGTTGCAGGAGCAATTCCTTGCCTTTGTCGCCGGCGCGCTCAAACAAACCAGTCCGGGCAAGGCCTTCACGCTCGGCGTGATTGCCGCCCTGCCGCTGCTGGCCACCACCGCCAAGGCAGCCACGGTCGGCACGGCGCTGGCGCAGCACGGCAGCGTGGCAGCCAAGACAACGACCTCCGTCGGGTTTCTGCAAGCCATTGCCAATTTTGTTATGGGCATGGTTTGCTGGGTTGCCGCGGCTTTGCCCTTGGGCGGATACATCGGGTACAAGATGGGAGGCGACCGTCAGAACAGTGAGCGGGCGCGCCGGTCCGTAGCCACTTTCTGGCGCATCATGGGAATCAGCATGTTCCTCTTTCTTTGCCTCCCTCCGCTAGTGATGATCTTACTCGCCAAGACCCGCGTATCCGGCGCTAAATTCTACGCAATGGCCGGTTTTTGGGTGAACGTCTGTCTGCCGATCTTCATATTTGGAGTGGTTCCGCTGTCCCTCGTCATCTGGATTTGGCGACGCGGGCAGCGAACCGTTCCTGAAGGGGCTTTCGGCGGGCCAATCTCCTGCCAATCGCCAAAATCCGTTACTATTTGGGCGGCGCTGGCTATGACAGTGGCTCTCGTTTACTTGGGATTTTTCTGCTGGATCTCCAGTCTCAGCTCCCCCGTGCACTTTCCCAAAACTCGCTACGTGTCCACCACTGAAGTACAAAGCCTCATCGCCAATTCGCAGGTGCGGAAGTTTCGCTTTAGGCTGTTCCAAAGTGCCCGCGGAGCTCGCACGCTCTCTGGCGATCTGCTGGAGAACGGGAAGATGACCCCGTTCGTCGCGCCGGCGGAGGACAGCACGATGGCTTTGCTGGCCGAGAAAGGCATCAGCTACGAGACGAATATTGAAAACCGGGATTCTCCTCGTTTCAACATGACGCGCGCAGGGTGGTGGTGCGAGCGGCTGCTGAGTCCATTCTGCTGTTTCATCCTCGTGGCTGGGGCCGTCAAGTTGTTGCGTGGAAGCCATAACCGCCAATCCGGAGCGCATTCCATCACCGACCTCAGAAACGAACGTCGTGTGGACAAAGCTTTTGCCGCATTGGCCGCGTGCGGAATGGTCGCCCTGGCCGTTTTCCGGGGCGTAAACACGGACTGGAAGGTTCACACCATCTCCGCCTACCGGGTCCCGGCCATCGTCGCTCAGCACAAGAATGCCCGATTCGAGGTATTCGAATACGGGGATGGCTCCAGAAAACTGTGGATCTCCGACCTTCGCACTCCCGACTTCATTGCCCCCGCGAACGAATCCACCCTGGGAGCGTTGACGCGCCAGGGCAGCACTTACCAAACCTACGTAGCCGGAATGGCCGGCCTCCCGGGACCGAGTCAACCCACCTCGGTGCTGTGGATCCTCGCACTCACGGCGGGTGCCGGAAGCCTGTTTGGGTGGGCGGTGAAAAGCCGGCCTGTTTCCCCATCACGCATCCACGGCCCAGGAACGATATGAGATTCATTTCCATCAACTCTGGCGCGAGGACGTTACAGTTGCAGCCCTGTTCGCCTATGTTTTCGCGTGTTACCGGGTTAAGCTCAAAACCCGGCTTTACTCTGGTCGAACTGCTGGTGGTTATCGCGATTATAGCCATCCTGGCCTCGCTACTCCTGCCCACATTGTCGGCGGCAAAAGCGCGAGCCCACACGACCAGTTGCCTCAACAATCAACGACAGCTCGGGATGGCATGGGTGCTCTATGCGTCCGAAGCCGGCGACCGGCTGGCGCTCAACCTTGGAAGCTACATCGACGGCGTCCACCGCAGCCCGGCGGGATGCTGGGTGACGGGCAACGCCGTCTGGGATGCGGACCCGGCGACAATCACTCGGGGCACCCTCTTTCCGTACGCGCAGGCCCTCCAACTCTACCATTGCCCGGCCGACCATAGTTGCGTGGCTTACACCAGCAGTCCCAGGCTGCGCAGCGTCTCCTTAAGCATCTACATGGGGGGAGAGGATGCCGAGACCAACTTTCTAGTCTATCCGGTAATGAAATTCACCGAGATACCGCATCCATCGAAGACCCTCACCTTTCTCGATGAGGATGAGAACGTAATCAACGAGGGCATATTTCTGTATGCCTCCAAAATTGACGAATGGTTCGACATCCCGGCCCGACGGCACCAGAACGGCGCCGTGCTGGTTTTTGCCGATAACCATTCGGAATACTGGAAGTGGAAAGGACCGGCGCCAGTCTCCTGGTTCAATGGCGGCTATGTCAATGACCCAGCGGAACTTCAGGACCTAAAACGTCTCCAGCAGACAGCCCCGGACGTGGAATAATCCCTGTTTCGTCGCACCTGGCGGCCTGCGGCATTGACACCGCCAAAGCGAGGCCGTTTATTGAGGATGTGGAATGAACGCGAGAACACCTTCGGCAGACGACATTAAGAACGCCTTGAAAGCGGTTAAGTATCCGGGCTTTGGCCGGGATGTGGTTTCCTTCGGGCTGGTCAAGGAAACGGCGGCCAAAGACGGCCTGGTGAGCATCACGCTGCAACTGACCTCGGCCAGACCGGAGGTGGCGAGCCAAATCAAGTCCGATTGCGAACGCGCCTTGAAGAGCCTGCCGGGCGTCTCGGCGGTCCATGTCGAAATCAACCAACCCGGCGCCCAAAGCGCCGCCGCCCCGTCCGGCCCCTGGGCCCAGCAACAGCGCATGCCGGGGGTCCGCCGGGTCGTCGCGGTGGCCAGCGGCAAGGGCGGCGTGGGCAAGTCCACGGTTTCGGTGAACCTGGCCTGCGCCCTCCAACATCTGGGCCTTCAAGTCGGTTTGCTCGATTGCGATATCTACGGCCCCAGCATCCCGTTGATGATGGGAATCAACCAAAAGCCAACCGTCACCGACGACGAGAAGATGGTCCCGCCGGCCAATCACGGCGTCAAGCTGATGAGCATCGGATTTCTCATCGAGGGCGACCAGCCTGTGATTTGGCGCGGCCCGATGATCATGAAGACCATCCAGCAATTCGTCACCGCCGTGGATTGGGGCAACCTGGATTGCCTGCTGGTGGATCTGCCTCCCGGCACAGGGGATGCCCAACTCTCCCTCTGCCAAACCGTCCCCCTGGACGGGGGCGTCATTGTTACGACCCCGCAGGAGGCCTCCCTGGGGGTCGTCCGCAAAGGCATCGCCATGTTCCAGAAGGTCAATGTCCCTATCCTGGGAATCGTCGAAAACATGAGTTACTTCACTACTCCCACTGGTGAGCGGGTGGAGATCTTCGGCCATGGCGGCGGCCAAGCCGAGGCGAAGCGTCAAAATGTCTCATTCCTGGGCGAAGTGCCTTTGTTTACGGAGATTAGACAGGCCGGAGATTCCGGCGTGCCGGTCGTCGTTTCAGCCCCCGGCACGGCGCCGGCGCAGGCATTTATTAGAATCGCTGAAGAGATCAACCGGCAGATTCTATAGTTGCAATTCCTGCTCTTTTTTTGTGCTATATTGGTTCGTGCCGTCGATGGGATGATAGGGCCGGCCATCCGGTCCCCGAACAAGCGACCTATGGCGCTGAAGCAAAAAGTGATTGTCATTAGGGAACGGTTTGTATAAAAAGTTCGGAGCGCGTAGCAGTTTGGTTTTGGATGCGCGAGTATGTCTGACGAACCAAAAGAGCAACTCTCGGCGAGTCAATTGGTGAAGAACTCTTCGCTTTACCGGGAATTTCAGGCGGAGCGCGAGGAGATTTTGAGGCACAAGTGGATTGAGTCCGAGAAGGCCGGCCGGGACATCGGGTTTGACCGGGCGCTAACGGATTGGGTCGTCAAGCATCGTTCCAAGTGGCGAAAGAGCCGGCAGTCGGCCGCGCGGTAAAGGCCCGCCGTAAAGCGTGGAGCGTGTCGAGCGTGGAGCGTGGGGGAGGGACGCTGGCAACTGGACGGGGACCGGCAGGCGGGTTGGGAGGGGCAGTGAAAACGCGGAGACTTGAAGCGGCACAGCCGCAACCGAAAAGACAGAATCATGGCAGGACAGAATCATAACCGCAACGTCTTCATAATTCTGTCCTGCCATGATTCTGTCGAGCTTCTGCATCCGCAAACGAAATCTTGCTCAAGATGCGTGATTCTATGATTTGGCACTGCGATGAGCGCAGAGAAGAAAGTGTTCGCCGGCCGCGGGCGGGCAAGACCAACGAAGCAACCGCGGAGTTCCCATGGCTGAAACCCTGATTCTGAACGCGGCGGCCATACAACGCGCCTTGACCCGCATCGCCCACGAGATAGCCGAGCGCGATGAAGCCGGCAGCGAGGTGGTTTTGGTGGGCATTCAACGCGGAGGGGTGCCTTTGGCGCGGCGTCTGAGCGGGCTGCTCTCGGGCATCTGGGGGGAAGCGATTCCCACCGGCCAGCTCGATGTGGGCATGCACCGGGACGACTTGGACCAGCGCATGGCGCCCGACATGCAGCCGACGGTGATTCCCTTTGACGTGAGCGGCAAGACAGTGGTGCTGGTGGATGACGTTTTATATAGCGGGCGGACCATCCGGGCCGCGATGGACGCCCTGAACGATTTCGGACGGCCCAGGCGCATTCAATTGGCGGTGCTGATTGACCGGGGACATCGCGAGCTGCCGATCAAGGCGGATTTTGTCGGCAAAAACGTCCCCACCGCCCAGACCGAGAGCGTCCAGGTGCGCCTCTCGGAGTTGGGCCGCCCCGATGAGGTCGTGCTCGAGAAGAAATGAAGGGGATTCCGCCACTCCACCATTGCCACCATGAGCTGGAACCGCAAACATTTGCTGGATGTCGAATCGTTGACGGCCGAGGAAATTCTCACCGTGCTGGAAACGGCCCGCGCCTTCAAGGCGGTGGGCACGCGAGCCATCAAGAAGGTTCCCGCCCTGCGCGGCAAGACGGTCGTCAACCTTTTTATCGAGCCCTCCACGCGCACGCGGATCAGCTTCGAGCTCTCCGAACAGCGGCTTTCGGCGGACATTATCAATTTTACGGCCGAGGCCTCCTCGCTCAAGAAAGGGGAGACGCTCAAAGATACCGCGCGGAATTTGGAGGCGCTCAACGCGGATTTCATCGTCATCCGCCACAGCGCCTCGGGGGCGCCGCATTTCCTGGCGCGCGTTCTCAATGCCAGCGTCATCAACGCCGGGGACGGCGCGCACGAGCACCCGACCCAGGCGCTGCTGGACATGTTCACCATCCGGGAAAAAAAGGGGCGCATCGAGGGTCTGAAAGTCACGATCCTGGGGGACGTTGTGTATAGCCGGGTGGCCCGCTCGGACATCTGGGCTTTGACCAAGCTGGGCGCGCAGGTGACCCTCTGCGGTCCCCCGACGCTGGTGCCCCGAGTCTTCGAGCAAATGGGCTGCCGCGTCACTTACAACGTGGAGGAAGCGATCCGGGAGGCGGACATTATCAACCTCTTGCGCATCCAGCACGAGCGGCAGCGCAAAACGATGTTCCCCAGCCTGGGCGAATACACGAGCCTCTTCGGCTTGAACAAGGCCCGGCTGGCGGGCACCAAGCCCGATGCCCTGATCATGCACCCCGGCCCGGTCAATCGCGGCGTGGAGATCGACAGCGAGATTGCCGACTGCAACCGCTCGCTCATCCTGGAGCAGGTGACCAACGGCCTGGCGGTGCGCATGGCGGTGCTCTTCCTGGTCAACGGCGGCAAGGGCCCGCAGGAAGTCGCGCAGGCATGAGTTCCCGTGATTTGTGCCAAAACCCCGTCTGGCAAGCCGAAGATTTGGGCCGGCCGATACCCGACTCGCCACATGCGGTCTCGATGGCGCTGCCGCGCTGGCAAGATGTCGCCGGCTATGAAGAGAAAAGGCCGGAGGTAATGCAACGGCTCTCCAGCGGCTATCCCCGTTTCGTGATTCATCCCCTGGTGGCCGAGTTGGGCCGGCGCCTGGGCAAGGGCCGGCCATGTCTGCCTTTCCCATCGGCACGGGCCGCCAACGCCGCCGCCGAATTTGTCCGGCGCAGCAGCGGGGAGGAGGCCATTGTCTGCGAGCAGGACACGACTCGCGGGGTGATGACCACTGCGGCGGGCGAACCGGTCTTGCGCGCCTTTTGGCAGCATGCCGGGCTAATCGTCTCGAGCCGGCAGGCGGAGGCGCGGCTGGCCGGCCGGAGCGCGCTTGCCGACGCGGACGACCTGGCGGTCCGCCGGGCTTTGCGGCGGCAACTGGCCGGTTTGTATGATTGCGCGCCAGACGATGTGTTTCTAGCCCCGACCGGCATGGCCGCCCAGTACGCGGCGTTGGAGGCGGTCAAGCGCCGGACGCCCGGGCGGGCGACGGCGCAGTTGGGCTTTCCATACGTGGACACCCTGAAGCTGCAGCAGAAGCTCGGGCATGGCGGGATACTGCTGCATCATTTGGCGAGGATCGAAGATGAGCTGGAAGACCTGTTGCGCCGCCGGCCGCTGGCGGCTTGTTTCTGCGAGATTCCAGGCAACCCCCTCCTCGGCTCGGCCGATTTGCGGCGGATCAGCCCGCTCCTGAGGCAGAAGCAGGTGCCGCTGGTGGCCGACGATGTGGTGGCCACTCCCATCAATGTGGACCTGAGCGCGTATGCCGACCTGATTGCCACCAGCCTGACGAAGTTTTTCGTCGGCACCGGCGAGGCGATGGGCGGGGCGCTGATCTGCAATCCCCAGGCCCCGCTGTATGCCGAACTCAAACCGATTGTGGCGGCCCAACACGAGGAACTGCTGTGGGGCGAGGACGCCCTGGCGCTGGAAGCGCAGGCGCAGAGTTTCCCGGAGCGAATGGGGCGGCACAATGAGAACGGCCTCTGGCTGGCGGAACGGCTGCGGAACCATCCGGCGGTCGAGCGAGTCTGGTATCCCAAGTGGGAATGCAGCGAGGCCTACGAGGCCGTGCGGCGGCCAAAGGGCGGCTGGGGGGCGCTGGTCACATTTCTGCCCAGGGACGCCGAGTCACGATCTCCCCAGATTTATGACCGGCTGGCCGTCTGCAAAGGACCCAGCCTCGGCACGGTTTTCACCCTGGCTTGCCCCTTCACTCTGCTGGCCCACTATACGGAACTGGAATGGGCGGAGTTGTGCGGAGTCTCCCGCTACTTGATCCGGCTGTCGGTCGGGCTGGAAGAACGGGAGGATCTGTGGCCACGGTTTGAACGGGCGATGGCCGGGTAGGCCGCCAGCGTCGAGGGTCGAGGGTCGAGGGTCGAGGGAGCGAAGCGCCTCCCCTCGACACTCGACACTCGACCCTCAACCCTTGCATGTCGGATTGCTTATGAACGGGGGTCTAATAAGAGGGATTAGCCGGGATCAAATCGGTTTGCGGCCTCCGGATTGGGCTTTTCCAGGGCCGTGTCCGCGATTAGACTGGCCCTCAGAATGCCGGAACGAAAGGACTTCGATGACAACACAAGCAGGTTTGGAGCAATGCCTGTCGTTCATCAATTGCCAGTTGCAATGGGCGGGCAAGGGGCGGTTGGCCCAGGAGGGCGTCCAACGGCGGGCGGTGACGATCTCCCGCCAGAGCGGCGCCGGCGGGCATTTGGTAGGCGAGAAACTGGCAGCGTACCTGGATAAACACGTCCCGAACGGTTCGTGCCGCTGGACGATATTCGATCGGAACCTGGTCCAGCGAGTGCTCGAGGACCATCATCTGCCCGAGCGCCTGGCTCAGTTCATGCCGGAGGACCGGATTTCAGAGATAGCGGACACGATGGACGAACTGTTCGGCTTGCACCCGCCCTCCTGGACGCTGGTGCGCAACACGGCGGATACGATTCTGCACCTGGCGCAGTTGGGCAACGTCATCCTGATCGGACGCGGGGCCAATATCATCACCAGCAAACTGGATTATGTGTTTCACGTTCGGCTGGTGGGCTCGTTCGATAGGCGGGTCGCCTATATCCAGCGACTCGAGGGTCTGAGCCTCAAAGCGGCGCGCGGATTCGTGCGCCGGGAGGATCGCGGGCGCCAGCGGTATGTGAAGAAATACTTCCACAAGGACATCAATGATCCGCTGCTCTACCATCTGGCTATCAACACCGACCTGGTGCCTGAGTGGGAAGCCGCCCTGATGATCGGCGAGGCGGTGGTTCGGCAGGAGTTTGTGTCGGGCAAGCCGGAGGCGCCCTCGGCGAGCAAGACCCCTGGCTCCAATCGCGCCGATTAGGCTGTGACCGTACGCCGCCATAGAGGATTTCGGTTGCCACATTCGAGCAACGGGGGGGCGCGTGTTCTTTACTGGATTCTGGCGGCCGCCGCGCTTGGCTTGCTGGGCTGGATTTGGTGGCAGGGGGCGATGAAGACGGAGGGCGGGGGAGGGAAGTCTGAAGTCCGAAGGCCGAAGGCCGAAGGTCGAAGCAACTCCTCACTCGACACTCGACACTCGACACTCGGAACGGAAGTCCGAAGTCCGAAGTCCGAAGGTCGAACTAACTCCTCACTCGACACTCGACACTCGACACTCGGAACGGTCGTGAGGGAGCCAGCCAGTAATCGGTTGGCGGGGGTAATGGCGGAGTATGCGTCTCTGAAAGCGGCGGGGCCCAGGCCGCAAACCAACCCCCTTGGGTCAGGGGCGGTTTCTCCGTTGCAGGAGACGGAGGTCCAACCCGGCCCGGCCGAGGGATTCCCGCGCCCGGTCCAGGACGTGCTCGAAGCACAACTGGCTTTGGACCGGCAGGGCATCTCCTCCGGCTCGATCGACGGCCAGTTTGGGGCGCAGACTCGAGCCGCCTTGAGGGCTTTTCAGCAGCGCCAAGGCTTGCCGGCTAGCGGGGAGCTGGACCTGCCAACGCGGCAGGGACTTGCGCTCACGGCCCCGGCCTGCACGACCTACACGGTGAGCACCGCCGATTTGGCGCGGCTGCAGCCGTTGAGCTCGACCTGGCTCGGCAAGTCCCAGCAGAGCGCCCTGGAGTACGAGACGATCCTCGAGTTGGCCGCCGAAAAAGGCCATGCGCACCCCAACCTTATCCGGCGTCTGAACCCGGGCCTCAACTGGGCCCGCGTTTCGGCCGGCGCCGTCCTCCAACTGCCCGACACGACCCGTCCGGAGAGCCCCGACAAGGCCGCTTACGCAACCATCCGCCTGGCCGAGAAAGTCCTCGAGGCCTTCGACGCCAACTCGCGCCTGGTGGCGCATTTCCCGTGCAGCATCGCTCAGCGAATCGAGAAACGGCCTGTGGGCGCTTTGCACGTCTCGGTCATCGCCCCCAATCCCAACTACACCTTCAACCCTGAGATCTTTCCCGAATCTGCCGAGGCGCAACAGTTGAAAACCCGGCTCGTGCTGCCGCCCGGGCCTAACAACCCGGTCGGCGCGGTCTGGATCGGCCTGGACAAACCGGGCTACGGCATCCACGGAACTCCCAGCCCGGAACAAGTGGGCCGCACCGAATCTCACGGCTGCTTCCGGCTGGCGAATTGGAATGTCGAATACCTTGCCAAACTCCTGTGGGTGGGGATGCCCGTTTACGTGGTTAGGTAAGGCCCCGGGTGGCAATCGGACATCCAAGGGGCGAGGGGTCGAGGGGCGGCACTTCGTTCACCCGACACTCGACACTCGACACTCGCCCCGTGCCCCTCGCGCTTCGCGCGTGGTCTAAACTTCTGCTTTCCTCGCTCGGGGCTTCATGGTACTTGTGGCCCATGCAATCGCATCTCTTGCTTGGTTGTGCGGCTTCCCTGGCCGCGGTTCTTCTCAACTCGTCTGTTGCGGCGGGCGCATCCGCCGGCACCGGGCCGAGTTTCAAGGGTCCAGTTGGGCTGCAGCTCTACAGCCTGCGCGACCAGTTCCCCAAGGACGTGCCCGGCACGCTCGACGAGGTGAAAAAGTTCGGCTTTACATACGTCGAAGTGGCCGGCACCTACGGAATGACGGCCGAACAATTCACGGCGCAGTTGGCGGCGCGGGGTCTCAAACCGATTGGGGCGCATTTCGACTACAACCGCTACCGAACCGATGCCGAAGGAGTGGCGCGCGAAGCCAAGTCACTGGGGCTCCAATACGCCGGTTGCGCCTGGATACCCCACCAGGGTGACTTCGACGAGAAGACCTGCCGCGAGGCCGCAGCGGTGTTCAACAAGGCCGGCGAGGTCATGGCCAGGCACGGCTTGAAATTCTTTTACCACGTGCACGGTTACGAGTTCCAGCCCCATGACCAGGGCACGCTGTTCGATTTGCTGATGGCCGAGACGGACCCCAAACGGGTGAGCTATGAGATGGACATTTTCTGGGTGGTCTTCCCCAACCAGGACCCGGTCAAGCTGTTCGAGACATACGGCCGACGCTGGGAATTGGTCCACTTGAAGGACATGAAGAAGGGCACGCCCACCGGCGCTCTGACCGGGGGCACCGACGTGCGCAACGACGTCGCACTGGGCGCCGGGCTGATGGACCTGCCGGCCATTCTGAAGGCCGCGAAAAGGGCCGGAGTGAAATATTACTTCATCGAGGACGAGTCGCCCTCCTCCGAGCAGCAGATCCCGCAGAGCCTGCGCTACCTCGAACAAGTGAGGTTTTAGGGGACCGGGCCCTTCCCGCCCTCCGTTTGAATCGTCAATTTGCACGTTGGTTCTTGGCCGTGCTCGGGCCGGCAGTCGTTTCGCTTCTGGCCGGATGCACCGCCCCGCGGATGGAATTTGTCCGCGTCGCTCCCGACAACAAGGGCTTCATCCTCACCCATTCCAACAAGCCCTTCATCCCCTGGGGCCACAACTATGGAGTTAACGAGCCGGGGCAGAGCGGCGAAATGGACTGGCGGCGCATCTCCCGCGACTTCGATGACTTCCGGAAAATGCGCGCCAACGTCGCCCGTGTGCATTTGCAGGTTCCCCACTACATGGACGCCCCGGACAAACCCAACGCCCGCGCCTTGGCGGAACTTTCCCAACTGCTCAAGCTGGCCGAGCAGAAGGGCATTTGCCTCGACGTCACAGGACTGGCGTCCTACCACGTCGCGCACCGGGCCGCCTGGTACGATGCGCTGAGCGACAGAAACCGCTGGGCCGCGCAGGCCCGCTTCTGGGAAGCCGTTTCCAAGACCTGCGCCAAAAGCCCCGCGGTTTTCTGCTATGACCTGATGAACGAACCGGTTGCCGGCGGCGCGCGCAAAGACGGCTGGTACGCCGGCAGGATGGGCGACTACGAGTTCGTCCAGCGCCTGAGCCTCGACCAGGGTGCCCGCCCGCAGGCCGAGATCGGCAAAGAGTGGACGCACCTCATGGTCTCCGCAATCCGCAAGCACGACCAGGTTCACCCGATCACCATCGGCATGCTTCCGGCCTGGGGTCCTCCGCCGGAGGTCGTCGGTCCCGAACTCGACTTCATCGCTGTCCACATCTATCCGGCCGCCGGCAAGGTTGCCGACGCCCTCAAGAATCTCAAGCAGTTCGACATCGGCAAGCCGATCGTGGTCGAGGAAACCTTTCCACTGAGCTGCGGGGTCCGCGACGAACGTGACTTTCTCCTGCAATCCCGCGGCCTCGCCGCCGGCTGGATTGGCCAATACCCCGAAGAAACCCCCGATCAACTCCTGGCCGTGGAACGGTCCGGCAAGATCACCCTTCCCCAGGCCGCCTATCTCTCCTGGATCGAACTCTTCCGCGAGGTCGGCCCGCAGATGCTCGCCGGGAGGAAATCCGAAATCCGACCCGCCTCCGCTGCAGCTACGGCGGGCAGGGCAGCCCGCCAGAGCGCGGAGCGCGACGGCGGGAGGCCGAAATCCGAAGGAAACCCGAAATGACAGCAAAGAGATCCCCGGCACCCAAGGCGCGCTACATCATGATAGGCGGCTTCCTGGGCGCCGGCAAGACGACCGCCCTGGGCAAGCTGGCTAAACACTTGGCCGGCCAGGGCCTGCGCGTGGGCCTCATCACCAACGACCAGGGACGAAATCTCGTCGACACCGCCATGCTCCGGGCACAGGGATTTGCGACCGAGGAGATTCCCGGCGGCTGCTTCTGCTGCCGGTTCAATTCATTGGTGGAAGCCGCCGCCAGGCTGACCGAGCAGAGCCGCCCGGACGTTTTCATCGCCGAGCCCGTGGGCAGTTGCACCGACTTGGCGGCCACGGTGGCCTATCCCCTCCGGCGGCTCTACGGCGGCAACTTCACCGTCGCGCCGGTCAGCGTGCTGGTGGACCCGATTCGCGGCCGGCGCGTGTTCGGCCTCGAGCCGGGCGGCAGCTTCTCGGAGAAGGTGCTCTACATCTACCGCAAGCAGCTCGAGGAAGCCGACCTGGCTGTCATCAGCAAATGCGACCTCCTGGATGAGACGCGGCTCGGCTCGTTGCGGCAAGCCATCGCCGCCAGGTTTCCCGGCAAGGAGATTCTCCTTGTGTCCGCCCGCAATGGCACGAACCTGGATGCCTGGTTTGCCCGCATCACCAGCTCGGAGCAGGTGTCGCGAACAGCGATGGAGATGGACTACCAGGTCTATGCCGAAGGCGAGGCCCTGCTCGGCTGGCTCAATTGCACCGTGCAACTGGCGGCCAGGAAGGCCTTCGATGGGGACAAGTTCCTGAGCGGCCTGGCCGGAGAAGTCCAGAAGCGCCTGCAAAAGGCGGAGGTGGCCCATTTGAAAATGACCCTCAGCCCTGATTCAGGGCTTGGGGAGATTGGCGTGGTGAACCTCGTGCGCAACGATTTCGTGCCGGAGCTTGCGATGACCCTCGAGGAGCCGGTCCTAAGCGGGCAGTTGATTGTCAACCTGAGGGCGGAGGCGGCTCCCGACGTGCTCGGAACCGCAGTTCGCCAGGCGCTCGCCGCGACGGCCCGGAAGTTTTCCACCTTGCGGGCCACTTTAGACCACCTGGAGCACTTCCGTCCCGGGAAACCGACCCCGACTCACCGGTTCAAAAGGGTGGGGAAATCCTGACTGCAACTGGTCGAGTGGAGTGGAGGCGCGACCGGTTTAGACCAATGGCTTCCTGCGTTTCTGCCCTTTCGAGCATCGTGGCAAATGGCCATCAGGTCCTGCCCACGTTTCCCCCACCCCCTCTCAT
>Ga0187849_1003620_pt1 | contig 13415 bp, 13 predicted proteins | sample June2016WEW_4_10_2_FD_132412 | JGI IMG/M metagenome (GOLD analysis project Ga0187849, IMG submission 132412) | Peatland microbial communities from SPRUCE experiment site at the Marcell Experimental Forest, Minnesota, USA - June2016WEW_4_100 | ecosystem: Environmental > Terrestrial > Soil >... | reverse complement strand
GTGCACCGGCGCCGTTGTGGGACGCCATCCGTTCGGTGGTTTCAAGATGTCAGGCCTTGGATCCAAGGCTGGAGGCCCGGACTATCTTCAGCACTTCATGATTGCTCGAAACATAGTGGAAAATACGGTTCGCAGAGGATTCGCCCCGCTTGAGGCAGGCGATCTGAAAGTGCATTAGAATTGCCGGTCTGAAGGTGCTGTCATCCAACTCTCTCCGAATCCTCGATGATCCTTCTTACGAGTGGATCTTATAGACAGTATCATTACACGGAAATCACCTTCGGTCCGCGCCAAGGGACCAGGAGATTCTACCTAACTCTTCCCGCCCGGTCGGAGATACTTACTACCCCAAACTTGATGCCGAAAGGCCGGGGCAAAGCAGCAAGTCAAAAGCTTTGGCTCAAAAGACCTGATAACCGTGGCTCAGGCTCAGATTATCCCAGATATCCGTGGTATGGAATTGAGGAATTGAGGAATTGTCGGTTTGAGGAATTGGGATTTTAATCCCTAAATCCCTTAATTTTCTCTGCGTTTCTGCTGCGGTGAACGCTTATGGCCCCTTCGCAACAGCTCCTCAGAGCTGGCCTTTCTTTTTAAGGACCCTGTGGCCGTCTCGCCCGATAAGCGAATATCGCTGGCCTTTATGTTCGAAATCCTCCATGTAGCTGTAGGGAAGATTAAGGTCCTGTGCCGCCGACATGGTCTCGAGCAGAAAGGACAACAACATTGCGTATTCCTCCATTGACACGAGGAATTCGTTTCGTTCTATCCATATCTCGTCCAGGTCGAAAAACCCCTTCAGGCCCCGAGTCTCGAAATGAGCATCCGAATCGCTCATGATAACGCTGATTATCTGGTCCGGTTTCTTGCTGTTCTGGATCTGCAAGAAAACGGCCTTGTCTGTGTCAGACATATCAAAGATTGCCAAGCTGACGCCCTTCCTTTTTTAATGTTTTTCAGAGAGGCAGGATGAGCGAAAAAGGCAGTTGAGCTGATCACAATAGTCCGTAACGCTCCCGTAGCAATCGAAATTGCCCTGCTTTCTTTGAATCTCCTTTATAAGCTCAGCCTTGCTCTTCCCGAAAGAATTTATTCCCAAATCCTTGGCGATGACGCGTACTTCATGCATTTTCATACCAGAACCCCTTCTTCTTAATCATTTATTTACCGAAATCATGCCTCCGGAAGATGTCAACCCCGCTTTGCTCCGCACCAACCTGTGTCCGGAACCATCAATGCCCCATGCTACGGATTGGCCGATCTGTGCCTGGGCATGAAGATTTTCGAAATCAATCTGAATCTTGGGGCCTTCTGCTCCCGGTACTGCCCTGAGATGAACGGCCCCGGAAATATCTTTAATCGAAAGAATAGTATTTCCCTGCTGCCTGGCTTCAATAGTGCCCGAAACAATCTGGATCATTGGACGTTGAATTGAAGCCCATAATGGCTCAGATGGCTCACCTCCGGCCGGGACTTCCCTTCTTTGCTCTTTTCCTTCAGGCGGGGCCGGGACCAGCCATTTGCCGTCGGCGCTTCTTTCGAGTTGTAAAAACGGCTTTTCCAGGTAGACTTCTTCAATAGTGATGTAAGGCCGCCGTATTGATAACTTGTAATTGAGGCAAACTTTGCCGCAGTCGAGGATCTGCTTTCCTTGCGACTCGATTTTTACATCGCTCAAATATATGCCTGAGAAGGGCCACCACTGATAGGAGCGGATTTGCACCCTGAAGTTCGTGGCGGCCTCTATCCTCGTGACGCCTTTGTGTATGATTTCCTTCTGGATCGTAGGTACGTGCAGCGCGATAATCGCGGACAACGCCAAAAAAAACAGGACTGTGGTCCCCCATGCCGCCAGCCGAATAAGAGATGGCGCTTTGTGAGGCCGCGTTCTTTTGGTATTGTTTTCGTTGGGCAATTCAACTCCCTTGCGTTCCTTGGATTTGACAATTATGAAGAATTTGCGCAAACAAATCAACCGGCAATAAATTTGCGGAAGGGAGAGATCATGAAAGCGATGGTGCTTGAACAATGCGCGCCTGTTGAATCAGCTCCTCTTAAGTGGATGGAACTCCCCGATCCTTCTCCGGGCCCAGGAGAAGTCAGGGTCCGGGTAAGGACCTGCGGCGTCTGCCGCACGGACCTTCACGTTGTCGAATGTGAGCTGCCTTTCCCTGGGCATCCGGTCATCCCTGGACATCAGATCGTGGGGATAGTCGATCAGCTCGGGGCGGGATCAAACCGATTTGCGCTCGGCCAAAGAATCGGCATAGCATGGCTGCGCCATACGTGCGGGGAATGCGTTTACTGCCGGACCGGTCAGGAGAACCTGTGCGAAAGGGCGCGGTTTACCGGCTATCATGAGCATGGCGGGTACGCGGAGTTTGCTGTTGTAAATGAGAAATTCGCATATCCGATCCCGGATGTCTTTTCCGACCAACAGGCCCCGCCTCTGCTGTGTGCAGGCATTATTGGATACCGCAGTCTGAAGCGCAGCGGGCTGCGCAGCGGTGAAAGCCTGGCGATATATGGGTTCGGGTCATCCGCCCATATCGTGATTCAGATCGCTCTGCATATGGGCTGCAAAGTTTACGTGTGCACGCGGGAAAAGAAACATAGAGAGCTGGCAGCAAGGCTGGGCGCAGAATGGGTGGGCGAAAAACCCGAAGAGATGCCGACCCTGACGGACAGCGCGATCATTTTTGCACCGGCCGGGGAGCTGGTCCCCAAAGCCCTGGAGCATTTAAAAAAAGGCGGTACTTTGGCCCTTGCGGGCATCTATATGTCCGCCGTGCCGCAGATGGATTACGAAAATCACCTTTTCTATGAAAAAAACATCCACAGCGTAACGGCGAATACTCGCCACGACGGTATGGAACTGCTTCGGATTGCCGCCGAAATCCCCATCAGGCCCGAGGTCCGGATTTTCCCGCTTCGCGAAGCAAACCAGGCGCTTCTAAGCCTCAAAATGGACAAGATGCAGGGCTCCGGAGTTTTGGTTATCGAAGGTAGTGCAAATGGTTCTGCTAGAATATTTGACTAGACTAGTTTCAGTCCGGAAACTCGTGATGGAACACTAGTACCCTGTAACCTTTGTAGCCTCGAATGGCACCGCTCCTGTAGGGTGGGCACAGTCTTATGTGCCCACCAAGGTGGGCAACGCTCCGCTTTTGCCCACCCTACGGATTATGCGAAATACATAATGTTACAGGGTACTAGCGGTTTCCGATTCGGAAAGGACCCTTTCCGGATGGAAACCAGACTATGGAGAGAATAAATTGAACGCTGCAAATTCGACTGACGATCTCCAATTGCTCCTGGAGGTGCTTCCTCAGCGCATTCGCGAGAGGATCGAGTCCAGGCAGGACTTACCTTCTCTTTTTGAAATCGTACTCGACCTCGGAAGAAACCCGGAAGCCAGGTTCGACAATATGATCGAATATCTGTCGAATGAGCAGGTCACACGCGACGATATAACCTACGTTGTTTCCCATATCGGCAAATTCTCCGAAGACAACCGGGCGGGAATCGCGCGCACCCTGCACAGGATATCGGCGATGAGGAGCAGGACCGGGTCGATTATCGGCCTGACGTGTCGGCTTGGAAGGGCTGTCTTCGGTACCGTGGACATAGTCCGGGACGTGGTTGAAGCAGGCAAATCGCTGCTGCTGGTAGGTCCGCCCGGCGTGGGGAAGACCACCCTTCTGCGGGAGGCGGCGCGCGTTTTGGCCGACGATCTGGGCAAAAGGGTAATCATTGTCGATACCTCAAATGAAATCGGCGGAGACGGCGATATTCCGCACCCTGGGATCGGCCGTGCCCGCCGCATGCAGGTGCCTTCACCACATAAGCAGCATGCAGTTATGATCGAGGCCGTCGAGAACCACATGCCCGAGGTCATCGTAATAGACGAAATCGGGACGGAGGCTGAAGCAACCGCTGCGCGAACGATTGCCGAACGAGGCGTGCAACTCATCGCCACAGCACACGGCAGGACTCTCGAGAACCTTCTTCAAAATCCGACCCTGATGGACCTGGTTGGGGGGATACAGGCTGTTACACTCTCCGATGAAGAGGCCCGAAGGCGCAGAACTCAAAAGACGGTGCTCGAGCGCAAAGCTCCTCCAACTTTTAACGTGATGATCGAAATCCAGGAGCGCGGCAAATTGGCTGTCTACGATAATCTGGCCGAGATGGTGGACCGATTTCTGAGGGGAGTTCCACTGTCCCCCGAAATCCGAACCAGGACGGAAAGCGGTCTGGTGAAGCGCAGCCGAGCTGAGTTGATCGATGTGCACAAACCGGCAGCCGAAAAGGCTGCTGCTGCGGCCGTTGCGGTCGGATCGGTTCTCAAACTGGCGCGCAGGCGGCAGCGGCTCAAAAATATCAGGATATTCTCCTATGCAGTGAGCCGGATAAGGCTCGAACGTGTAATCGAGAAACTTCGGGTGCCGGCGGTAATTGCTTCCGACATCGACAGGGCTGACCTCATTCTCATCCTGAAATCCCAAGAGAAGCGGCAGCCGGGCAGTATTCGGGAAGCCGAAGCGCGGGGAACGCCCAGATATGTTTTGAAGAGTAACACTACAACCCAGATGGAGAATTTCCTGCGCTCGCTTTTCCCTTTTGTACCTGAAGATGTGATGAACGAAGATGAGGCGGCGGGGGTCTCAGAGGCCCGGGCGGCAGTTGAAACCATTCGCGTACACGGCCGCCCCGTTGAACTCTCGCCCCAAAACTCCCGTGTGCGAAGGCTGCAGCATTTGCTGGCCGAACAAAGCGGGCTGAGATCTCAAAGCATCGGCAGGGAACCAAACAGAAGAGTGATAATACATCCCGAGCAGAGTTATTTTACAAGTATGTAAGATTCGCTCAGCGGCCTTGGCGGTATCCGAATTCAAACAGGGCTTTTGGGTCTTTTCTCCAGTTTTTCTGAACACGCACAAAAAGACCCAAGTATATGTGGCATCCCAGAAATGTCTCTATTTCCCTTCGGGCCTGTTTTCCGATCTCCTTGAGCATCTGCCCGCCCTTCCCTATTATGATGGATTTCTGAGACTCGCGCTCCACATTGATTGTCGCATCTATTTCTATGAGGTGCTTTTCGGGTATTTCGCTGAATTTTTCAATAATTACAGCGACTCCATATGGAATCTCCTGGTGAGCAAGGTGAAAAATCTTCTCTCTAATCAGCTCTGCGACAACAAAGCGTTCAGGCTGGTCCGTGATGTAATCCCCAGGGTAATATTGCGGTCCTTCAGGCAAAATCGCAAGGACCTCCGCCAGGATGTCCCCCGTCCCCTCCCCTTTCAGGGCGGAAATTGGAATTACTGCCTTAAAATCATACCGCTGCCGAAAATCCTGGATCAGGGGCAGCAATTCGCCCTTGTTTCTCAGCGTATCGACCTTGTTTATCACTAATATTACGGGCGTATGCGTCCGGCGAAGGTTGTCCAGTATGTACCCATTTGCCGACCCGTCTGACTCAGGCTCTATCATGAACAGTACCGCGTCGCTTTCGCCCAGCGTGGAAAGCGCTGTTTCCACCAACCTGCGGTTGAAATCATCCCGCGCTTTATGTATTCCGGGGGTATCCACAAAGACGATCTGGTAGCCGTCTCCAGTAAGTATTCCGGGAATTCGGTTCCTGGTTGTTTGGGGCTTGGGCGCTGTTATGGAAATTTTTTGCTTCAGCAGTTGATTGAGCAGAGTCGACTTTCCAACGTTCGGCGCCCCTACGATAGCAATGTATCCGGATTTGAACTCTTTTTTTTCCCCAGTGGGCGCCACGGAAGGCCTCCTGCACATTATCGGTTAGTGTCAAACGCGGTTGGCATTTATCTGGAGCTGAGAACTAAAGGCTAACATTTATTTTCGACAATCATTTCAACCCCCGCCAGGCCTGCCTCCCCGATAACCTTTGCGCTTATGCTCCATTGTGATTTCCAGTGCCGGAGGTTTGACTTTCCGTGTCCAATGACGTCGCTCACCTGATTTGGTGAGACCAGCAAAACAATGTCGTCCCCGCAAAGTCGAGAGGATGAGGCAAAATGCTTATCTATGCGGTCCCGCCACCAGCGGCATTTTACGAGGCAGCCGAAGGCCGGATGGTAAGGTCCGGCCAGAATAACTCCGGGCTTTTCAAGGGCGGGGTCGGGTTTCAAGCCCATTCTGATTACAGGTATGCCGGCCCTGAGCGCCAAATCATACGCAGGTACAAGCCAAGTTACAGCTTCATCAAGACTCAGAGGACTATAAAGCCCGTTTCTAAAGGAGTCAGCCAAAGCAGTTCCTTCAAGGACAAGGGTCGGATAGATGCGAAGAAAATCGGCCTCAATCTCGATCGCCTTGTGCATAGAGTCTAAAAACAGGCCTTGAGTGTCTCCAGGCAACCCGGCCATAAGTTGAATGCCGAGCATCCATCCCTCATTCCTGGCCCTTTTTACCGTATCATAGACCGATCTCACGCAATACCCCCTCCGGCTCTTTTGCAAAACAGAGTCCGACAGGCTCTGAACGCCGAGTTCAACCGTGCGAATCGGGTATCTTGAAAGCAGATCCACAACATCGCCGCCAAGACAATCCGGGCGGGTTGAAAAACGAATTCCCGTAAAAATCCCTTGCCTTATGAGAATAGCGGCAGCGCCAAGGATGGATTCGATCAACGCAAGGGGCAATGCGCTGAAGGTGCCCCCAAAGAAGGCAATCTCGCCGGTTCGGCCCGACTTGCAGATCTGGTTGGAGTATGCTCTTAAAGCAGACTCTACAAACTCGAGAATGTCGCTTTCCCGAGGATCGTGAGAGACAACCACCCGCTGATTGCAGTAAACGCACTGAAACGGACATCCTGCGTGAGGCAGGAAAACGGGATAGATCATTTTCTTAGCAGACATCTGAGTGAAGCAGTCCGGAGTCTTTTTCGATTTCAGCGATGGCCTTTCGTGCGGCTTCCTGTTGCGCTTCCTTCTTGCTCTTGCCAAAACCGTGCGCCAGCACACGATCCCCGATTGCAACCCTCATGAAGAAAGTCTTATCGTGATCAGGCCCTTCTTCGGCCTCGAGAAAATAGGTGGGGGTAAGCTTTAGCTCCGCCTGGGTGATCTCCTGTAGCTGAGTTTTGTAGTCTTTATCAAGAGCTTTGAGCAGATAGTCCTCTTCCCTGTGTTCCAGATAGCTGTGAAACATCTTTTGAACCAGTCGTACCGCTGAATCCAGACCACCGTCCAGGTACACGGCGGCAAGCAGCGCTTCGAGTCCATTGGCCAAAAGCGAAGGCTTCTGGCGTCCTCCCGAGAGTTCCTCCCCTTTTCCCAAGAGAAGAAAATCTCCCAGATCGATGCTCGATGCGATTTGCGCCAGCTCCCGCTCGTTCACAATAGAAGAGCGCAGTCGGGACAACTCTCCTTCATCATAGTCCGGAAAAAGCTCGAGCAACAGATGGCTTATTGCCAATCCAAGGACCGAATCGCCAAGGAATTCGAGCGTTTCGTTATCCGCCGCAATGTCTTGATTTTCGTATGCAAAGGAACGATGCACAAGCGCGCGGAAAAGAAGGTCCCGGTTCTGGAATCGGTACCCGAGTTCATCTTGCAATTTTTCGAGATTGGTTGTCTGCAGCATGGTCCCGTGTCAAAAGTAAAAAGGCCTCCCGCTCCTGCCCCGTCTCGCGGGTGGGTGGGCTGTCGAGAATGAGCGGTCGGCCTCCGCGCTACGCGCTCACACTTCGCTAAGGGTATTATATAAGTCTATCATGCGAGGCCTCCCGCCCCCGCCCCGTCTCTGGTCATAGACAGGTCAGGGAAAGCGTCGAGAATGAGCGGTCGGCCTCCGCGCTACGCGCTCACACTTCGCTAAGGGTATTACATAAGTTTATCATGCGAGGGCAAAAAGATCATGATCGTTTCCACTTTCAACCCCGGCATGTTTATAATATATACCTTTTACATGCCTGATTTGAGTATATTCTGATTCAGATAGGACGCACCGGTAGAAATGCTTGTATGGCTCAGTTCTCCCCAACCGAAAAACAGCCGGTTCCTCGTTTTGGACCGGGACGGTGTATTGAATGTAAACCGGCCCGATTATGTAAAGAGCTTTGAAGAAGTTTGCTTTTATCAGGACGCTCTCGAAGCGCTCAAGCTTCTCAACCGCAACGACATAGGGGTCATTTTGGTCAGCAACCAGTCCGGAGTCAATCGGGGTCTGATCCACTGGGACGATTTCTGGAAAACGCATGAAGGAGTCATTCGGAAGGTCGAGGAATACGGCGGGAGTATTCTGGCCGCCTTTTACTGTCCCCACCGTCCGGATGAAAAATGCGAGTGCCGCAAACCCGCGCCAGCCATGATACTTACCGCTTGCCGATTTGCCGGCATTGACCCTGACCAGACATATTTCGTTGGAGATCATGAGTCGGATATGAGGGCCGCCGAAAACGCGGGGTGCCCCGGAATCCGGATCTGCCGCGGCGGCGATGCCCCACAAACAGATATCTCCACCTCTGAGCAGCCCTGTTTTACCACTCTGTTGGATGCGGTTTTGTGTATCTTGCAGTGAGAGCATTAAAAACTTTGCCGACTTATATTGAGACCTGGTTCGGTCACGCTATCCGGATGCAGTCCCTGCCTAGCGTCCATCCGGAAACTCCGGATGGAAACTACCTGGTTCCCAATCCGGTTGAACACCACCTGTCAGCCAGAAGGAATTCGCAAGCATGTCACCACTCGACAACAGCCGTTATGCGCCGCTCCTTAAAGAGAAAATGTCCGCCGAGAGTTACCGAAAACTCCTCGAACTCGATAACCCCGCACTATTCGAGTTCGCAGGCGAGTACACCGAGCTTTGCGAACCCGATTCCGTCTACATGTGTGACGATAGTGACGAAGATGCGGAATATATCCGGGAAAAATCATTGGAACTCGAAGAGGAAAAACCCCTGGCAAAAGAGCGTCACACAATCCATTACGATGGATTTAATGACCAGGGCCGAGCGCCCGGGGCCACAAAGAACCTGGTGAGGAAGGAACTGGTTTCGCTGATGAGCGCGCTCCTCGCCAAGGAGAGGGAGGAGGGCCTGGCGGAAGTTCGGGGCATTCTCAAAGGCATCATGAAAGGCAAACAGGCGATCATAAAACTTAATTGCGAAGGTCCGACCCACAGCCCCTTTTCAATAGCATGCGCTCAGATAACCGATTCCTTCTATGTTTGTCATTCCGAAGAACTGCTCTATCGACGTGGATATGAGCACTTCCGTCGGATGGCGTCCAAGGACAAATTTTTCCGGTTCGTGCACAGCGCGGGTCGTCTCGATGAGAATGGTAATAGCTTAGACCTCGACAAGCGGCGGATTTACCAGGACATGGAGGACTTCATAGTCTTTTCCACGAATAATCAGTATGCGGGAAATAGCGTGGGGTTGAAAAAACACGCCATGCGCCTGGCAATCAAGCTCTCCGGGACCGAGGGCTGGCTATGCGAGCACATGTTCGTCATGTCTGTCCAGAATGAGGAAAAAGCGCGTTCGACTTACTTTTGCGGCGCTTTTCCCTCAGCCTGCGGAAAGACTGCGACGGCGATGCTGCCTGGCGAAAAGATAATCGGGGACGACATTGCCTATTTCCGCAATATAGATGGTGAGTTTAGAGCGGTTAATGTCGAAAACGGCATATTCGGGATCATAAAAGACGTAAATGCGCTGGATGACCCCCTTATTTTCAAGACCATTCAGACTCCGGGGCTCGAAATGATCTTTTCAAACGTCCTCACGGGTCCCGACAATGAACCTTACTGGTTGGGCATGGGGGTTGATCATCCCATGCACGGCTGGAATTTTTCGGGGGAATGGTCGGAGGGTAAAACAGACCGGCAAGACAATCCAATTCCTTTTGCGCACAGTAACGCCCGCTATACGTTAAGGCTTGGATATCTCGAAAACATCGACCCGGCTTACAACGACAGGAACGGCGTGCTGGTCAGGGGCATAATCTACGGGGGCAGGGACAGCGACACTTCGGCCCCCATAGAAGAATCTGCGGACTGGAAGAGCGGAATTATCCTCAAAGCATGTACGCTGGAATCCGAGACAACCTCGGCCACTATCGGAGAAGAGGGTGTGCTCGCACCTCAGCCAATGGCGAATCTCGATTTCATCAGCTACCCAATAGGCGCCTATATCAGGAACAATATTCGATTTGTCCAGGGCATGAAGCAAGTCCCGAGAATCTATGCCGTCAACTACTTCCTGAGAGACGAAAAAGGAAATTTTCTCACTCACAAGCTTGCTAAAAAAGTCTGGCTGCATTGGGCCGAGCAGCGCATCCACAACGAAGTTGACGTTTACAGGACCCCGCTTGGGTTTATTCCGAAGTATGAGGACCTCAAAACTCTATTTCAGCAAATCTTCCAGGAGGACTTTTCAAGGGAACTTTACCAGGAACTCTTCAAGTTCCGGATCGATGCATGGGCAGCCAAAATCTCGCGCGCCATCCGCTTCTACAAACGCACTGCCCCCGATTGCCCGGAAGAGTACTACCGTATATGGAGATCGACCATAAAAAAACTGCAGGATCTCAGGCACGAATTCGGGCCGTTTATTGCGCCCGGCGCATATAAAGGACAACAGCCTGTGTCTGTAATCACTTCCTGAATCTTAAGCCTGGACCGTGTCTGAAAGGATGGTTAGATGTTTTTCCCACCTTTTCTGATTTTTTTTGTGTTCATATTCATATTTCTGCTTCTGGTGGCTTTCGGGCTGATCCAATTTGGTCTTTTTGCGTGGGCGTTCAGCAAAATCGGCATCCCGCCCGTGTACCTGTTTACGCTGCTGTTCCTGTGCATTGTCGGCAGCATGATCAACATTCCCCTGCGCAGGATCCCGCTCGAAAAAGATGTCGACGACTGGGACACCGTCTCTTTTTTCGGAATGCGTTTCCGTCCTCCACGTTCCCATCGGCCAAATGAAATGGTACTGGCGGTAAACGTAGGAGGCGCAGTAATTCCTGCTCTTCTTTCGCTTTACCTTTTAATCAACTCGCCTCATCCGATCCGAATGATGCTTGCTCTTGCCGCGGTCACTTATGTCGTCTATCAGAACGCGCGTCCGATTGCCGGTGTTGGAATCGCTGTTCCGTGGCTGATTCCACCCCTTGCCGCGGCAATTGCGGCGATGATATTCGATTATAGTTTTGCCGCTCCGACGGCATACGTCGCAGGAACGTTGGGGACACTGATCGGAGCGGACATTCTTCACCTGGATGAACTGAGATATCTGCGTGCTCCCGTGGCATCGATCGGCGGGGCTGGAACCTTCGATGGGATTTTCCTCGCAGGGATCATTGCCGTTTTGCTGGCGCCTGTCGGGAGCTGAGGCAGCTCCGGATGCTGCGGATTGGATAGAGGCAAATTGATAAATTGAGGAATTGAAGGATTGATGGATTGAGGAATTGGCTTTTAATCTAAAATTCCTCAATAGTTCTTAATCGGGAATCCCTAAACTGAGTTTTTATTTTAAATAGGGGTGTGTGATGGCGAGTGCGGTCTATTTTACCAGTTTGCGTGCAGGATTTGAAAATAGCCTGTTGACAAAAATTAAGCGCCTGGCGCAGGCCGCCGGGTTGGAAAAAATCGTCAGGGAAAAGGGACTTGCGGCGCTCAAGGTTCACTTCGGTGAAAGAGGAAACACTGCCTTTATCAGACCCCTGCTCGTTCGTCCCGTAGTTGATGCGCTTCTGGAAGCACGCGCCAGGCCGTTTATTACCGACTCCGGGACACTTTATCCCGGCTCGCGCAGCAATGCGGTGGACCACTTGAACACGGCCATTCTCAACGGCTTTGCCTACCCGGTTATCGGCGCTCCCCTTATCATTGCCGACGGCATCGACGGACGCGACGAGGTGGCGGTCCAGGTGAACCTGAAGCACTTCAAGGAGGTGTTTATCGGCTCGGCGATAGTTCGCGCTGATTCTTTGGTCTCGCTTGCCCATTTCAAACTGCACGAAGCGGCAGGCTTCGGCGGCGCAATAAAAAACGTCGGAATGGGAACGGCTTCACGGAAAGGCAAAATGGCCCAGCATTCGGAGGTTGCCCCGGAAGTCATTTCCAAAAAGTGCATAGGCTGCGGGGTCTGCCTTGAGCAATGCGCCCACGGCGCCATAAGCCTCATCGAAAGGCCGGCGGATGTCCCGGCCCCCAAGGCCTCTGTCACTAAAATCATGCGCATCGACCAGGAACTTTGCGTGGGGTGCGCGCGCTGCATTCACGCCTGCCCGCAGGGTGCTCTCACCATCAACTGGGAAAAAGACCTGCCTACGTTCATGGAAAGGATGGTCGAATATACCGCCGGGGCGCTCAAGGGAAAGGAAAAACGCTCTCTTTTCATCAATTTTCTTACCCAGATTTCCCCCGCATGCGACTGCTATCCCTTTGCAGATGCTCCGATTGTCGGCGACATCGGCATCACGGCTTCAGTGGACCCCGTTGCGATAGACCAGGCATGCGTGGACATGGTAAACAGCCAGCCTCATCTTGAATCCTCATGTCTCAAGGGAATTAAGAAGCCGTGCGCCGACAAGATCAGGGCCGTTTATCCGCACGTTGACTGGGAGCGCCAGTTAATCTACGCCTCAGAGATCGGGATCGGATCCAGAGAATACGAATTGGTGGAGATTTAGCAGTGTGATGAAAAAGGATTGGAATTCCCACTTCAGGGCGAAAAACAGTATAGACGTCACCCCGGCGGAGGCCGGGGTCCAGTGTCTTTTGCTTTAAAATCAATTAGTTGGGGAAAAACCTGGATTCCGGCTTTCGCCCATAGCCGTCAACTTAAGAGTTGGCAGGCAAAACATGCGTCTGCAGCACCCTTTCTTCGTGTCCTTCACTCCTCTTCGTGATAACGATGGCCTTGGTCAATCACGAAGAGCACGAAGGATTCACGAAGAGCAAGCGCAGCGGGGTGAAGAGATTGCCCCGACACATCCGCTAAAGTTGACGGCCATGGGCTTCCGCCGGGATGACGAAACCATTAGCAATTTTCAGGCGTTTCTCCCGCCAGAGAACCCTTTTTCATCACCTTGTTAGTTAGCCCATGTCAGATCTATAACTTAAGCCGGCAGCGCCAATCAAAGGAAGATTGCCAAGCTCGTAGAAGCCAGAACTGAGGCATGAGGACTGAGGACTGAGTAAGCGCCAATCAAAGGAAGATTGCCAAGCTCGTAGAAGCAGTATATATTTCGCATCTCGGAAGCGCCAAGCTCACTGGTGGGGCTCCCGGACTTCAAATCCGGTGTGGGGGCGTGAAGGCGTTCCCAGGTGGGTTCGATTCCCATGCGCTTCCGCCATTCAATTAACGATTACGACTACTTACTTACTGCCTAAGTGACAGAATGTCCGTCACTCTTCCGTCACCCCGCCTCATACCGTCG
>Ga0187849_1003617_pt1 | contig 13417 bp, 8 predicted proteins | sample June2016WEW_4_10_2_FD_132412 | JGI IMG/M metagenome (GOLD analysis project Ga0187849, IMG submission 132412) | Peatland microbial communities from SPRUCE experiment site at the Marcell Experimental Forest, Minnesota, USA - June2016WEW_4_100 | ecosystem: Environmental > Terrestrial > Soil >... | reverse complement strand
TGGCCAAGTCAAACCCGCATTGTTCCGGAAGGGATTCAGTCTCAGTGGCTTTCGGCGGCAGTGTCATAGAATTCACCATAGCCCGGTCCTTTGGTTCTGGCTATGCCAGGTGAGGATTTCGGACTTCCTTCGGATTTCGGGGCTTCGGATTTCGGATTTCGAATTTCGCCACTCGACACTCGCCCCTCGCCCCTCGACACTCGGCTTATGCCGAAGGTCCAGGCTGAAGTCTATTGCCGCCCCCCGTGGCAGCGGATGATGCGCATCCACGAGCTTGTGCAGAAGGGCCGCTATCCCAATTGCACGTACCTGGCCGAGGAATTCGAGGTTTCGACCCGCACCGCCAAGCGGGACGTGGACTTCATGAAATGCCGGTTGAATTTGCCGATCGAGTATGATGTCCGGCGCAACGGATACTACTACACGATGCCGGTTGAACACCTGCCGGCGATCTCGATTACGGAGGCGGAGATGTTTGCCTTGCTGGTGGCGCAGAAGGCCATCACCCAGTATCGGGGCACACCTTTCCATCAGCCGCTGGAGGCCGCATTTCGCAAACTGACCGGCCAACTGGACCGCCGGCTGCGCTTCACCCTGGGCAGCCTGGACGACGTGCTCTCCTTCCGGCCTTTCGCCCCGGAGGACACCGACCTGAAGGTCTTCGGGACGATCACTCGCGCGTTGAAGGAGCGCCGGGAGCTGAGGTTTCTCTACCGGAACTTCGGCGCGCCCAAGGGGCGGCGCCGGCGAGTGCATCCGTATCACCTGGCCTGCATCAATGAGTTGTGGTACTTGTTCGCCTTTGATGTCAACCGTCAGGACTTGCGCACCTTTGTGCTGACGCGTTTAACCCAGCCCGAAATTACCCGCGAACGGTTTGTGAAACCTCGCGACTTCGACCTCGATAAACACCTGCGCGGCAGCTTCAATGTCTATACGGGCCGCGGCGATTACGACGTGGTCCTCGAGTTTGATGCCTGGGCGGCGGAGTCGATTCGGGGCCGGCGCTGGCACGCCAGCCAGGAACTGACAGAAATGCCCGAGGGCCAGATGCGGCTGCGGATGCGATTAACCAGCCTCAAGGAGGTGGACCGCTGGGTCCTGAGCTGGGGCGCCCATGTCACGGTTGTCCAGCCCAAGGCCCTGGCGATGCGGTTGCGCGAGATGGCCCTGGTTGTGCGCCGGCGCTACACCAGGGCCGGATCGATAAGGTTGAACCGGAGCTGACTTGGTCTTATATGTGGGAAATGAGCGCCCAATGACACTGACACTCGACACCCTCGGGATCATCGCGGGGAGTCGTTCCTTGCCGCTGGTTTTCGCCCGGCAGGCCCGGCAGTTGGGCGTCAAGCGGCTGGTAGCGGTGGCGTTCGACGGGGAGACCGACCCGGCGCTGGCGGAGTTGGTGGACGAGATTGTCTGGCTGAGGGTTGGGCAGCTCTCGAGGCTGATTTCTGCCTTTACCCGGCGCCAGGTCCGGCACTGCGTAATGGCGGGCCAGATTGCCCCCAGGAAGCTCTATGAAATCCGTCCGGACCTGCGGGCGATGGCCCTGCTGTTGCGGCTCAAGGAAAAGAACGCACAGACGATTTTCGGCGCGGTGGCCGAGGCCCTGAAACACGAGGGTGTCGAGTTGATCGAAGCGACGCCCTGGCTCAGGCCCTTGATGCCGGGGGCCGGCTTCGGGCTGGGACCGGCCCTTTCGGAGGGGCAGCGGGCGGACGTGCGCTTTGGATTTCGCATGGCCAAGGAGATCTCGCGGCTGGAAATTGGCCAGACCGTCGTGGTCAAGAACGGCACCGTGCTGGCCGTCGAGGGATTTGAGGGGACCGACCAATGCCTGGCGCGCGGCGGCGGCCTGGCGGGCAAAGAGGGCGGGGCGGTCGCCGTAAAGGCGGCCAAAGAGAACCACGACTGGCGCTTCGATATTCCGTGCCTGGGCCCGCAAACGCTGGAGACCTGCGCCGGCGCGAACATCTCCGTCCTGGCCTTCGAAGCCGGCAAGTCCCTGCTTCTGGAATTGGAGACTTGCGAACGGCTGGCCCGCGGGCATAAGATTTCCCTGACGACGGCGGGGTGAGTCCCCGCCATTGCACCGAAGCCAGATACTGGATTTAGCCGACACCAATGCTCACCTCACACGAACTGCTCGGTTTCATGTCGCCAAACCTGGCGCTTGAGATACTCACCTTCGCCTACGAATCGGACAAGCCCCTTTACCGGGCCGCCTTGAACAGCGTCGCCGAGGCGCGCAAGGTGCGCCCGGTTTTCCTGGAGCGCCAGCCTCGGGTCCAGCGCCACGCCGACATGCTGGCCACGCTGACGCGGCCGGCGCTGGACCTGGTAACGGGAAACCTCATCCGGGCCTGGCTGCTCAAGAAATATAACGCCATGCTCGTGGATTTCCTGGACGCCCTGGGTCTGGCCCACAAGGAAGGAGTTGTGGAAGAGCTGCCCAAATCCATGGACGACGCCAAGCTCCAGGCCGGCGTGGACAAATTGCTGGGCAAGTACCCAGGCGAAGTGGTGGCGATCTATCTCAATGCCTTCAGCGAGATGAACGAGGTCGACTGGCCCAACTTGAAGCAGATGCTCGAGAGCAACCCGCGCCTCCAACTCGGGGGTTAAACAGGACCCAACAATATGGAACCGAAAGGCGATATTGCCGTCATTGGGCTGGCTGTGATGGGCCAGAATCTGATTCTGAACATGAACGACCACGGTTTCAGGGTCGTGGCCTTCAACCGCACCGTCTCCAAGGTGGATGAGTTTCTGAACCAGGAGGCCAAAGCCACCAACGTCATCGGCGCTCATTCCCTCGAGGAGATGGCGGCCCTGCTCAAGAAGCCGCGCCGGGTCATGCTGATGGTCAAGGCCGGCGAGCCGGTGGACCAATTCATCGAGCAGCTTCTGCCGCGCCTCGAGCCGGGCGATATTATCATTGACGGGGGCAATTCATTATTCGAGGACACCATCCGCCGCACTCGCTGCGTCGAATCCAAGGGCCTGCTCTACATCGGCACCGGGGTATCCGGAGGGGAAGAGGGCGCGCGCCGGGGTCCGAGCCTGATGCCGGGGGGGTCGCCTGCCGCCTGGCCGCAGGTCAAGGACATCTTTCAGGCCATCGCCGCCAAAGTCCAGGACGGCACCCCCTGCTGCGATTGGGTGGGAGAAAACGGCGCCGGCCATTACGTGAAGATGGTCCACAACGGCATCGAGTACGGCGACATGGAACTCATCTGCGAGGCCTACAACCTCATGAAAACGGGGCTGGGCCTCGGAGCCGAGGCGATGCACCAGGTCTTTGCCCAGTGGAACCAGGGTGAACTCAACTCCTACCTGATCGAAATCACGCGAGACATCCTCGCGTTCAAAGACACCGACAATTCGCCATTGGCGGACAAGATCCTCGATACCGCCGGGCAGAAGGGCACCGGCAAGTGGATGGTCATGTCTTCCCTGGAACTGGGCATTCCCATTACCCTGATTGCGGAGGCGGTTTATGGCCGTTGTATCTCTGCCCTGAAAGAGGAACGCGTGGTGGCCGCCAGGAAGCTCAAGGGACCGCGCCCGCTCATCCCGGGGGATCCGAAGAAGTTCATCGACGATACCCGGCAGGCCCTTTATGCGTCCAAGATTGTCTCTTATGCGCAGGGCTACATGCTCCTGCGGGCGGCGGCCCGGCAGTATCATTGGAACCTCGACTACGGGGCGATTGCCTTGATGTGGCGCGGCGGATGCATCATTCGCAGCGTGTTCCTGGGCAAGATCAAGGAGGCCTTCGACCATGACCCGGGCCTGACCAACCTGCTGCTCGATCCGTTCTTCCGGCAGGCCATCGAGCAAGGGCAGCGCTCCTGGCGCGCCGTGGTGGCCGCCGCGGCCCGCAAGGGCATCCCGGCGCCGGCCTTCAGCACGGCCCTGGCCTTCTTCGATTCCTACCGCAGCGAACGCCTTCCCGCCAACCTGCTCCAGGCCCAGCGCGATTACTTCGGCGCCCATAGGTACGAGCGCCTTGACCAGCCGCGCGGCCAGTTCTTCCATACCAACTGGACCGGGCACGGCGGGGCGGTTGGGGCGGGGACCTATACCGCTTAGGGGCCCGATGGTCTTGACCTGGGAGAGATTGGCCCCTACGCTTGCCTGGTCATTCATGGGATGATGCGGAGCGACTGGTGCAGAGCTATCCAAAACATTACTGCGGAGTCTTCGGCGTTTACGGCCATCCGAACGCTTCGGAATTGACGTACTACGGTCTTTACGCCTTGCAGCATCGCGGTCAGGAAAGCGCCGGCATTGTGACGTCGGACGGCCGGCAGTTTTATGCCCACAAGGGCATGGGTCTGGTGTCGCAGGTGTTCAACGGCAGCCTGTTGCACGAGTTGGTGGGGCCAATGGCCATCGGCCACACCCGCTATTCCACCACCGGCTCCTCGCACCTGCGCAACGCCCAGCCGCTGACGGTGGACTGCGCCCGAGGCCAGCTCGCCATCGCGCATAATGGAAACCTGACCAATGCCGCCGCGCTGCGCGACGAACTGGAATCCCGGGGCTCGATCTTCCAGACCACGGTCGACAGCGAGATCATTCTGCACCTGATGGCCCAGCCGGCCTCCAACGGCCATCGGGACAACCTGATTCAGAGCATTCGGCGGATCGAGGGCGCTTACTCCCTGGTGATGATGACCGAAAAGGAACTCATCGGCGTGCGCGACCCGCATGGGTTCCGCCCGCTGTGCCTGGGCCGGCTCGACGGGGCCTGGGTCCTGGCCAGCGAAACCTGCGCCCTGGATCTCATCCACGCCCGGTTCGAGCGCGAAGTCGAGCCGGGGGAGATCGTCGTCATCAACCAGGACGGCCCGACCAGTCTCCAGGCCTTTCCGGAACAGCACCGGCGCGCCTTCTGCATATTTGAGTATGTCTATTTCGCCCGGCCCGACAGCACGATCGCCAATCGCAGCGTCTATAACGTCCGCGTCGAGCTGGGCCGGCAGCTTGCCCGCGAGTATCCCGTGGAGGCCGACGTGGTCGTGCCGGTGCCCGACAGCGGGAACTGCGCGGCGCTGGGCTATTCGCGCGAGTCCAAGATCCCATTCGAGATGGCCTTCGTCCGCAACCATTATATCGGACGCAGCTTTCTTCAGCCCTCCCAACTCATCCGCGACTTCGATGTCCGGGTAAAGCTGAACCTGATCGAGGAACTGGTCAAAGACAGGCGCGTGGTGGTGGTGGACGATTCCATCGTGCGCGGCACCACGTGCAAGGCCCGGGTCAACAATCTCAAGGAAGCCGGGGCCAAAGAGGTCCACGTTATGGTTAGTTGCCCCCCGCACGTGCGCCCCTGCGTCTATGGGATCGACTTTCCGGACCCCAGCAAGCTCATGGCGGCCAACTATTCGCTGAAGGAAATCTGCCGCTATCTCAACGCCGATTCCCTCCACTACCTCTCCGAGGCGGGCATGGTCAAGGCGACGGGCCTGCCCAAGGAATCCTTCTGCATGGCCTGCTACAACGGCCACTACCCGGTCCCTTTCGACGCCGGAGTGGACAAGCACATCATCGAACGGCGCAACGGCCGCCGGCCCAACCTCGCCGAGAGCCTGGCCAAAGAAAAGGCGCAGATTAAGTTGCTCTGAAGGTCAGCGAACCGAAAGCGAGTTCCGTCCCGAAGGGACGGCCGAGGGCAACGAGTATTCTCAGTCGTCCCTTCGGGACGAGGGTCTCTGTTCTGGCCTCCCCGGCGTTTCAACGCCGGGCTATTGTCAGATGTCCCTCCGGGACAAAACTTCCGCCGGCGCACGCCCGACACTCTTAATCGCACCCTGGCACAGGCCACGGACTCCAGGGTCACCGGATGCGGAGGAGGACGGCATCGTCGCCGGGCAGCGTAAGTTTGAGGCCCTCCCCGGCCAACCGGCGGGCGTCCAGGTCCAAGGGGGCTCGGAAATCCGAACCGGCAGCCGCCGTGGAGCCGCCCACGAGCCGCGTGGCTGTGGCCGGGCGGGACAAAGGATAAGGAAGCTTATCCGGATGCAACACGCAGGTGACCTCGCGCGGGGTTGGGTCGAGGTTGGCAAGCAGAAGGTAAGACTCGCCCGGGCGGCTGTAAACGGCCGCCGCACAACGGCGCTCGGACAGGCTGACCGCCTCGTTCCGCCAATCGGCGAAACGGCAGGTCTGAAGGTCACCCAGGGGCTTCAAGAGCGGCAGCAGTTCGAAAGTTTCGGGGCTGGCCGGCCAGGGGGTGACGCCACCCAGGAAGGCCTCGAGGGCGAAGAGCTTGTGGAGCCGCCGGGGCGCCTGGCTGTCGAGGGTGCCGTAACTGATAACGCCCCGGGACCGGGCGCCGGCCAGCGACCATTCCAGGGGCAAATCCTGCAGGTCCGGGGCGCGGTCAGTCCACTTCTGGTAGCCCCATTCGGTCGCCACTACGAAGTTGGCAAAATTCTCTGTGGCGAACATCGGGACGGTCGTGTTGTGGATGATGACCAGGCCGTCGGGTCCCACCCGCTGCCGGGTCCATTCCATCAAATCCAGCAGTTCATCGATGTCCCAATGGCCCAGGGCGTTGGCGCCGTTCGTTCCCTCGTGCAGCGGATTGCAGCAGAACAGGGCGGCGTTCCAGTCGTAATAGACCCCGTCGAGCGGATGGTTTTTGAGCACCCGGTCGACGGAGAACTTCAGGAAATCCAGCCAGCCTGAACGCAGGCACATTTGCGCGCCATACTCGCTCTGGCCGCGGAAGAAATTATGCTGGAGGCCGCCCTTGCGGTTCTTTCGTCCCCAGGCCGGGCCGTTTTCCTGGAAGGCCTGGGTGCTGGGGTGCAGTTCCTTGTTGGAGAAGTAGGTCGCGGTGCGGATTCCGGCACGGCGGCAATCCCGCAGGACCTGGTCGTAGCGGTCCATGTCGGGAAAGGGCGGATAGGAGCCGTCGCGCCAGAACAGCCCATTATTGTCACCATCGCCGTCGTTATGGCAGTGGACTGTCTGCAGGCCCTGTTGGGCCCAGCCCCGGATTTCCTCGGCGGCGACCCATTTGCCGTGGTTGCGGTTGAAAGCGGTGTGCAGCCACGGTTGGAACGCGTGTCCTTCGACCAGGGGGATGGCGAGGTAGAAATCGAAGGCACAGGCGCCTTGCAAAGCCGCGGCGGCACTCGTGCTGAAGAACGGAGAAACCGAAAGCGCCAGGCCGGGCGGGGCCTCGCTCCGCTGGAGGAGGCATCTGCCCTGGCCGCGGCGCCCCGCAGGCCCCTGCTCCCATTGGGAAAGGTCGGAGCTTGCAAACCACTCGAGGCCCTCGACTCCTGAATCCACGAAAATCATGGAGCGCGGCACGAAGCGCAATTCGACCGGCGGGTCTGACGGCTGGCCGAGGCGCAGTTTTCCCCAGCGGTTGCTCCCGAACGCGAACGGAGCGGCGCCTTCCTCTTCGGTGAGTCCTTCCCGGTAGCCGTAGCTGCAGAGGCTCGGCACCAGGAGGGTCGCCAGCGGGCACAATTCGCGCGCGCGGAAACCGCCGGCCGGGACCAGGAACTCCCGATGAATTTTGACGTGCCCCCAACGGTACTCGAACCTTGTCTTGACCCGGAGACCCGAAGGGCGGCCGGCTTCATCCCGGAGCGCGCACTCGACGGTTACGATCTCGTTCAAGCCTGCTCGACGGTGGCCGACCTGGGGCGTGGCATCGTTCAGGTCGCTCAGCACCGCTCCGCCCTCGCTCCGAACACGGATCTCCAGTGGGCGGACCAGAAGGTTGGGTGAACGGCCGTTTTTGAGAGCAATCCGGGTGATGGCGCCCCCTCTCTTGAGATCGTGCTCGAAGGTATAGAACGGAGTCTGGAGGCTCAGCACGCCGCCAGCCTCGTCCCGCCGCACGGAGTACGCCTGGGGCCAGGTGCTGCTGGGTTTGGACACGGACGGCGCGGCTGCCGGCTCGGGGGCCGAAGCGAGAACCGCCGCGATGGACAGGAGAATCGACGGCGCGGCCAGGCCACGAACGGGTCGGGCGACAGTCAAAGGCCTCGGCTTCATAGGAGGTAAGGCGCAGGTTCCCGAAGGGCTCGGGATTGGGCTGCTATGAGGAAGGTTTTCCGACGCAATAGAGGTGCTGGGCGGTGCGGATAAACAACTGGCCGTGGGCCACGGCGATCGAAGAACGCACCGGGGCCTCGCCCATTGGAATAGTCGAGAGGATCTTGAACTCCTCGCCCGCCTCCAGCACCACTGCCGTGCCATTCTCGCTCAGGCAATAAATCCTCCCGTCCGCCCCCGTGGGGGAGGCGCGGAAAATGTCGCGCACGCCGAGGTTGCCCTGCCACTGCTTCTCTCCGGTCTTGGGGTCAAGGCAAGTCATCATCTGGCGATCGCCGTCAAGGATATATAGCTTGTTACTATAGACCAGGGGCGTGACGCAATCGCTGGGGAACTCCTTGAATTGCCAGGCCAGCTCGGTGTCCGTCACCAGGCCCTTGCCCCCATCCCGGATGCCCAGGATGGGATCGCGCTTGGGGCCGCAGGCGATGATCATCCCGTCCGCCACCACGGGCGAGGGGACCAGCCGCCAGAATCTCTCACCCCGGGCATTGAGGCCCCCGCAGCGCCAGATTTCCTGCCCTGTGGCCGGGGAGTGGGCGGTCACATAGTTGCCGCCCGCAACGAGGATTTCCGCGCCGCTGTTCCCTTCCCACGGAATTGGCGTGGTGTAGGCCTCTTGCGCCTCGGAGACGGCGTCGGTGGGGCGGACGTGGCGCCAGAAGTTCCGGCCGGTCGCCGGGTCCAGGCAGAGCAGGAACGAGTCGCGGCTGGCCGTGTCGTCCCGCGCCTGGGACACTCCGTCCGGCGGGGTGCTCTGGACCACCTCCACGTAAAGGCGGCCGCGGTAGAGCATCGGGCTGGAGCCGTAAAGCCAATTGATGGCGAAACGGCCATATTCCTTGGCCAGTTGCCGGCGCCAAACTTCCTGGCCCGAGAAATCGAACGCCGCCAGGTCTCCCGTGCCGAAGAGAATGAACACGCTCTGGCCGTCCGTCACCGGCGAGGGGGAGGCCATGTTATTGCGGCCCTTCTCGCGGTCACCGGCGGCCACCGCCTTTTCCCAGCGCCTCTGGCCGGTCTTGCGTTCGAGGCAGATCAGGAGCAGGTCTTGCTGCGGGCCGGGACTCGAGACGAACACAGAATCCTCCCAGATTATCGGCGTGGCCCCGCTAAAGCCCGGCAACGGTGCCGCCCAGGCGACGTTGTCGGTCTTGCTCCACTGGCTGGGCAACCCCGCTTCGGTGCTCGAGCCGTTGAAGAACGGTCCGCGCCACTGGGGCCAGTTCTCGGCCCGAGCGCAAACCGCCAACGCCAGGACCAGGCCAGCCTGCCAAACAACTTGTCTCATTCGCCACAAACATAGCACAAAAGCCAAACGAGAGAAGATACAGACCGCGGAATAACCTTCTGTCGTCCCTCCGGGATGAGCCCCGGCAGACCCGACTTCCGCTCCCACGGTTCTTGCCGCCGTGGTGGCACTGTCGAGATGCGCCCGCGCTTCGTTCCCCCGACACTCGCCACTCGCCACTCGCCACTCGCCACTCGCCACTCGCCACCTGCGTCTGGATACTTTCGAACCCCGTTTTAATCGGCAAACAAAAACCGGAGGTCCTCGAGGGTCAGGCTTTGGGCGAAACGCTCTTCGCCGAGGATCTCTAGGGCGAGGGCCTTTTTCTTTTCCTGGAGGCGCCGGATTTTCTCTTCGATGCTGTCTTTGATGAGCAGGCGGTAAGCGATGACCTTGTTGGCCTGGCCGATGCGATGGGTGCGGTCGATGGCCTGGTTTTCGACGGCTGGGTTCCACCAGGGGTCGAACAGGACGACATAGCTGGCGGCCGTGAGGTTGAGGCCAAAGCCCCCGGCTTTGAGGGAGATGAGGAACACGGCGGGGCCGGGCGCAGATTGGAACTGGCGGACGAGTTCGCCCCGGTTTTCGGTTTGGCCGGAAAGGTAAAAGACGGGCCAGCCCCGGCGCTCGAGCTCGGGCCGGAGCAAGTCCAGCAAGGTGACGAACTGGGAGAAGACGAGGACCTTTTGGCCCTCTTCCATGAGCGGACCGAGCTGCTCCAGGAGGGCGTCGGTCTTGGCGCTGGGCACCTTGGAGTGGGGGTCGAGCAGGCGGGGATGGCAGCAAATCTGGCGCAGACGCAGGAGCGAGGTCAGGAAATTGAATTGTTGTTCGGCCAGTTCTTTCTGCGTCTTGAGGGCCAGGAGCAATTGCTGGGCGCGTTTGAGTTCGGCCCGGTAGAGGGTTCTCTGCTCGCCTTCGATTTCGCAGAAAAGGTCTTCCTCGATGCGGTCGGGGAGGTCTGTGGCGACTTGGGTTTTGGTGCGGCGGAGCAGGAATGGGCGCACGCGGGCAGAGAGTCGCCGGCGGGCGAAGGGATCGTCTTTGGCATCGTAGAGTTTGGCGAATTGGGCGCGGTTTCCGAGCAGGCCGGGCATGGCAAAGGCCATGAGGCTCCACAGGTCCATGAGACGGTTCTCGATGGGGGTGCCGGAGAGCACGAGGCGATGGCGGGCGCGCAAGGCCCGGGCGACCTGGGCGGTTTGGGAGCTGGGATTCTTGATGTATTGGCCTTCATCGAGGATGACCGAGAGCCAGGAGATGGGCGCGAGGGTTTCACCAAGAGAGCGGAGTTGGGAGTAGTTGATGACGTGCAGGTCCGCCTCGCCCAGGCGGGCGGCAAGGGCGGCGAGTTCGCTGGCGGGCCAGGCCTTGACGCGCAGGGCCGGCGTGAAGCGGGCCGCCTCGGCGTGCCAGTTGTCCATCACGCTTTTGGGACAGACCACCAGGCTGGGCAAGGGGCCCGAGGCGGCGTCGGGCGGGCCGTTTTTTTCTTTTTGGGCTTCCAGGGACCGCTGGCGCAGCCAGACCAGCCAGGCCAGGCCCTGGACCGTCTTGCCCAGACCCATATCATCGGCCAGGATGCCCCCGAAGGAGTTGGCCGCCAGGTAAGCCAGAAAATGAAAGCCCTCGACCTGGTAGGGGCGGAACTGGGCGGTGACGCCGGCGGGGAGGCTGGGGGTAAGGCGGGTTTTGAGCTCGGAAGCGCGGCGCTGGATTTGCTCGACTTGCTGTTCGGGCAGGAACTTCCGGGCGGCATCGTCCGCGAGCTGGAGGGCGTGGAGGCGCTGGGGTTCGGCGGACAGTTCGCGCGGGTTGAGGCCCAGCCGGGCCAGGCGCTCGTCTTGCTCCTGGGTCAGGTCGAACTGGAGCCGGCGCCACCCCTTGCCCTCGAGCCGGACGTAGCGGCCTTTGGCGTTGAGCAGCAGCTTGACCTCTTCCGGGTTAAGGGTGGTGTCCGACACGTCGAGCACCACCCGGAGGTCGAACCAGTCTATCTCGGCCTCGGTCACTTCCAATCGCACGCGCCCGGCGATAGCCGCCGACGTCAAGGAGGCCAGTTCGCCTTCGAGTTGGACGAGGATAGACGGCGGCACAGTCTTGAGCCAGGCGGCAAACTGCTCCGGGAATTTCCTGGTGACGCGCACCACCAACCGCGAGGCGAAGGGCTCCAACCTGAGGTTGAGCGGTTCGAACAGGGCCGGTATCGCCTCGAGGGCCGCGCGGTCATACACCGTGATGGCGGAGTCGTGACGGTTTCGTTTGAGGGCGCCGCGCGCGGTCGAATCAATCCACTGGCGGCCGTTGAACACCTCCTGGTGGCCGTCGGGGGCTTGGGCCACCACGCGCACGACACAGTCCTCCCTGCGGCTGGAGGGGTGCAGGGGCTGCAGCTCACAATGAATCGCAACTTGCAGGGGCAGCGCGCGCACGCGCTCCCGCAGGCGCGCAGGCAACTCCAGCCGCAGGGCCTGGAGGAAGGCCACCCCCGAGGCGCTTTCGAGGGCGGGGGCGGGGATTTGGATTTCTTCCTGCAGATCCGATTGCGGGTCCAGCGGGGGCGGTCCTTTGAACACCGCATCGGCGGCCAGGTAGAGCGTCGGGCAGCCCTCGAGGAGGCAGAAGAACTCCGGCACCGGGGCGCCGCCGGCCTGAACCAGACGCAGGCGGTAGTCGTCCTGTTCGCCGGCGGCCGGCAGGAGTTCCCAGCGCAAGGGCTCGGAGGGGCGCGCCAGAGGCTGGCCGGCGGGAGTGACGATGCGGCTCTCGAGCAGGGGCGCGCGCAGGATTCGTCCCAAGATGGCGCGGGTCATGGAGGTGGAACGCTCGTAATAGACCTCCAACATCGCCTGGCCGTAGAGTCCGCCTGAGAGAAGCTGCCAAAGCAACTCCGCCCCCGAGGCCAACTGCAACTGCCCCTGCTCGTATTGGCGCCAGAGGCGGTTGAACTGACCGTGTTGGGGCGTCTGGAAGTCCTTGGCCCCCGGACGTTGCACCTGGAGGCGGGCCACCTCCGGTCCAATGATCAGCCGCAGGTCATGCTGGCCCTCGGCGGCGGCAGCCGGGGCGGCGGCGGCCAGCCCGAGCTCGTCGAGAGTCTGCTTCCATTGTTGGATTTCACGCGCGCGGCGCCAGGCGGCAATGCGCTGGCGGACACCTTGCAACTCGGTCACCGGCCGCATGAAATCGGGGAACTGGACACCGCGTTCGACGGCGGTGTTGGCCACGTAAAGCCAGAACTCAGGGAGCGTGGACGGAAACGCCGGCCAGATTTCAAGGGGGGTCCAGTCCAGGCTGCCGGGCCCCAGCGGCAAACCGATCTCGCCGAAATCCCAACGCGAAATGCGCCGGGTCTGGCGGCAACGGACATAGAGGGCTTTGACTTGCTGTACAAACTTCAATTCCTGCATCGTGAGCGCCCGGCCCAGCGCCGCCCTCAACCGCTCGAGCATCGGTCCGGCATCTTCGGGGGCCGGCAGGCTCGCCGGACTGGCGGGCATGGCCGGGCGCAGGCTGGCGCTCAGACCGCGCACGACGACCGTTCGGTACTCGGCCAGCAGGGCGCACATGGCGGCGTAGATGTGTTCGCAGGCGAAACGCTTGGAACAAGAGCAACTGCCCCACCAGCCATCGCCCGCGTCGTAGCGCAGGCTCACCCGGCACACGCCGCCCTCGACTGCGACTCCAGTCGAATAAGCCAGGCCCGGTTCGTCAACGACCAACTCTTGCACCCGGCCGCCGCGGAAGAGGGCCTCCCCTTCGTGCCGGAGGGCACCGATGACGCGGCCCAGGAGGGCCTGCGCGTCGGTGGGATCGCTCAACTCGAAAGCATCACTCACACCGCCAATATAGACATTGGCCGAGTGCGGGCAAGCCTGGGAGGGACGGAACGAAGGGCAAGGGGTGATTACCCCCGAGCCGAGCCGGTCCTCGGACGCGGTAAGCCGACTTTAGTCGGCTTAAACCGCCCAAAGACCACCCCGGGCAGCATAGGGCTGCGATTTTCGCCAGGCCCTTTGGTTCTGGCTACGCCAG
>Ga0187849_1003616_pt1 | contig 13417 bp, 10 predicted proteins | sample June2016WEW_4_10_2_FD_132412 | JGI IMG/M metagenome (GOLD analysis project Ga0187849, IMG submission 132412) | Peatland microbial communities from SPRUCE experiment site at the Marcell Experimental Forest, Minnesota, USA - June2016WEW_4_100 | ecosystem: Environmental > Terrestrial > Soil >... | reverse complement strand
TTCCAGAGAATTCCAATTGCCGTCCCGGATTTCAAATACATGACCCCGGAGCAGACCCTACTGGCCCGGGAGATGAGCGACTTGCTCTCAAACGATCTCAACATCTCGGGGGTTTTTCGCCCGCTGGACCGGAAGGGGTTTCTGGAAGACCCTCAATTAATGGGGCTTGAAGCTTCCGAGATAAAGTTCCAGGATTGGAGCCGCCAGGGGGCAGACTTTCTGGCTCGCTGTTCTTATCAGGTCCAGGGGAATTCAATCAAACTGGACGGCCGGCTCTTCGATGTTGCGGGCAGGAAAATGGTTGGAACGCCCAAGAGCTATGCCGGCGAATTGCGGGCCTGGCGACAGATTGTACATGCCTTTGCAGACGATATCATGATGATGCTTACGGGCGAGCGCGGGGTATTCGATACAAAGATTGCCTACGTTCAGAGCGTCGGAAGCGCCAAGGAGATTTTCTACTGCGATTTTGACGGCAACAATCCGGTGCAGGTGACTAGGGACAACAGCATCGCGCTTTCTCCGTCATGGAGCCCCGACCAGAGCCAGATCGCCTTTGTGAGCTATCGGGACGGCACACCCAAAGTCTACGGGATAAATGTGTTCACCAATTCCAGTTACCTGATCAGCGGTTTTCCGGGGATGAATATTACTCCTGCGTGGAGACCGGGAAGAAATGAGCTGGCTGCTACCTTGACAAAAGATGGAGGCCAGGACATTTATCTGGTAAGCCCCACAGGCCAGGTCATACGAAAATTCGGGGTAGGTTTCGGGTCTTCGATAAGTGTGTCTCCCAATTGGTCGCCGGATGGCCAAAAGTTCGCCTACGTTTCCAATGAATCCGGGAATCCGCAGATATACACCTTCGATGTTACGACGGGCCAAAAAAAACGTCTGACATTCAGCGGCAATTACAATACATCTCCGGCCTGGTCGCCAAAAGGCGACTGGATCGCCTACAGCGGAAGGGACAATGGCGAATTGAACATCTTTATCATCCGCCCGGACGGCAGTGAGAATCATGCGCTCACACACGAAGGCAGGAATGAAGCTCCGCGCTGGTCGCCGGATGGGCGCAATATTGCGTACAGCTCTAATAAGCAGGGGGGGTCCGCAATTCGGATAATGTATTCGAATGGGACTGGGGATTGGCAGCTAACGCGGCAGAGCGGGGCGCAGGAGTTGCCTGACTGGTCACCCAGAAGGAATCGCCAGTAAGCCGAATCGCCAGGAGGGAAAAGGAATGAAAAGCAAACAAAGTGTTTTTCTCGTTTTGATGATTTTCGCGTTTATAGCCGCAATGAGTGCATGTTCGCAGAAAAACGTTCCTCCTCCACCCGCCTACGGCGCTCCGGGGCAGGAGTACGGTGCTGCCGCAGGGGGGCCGATGGATGAGGCCAAGTGGCGGGAGTTGGGCATCAACTCGGAAGCTGAAAAAAGAGAGTTTCTGGACAGGGCTCAAGCCTTCGTAAACCAGGATGTCTACTTCGACTACGACTCGTATACTCTCACAGAACCTGCAAAAAAGGTCCTTGATGAAAAGATCGCCTTTCTGAAAAGATTCCCCAAGGTGGCGGTGACTATCGAAGGCCATTGCGACGAGCGGGGAACAACCGAATACAATATTGCACTGGGGGAAAGGCGTGCCCATGATGCACAGCACTACATACTCAATTCGAACTCTTCTAACCTGAAGCTTACCACAGTCAGCTACGGCAAGGAACGCCCTGTTGCTGTTGGGCACGATGAGGCATCCTGGGCAAAGAACAGGCGCGCTCACTTTGTTTTGAATTATTAAAAATTCCTTTTTCCTTTCGTTGTCTATTTAAAAGACCGGTCTTTATGATGTATCATGAGGGCCGGTTTTTTGGTTTTTTAAAGGCCAAATCCCATTTTCCCTACATCGTTGAAACAAATCTCCGAAGGGATATGTCCGGGCTATGGCCGCGCGGCCATTCCAGGACATCTGGATGAAGGGCTTCGAAGGAAAGGGACTGTATGCCTGGTGGAATCGAGAATAGGTTGTTGCGGTGCTGCGTGGTTGTTGTCTTTGCAGAATTGCTTGCGGGGTGCGCCTCGACGTCGGAAACCACAACAATTCAGGAAAATCTGTCTATTCTGAACCAGCGGCAGGCCGCTATTGAGGCGCGCCTTCAAAGCACCGAAGGAGCATCTCGAAAAAGCGGGGACCTGTATGCGCGGACGGAAGAGCTGCAAACGCAGATCAGGGCATTGAACGGCAGGATCGAACAACTGGAGCATAAACTCGACCAGCTCCAGCGCACCCAGGCTTCCGCTGCCCAGGCGCCGGCACAGGAACCCTCGATGCCTCCTTCCGGGACCGTTGTGATGGAAGAAGCGCCGCCATCCTCGCATCCGCCCCGGCCGCAATCGCAGGCCGCCGTACCGTCAACACCGCCTGCTGTCGAGATTTCCCCCCGAACCGGGACCCTGTCGCCTTCCCCGGACGCTCAGGGTAAAAACCCCGAACAGCCGGAATTTGACAAAGGTCTCCACCTGATGCAGCAAAAGAAATATGACGATGCAAGAAAAGAATTTCAAGGATTCGTCTCGAAGTTTCCGAAATCCGGCTTGGAAGAAAGTGCTTTGTATTACATTGGTGAGTGCTACTTTTTGGAAAAACACTATGAGCAAGCAATTAAAGCTTACCAGCAGGTGGTAGACAAATACCCGAAAGGCGGCAAAACCGCCGGCGCCCTTCTCAAGCAGGGAATGGGATGGCAGCTGATGGGCGAAACCACAATGGCTCGTATCATCTACACGCGGCTTGTGGAAAAATTCCCCGGCACAACCCAGGCTCAGGCCGCTGAGAAGAAATTGCAGCAGATGTAAAAAGCGCGAATCTAGTGTAGCGTCAACTAAGTTCCTATAGGTAAGGACCTTCAGCCCGTCATTCCGGCGAAGGCCGGAATCCAGCGTCTTTTCAGTTGGTTACAAGCACTGGACCCCGGCTTTCGCCGGGGTGACGATTCCTTGCAATCTGTCCTAACTTTGTTGACAATGTACTCGCTTGCTTCACACTTTGCTCGGGGTGGACGGGGATTTCAAGTCGGAATTCGGAATTGAAATCTTTTCGTTCTGTCCGCCCAATATCCTGAAAGAACTTTGGCAGAGGCCGCAGTGGACTCGGCTATCCCCTCGATGAGGCCCGGTGCAAGAACACCGGCGCCAAGAACTTCAGAGAGAAAAACCGGAAGAAGAGGATAAATCATTTCGGTCGAAGGTCTGTCGAGAAGCTGACGAAACCCGGTATGCAGATGCCTTTGGGAATTTGTTTCATTTCGCTTTCCTGATTCTGAATCCTTCAGCGCTCAATATCTGAGCGCGTTCAAACCTGCTGACGGCGGCCCCGTGACGGTCCATACCAGAAAAAGTAAGCACAGATCGGCTCGTTAAAAACAAAAGGGTTTCCAAACAGAGCGTCTGCACGCCGGGAAATTGCGGGAGCAAGACTACTGTTCCCACCATAAAAATACATCTTTTATTCGAGTAAATACTTTGTTCACCCCATATATATTATTTTTTGACCGTTGTATTCGTGCATATGAATAGTGTTCACCTCATTAACTGTGAAATACCGCGCGAGTGTATATTCGAATTCATGGCTTTTCGGAGGGGAAATATGCAAAGCGGCTCGATTCAGACTTTTATGAACCAGTATCGCATCTCAATGCAGTTGATGAAGGTAAATCCGGCCACATCCGGCCGCGCTCATCCGAAGATGGATGTGGACCGCTATAGATGCCAGATTAGCCGGCCTGGGAAAGAAATAGACGTCTATGTCGCCGTGCCTCCCGAAGAAGGCGCCATCACGCCCTCCGATGTGCTGTTCATGCTTATTCTGGATGCCTCCGGCTGTGAGATGTTCAAGGAATATTACGCCAGGCAGGATGAATTCAACGAGATTTTTTCAGGTTCGGATGCAAAACTGGATGGATTTGATGAGTTTTGGCTGGAATACGAATCCAGGTTTGAGCAGAGTCGAAAGCTCCGGACTTTTCTGGGCAAAAATCTCTATGAAAAGCTGATAAACAGGTTCGGCTTCAATAATTAAGGCCACCCCGCCGACCCCGCCTTGCGGGTGGGTGGCCCGGGCTGTTGAGAATCCAATGTGGGCCGGCGCGGGTTGTGCCGCGTAGCGCGCTAATGTGCGCGTGGCGGCTTTTTATAAGTTTCTTTAGGTTAATTACCTTATTTAGAGTCTATCGCGGTAGGATAGACCCCTCTCGTATCCTTCCGTAAAAGTTACAGCCCCGCTCGGGACTGCAACCCAAAAATCTTTACCGCCCAGGGCGCGGAGTTTTTATAGTTTACGGTGTTCCAATTATCTGACCGGCGTTAGACATGACCAGATTCCTTATCGCTTTTTTCTCAATCTATTCGCTCTTGCACGCATTCGTCTATTCCCGTGTCAAGGTCCTCTTGCCCGTAAAGTGGCCCGCCCATCTTCTACTGATCTTGTTCATGGCCCTTATGGTTTTTGCGCCAATCGGGACTCGATTGCTCGAAAGAGGCGACCACAGCGCACTGGCACGCGCAAGTGCTCTTCTGGGATATGGCTGGCTGGGATTTGTCTTTTATTCTTTCTGGGGTTTTTTGCTGCTGGGGGCTGCCGGAATCCTTTGCAAGCTGGGAAACCTTATCGCCGGGTCTTGTCTGCCCACCTTTACCGGCTCGATTTCGGTCGTTTGCGTCCTTGCTGCAGCGTTTGTCATAAACGTCTACGGGTATTTCGAGGCTCGGTGCGTACGCGTAGAAAGAATCGTTGTCAAAACGGCCAAACTCCCCGTAGGAGTCGACCGGTTGAGAATAGCCCAAATCTCTGATGTGCATCTCGGACTACTGGTTAGAGAAGAGCGTATGGCCGACATTCTGCGCAAGGTTGAGGCTGAAAATCCGGACATCCTCGTGAGCACTGGCGATCTTGTCGATGGAGACATGGAAAAAATTGAGGCTCTTCCAGCTCTTTTTGGAAGATTACGGCCTCGGCTCGGAAAGTATGCCATAACGGGCAACCACGAATTTTACGCCGGGCTGGCTGAGTCGCTTCAGGCAGAAAGGGCTTTCGGTTTCACCGTGCTGAGCGGCGAGGTGAAAACGGTGGACAATATTTTGAACATAGTCGGGGTTGACGATCCGGCGACCGGTCTGCCTGAGGATGAAAAGGCGATCCTGGGAAAGGCTCAAAACGGCCTTTTTACTCTCTTTCTAAAGCACAGGCCGGACCCAGCCGGCGAGAGCCTCGGTCTTTTCGACTTGCAGCTCTCCGGGCACACTCATTACGGGCAGTTGTTTCCGTTTCGTTATATCTCCGGGTTCGTCTACCCCCTTCAGAACGGGCCCTATTATCTTTCGAAAGGGTCGATCCTTTACACAAGCAGAGGCTCCGGCACCTGGGGGCCGCCTATACGCGTGATGGCCCCCCCTGAGGTTACAATTTTCGATATAGTACGCGACTGAGAGGCATCAAAGCAAAAAGATCGGCCTTTTCTGCCCCGCAACCAGATGGTCAGGATATTTTGTGGCGTTTTCTCAGCCGCTCCATCTCGCGGGTCTCTTCCTTTCTCTTCAGGCTTTCCCGCTTGTCGTATTCCCTTTTGCCTCTGGCAAGAGCGATTTCTACTTTTGCCTTTCCCTGTTTGAAATAAACTTTAAGGGGAACCAGTGAGAACCCGCGCTCCTGAGTTTTGCCCAGCAGTTTTTTTATTTCGGATCTGTGCAGGAGAAGCTTTCGTACCCGTTCGGGTTCGTGATTATCGAAGGAAGCGTGAGTATATGGGCTGATGTGAAGGCCAATGAGAAATACCTCGTTGCGCTTCACCCTGGCATAGCTGTCTTTGAGGTTGGCGCGTCCCTCCCGCAGCGATTTCACTTCGGTACCGAGCAGAACGATCCCGGCCTCGAACCTTTCACCTATTTCGAAGTCATGAAAAGCTTTCTTGTTCTGGCTGATTATTTTGATTTTTTCTGCGGGATCGTTGACTTTGGACATATAGCCGACCAGACTTGCCTCCCAATCTTATTTTATAACCTTTTACCGTTTTGGCGAACAGGCGGGCGGCCCCTTCGACGCCGGGACAGGCAAAACCAGTTCACCGATCCACCGGACCTTATTTATGTGTGCCCATAGGCTATCGTGCAGGGACGGCTGCGTTCCTGTGATAGTTCGGTTCGAATACCCGGAATTCTTCCGGGAACTTCCTCATAACCATTTTTCTCACTGACTGATTTACCTCCTGTGCTGTCCTCATGCGGAGCACTTTGTTGGCAAACCGGCAACATTCCTTCATCGAGGAGCGTCTGATAAGATTTTTGACACGAGGCAGGGACACCGGGTTCATGCTGAAAGAATCGATTTTGAGGCCGAGCAAAATTGGAACGTACATTGGCTCTCCAGCCATCTCTCCGCAGAGTGCGACCGGGATTCCGGCTTCGTGGCCGGCATCTACCGCCTGTTTTATAAACCTGAGAACGCCGGGATGGAGCGGTTCGTAAAGATAGGCGACGTGTTCGTTTGATCGGTCGATTCCAATAGTGTACTGGATGAGGTCATTGGTTCCGATGCTGAAAAAATCTACCTCGGGCGCCAGCAGATCCGCTACGGCGACGGCGGAGGGGACTTCTATCATTACTCCGAAGGGCATATTGTGATCGAAAGGGATTCGTTTTCTGGACAGCTCCGCTTGTGCCTCTTTTAAGATGCGCTTAGTCTGAAAAATTTCTCCGACACCCGAGACCAGGGGCAACATCAGCCGGATGTTGCCTGCGATTGCGCCGGCTCGCAGAATAGCCCGGAGCTGGTTCTTGAACAATTCTTTGTAGTGCAGGCAAAGACGTATGGAGCGCAGTCCAAGCGCGGGGTTTGTTTCCTCCAGTCCGGGGAACCAGGAGGTGAGTTTCTCGGCTCCGAGGTCAAGGGTTCGGATCGTGACCGGGCAAGGCGCCATAAGCTCCGCTAAATCGCGGTAATCTCTGTACAGAGCCTCCTCATCCGGGAATGCCAGCCGGTTCATGAAAAAAAATTCCGTCCTGTATAGGCCGATGGCTTCGGCGCCATTGTCTTTGGCAGCTACGACCTCCTCGAGGACCTCGATATTCGCCTCAGCGCCGACCCTGTGACCATCAAGGGTTTCAGCGGGCAAATGAGCATGCCGGGTGATCTGTTTGACATAAGCTTCCAATTCTTCCTGACGTTCGTAATAGAAGCTTAAATCGCTCTCGCTGGGATTGACTATTATTGTTCCTGTCCCACCGTCGACGATAAGTATGTCACCCATCGAAATGAGACGGGCGGCGTTTTCGGCCCCTACGACCCCCGGGATGTTGAGCGAGCGCGCAACAATAGAAGTATGGGAAGTACGTCCCCCGATTTCGGTAACTACGCCAAGCGTCCGCCCTACCTGCAACTGGATGGCGTCGGCGGGTGAAAGATCGTGAGCTATAATGATGACCCGTTCGCGAATACTTTCCAAGTTGGTATGGCTCTGCCCCGCCAGAATCCGGATGACCCGGTCTCCGGCCGCATTCACGTCGGCTATTCTGCTCCTTGCGTTTTCATCATTAAGGCCGCCGAAAAGTTCTCTTGCTTTCCTTAGCGATTTTATAACGGCAAGCTCTGCGTTCGAACATTCCTTTTTGATATAGCGCAGGGATTCGTCATAGATTGACGGGTCCCTCAGAATCATCTGCTGCACTTCAAGCAGTCGCGCGTGATCTCTGAATTCGGACTTGATACTCTTTTTTATTGCCTCCAGATCGGATTCAGCTCTGGCGACTGCTTCTTCGAATCGCTTACATTCATCAGCGACGGCTTTATCGCCAAAAAGCCTATAACGGGGGACGGGGATTCGGCCCCGTTCCAGCAGGTACGCCTTGCCGATAGCGATTCCCGGCGCTGCCCCGACCCCTTTAATAGTCAATGAGGAGTGGTTGTTCATCAATAATCAAGTCTTTCTGAAAAGAGGATAAGCCCTAAATTCTCTACTTATTAGTCTATTAGTCCATTTTTACGGTGGAGGGAAGAGTCTTCAGAGTTCGCCGAATTTGGCCTGAAAAAGGGCAGCCAGGGCATTTAGGGCTTCGGCTGCGTCCGGACCTTTTGCGGAGATGAGGATTTTGCTTCCATAGGGGCAGATGAGGGTCATTAGATCCAGTATGCTTTTGCCGCTGGCGGTAATCCCACACTTGGTGATGAGTATTACCGATTCAAACCGGCTGGCAACTCTGACTATTTGGGCCGCAACCCGCGCGTGGATTCCCAGTCTGTTGGCGACAACGAATTCCTGCACCAGGGCAGGAGATTCTGCGGCACTCGATTTCAAAGCGATTTCCCTCCGATATAAAAATTGCGGGTCTATTAGCATATGGGTGCCTGGTAAGTCAACTCTACGAGGTCCCCGTAATATGATATCGTCTAAAACCCACGCTTTCCATAACACCAATTTAACAATTAAATCTGAAAGGAGACGGGCAAACAGGAATTTTGGGGGAAATTTAGGACCGGAGAGGAAAGGGGGCCTGTGTCCGTTATCTGTCACCGGTTAGTCATCGCCGACTGCCGAATCGAAATGCATTCCGGTGCCCTTAGATCCGTACTGCTTTCGCCTCAGGGACTCCGTGACTGTGGGAAAAAGCTCCACGTCCGTATGAGGCAGAAAGAGTGCAGCTATGAACTCGTTCATGAATTCGGGATGTACGCTCAATTCTATGTAAGTCATGCGGTTTGCGATCTCTTCGGCCCTGTGAAAAGCATGAGTGGAGAGTAGAGCAAGCCTGGCCCCGGCAAGAGAGCTGTTTCCGATAAAACGGACTCGCTCTTTCGGGACATCGGGCAAAAGACCGATGAAGATCGCTTTTTCGATATCGAGGTGCGCGCCAAACCCTCCCGCGACATAGACTTTCTCAAGATCTGTGAAATCCATGCTCAGGGTCTTGAGCAGTACCCGCACAGCAGCAAGTACGGCGCCCTTGCTCTTGATCAGATTGCTGATGTCATCCTCGGTGATTACGATCGGCTCTCCTGTGGCAGTTTCCTCGGCCTGGGCGATAATGAATTCCGGAACGTCATCGACCACCCGTACCCTTGGATTATCCAGAAGCGTGAACCTTCCGCTTTGGTCTATTATGCCGGAGCAGAGAAGTTCGGCAATTCCGTCGATTATTGCGGAGCCGCAAATCCCAATGGGTTTTTGTTCTCCTATGGTTTCGAAATGAACGCGATCCCCATCGATAGCGATCTTTTCAATAGCCCCCATGATCGCCTTGGTACCGCATTTGATCCCTCCGCCTTCAAAAGCCGGGCCTGCGGAAGACGAACAGCACACGAGCCATTCGTTATTTCCGATTACAATTTCTCCGTTCGTTCCGACGTCGATGAGGACGCTAATTTCATGATGATCGTGCATTCCGCAGGCGTAAACGCCTGCGGTGATATCGCCGCCGACATAGCTGCTGACGCAGGGCATGCAATGCAAAAGGGCCTTGGGATTGGCGTTCAGTCCGACTTCTGCGGCCTGGAACTGCGGAAACCGTGTAGCGGAGGGAATATAAGGAGCAGTACGGATGTTACACGGCTCAAGGCCGAGAAGCAAATGGCTCATAACGGTATTTCCGGCAGCCACAAGGCAAGTTATATCATTTTGCTTGATATTGTTCTTCCTGACCAGTGAATCAATAAGCGCGTTGATCGTAAAAGTTACGGCCTCGGTCAGAGGCCCCAAGCCGGCCTGGCCACAGGCAAAAATCATTCGCGATATGACATCTTCTCCATAGCGTGCCTGGGAATTATGGCTGGCCTGCACGCCAAGGATTGCTCCGGAGCGCAAATCGACCAATTGGGCCGCTATAGTGGTGGTGCCCACGTCAATTGCAACACCCATATTCGTCGAGGTGGTATTGCCGCCTTCAATTTCACGGATCACCGGGCAGTCAGTGTCACGGAAATGGACAGTTGCCGTTATTTTCCATTTATTTGAGCGCAGCAGGCCGGCCAGACCCCACAGGCATGAAAAATGCGCCTGGAAGTAAGGAAATTCCGGGATTTTTTTCCTGAGCGCCCGATAAACACGGTCCAGATCGGAAAGGCTGTCGTCTATTGTAGGGGGGGACAGTTCGAGATAATATTTCTCACAAAGGGGCCTGACTACCGGCGCCGGACCGTAATCCGGGCCGTGCACGTGAGTGGGTTCATCGAAGGAGACGATGTAATCCGAAATCTGGATTTGAATGTCGCTTCGAGACTCAGGTGGAATCCGAACCTCAACGTCATCTTCTGCGAGTTCCGCCTGGCAGGCAAGTGTAAAACCCTGTTCTATTTCTTTGCGGCTCAGCTTTCCGATGACCTTGCTGGTCAGATTTAACCTGCCTTGTTTAATCTGGACGCGGCATCTGCCGCAGACGCCCTGGCCACTGCAAAGGTTACTGATGTCTATGCCCGCATGGGATGCAACATCGATAAGCTTTTCGCCTGAATTTGCCTCGGTGCGGGTGGATTCCGGTTGGAAAGTTACTGTTATTTTACCCATCAAGGTCTCCGTATGGAGAAATTCGGCCTGCTTTGCACACAAGATGCGAGGAGTACAGTGGAGAGAGTCAGGAGAAGGAGATCAACTTGTACGATGCTGATATATAACGGGTTTCTGCCAAATCTACAAGGCTTCCTGAAAAATCTGCCGTCTAAAATCCGGGATTGACTCAAAATATGGCAGCTAAGGCTGGAAACGACTACCGGAAGCGGGAATAAACGAACCGGTCTCGACACCTCCCGAACCGCTCCGGCATCCTCCCTCCGTCCCCGGCATGTCCCTTTTTTTCAAAACGTGCTATCATAAAATTCTTTCACAATCAGCAATCAGAGAAGAAGCGATAAGAATGTACCTGACTTCCTTCATTCACCGAGAGGAGTTGCTACGCATTGCCCAGCGCTGGCTTTGTGGAAGGGCGGAACCTTTTGACGCTATGCTGCTTACGCGGATATTTATCTGCGACGGGTATGTCCTGGGCGAGACTCTTGAAACGGTGACCGGGGAAATTGTCGGCAAGCTCTATTGCGGGGAGTTTCGAAAGGTGCGCATCCGGTCCAAGGGAGGGTTGAGAGACGAGCTATGTCACATTACCGGCGAGATCAGCCCCAGGATGGCATATCTCTTCGATCGCTATCGGAAAAATTCTGAGTACTTCTATTATCAAACCCCTGTCAACGGAGTCCTTTGCATCGATGACGGCGGCAGGCTCATTGCTGCATACAGAATCAAACGGCCTAAAAGAATCGCCGAAAAAGCCAATAGACGGATTGCCAACTGGATTTTTCAGACCGTTCAGAACAGAGCCCAGACGATGGCCGACGCCCGCGCTAAAAAGTCCGGTATTGCTCTCGATCAATTGATTACTCCCCGCGAGGAGATGGACAGGGAATTTATTGAGGCTGAGGAAAGCATTGCCGACAGTTTCCGTCAGGGCGCCATCCGATTTGACCGATCCTCGATTACGATAGACGATGTCGGGGGAGTCAAAATCCTGGGGACTCAAGAACAACTGGCAAAGATCGAAGGAGCCCTCAGGAGCGATCCTTCCATCGGCGTTGGGGAGCGGGAGAGTTTTTACGGGAGCTATGAAGCTTCCAGCCTGATTCTTGATATTCCGTGGGACCCTGAAGAAGTTTGCAGAAAATACCGGGATTCGAAAAGCTGGGAAAAGTATTTGAATCGCGGTATTTCCGCATCCGAGCTGAAGAAGGGGATTGAACCCCTCTTGGAAAACGCGGAGGCGCGAATCAAAGTCGAGCTGATCCTGTCGACACCGGAAGCAATGGTGGAATCCGAGCTGGGAAACAGCATCCACGAAGAGAGGATAATCTTCCAGCGAGACCATAAACCCTACAAAGGATATATTCCTACAAACGTCGAATTTCTTCTCGAGTACCTGTTTGCCGTCGGACTCGGTCCTGCGGCTGAGATTAAGGACGTTCCGATAAAGCTCTGGGGAAGGTATTTGCCCGATACGCTCGTTATGTTCATACGTGAGCTCTTTCAGCTTCCCCAATATGATCTCTTTTACTAACCTCGTGCATTGTCAATAAAGTTATTACATGTTGCAAGTAATCGTCACCCCGGCGAAGGCCGGGGTCCAGTACTTCTAAACAACTGAAAATACTATTGATTCAGACTTTTGCCGGAATGACGGGTTGAAGGTCGTTACCCATAGGAACTTAGTTGACGCTGCACTCGTATGATAAACCTATATAATAGCCTGCTCGAAAAAAATGCGCCCGACAAAATAAGAGCGGCGACCGTGCACGCAGCCATGCAGCGCGCACAGGCATTAAACGTGGTGCGTTTGAAGGCAAGCCAAATATGAGGCGCTTCCAAAAAGTGAAACGACAATGGTGTCAGGGTTTCACTCTCAGTCCTCAGTCCTCAGTACTCAGTCCTGATAGCGTAGCGCGGAAGGCATCCCGCTCATTCTCGACAGCCCGCCCACCCACCCGCGAGACGGGGCGGGGGCGGGAGGCCTCATGTAATTCAATGCTCGACAAAATCTTTTTTTTTAATATGATATGCCTCAAGGCATGTGAAAGTTTTTCCAATTTAACGCGCGCTCATTTAACCCGCTGGTGCACAAGGAGTTGAAAATGCCCGAATTCAGTTACCAGGACCCTTTTCCCCTTGGGAAAGATGACACAAAGTACAAACTGCTAGCCAAAGGTTATGTTTCTGTTGCAAACTTTGAAGGGAAACAGATTCTTAAGGTAGAGCCCGAAGGACTCCAATACCTCGCCAATCAGGCAATGCGTGAGGTTTCCTTTCTGCTTCGTCCCAAACAGCTCGAACAGTGGGCTGCAATCCTTGAAGATAAGGAATCCTCTCCGAATGACCGTGGCGTAGCCATTGCCCTGCTTCAGAATGCGGAAGTAGCCTCCAAGTTTGTCCTGCCGCTGTGTCAGGATACCGGGACCGCCACGATTGTAGCCAAAAAAGGCCAGTATGTCTGGACCGGCGTAAAAGACGAGGAATTTCTTTCCAAGGGGGTCTATCAAACCTACACGGAAGAAAACCTGCGTTACTCTCAAACCATCCCTCTAACAATGTACGAAGAAAAAAATTCAGGTTGCAATCTTCCGGCCCAGATCGATATCTACGCAACCGAGGGGGCTGAATACAAGTTCCTGTTCATAGCCAAAGGCGGTGGTTCGGCCAACAAGAATATGCTCTACCAGGAATCAAAGGCGCTTTTGAACCCGGTGAGCCTCGAGAAATATCTGGTGGAAAAGATGATGACTCTGGGTACGGCCGCTTGCCCTCCCTACCACGTTGCCTTTGTGATCGGCGGCACATCTGCGGAGGCATGTCTTAAGACTGTAAAGCTTGCGACGACCGGCTATCTCGACCACCTGCCCACC
>Ga0187849_1003611_pt1 | contig 13437 bp, 7 predicted proteins | sample June2016WEW_4_10_2_FD_132412 | JGI IMG/M metagenome (GOLD analysis project Ga0187849, IMG submission 132412) | Peatland microbial communities from SPRUCE experiment site at the Marcell Experimental Forest, Minnesota, USA - June2016WEW_4_100 | ecosystem: Environmental > Terrestrial > Soil >... | reverse complement strand
TGCCTGACGATGCCCGGACGCCGTCCGTCAACTGACGGACTGACGAATCTGGAATGCCGTCACCATCCCACGGCTGGCTCGCCATGGGCTAAATGACCACGCCCGCTTCGCGGGCTGGCTGCCGACGGTGCTTATCCTAGCGCCTATGCCCCGCACCCTCCCTCCACAGCGATAAGCGTCTCGATAAAAGCCACTTCATGGTGTCCTGCGCATGGATACCCGAAGAATGGCCATCCATGATGTCAGAAACGGGTGGCGCGGGGTAAGACCGAAGGGCAGGTTTTCCGTGCCCTGCAAGGGCACCAGTAAGTAGACGGGGGCAACGCCCCCGAGCTTGTCGACGACTCGCGCTGCGCCTGCCAGGAGAACGGCGAGAATCGATCGTTTCACGCTCGACACGCATTCATGGTTCGATCGTGCTGTAGATCGCTACGGCGCTGGCGGGGATTGTGTCCCGCACGGGCGCAGCCTAACTCGTCAACCCAGACCCGACGCAAAAGGATCAAGAGTTTGCGCCTAGACGACCGGCGCCCCAATCTTCACTAACACCTTGCGCAAAGCTGAACGCTCTTCCTCCGTCAGGGAACGTGAAGGTGGCCGAGAAGTTCCACCGGGCCTTCCGCAAAGCTCCAAGGCAGCCTTAACGGTGGGGGCTTCGCCGGCAGTTTTTCCTGCGATTACACCTCGAAACTCCTCCCAGTCCCAATCAACAGCACGCATGGAGTCCAATGCTTCCTTGTACTTACCGGCCTGCGTCAGCTTTAAGAGTTCTACGCAGTGTTCAGGCATAATGCTGGCCAAGTGCGAGATGAACCCCGCGCCCCCCGCCATCGCGGTAATAGGCCACGAGTCGGTATTGTCGATTATGGCGATTCTGTCGCCGTATCGAGCGACTCCCATCAAATAATCAAGATTCCCGTTGGGGCTGGCCCATTTCAGGGACAGGACCCTGTCCAGATCCACCAGTTGGTCGAGAACCTCAAACGACATGCTGTATCCTTCCCAAAAGGTGTTGTACACCATGAGCCCGCTTTTCTTCAGCCCTGCACTGGCGGCGTGGTAAAAGCGAATCACATCGTCATCGGAAGGATGGAAATAGTATGGGGGACTCATTTGCGCTGCGTACACGCCCAGGTCTTCGGCGACGCGCCCCAATTCCTGACTGACCCGAATGTCGGTTGCCTGAGCTGAGAGGACCAGGGGCACCTTTCCATTCGTCACCTCTGCGGCCGCCTGTGCCAGTGCCGTTCGCTCTTGAACTGTAAGCATAGGGAAATCACCGCCGGCACCCGCCACGAGGAAGGCGCCCTGCCCGGTTCGGATTCCGTGATCCATCAGGTACCGAAGATTTTCCTTATAGGCCCCCAGGTCCAAGCTGAGATCTCGGTTGTAATTCGTGACCAGCGGAATCATTGGGCCGCAAAGGATCTGCCGACTGCTACTTTTGTCGGCAATGCTAGGAAGTTTCGAAGCGGCAGTTGACACGGCCACCAAACCGGTTCGCGCGAATCCAGACAGAGCCCCAGCCGCAAGCACACCACTCGTTATGAATGAACGACGGCTAAGCCCTCCGCCTTTACCATGCAGTCTTTGTTCTTTCACCGTTACTCCTTTCTCTCATGGTCGGCCGAGTATTCTGAGGCTCGGCGGCCCTGTCGATGGAGAAATATCACCTACCCTTGGCGGGGCAAGAACAGGAATTCCTGCTCGCTCCGCGAAAACTTCTGCACCCGCATCCCGTGGTTCACTTCCCCCACGTAAACATCTCCGGACTTTCCGACGGCGATGTCGTGTCCCCAGAATAATTGCCCGTCGTAATTCCCGAATGATGACCACTGCTCCAGAATGTTCCCATCCAAGCCCAACCGGCTGATGCGCCCCCGACCCGGCAAACACCCCGACAGGTCGCCGCCGTCGACCATGTAAAGAAAATCGTCTGCGCCATAGGCGAGCGCCCAGGGGCATCCCAAGGCCTCACTCTCCCACTCATAAATGAATTTGCCATCTCCAGTAAACACCTGGATGCGTCGGTTAATACGGTCGGTTACGTAAACACGTCCCTCACGATCGATCACGACGTTATGAACCTCGTTAAACTCACCGGGCTTGTCGCCCGCCCTGCCCCATTCGAGCAGAAACCTCCCTTCATGCGAAAATTTGGCGATGCGACGGTTCCCATAGCCGTCGCTCACATAGAACGACCCGTCGTGGGCCAGCGCCACATCCGTCGGCTTATTAAAGTGCTGGTGGTCCCATCCAGGTGTCCCGGCAACTCCCAGTGACATCCGCAGAGTTCCATCGTGACTGAACTTGAAAACTTGGTGCAGGTCCACATCGGTGACCCAAATATTGTCCCGATCATCCACTCGCAGCCCGTGCGGAACCAGAAACGCATTCGCTCCCCATGAATCCAGGAGTTTGCCCGCTGGGCCATCAAAGCACATCACCACCGGCGACTCGATGGGACCGCTCTTTTTTTCGCCCGCATGGTCAGCGCGGTGAAAAACAAAAACGTGCTCATGCGAATCCACGCCTACTCCTGATACCTGCCCGAGCACATAACCCTCCGGCAGAATTGGCCATCCATGCACAACCCGATAGGGCGCAAGAAAACCCATTGGTTTGACCTCCCCCTTCCGCGGCCTTCCCCTTCGCTATCAATGGTCACACGGCGAAGACTGCGCCGCAAAGAAATGGTGCGAAAACCCTGAACGCCTCTTTGCACGCCTTCATCTACTGCTTCAAAACCTTCACCACAAAGTAACTGACCGAATGCGGAACCTCCTTGAACCAATGCGGAACCCCAGCGGGAATCACCATCACATCCCCCTTGGTCAAATGCTGAACTTGTCCCCCCTGAATGTCGGTTCCAAGCCACTGGCCGGAAGAAGTCAATTTGCCCCCCACCATCTTCCCTCCCGTGACGATTGTCGCTTCGCCGTCGACAATGTAGAAGACGTCGGTCTCCTTTTCATGAAGTTCGACTTTCCCGTCTTCCGAGCGGTGAGCGCCCATGACCAGAAGATCAGAAGCCTTAACCAAAGGGCCGCTATGAGTCTGACCTTCCAGTGCGGCGGCAACCTTTTCGTGGCCGATGTAAGTGACCGGGGGGCCCCCGCCACCCCCGATCAACAAAGTAGCCGTTGCCAAAGACGCCAAAACCAAAAGTGGAAACTTCATCGTTTAATCTCCTTTTCGGGTCGCGCCGCTTCTTTCTAGTCAGCGCAGATTGAGAAGTATTGCGTCAGGCGCCGTTTATGTCAAACTACAGTTGCGCCTTGGTCCCGTGTTGCAGCGTACGCCCTTCGCCGCTTGCCATCCTTAGCGGGATTGGCCGCCGAATTTGGAGTGCTTGAGAAAGCAGGAAAACGATGAGTACTCTGAGTGAATGCAGTGCGTTCCGGGTGGTGGATCTGACGGCCGTACTGAATGATCAAATTCCGTGCTACCCCACCGATCCTCGCTTCATCAAGTCCTGGCATGTTCGGTTCAGCGAGCACGGGTTTTGCGTGTCAAAGCTCCAGATGGGCGCCCACTCCGGCACGCACGTAGACGCTCCGCTGCACTTTCTCGGGGATGGGTTTCCAGATGTCGCGGAAATTCCTTTACAAAGGGCTATAGGCAAAGCTATAGCGTTAGAAAGGCTCAAGCGACCCGGTGAAGACCTGACCGTCGCGGATCTTGCGGGGGCGGACATTCGCTCCGGCGACATTGTGTTATTTCGGACCGGCTGGGACAAACGCTCGGCGTCTCCCGCATTTTTCCAGGATGAATGGCCCGGCCTCCAACCGTCACTGGTCGAGGAATTGATTCGCCGCGGGGTCAAGGCCATTGGTGGCGATATCGCCTCCGTTGACAGCCCCGCTGCCATTGCCGCCGGAGCCCCCGCTCACAAATTGGCGGGACGCGCCGGGATGCCCATTTTCGAGGCCCTCGTTAACCTGGATCAAGTGACGGGACAGCGCTTCTTTTTCCTCGGTCTGCCGCTGAAACTGGAGGGAGGCGAGGCGAGCCCGATTCGCGCGGTGGCTCTGCTCCCGAATGTTGCCCTATCAAGCAACCCACCTCGGAAAGCATGATGTCATGGCGAAGGGATAATTCCCCGCAGGTTAGCAAGTCACAATACGAGGCGGAGGCCCCCAATGCACCCCATAAGCCCTCCCTAACTGCTAGAAACGCCCGAAAGCGCGCCGTGGCGGGCGACATAATGTGGCTCACGGCGAAAGAAAAAAAATAGACAATCTCGCGCAGAGACGCCGAGGCGCAGAGGCTTGGAAAGATCAACGGCGTCGTTTTCTTTGTGCCTCTGCGGCTTTGCGTCTCTGCGCGAAATGCTTTTGCTCTTCCAGGGAATTCTTTCACAGCTTCTTGCGCCGTGGGCCATATCATGTCGCCACTACCGTGGCTTAGACCCTACCAAGCGCGCTTTCCTTCTGAATGTCCTCAAAAAACTACTCAACCATCGGGTGTATAATGGCGCACTCCTTTGCGTAATTCTTCCGGGAGGCGCGCTGCGGGTTGCAGGCGATTTCCCCCACCGGGGGCTCTCCGACCCAGCGTAATCAAGTCAACGAGGGACATATGAACAGGACCGCTCATCATCCAATGCCGGCAAGACGCGCGATATCGATTTCATTTCGCGCCGCCGCAGTTTTGACCGTAATGGCCATAGCGATGACGCTCTCGGCAATTTCCGCCATTGCGCAAGACAAATCAGCCGCAGCCCAGCCGGAGGCCAAGCCTGCCGCGCACGTGGGGCCCGACCTTACCCAGCCAACCCTTTACGTCGTCGGCTACGCCCATTTGGACACCGAGTGGCGCTGGGAGTACCCGCAAGTGATCAGCGAATTTCTCCCCAAAACGATGCACACCAATTTCGATCTGTTTGAGAAGTATCCGCACTACATTTTCAATTTCAGCGGCGCCAATCGCTATCGCATGATGAAGGAATACTTCCCGGCTGATTACGAGAAGCTGCGGCAATACGTCAAAGCGGGCCGATGGTTCCCTGCGGGCTCGTCGGTGGAAGAGAACGACGTAAACTCACCATCACCCGAATCGATCATCCGCCAAGTCCTCTACGGCAACGAGTATTACCGCCACGATTTCGGAGTGGCGAGCGCCGAGTTTATGCTGCCGGATTGCTTCGGCTTTCCGGCCTCCTTGCCGAGCATCCTGGCGGCGGCGGGCGTGAAGGGATTCTCCACGCAAAAACTGAGTTGGGGCTCATCCGCCCCGGTGGGAGGACCCACGTCCCCGGAAAAGACCCCGAAGGGCATTCCTTTTAACGTCGGGATTTGGGATGGCCCGGGGGGCAAAAGCCTGCTGGCGGCATTCAACCCGCTTACGTACAGCGGCACCATCTACTACGACCTCAGCAAAAGCAGCCCCGAGTTCAGCAAGCAACATTACTATGTCGACTGGCCCAAGCGGCTGGAGTTGGACGGCAAGGCCACCGGCCTTCCCGTCGACTATCACTACTACGGCACCGGCGACATCGGCGGTGCCCCGTCGGAGCCCTCGGTAAAACTGCTTGAAGCCATCGTAACCAGGAGTCGCACGGCTCTGCCGACCGCGCTCGAACGGACGGATTTGGACGAAGAGCAAGACGCTCAGGCGAAGGGCGCCGCGGTTCAAGTGGGCGACGGCCCCGTGCGCGTGGTCTCCTCCAAAGCCGATCAGATGTTTCTCGACATTCTCCGGTCCGGCAACGCGGGGCACCTGCTGCATTATAAGGGGGACCTTGAACTCACCAATCACTCGGCCGGCTCGCTGACTTCCCAAGCGGTTCACAAGCGTTGGAATCGCAAGAATGAGCTGCTGGCTGACGCCGCCGAGCGCGCCTCGGTTGCCGCCGCATGGTTGGGCGGCCCCCCGTATCCGTTGCAGCGCTTGAACGACGCGTGGACACTCGTGTTGGGTGGACAGTTCCACGACATCATGGCCGGCACCGCCACGCCTAAATCTTACGAATTCTCCTGGAACGATGATGTGATCGCCATGAACCAGTTCGCGGGCGTGCTGACCAGCGCCAGTGCCGCCATCGCCTCCGGCTTGAACACGCAGGCTGAAGGCACGGCGGTGGTGGTGTACAACCCTCTCAACATCGAGCGTGAGGACGTGGTGGAAGCCAGACTTTCCTTTGCCCAAGGCGTGCCGCAGGCCATTCGCGTATTCAGTCCGGATGGGAAGGAAGTACCTTCGCAGTTTGAAGCAGGCTCGCAGTCAGGGCGCGTGCTGTTCCTGGCCAAAGTGCCTTCCGTGGGCTTCGCGGTCTACGACGTCCGCCCTGCTGATACAATCGCGGCGCCATCTCAGGTAGCGCCGGGCTTCAGCCCGGCACATGCCGCCCTAAAGGGCGGCGCTACACCATCTGAACTGAAGGTCAGTGAGTCCTCGCTTGAAAATGCCCGCTACCGCATCACGGTCGATGCGAACGGCGATGTGTCGAGTATTTACGACAAGAGCCTCAAGCGGGAATTGCTCGCGGCTCCGGCGCGGCTGGCGTTGCAGACGGAACACCCGTTCAATTGGCCCGCTTGGAACATGGATTGGGCTGACCAGCAGAAGCCGCCGCGCGGTTACGTCTCGGGTCCGGCCCAGATTCGCGTTGTGGAAAGTGGACCGGTCCGCGTGGCCGTGGAAGTATCCCGCGAAACCGAAGACTCAAAGTTCGTTCAGACGATAAGCCTCGCTGCGGGTGATGCCGGCAACCGCGTGGAATTCGCGAACGCCATCGACTGGAAAACCAAGGAGGCCGCCCTCAAGGCCACCTTCCCTCTAACCGCCGCGAATCCCTTGGCAACTTACAACTGGGGACTGGGCACGATTCAACGCGGCAACAACGACGAAGCGAAATTTGAGGTTGCTTCGCACCAGTGGTTTGACCTGACCGACAAGAGCGGAGCTTACGGCGTCACTGTGCTCTCCGACTGCAAAACGGGGTCGGATAAACCCGACGACAGTACGCTGCGCCTGACCCTGATTTACACCCCGGGCATCGGCGGCGGCAACGGCCACGATTACGCCGATCAGACGACGCAGGACTGGGGCCACCATAGATTCGTTTACGGCCTGGCCTCGCACGCCGGCGACTGGCGCCAAGGGAAAACCGATTGGCAGGCGCAGCGCCTGAACGCTCCCCTGATTGCTTTTCAAAGCACCAACCACCCCGGAGCACTGGGTAAGAGCTTCTCCTTCCTGCGCGTTGACACCGATCATGTGTTCGTGACCGCGGTGAAGAAGGCTGAGGAGAGCGGCGACATCATCGTGCGCATGGTCGAGATGCGCGGCGAAAAAGCACCGAACCTGCACGTAGCCTTTGCCGGCCCGGTTACTGCCGCACGCGAGGTCAATGGCCAGGAAATGCCCCAGGGCCAAGCCACGGTGGTGAACGGTGAGCTCGAAACATCCCTCGAGCCTTACGGAATCCGCACCTTCGCGGTGAAACTGGCAGCGCCCGCCAAAACGCTGCCGCCGACGTACTCGCAGCCCGTCGAGTTGAAGTACGATTTGGCCACTGCCAGCGAAGACGGCGCCCAGTCCAAGAGTGGATTCGACGCCGCCGGTCAGAACCTCCCGGCCGATATGCTTCCCACTGCTCTGCCCTTTGGCGGAATCACCTTCCATCTCGGACCAGCGTGGACGGATCATCCCAATGCGGTAGTCGCTCGCGGCCAAACCATCCCGATGCACTCGGGCAAGTTCAACCGGGTTTATATCCTGGCGGCCGCCGACGGGGATCAGAGGGGCACCTTCCGGCTAGGCGATGCCAGCGTTGAATTGAACATCGAGGATTGGCAGGGTTACATCGGCCAGTGGGACACCCGAAAGTGGATTGACCGTAAGGTGGAAATTCCCACACCGCCTGAACCTGCCGCGGACGATCACAGTTGGCAGGCCGAGAGAACCCGCAAGACCCGCGCCTACGTGCAAGAGCATGGACCCATCACGCGTATCGAGCCCGAGTACACGGAACTTGAGCCCGGCTTCATCAAGCCCGCCCCGGTGGCATGGTTTGCTTCGCATCACCACACCGCACAGGGCGGCAATGAGCCCTACGCCTACTGCTACCTGTTCGCCTATTCATTGGAGATGCCCGACGGCGCTACCACGTTGACACTGCCGGATAACGATAAGATCCGAATCATGGCCATCACGGTGGCGGACCAAGTTGGAAGTCTCCACCCCGTCGAGCCGCTCGTCGACAATTTGGGGGAGGGAAAATAGTAGGCAGTAAGCAGTAAACACAAACACGGGTGGCGCATCCATCGCCTTTTATGTATACGCTTGACCAACCCTGCAGCCGGGGGTGGCTCACATAATGTGGAGTCTTGTAAGTGAATGGGGCGCATACATAAAAAGCAATGTATGCGCCAACCGCGCAAAAGGCACAAGTGAAAGCCGATGCTGTTTGAACTTTTGCCTTTTGACTTTCCTATCTGCCCGGCCACGTGCCTATCTACCTGGTGTTCCCTAGTGCAGCGTGCGGGCATACGCCAAAGTCACAAACCCCAAAATCAAGAAGAAGATGCTCCCGAACATGCCGTTCAGAGCCTTGCGGCCGGCTCCTTTCCATTCGCCGGTGGCCATTCCCCAAACGTTGGAAGCGACGATGATGGCCGACATGAACAGCGGCCAGCCCAGGATCGGTCCCATGTCTCCCAGACGCGCGAGGACCGCGCCGTAGATTACCGTGCTACCAAACCAGAGCAGTCCCATGAAGGCTCCAAAGACCCAGTTGCGCCCTGTCCCGGGAGCCAGAAATAGGCCCGCCGTGTGATTCTTCTTCCAGAGGTAAATGCAATAGATGATGTAGGGGATGAACGCCGAACTCACCACCGGCGCCCAAATCACGTTGGCTTGACTACTTGGATTCACGCCTTGCGCGGCGGCGCGAGTAAGGAGCGGGGTTCCAAAGGCATACCCAAAGTTGATCAGCGGCGAGCCCACTCCGGCGAGGAAGCAGATAAAGAGCCCCGCGGCAAAGCTCATCGAGACCGCCGCAGATTCGCGCGCCCGCGGGGCAGCGGCTTCCAGGTCCTTGTCCTTCATCTTCCCGGCAACGGCGCATCCCACTATTCCCACCAACATCAGAAAGAGCCCGAAGAAAATCATAGCGCCTTGCCGGGTGAAAATCTTGTCGCGTTGGTGGGCAAGCAGCGGGACCAACGAGCCCAGCACCGTGGAAAGGCCAATGGCGATAGCGAAGTTCAACGCCATGCCGATGGCCGCGATGCCCAGTCCGAAAAAGATTTGCGCCAGACCAAATCCGATACCGAACCCGATCATCATCAGGAGCGAATTCGCGGCGACTCCGTGATAAACATCCCACGGATGAGGAATCGTCACAAAGACGACTGCCCAAGGGAAAACCACCATCCCAAAAACTGCCCAGACCGACCAGATGTTTTCCCACTTCCAGACCTTGGCATACTTGATGGGAGCGGGAAAGCTCCCGTTGATGATCCCCGCGATGATCGCCAGGATGATCCCGACCGATAGACTTGACATGGAATTACCTCCGCGCAGTAGCTGCCGTGAATCTCCTCCCAGGCGGCGTCGGCCCCCATCGACCCACGCAAGGCTGTTCAGCCCCCCGGAAGAGTGCTGAAGATTATCACTAGAAAGCCCGGCTGTCACTCAGATGTGTGCGGATTGCAGGGTTCCGTCAAAGTCCGGCGGAGTTGAAAAAGACCCCTCACCTGCCCTCCTCCGTCGGGCACCCTCTCCCCGGGGAGAGGGCTGTAATTTTGATTTCTATCCCTCTCCCGTGGGGAGAGGGGGGACCGCAAGGCGGTGGGTGAGGGGGTCATTTCGCACGGCCAGGTCCTCGCAGGGGATCATCGTGGCGGCACGATGAGCAAGTAACCCCTCACCTGGCCTCCTTCGTCGGCCACCCTCTCCCCGGGGGAGAGGGCTCGCATTATGCCTTCCCTCCCCCATCAACAATTTCCCTAACGCGACATCCCTGCCTCAAACCGGTAGCTTCCCGAACCGATTTCGTAAACCGCCGCTTCCGCCTCGGTGCGCAGGTATTTGACCTCGCGCGCCTTGCTTGCCGGCTTTCCGCTTTCCGTAACCGCCGCTTGGTCTTTCGCCGGTACGTACACCGTCGCCGTGGTATTAGGGGGCACGGTTAGGGTCCAGATGAAGCGCCCTGCGGCAATCTTCCAATCACTTACGATCTTTCCGTAGGATGAATTGTACGAAGCCTTCACGTAACTCAGATCCCCAACCGGGGTGGGGCGCATGATAATGTGCTTGAAAGCCGGTTGCGCACGGTCGCGACGAATCCCCGCCAAATTCTCATAGAACCAAGTGACCAGGTCGCCGACCAGCATTAAGTGATTCCCGGAATTCATGGAGGGATCAGCCGTATCGCCATTCCAAAGTTCCCAAATCGTCGTGGCGCCGTGGGTGACCATGTAGCCCCAACTCGGATAGGTCCGCTGCGCGGCAATTTGGTAAGCAACGCCGGGGTGGCCATTGTCCGACAGTGTTTGCATCAGCCATTGCCCGCCGAGGAGCCCGGTAGCAAGGTGGCCTTTGTCCTTTTCGATTTTGCTAATCAGGGCATCCGTAACGCCTTGCCGGTCCTCCTCAGGAACCATTCGAAACGCCAAGGGAAGCACGCTGGAAGTTTCCGAGCCATTGCTGTACTGGCCGACCGTGGCGTGGAAATAGGTTTTGTTGAATGCGACCCGAAGCTTGCCGGCAAGCTGCGAGTACTCTTGCGCGTCGTCCTGCTTGCCGAGAAGCGTCGCGAAGTGCTCCATCAGGCGGAGCAGGCGGTAGAAGTAGGCGGTGCCAATCACGGTGGCATCCGTTTTGCGGCTGGGATCCTTGGAATGAACCAGCTCCGGAGATTCCGGCGGAGGGCACCAATCGCCATAGGTATCGCGCGGCATGAGGTCGTCCTTGAGGTAAGTCTCCATGTGCGTGATCCACTTCCGCATGCCCGGGTAGCTCTGCTCGATGACGCGCAAGTCATGATATTGATCGTAAAGGTGGTCTGCGACCATGAGGAAGCTCGCGGGCCAGGTGACGTCGTCGTTATATAGCGGCCAATACGCGGGGGAAACATCACTGAGGCGGCCGTCCGCATTCTGTGCATCGTGGATGTCGCGAACCCACTTGGCATAGAAGGCGGCGACATCAAACAGATACGTTTCACCCAAACTTTCCCCGGAGCGGTCGCCGAGCCAGCCCTGGCGCTCGTCGCGTTGCGGACAGTCCGTGGGAATGCTGCGGTAATTGTCTTGGGTGCCCCAAAGCACCGCTTTATAAATCTGGTTGAGCAAAGGATTCGACGTGGTGAATTCCGAGATCCGCTCGAGGTCATCGTGGACCTCGCGCCCTTCCAGAGCGGCGAGCGTGGGCTTCCCCGGAAAGCCCTTCACCTCCACATAGCGAAAGCCGTGGTAGGTGAAGCGTGGCTCGTAGACTTCCGTGCCGCTGCCTTTGAGAATGTAAGTGTCCGCGGCCTCGGCCGAGCGCAGGTTGTCCGTGTAGAGCATGCCGTTGGGGCGCAGCCTTTCGGCATGGCGAAGCGTGACCTGTGTGCCACGCGGCCCCGCCACGGTCAGGCGGCACCAACCCACCATATTCTGGCCCATATCGAAGATATAAACACCGGGGCGCAGCTCCTTCATCGAAACCGGTTTAAGAGTCTGCGTGACGCGAATGGGCTCGATCAACTGGGCGGTCAGAACTCCGGCCGGCCCCTCGATGGCCTGGGCACTCTGCCAAGTCGTGTCGCGATAGCCCGGCTGGCTCCAGCCGGGCAACTCCTGCCGGGCGTCGTAAACCTCTCCGTCATACTCATTGTTGGCGCGAATGGGGCCGTCCGTGGTCAGCTTCCAGGTCTCGTCGCTCACCACGCGCTCGGTTTTTCCATTGGCCAGTTCCATCTCCAATTGCAGTTTCAGCTTGGGGTACCCGAACAGCCGCGTACGCGTGGGGATGCTGCGCTGCGGGGGAAAGTAACGGCCATTGCCTAACATCACTCCGAGGGCATTCGCGCCCGGCCGCACCTGCTTAGTGACATCGTAGGTCACATAGTAGACGCGTTTCTGGTACTCGCTCAAGGCGGGCGAAAGCACATCGTTGCTGACCTTCTCGCCGTTCAGATAGGCTTCTGACAGCCCTAGCCCGGTCAGATAAAGTGTGGCGCGCTTCACCGGCGCATCCACTCTAAAACCCTTGCGAAACAGGCGCGCGGGCAGGATGGACCGCCAGCCCCAGCCCACATCCCCCCAGGGAGCCATGCCGTAAGGCCCCAAAACCTTGGCACGCTCCCAAGCTGCATCATTGAATTCGCTCTTCTCCCAATCGGGCGCGGCGGTAGTAGCAACCCGCCAATCGTCTTCCGTCCGCACGAGGACGCGGTCTCCCGACGCAAGATTCAGCTCAATCATGCCGATCAGAGCCGCGGGTTCGTTTTCTGTCGGCGCAACAGACGCAGCCAGCACATTGGCGCCGGCGTGCAACGATGCCGTGATTTGATACGTGAAGGGATCGTTCGCGCCTTTCGACTTGCGCGCGTGGCCGCCATTGATGGTAAGGGTCGTAGGGCCGGAACCTACCAACAGCAGCACGGCGTTCGCGAGCGGGTTGTCGAGCGGAATATCGAAGGTGCGGCGGAGGTAGATTGTGCCCGACGCGGAATTTTGGGAGCTAATCCACTGCGCAGCGCCGAGTTCGGCCGGCTTCCCCTCCCCACCGTCGAAACCAATCCATTTCCCTTGCCAATCGCTTTCGGCAAGAAGGCCCATGGACCAGCGAGCCGGCTCGCTCCAGGCCGACGGGTTCGTGTCGTTGTCCCAAACCCGCACTTTCCACCACACCACCTGGCCCGATGACAAGGGTTTGCCACCATAGGGCACCTGGATCGACCTGTCAGCGTTCACTTTGCCACTGTCCCAAAGCTCGCCTTGATTGCGCAGCAAAAGCGTTTCGCTGCTCGCCACCAGAACTTGGTAGGCAGACTGGACTAGCCCCCGCGCCGCGGGATTGGCCGCCTCAAGCTTCCAGCTCAACCGGGGTGCTGGCGTGTCAACGCCCAAGGGGTTGGTGCGATATTCGCAACGCAAATCCACGGGGCGCAACCCCCCCTGTGCCCCAGCGGCGAAGATTGCTATCGCCGGGAACATCAAGATGAAAAGCACGCTAAAGAATCTACGCATGGTCATACTCCTTGCTTATGATTATCACAACAATGTGCGGGCGAGTGACTCCCCTCCTTAGATAAGGAGGGGGTCCGTCAGCGGACGGATTGACCGGCTCGATTTATCCCGTATCCCACCACCCCCCAACCCCTTAGGCGCTAGAATAAGTCTGCCAATGATTCGCCGCCTTCCTTCCCGCGAAGCGGGACACCGTGAGTAGCCGTAGGTGAAACCTACGGAAACCGAAGGCGAGAAAGGAATCCGGCCC
>Ga0187849_1003602_pt1 | contig 13455 bp, 6 predicted proteins | sample June2016WEW_4_10_2_FD_132412 | JGI IMG/M metagenome (GOLD analysis project Ga0187849, IMG submission 132412) | Peatland microbial communities from SPRUCE experiment site at the Marcell Experimental Forest, Minnesota, USA - June2016WEW_4_100 | ecosystem: Environmental > Terrestrial > Soil >... | reverse complement strand
GAGTTCGCCGAAATCACGTCCTGGTACGCGCCCCTCGTAACGGACTTGGAGGACTTGTCTGTGCTCGCTCCGGACCCGTTTACCAGCGTCTATTTTCGAAAGCTCGACGAGCTGACTCGCGCCACACTGGAACGCTGTGCTGGGAAGTATCTCGTTGGCTACTCGGATCTTCATCCGAGCCTCGATTGCGTGGCGGCTTGGCGCGGAATCCCCGCTCTGTGCCTGGACCTGGTCACGGCGCCGGACAAGCTCGAGCCGCTGTTGGAGCGTTCCGTGCGCGATTTTCACCGCATTTTCGACCATTTCGACCGCCTGCTCAAGGCGCGGGGCCTGCCGTCGGTGACCTGGCTCGGCATCCCTTCCTTCGGCAAGCTGCACATCCCGAGTTGCGATGTCGCGGCCATGATTTCGACCCGCCACTTTGCCCGGCGTTCTCTGCCGCTTCTCCGCCGCGAAGTGGCAGGCATGACGCGCAACATCTATCACGTGGACGGCAAAGGCGTGGCCCGGCACCTGGACCTGCTTTTGGCCATGCCCGAGATTCACGCCATCCAATGGGTGCAGGGCCTGGGCCTGGACCAGCCCATTCTCCAATGGGTGCCGCTGCTCCGGCGTATCCAGGCCGCCGGCAAATCCATCGTAGTGGACTTGCAGCTCGACGAGCTTGAGGGCTTCATCGCCGCCGTGGAACCCGAGGGTGTGTTTCTCTGCCTCGGCGTCGAGGAAGGCCAGGAACCGGAGGTTATCAAGCGCCTCGAGCAGTGGTGAAGGCTCCTATCCCTGTCATTTTCCCGTCTTGGTGCCAGCCTGCGAGATCCTTCCCGGTTCCCGCCGGCCCGAGCCGGGTCGTTTCGTCAGCGCGTCGCCCAAATCGGCACGCGCCTTTTCCACCTCGGCTTCAAGTCGCTTCACAATCTCCGGGTGCTGCTGGGCAACATTGGTGGTTTCGGCGATGTCGTGGACAAGATCGTAAAGTTCTTCGCCTTCAATCTTGCGATGCGAATAGGGCGCCGGCACACCGTTGGTGCCGCCCGGCTTGCCCGCCAGCGTTTGAAAAGTGTGTGGCAACTGCAATTTCCAGTGGCCATCTCCGGTGGTCACAGCCTGAAGCTGATTGTCCTCATAGTAAAACCAATAGGATTCATGCGGATTCTTCGCGCCGCGCTGCCGTGAAATGATTGGCCACACATCCATGCCATCAATTTTGTGACCTGGCAATTTCGCGCCAGCGAGCTTCGCAATGGTTGGAAACAGGTCAATCGTCATCAGCATGTCCCACGTGTCCGCGCCGGCGGGAATGTGGCCGGGCCAGCGCATGATGCACGGTTCGCGCGTGCCGCCTTCCCAGTTCGTGCCCTTGCCCTCGCGCAACGGCTTGGCCGAGCCGGCATGATTGCCATAGCACAGCCACGGGCCGTTGTCCGACGTGAAAATGACCCACGTGCTCTGTTCGAGGCCGCTTCGCTTGAGCGCGTCAAGAATTTGGCCCACTGACCAGTCGATTTCCTCGATCACATCACCGTAAAGTCCGCGAGCCGTCTGGCCGCGGAATTTTTCGCTCACGCCCAACGGCACGTGCGGCATGTTGTGCGCGACGTAGAGAAAAAACGGATGGTCCTTGTTCTTCTCGATGAACTTCACCGCGTGTTCGGCATACCAGGTCGTCAAGTGGTTCAGGTCGTCAATGGACATTTCCTCGCGGAATTTTTTGTCGCCATCCCAAATGGGCAGGTTCGGATACTCGCGCTTCCGCGCGGCCATGAGCGCCGGCATGTTCGTGATCAAATCCGGATGCCCCGGCCACATGTCCACCGAAAGCGACTGGCCAAAATATTCGTCGAACCCGTGACGGAGCGGCATGAACTGTGGCGCATCGCCCAGATGCCACTTCCCGAACATTGCCGTGACATAGCCACGCGACTTGAGCATTTGCGCCAGCGTCACTTCGCTGTCGCTGATGCCGATCCTGCTTTTCGGACCCAGCGCGCCGTGAATGCCGAGGCGGTTCGGATAACAACCGGTCATCAACGCGCAGCGCGAGGCCGAGCAAACCGGCTGCGCGACGTGGAAGTTGCGGAAAACCATGCCTTCATCAGCCATGCGATCCAAATTCGGCGTGCTGAATCCTTCCGCGCCGAATTTACCGGCGTCCGCGTAGCCCTGGTCGTCGGTGAAAATGATGACGATGTTCGGGAGTTTTTCCGGATCGGCGGCCTGAACACTGGTCCAAACGGTCGCGGCAAGATACGCAACAAAAAAACTTTTAATCATCTGACTGGACTCAACTTTCTGGTCCGCATGGAGTGTTAGTCCGGGACTTGTTTTAGTTTATGGTGTCGCCTGGGCTCTGTCCATCCCTGTTGGTGGCCGTGAGTGCCATCGAAGACAGTTTACAATGTTCCCAGGGTCCGATTAGCCTTCCGCGTGCAGACGAAAAGACTCATCCCGATCTCGCCGGTTCTCCCCATGAAGATCAGCCAGCTCGTGCGCATGTTCATTCTGGCCGCTCCCCTGTCGGGGGCGGCGGCGGCCGCGGACGATTCCGCCGCGGCGCTCAACCTGGTGTTTCCTGCTTTCAAACCCGAGGTGTACGAGCGGGTGGAGATCGCCGTTTCGGGGATGCCTGCGGCGGCGAATCCATTCGACCCCGAGGTCGTCGCGCTGGACGCGGAGGTTGCCGCCCCTTCCGGCAAAGTCGTCCGTGTGCCCGGTTTTTTCGAGCGTCAATTCAGCCGGAAGCTCGAGGGCGGCCGCGAAGTTCTCGAGGGCGGCGCCGAGGGCTGGCGCATCCGCTGGCTGCCCGTTGAACCGGGCCGTCACACGCTGTCGGTGAGGGCCACGCTCGCCGGCAAAATCGCCGCGCGAGGCGAGGCGGTCATCGAAGCCGTCCCCGGCAAACGGCACGGGCTGGCCAGGGTCGACCTGATGGGGATGCGTTGGTTCCGTTTGGACGACGGCACGCCGCTCTTCCTGGACGGCCTCTGCATGTGCTGGCACGGCCGCCGCGGCACTTATGACTACGACGATTGGCTGGAGAGCAGCCAGAAGGCGGGGATCAATTACATCCGCCTCTGGATGTGGCACCAGGCCTTCGGTATCGAGTGGGACCGCGGCGACAAACTCAAATACCGCATGGACAATGCCTGGCGGCTGGACCGCGTGCTCGCAGAGGCCGAACGGCGGGGCGTCTTGGTCATGCTCTGCCTGGATTATCACGGGATCTTCGAGATCAAACCCGATTACTGGGGCGGCAACAACTTCTGGCCCCGCCATCCTTATAACGCCACCAACGGCGGGTCCTGCCAGCTCCAGAACGAGTTCTTCACGAACGCGGAGGCCCGGAAGCTCTATGAGAAACGCCTGCGCTACATCGTGGCGCGCTGGTCGGCCTTTCCCAACCTCCTGGCCTGGGAGTTCTTCAACGAGATCGACAATGAGTACGCCTGCCTGAAGCACGCGGACGTGGTGGCCTGGCACCGCGATCTGGGCCGCTTCTTGCGCGGCATCGATCCCTGCCGCCACCTGATCTCCTCGAGCTTCACCGGCGGCAGCGAACGGCCCGATCTCTACGCCCTGCCGGAGATGGACTTCTCGCAGTACCATTCTTACAACGAACCGCACCCTGCGGAGATGATGGCGGCAAAAACCGAGCGGTTCTTCGAAGAATACCGCAAGCCCTTCCTCGTCAGCGAGTATGGGACCGATTGGCGCGGGTGGAAGCCTGCTACCGACCCGCATTTCCGGGCGTTGCACCAGGCCCTCTGGAGCGGGGCCTTCACGGGCGCCGCCGGCACCGCGATGAGTTGGTGGTGGGAGAACATTCACTCGGCAAACCTCTATCCTCACTGGTCCGCGCTCGCGGCGTTCCTCGAGGGAACGGGCATCGGCCGGGCGGGGCTGCGGCCGGCGCGGTTCGACACGGTTGAGGGCGGGGTGAAGCCGTTCGGGATTTCCTCGCGCACCGAGGCGCTGGTTTGGCTCCTGGATCGCGCTGTCGACTGGCCGGACGGCGCGACGAATGCCGTTCCCCCCTCGTTGACGGGTGCCAAGGTGGTCCTCACCGGGGTGGACGACGGTGCCTGGTCGGTCCAGTGGTGGAACACTGCCGAAGGAAAGCGCGTAACCGACGCTCAAGCGGTCGCGTCTGACGGCCGGCTCCGACTCGAACCCCCCGCCTTCCAGGCGGACATTGCCGCGCGGCTGAGCAAGAAATGAAGGAAGCGCTGATGCAGACCAAAGGAAACGCAGTCCTTTTCCTTTCGTGCTTACTTTTGTGCTTACTTTTGCAAAATCATCTCCCGGGCGGTAAAACCGGGCCGAAAGTGCATTTCGACTCGGCAGACACGGGGCGGAATGGAGTTTTGGTGTGCGCCAAGAGACGCCGTGAATCGCGGAAAAAAACCTCAAAACGGCTTATGAGTCCTCTGGTCTGCTTGGCGGTACTCTGGCAAACCTGTGGAAACAAGCGATTCCCCATGTTGGACTGGCCAGCCTGGCCTGTAGGCCGACTTCACCGCGGCGCCTAAGCTCATCGAGAACTGCGGCGATCTGGTTTGCACCGACGCCACCAGGCAAGGCTTGAATCTGTACACGGCCAGCGCCCTTATCGATTAGGACAAAACCTCGAAGGCCAGCGAGGTCGAGAAATCTCGTTCCTCACAAGGAGTGTACGTCAACTCTCCTCGGATCAAACGCACAGGGGTTCAGCCCAACGATTACGGTCCGCTTAAGCCCTTGACAGCAGCGGTCTTCTTTCACGTTAATAGCTTCTGCCGCAATTAGTTAGACCTGATTCCGGCAATTGGAACCAAGGCCAGGTGAGTCCTTAGTACCGTACAGACCGCTCAATTTCCAATCGCGGTTGTGCGTGCTTGCAGCTTTATGCACCACCGACAGGGGAAGTGATTAAACTGGTATTGGTGAAACAGCACAACCTAGACCGGATGTGGATGGGGGCAACCGCCTCCGCACGGTGGATCGGCGTGGCCGACGACACCATCGCCCGCCGCGGGATTCCCTGGCAGGACGAGTTTGTTCCGCATCGGGTCCGTTATAAGGTCCTCGACCTCGACCCCGGCACGGAGGGCGACCGGCGCTACTACCTCCCCGACGTGGAGACACTCCTGCGCCACCCGGCGCCGCGGGGTGGCGCGGCCAAAATGATTCCAAAGTCTTCCAGCGCATGAAAAACGTGGAGCCTAAATGGCGGCGGCCCATGGCCTGCATTAAACCGTAACCGTGACTCACAGATCGAAAGACGACGGGCACCGAAGAGCCACAGGTGCGTCCTCCGGGAACCCGTTGGCAACCTGCACGCCGTGCGGAGATCTACTGGGAATGTGTACCGTCTCGACTTCAACGACCCCGTCAGGTCGTGCAGCAGCGGACGATGACCGTGGCATTCGAGGGCCAGTCCCAACTCTCCTCCCCGCCAAAGCGGCCAAAGCTGCTGCCGGGCCCCCGTCCTGTCCCGCCGCCACCTGCGGCGGCGAAAAGACAGACCATGGGTTTATCGCTCCAGAGGCTCTGCCGGAACCAGGCGCTGGGCTTCTTGAATCCGCACAGGTCGAACAGGCCGGCCCCGCTGCCGCGATTGGGCCAGCAGTTCGCCTCGCCCAGGTAAGCAACCGGTCCACGAGAATTGCCCACCGACGTAGCCGTTGTCGCGCACGGCCAACCATTGAGACCACCCGCCGCCGTTCTCACTGTTGTAGATGAACGGGTCTTTCATTCCAGCCAGACGCCTTCGATCTCGACGGCGTGCTTTGCGGCGACGTGCGCCGGAAAGATCCAGGCAAACCTGGCCTGCCGTGGCGCTCCGCCGGGGTTGACCGCGGTGATAACCCCAGCCAATCCTGCATGCATGGCGTTCTGTGGACGAGAAAGCAGGTGTTTCTGGAGATTCGGCGCAGTTGGCTACCAACAAATCTTCGATGCCGGCCCAGGTCTCTCCCCTCCCACTGCCAAGGGAGTGCTTCGGATTCCTGGTTGGCATGGTAATCCGAAGTGCCCTCGTGGGAAGTCACTTCGAAGCTTCCCCACCGCTTCCGGCTGCCCCGCGGGATTCGCCTGGCCTGCCATCGGCTCTCGCCGACTTCTCAAGCTCCCCCGTCGGCATCTATTCGTGCTTGGGAAAGAGGCGACGCATGACAGCCGCGTAGTGGTGCTCGGTTGCGAACATGGCCATAATCTCCACCACCTCGTGATTGCGGTCGCGGCATCCGTCAACGTCGCTGACGAGAGCTCCGAGTCCGCCTGCCTCCGAGCTAAGATCAACCGCTACGGGCCAAGGTCGGTGGGCATCGGCGGAGTCATAAAGAAAACCAAGGTCGCTGGCGAGGATAGCCGGGCGACCGAGGTGCTCCCCGCGCTGAAACCCAATTATCGCGGACTGCGCCCCCTCACAGAAGCTGCGCCTGCTGAGCTTCGACCGGGCAGCCTCCAAATCCAAAGGTTGCTCCGGTGGTGGTGGCATCTGATGCCACCAATCCGGTGGCAATTGGCCCGGCACCGACGGGACGCCGCCGCCCATGCCCAGCGCGCCGTCGACTTCATCCTGGGGAAGGCTCAGCCCAAAGCTCAGCCGGCCGCCTAAACCACAACCGGGCCGGCGGACCGGGCGTCCGCTGGCCATATTCGTCGGTAGAGGTTCGGTCGAAATAGGGGGCGACCCGATAACCTACCGCGAATTTCGCAGGCGCCTTGGCAATCCCACACTGCGCGAAACGGTTTCCGCCCTTGCCAGCAGTCATCAGGATGATGCACAACTCGCCAAACACCTGCGAAAACTGCTTGCGCTGTAGAAGCAAGAGGCCCCACGGGAGAAAAACTCCGACTGGCAACAAACCGAGTTTCTGCTCCGAAATTGGATCGAGGACCCGCCTGGCCCGCAGGGGGCTACGCACAGTCTTTGCTTCCTTAGCGACTTGGCCATGGCGAAGCTGTGCTATTGGTTCTGGTGGAAAAAACTGCTGCCGGCCGGCCGGTTAGACGCGGAACGCGCCCGCATCAAGAAAACCTAGCAACGCATCGGCCTCATTCCGGCCAAACCCCGCGCCATCCGCGACCTGGAAATGCGGCACGGCCAACTGCACTTCATCCCCTTCAAGAAGGCCACTTACCACGGCCCGGCCATCTGAAATCTGGCCCGCGGGCATGTCCGTGGAAACCGGGACACCCACGACTCGTTCATCTTGTCCCCCTTAGGGCATCGGTGGTGGCTTACCGTTGCCATCATGAAGCGTGTAAAGATCAGCATGGTTCTGGCCCGATCCGATGACGCCACCAGCCCACAGCCCGAACTTGGCCAGAGACCAGACTCCGAATCACATGAACTCGACCTAAAGGCCGCCTCGCGGAGCAATCGCGCGCTGCGGTTGTCGCGCATTGCCCTTCGAGCGCCGGTGCCGACACTCCGTGACGGCGGCACCCTGGAAAACCACCATTCGGGTGGCCTCCTATAACCCGTAATGCACCGTGTAAGTTAAATGCTCACAACATGAGGATGTTGTGGCCGCCACCGGCGGCGATTTCCAGGGCGCGCCTGAACGATTCATGCCCTTTGGCCTTGGCGAAATCGGTCTCATCGTTGGGCTGCTGGTCGAAGATCCGGGCAATTCCACCTGGGCCGGGGCGATGTCGGTTTGGCCTTCGAGGAAGCTCGTGGCCCGGCGCAGATTACGAGTCGAGATCACGCGCAGGCCGGCGACCACGGCCACCTCGGCGGCGTTGTCCGCCGGGACGAGGATGCCGGGTTGCCCTCCGCCCGGGCGGACAGCGCTAGGGGAAACAGCCGGACGCTCGCCGAATCTATATATCGAAGCTCGGGACAACCGGCGCCTGGGTCTTGGAGAAGTCGACGCCCTTGGTCTTCGACCATGCCGGTGCCCCCGTCGGAATCCAGGACATGGGCGTGTTTTTGCCGCTCTTCCATCCCTCTGGGGCCGTGCCGTAGACCTGCTCGATGGTGCCGACGCCGCCCGTGTGGTTGATCTCGAACGCGATCTGCGTGTCGCTGGCCCTCTGGCTCCTGCGGACCTTGACGTAGAACGCCCGCGCCCCGTGCGACGTGTGCTTCTCCTTCAGCTTCCCCGACCGGTGCAGGCGATCGAGGGCCTTCGTCAGGATGCCCTTGTCGACCGGCTTCCCCGCTTTCCTGTCTCGGCCGGGGAAGAACCAAGGCGACTGGGGGTATCGGGCGGCGTGCCATATCCGGTGCGCCCGCATGGTCTCCTTCAGCCCGTCGTTGATGAGGACGCAGGGGTTATCCTTGCTCGCCTTCATCGCCCGGCGAACGTGCAGGAAGTCGCCCTCGACGAACCCCGGCTCGTCGTGTTTGGCGTCCAAGCGCAGGCGCAACACCTCCTCGGTCCGCAGGCCCGAAAGGCCCTCGAAGAGGAGTTGCCAGCCGAGCACCTCGCTCCGCCGCGAGGACATCAAGGCACCGGCGGCCGCGTGCAAGCCGTCCGCGGAGGCGAACGAGTATTCGCGGCAGTGCGTTGCATCCTTGGCGGTGTGGTAGCGGGCCCTGGCCGCGATGGGGTTGTGCTTGAACATTTCCTTGCGCACGGCCCATCGCATCGCGTTGTTCAGGGTGTTCAGCTCCAGGTCCGTCGTGCGGTGCCCGTCCCGGGCCCTGTTGCCCGCGGCCACCTGGGCGACGCGCCAGGCGTGGTACTCGTCGAGGTCGTGCTGCGCCAGGTCCGGTGCCGGTTTGCCCCAGGCGTAGGAGAGCAGGGTCTTGCAGTAGCCCTCCTCAGCCTTCCGGTGCCTCTTCCCGGCCCGCGGCACGCCCTTCTTGTCCGGGTATCCGTCCTTAACGTAGCGGGCGATGACGGCGGGGACGGTGGCCCTGGCCTCCTTGGCAGCCCGGTCGGGGTTCTGGACGGCCAGACCGAGCTTGCTCGCGACCCTGGCCGCCTGCCTCGCGTCCCGGGCCTCCTTTGCGGCCTCCAGTGACTTCGTCTTCAGGCTGATGTAGGAGTAGAACTTCCGGCCCGCTTCCTTGATGCGGAGGTATTTCCGCCCCTCGGCGTCCTCGTAGATGCCCGGCTCCTTGCGCCCCCGCCGGTCGGTGTAGAGATGAAATGTGCCCATACAGATGCTCTGCGAATGCGTATAACGTGTTACTAGGGCGGTGTCAAGCCTGCGGGAATTCGCTGGAAGCCCTTGTTTTCCTAGGGATTTGGCGCACCCAGTAGGAGTTGAACCTACAACCTTCTGATCCGTAGTCAGATGCTCTATCCAATTGAGCTATGGGTGCGCACTACTAAGGTGCTGAAAGCTACCGGCCGGCGACCCGCGGCGCAAGCAGAATCGTTGGGAACGAAAACTCAAGGGGCTGCCAGGACGACGCGATAGAAGGCGTGGCTGGCGCTTTGGGGGCTGATGGGGAAGACGATAGGGCTGCCTGCCGCAGCAGTGTTGGTCGAGATGGGCGTCCAGGATGACAGGTCGTGGGAAGACTGGATAACGTAAGTCTGGCCGGGGGCGCCTGCAACCGTCAATTGGTATTGGCCATTGGCGACCGGAAGGATGCTCAGCCCAGCGGCAAGGACGGCAGTGACGAACTGGGCCGAGTTATTGGCCAGGTTGAGATCGGTCTGCTGGCTGGCGACAGTGACGGTGTTGGTCAGGAGGCCGGACTGCGGGGGCATCAGGGAGAGAGAGACGGTGGCGGAAGCGCCGACGCTCAGGGTGCCAAGGTCGAAGGTGACGGCGCCATCGGTCAGGGAGTTGCTGCCCTGGGAGGAGACCGCAGATTCAAGGCTGACCCTACCAGGCAGGACATCGGTCAGCGTGGCGCCGGTAGCAGTGGAAGGGCCGCGGTTGAAGATGCTAATGGAATAGGTCAGATTGCTGCCCGGGAGGACAGTGCTGGGGGCAGAGGCGGTCAGGCCGACATCGGAGCAAACAGGATTGAGGGGATCGACAATGGTGAGAATGAGGCCCCAGCCGTTGAGCAGGCCGGAGTCGCCCGGCTTGTCATCGAGAATGTACAACGACCAGGCGCCGTTCGGGTTCCAGCCATTGAGATTGGCGAGAATGGTGGCATAAGGGCCCGGGGGCGCGGGGGACGGCAGGGTACGGGCGTTGTAGGCCGTAGGCCGGTTGGTCCCAGGGTAGATTGGGGAGGACTGGGGCAAGGGCATGCCGGTGTCATCAAAAAAGAGGGTCAGGTTGGTGATCGAGTAATTGGTGCCGGCGTGAGCCATAAGGAGAACGTTAGTGCCGGCAGGGCTGACCAGGAGAGCATTGATGTCGCTCGGGAAGGTATGGGAGAGGCCAAAGAAATAGACGGTGGCCTCGCTGACAACGCCGGTTACACCGGAAACAGTGAGAGTGGATGGGTAAGGCGCGCCAATACCGTAAGTCGGAATCATAATGGATTGTTGGCTTGCGAAGGTCGATCGCACGGGCAGAATGAAGACGAAGGAATTGGTGTAGTAATTGGTGGCCTGGAGATTATTGTCGAGGGTTTGCACATCCTGGAGCAGGAGGGTGGCGGTGATAGAGCCGCCCTGGGAGGAGGTAGCGAACCCGAAGTTGGTGGCTGTAAAGGTAAAGGGTTGGGCGACGGCGGGGCCGCCGTGGACGATGACGCCATAGACCTCTTGGGCGTTGGCCGCGGGGATGACGCCGCCGGAATTGAGCAAGGTGGCGGTGAGATTGGTCGTGGTGTCGGCGGTGCCGGCGTTGGTCAGGTAGAGAGAGACGGTGACGGTCTCGCCGGGGTTAACGTTCCCGTTGAGGGGGCCGTTTCCGGAGAGGATAACGGCACCGGCGGACAAGAGGACCGGAGCCGGGTTATCTACCGTGACGGAGTTGGTCACGCTGTTGTTGGAGAGGCCGGGCTCAGCGGAGGCGGTGGACGCAACGGGAACAGAAGTCACAGGAGAGACAACCAGCGGGGTGAGGATGAGGGAGACGGAAGCGCCGGCATTGGGGCCGAGGTTGCCCAGGGCGCAGGTCAGGAGGCCGTCGTTGGCAGTGCAGGAACCGGCAGTGGAGGTCGCGGAGACGAAGGCCGTGTTGGTGGGCAACAGGTCGGTGAGGACGACATCGATGGCCACGCCGGGGCCGGCGTTGGTAATGGCGATGGTGTTGGTGAGGGGGTAGCCGACCACGACGGGGTTCGGAGCGAATGTCTGGGAGACGACGAGGTCAGCCACGGGCAGCACCAGGCTAGTCGTGGTGGAAACAGTGTTATTGGCGGGGTTAAGGTCAATTTCGGTGGCGCCGACGCTGGCGGTATCGACCAGGGCGCCTTTGGCGGCGGATGTGGGAGCAAAGACCACAGCGACTGCGGCCGTAGAGCCTGCATTGATGGAGCCCAGGTTGCCGATGACGGCATTGCCGCTCAGGCCGATGTCGCCCTGGGAGGAAGAGGCGGAGACAAACACGATATTGGGCGGCACGGGGTTGGTGAAGATGACGTTGGAGGCGGGAGTGGGGCCGCCGTTGGTCACGATGAAGGAAAAGGTCAAATTATCCGAGATAAGGGCCGGGGACGGAGGGGCAGAGGCAATCAAGGCAAGGTCGGCGAGCGGGTTGACGGGCGTGACGGCGGTGAGGGTGAGGCTCCAACCGTTGGAGATGGCGCCGAAATCGCCGGTGCTATCATCTTGTACGAAGAGGGACCAGACTCCGTTGGCGTTGATGCCGTTGAGGCTGGAGAGGTTAGTGGTGTAAGGCCCGGCCGGGGCGGGCTTGGAGAAGACGGGCACCGGCGGCGGGGTGAAGGCTGTGGGTTGGTAGGCTCCGGAGGAGAGCGAGCCAAAGCGAGGCATCTTCGAGGAGGCGTCGTCGTCGAAGGTCAGGTCGAGGTTGGTTGCGGCCTGGTTGGCGGCATTGTGCATGAGGAGGGTGTTGGCGCCGGCAGGGGCGGCCAGGAGCACATCGAGGTCTCTGGGATAGGTATGGGTGAAGCTGGAGAGCGTGGCGGTGGCCTTGCTGAGGACGCCGGTCAAACCGGAGACATTAATGGTGGACGGGTAAGGGGCTGAGGTGCTGGCACTGAGGATGAGGATGAGGTTGGTATTGGAAAAGGTCAGGAGGGTTGGGAGCGTAAAGTCGTAAGAGACGGTATTGGTCAACAGGTTTGGTCCGTCCTGGAGCTGGAGCACGGCGCTGATAGTGGAGCCGGGGGCGCCGGCGGCAGTAAAGGAGAATTGTTGAGCGGCGAAAGAGCTGCCCGGGGGCAGGATGCCGTAGTCCTGGGGACTATTGGGGGGGACCGGTATGACGCCGTTGGTGGCGAGAAGGGTGGCCTGGAGGTTGGTGTTGCTGACATTGCCGGCGTTTCGGAGGCGGAGGCTCACGGTGACGGTTTCGCCGTTGTCGATGGCGCCATCCGGAGGAGTGAAGCCTTCGCTAACCAGGATAGCGCCTGCGGGGACGATGTTGATGAAAGGCGGCGCGACCAGGACGGAGGTGGTCACCGAGCTATTGGACGGGTCAGGGTCGGGTTGGGCGCCCACTACGGAGGAAAAGGTTTTGGCGGGGCCCTGGATGGTGGGGATCACCTGGACGGTGATGAGGGCGCTGGCATTGCCGGCGAGGGTGCCGATATTTGCGGTGACATTGTTTCCGGACCGGGAGATCGAGCCTTGAGAGGTGGTCATGGAGACGAAGGAAAGAGACGGGTCCATGACCTCGCTGAGCACGACGCTTGTAGCTATGCTGGGGCCGGCGTTGGAAACGGCAATGAAGTAGGTCAGGTTGCTGAACAGGACGACCGGGTTTTGAGACGGGATGACAGTGACGGAGAGGTCGGCTGCGGGGCCGACTGCGGTTGTGAGAGTGGCGGTGTTGTTGGCGAGGTTGGGGTCGAGTTGCTCGCCGGAGATGGAGGCAAAGTCCACCGCGAAGCCCGCGGCGAGGGTGGTGACATTGATGGTAGCCGTAGCGGAGGCGGAGTTGGCTAGGTTCGTGCCCAAGTCCCAGACGACGACGTTGTCGCCGTTGGCGGCAGAGCCCTGGGAGACGACCGTGGAAAGCCAGGCAGTATTGTCGGGCAAGAGGTTGGTGAGCACCACGCCGGAGGCGGGACTGGGCCCATTATTGACGGCGGTGACCGTATAGGTCAGGGGGCCGCCGACCAAAGGAGCAGTGGGAAAGGCAGAGATGCTGACGGCCAGATCGGAGGTAAGCCGGAGCACGTGGTTAATGACGGTGGCAGTATTGTTGACGGGATTGAAATCAGGCTTGTCGGAGGTGACGGTGGCGGTATTAGTCCAATTGCCGGAGGCGATGGCCTGGCAGAGGTTGGTGATGGTGGCGGAGGAGAGGGCGGCCATGGGGCCGAGGACGAAAGTGGCGATGCCGCCGGAGAAGCTCCAGGAGCCTTGGGAGGGACTGGCGGTGACGAACTGGATGCCGGAGGGGATGGGGTGAGTGACGACGGTGCTCTTGGTGGAACTGGGGCCGTTATTGGTCACGAAGGCGGTATAGGTG
>Ga0187849_1003594_pt1 | contig 13472 bp, 19 predicted proteins | sample June2016WEW_4_10_2_FD_132412 | JGI IMG/M metagenome (GOLD analysis project Ga0187849, IMG submission 132412) | Peatland microbial communities from SPRUCE experiment site at the Marcell Experimental Forest, Minnesota, USA - June2016WEW_4_100 | ecosystem: Environmental > Terrestrial > Soil >... | reverse complement strand
TGGCTGTTTAAGCGGCGGCATGCCGTCCTTCGCGGTTCAACTGCCTAACCTTCAAGCCCTCGGTCCCTTGGTAGACATACGTGTTTTGGTTGGGACTCCCGTAGAGCAGGCTCTCCAGAGGGCAGGCACACCCGTGCCGCAGCCCGTGGCAGTCAAGGCAATGATTGATACGGGAGCGTCGGGCAGCGTTATAGATCCAAACACCGCCAAACAACTCGGCCTTCAACCGGTTGGCATCGTCTACATAAGCACTCCGTCATCCGTTAACGTCCCATGTCCTCAGTACGTCGTGAAGCTCCTATTTCCAAATAATGTGATCATTGAAGCGTTTGCCATTGAGGCGCCCATGCAAGGCCAGCAGATTCAATGCCTAATAGGTAGGGACGTTCTCGCTCTCGGAGTGCTCGTCTACACGGGCTATATGAATCTGTTTTCGTTTAGTCTGTAGCCGGTTCGACCTCCTCAAGGCAAGCTAACAGAAGCACGACGAAGACTGCCTGCTGAATAGCGACCGCATATAGAAAACTGCCGAATCAAGTATTAGGGCTATCTCTACCCTCCCCGAGGGAGACGGAGGACATACGGAAATGAGAGGAAAGCAGCTAAAGCTGGACGGTGAGACCATAAGGGCCGCGGGGAGTGGGGCCATTCGCTGTGCCCATCGCAAGGTTATCACGCGCATCAACGGCGAGGGCCGATACTTCGTCCGCTGTCTCGACTGCAAGCTCGATGGCGCGCCGCATGAAACTGTGACAGATGCATTTTTGCATCGTCGCGAGGACCTGGAGGACGCAGCCGCGTTGAGGACGGCGGCTCGCGAGAGCCGATAAGCCGCCTTCGGTCTACTTCGAGTTACCCTTTCTCACCCCCCGAGCAATGCTTTAGAACTTCTGATGGCCCCCACTGCCTCCGAGTAACGGGTCTGGAACGAACATCTCTTCGATTATTGTGAACCCAACCCTCTCGAACCACTCGCGGTAGGTCCCAGCGTCCGCGTGACTCCAGAACATCGTGGCGCCTTTCACCCCCAGCCAGTCCTCTTTAGTGCCAGTCCAGGAACGGCTACCGACAATCAACACCGCCATTCCTGCTTCCCGCAACCAACGATATATGGACTGAATGAGGGCGAACTGCTCGCCGAGAGGTACGTGAATGATAGCGTAGAGGCTCACTACGGCGTCAAAGGTGGCTGGGTCAAAGGACACTGAGGTCATATCCCCCACGACAAACCTTGCTTGCGGCACAAAGGAGTGTGCTTGTCTGATTTGCACAGAAGAGATATCGACACCAGTCACGGCGAAACGCTCCGCAAGGATTCGGGAGGCAGGGACTCCACAACCGCAGCCCAGGTCCAATACATGGGCTCCGGGTGCGATCTCTCGGTAGACGGGTTCCAGCCATGCTCTGTAGTCGACTTCTTTTGTGGAGTCTTGGGTCGCGTTGTACGCGGTAGAGGCAATGTTGTATCCGGCAGCGACAATGTTTTTGATCTCTTTTTCCTTCACACGAGGGCTCCATTTGTTTTGCTACGGCTTTTATAACCGGGGCGTCCCTCCCCTTGACTCCACTGATAGCGCTTCATTCACAAGGGCAGGAGCGCAGCCTTAGCAAGAACGCGATCGACGATCTCCACAGCATCCTGGAGGTTTTCTGAGGGGACCCCTATCAACTGCGATAGACTCTAGCTTGCCGATGTAAGAAATCGATTACACTCGGCAAAACACGATCACTTTTTGTCAGACTTTCAAAATGATCGAGTCCTTCCAGAGTCAATAGCGTCGCGTGTGGCAGTAGCGAAGCCGTCTGGACTATCTTCTCGTAGTCCGTATCTCGTTGCCCGGCTACTACAAGAGTTGGCATTGTCACTCTGTCAACGTTCTCTTCAGGTCGGTCTTGTGCAGCCGCCGCGCGCAGAGCCGCCCTGTTGTTAGCCAAGAGTCTTTTCTGATGATCTAGGGAAATGCCGCATCCTTTTGCCCAGATATCTATTTTATCAATGCCGTCACGGATCGAACTCATGTCTTCCGCGAATGGATGTTCTCCAATGCAGACAAATGACTTGATTCTGATGTCAGCTATTGTCGACAAGGCGAAACCAACTCTGGCACCTCTAGAGAATCCAATAAGGTGGAACTCTTTCACGCTATTGACTTGCAGAACTTGACGCACATCTTGCGCGTATTCCGGGATCCCATATGCCTCTAGTTCTAGAGGCTTTCCACTCTTTCCGTGTCCGCGAAAGTCAGTCGTCACTATGCGAAAGTCTGCTGAAAACGCAGAGACATATCCGTACTCATACCAATCCTGACTACTTCCAAAGAACCCGTGCAGCATCACCAGTGCTGGGCCGTTGCCCGTTGTTTCGTAATAGAGATCAACCCCTTGCCGTGAAGTCACTGACATTTTGATACCTCCATAACTCTATAACGCTCATAGGCGCCTGAATCTAGGCAAAAAACCTGCATAACATTCATATTCAGGCTGTCGATTTATTCATGAATTGGCATAGCGATAGGGAATGATGCCAGGAAACCCTCGAAATTCCCTGTAAAAACGGGCTATTTTTGAGCAGAAAACATCGGTTGCAGCGAAAACGGGAATAAATCGACAGCCTGATTATACGGCTCCTGCCTAAAGCCCTCCTCCCGCCAGTTTGCACGGCGGCCGCATAACTCACAACCGTTGTTTTGTGATCGCTCCCCCAAAAGACATCAAAGTGCCTTGCGTGGCGGGCCGCTGTTAGGTTTTCCGGCGCCCTGCCATATCATTTCACCTCCCCGAACAGGTCATCGTCGCTGAACGCGTCGTGCACATAGTACCTCAGCGTGGTCGCCTCGTCGCTATGGCCGAGCAGCCTTGAGACCGCCTTGATCCTCTTCGTCGATGCCAGCAGGTCCGTCGCGCGCGAGTGCCGTAGCACGTGCGCGGATACGGATCGCCCCAACACCCGCCGCGCAGCACGTGCAATCTCTCTCGATATGTACTCCCGCCTGAAGTGCTTCTTGTGGCTGCTCTCAAACAGGTACGTGCCCCTGGGGAACACCTGGAGGATCCTCTTGTAGAGCTCCGCCGGGATCCGGGCGGTGCGCTCCTTTCCTCCCTTGCCGTAGAGCCTGAGCTCCACCGAGCCGTTGGTCTTGATCTGGTCGCGGCGGACGGTGAGGACCTCACTCACGCGGGCGCCCGTGACGTACAGCGTCTCTGCCACCAGGCGGACCCGTAGGGGCAGCGCCGCGAGAAGCGCCAAACGCTCCTCAGGCGAGACCACCGAGACGTCGGGTGGTCCTTTCTTCACGGCGGGGATTTCTCCCAGCGCGCCCCGAATGAGCGAGATCTCTTTGGCCGGGAGGCCGAGCCTCTCTCCTGCTTGGAGAAAAGCCTTGCGGCCGGCTGCGAGGGCCTGGTTGACCGTGGCCGCGGAGCGCGTGCGGCGCAGCTGGTGGATATACTCCGCGAATCCTTCGACCGTGACCGCCTGGCCACTCTCAAGAAAGGCCTTGAGAGCCGCCCGGTAGGCCGCTGTAGTGAGCTCACCCGCGCCTTTGACCTCCAACAAAGCTTCGGCCAGGTCTGTCGCTTGGCGGGCCTTCTGAGGGGGTGTGGAGGGCATTTCGGGGGCATAATATCACATAAGTGCTGTTATGTGTACTACAGAGACAGGCTATGTAATGTGATGTGTCTAAAGGTAAAAGGGGACAAACAACCCTTGCACCGCAGCCGAAGGCGTTTGTTCATCCGTTTCTGTAACGCGTTCGTTTTAGGACTCGGAGAAGAAACTCGATCACGGTCAAGGAGTCCACGCTGCCGTTCTCCGCTCCCTTCTCGAAGTCTCCCTCGGATCGGGCCATGGAGTTGGTGACGTGCGCGATGCAAATGACGTCTTTTCCACGCGCCTGCGCAAAAGCATAGAGGGCTGCCGCTTCCATTTCGACACAGTCAGCACCAAGCTTTAGCATCCGGCGAACCGCGGCGGCGGTCTCCCGAAAGGGCGCGTCCGTGGTCCACGACGTCCCAAGACCCAAAGGCACAGGAGAGTTGTCCAGAGCAGCGATCAGGGTTTTCAGCAGTGCGCTATTGAGAAGACAGGAGCCGCCCCGTTCGACGTAGTGGTCGCTTGTCCCTTCATCGCGCAGAGCCTTGGAAATTACAAGAAAGCGCGGAAGATCAGCCTGCTCGTCTATCTTTCCCGCTGACGTGAGGCTAAGGAGCAAGCGACACCCGGAGACGAACATCTCTTCCGCTACAAGGACGGCGAATGGCGAACCGACCGCGTTGCCGACGATCCCCGCTGTGGTGTTGCCAAGTAGAAAGTCGTACATTTCTGTGTGATAGCAGGCCCAGTTAGGGTTCAAAGTCGCGCGGCCTTCACGAATGAGATACCTGACAACGTCGCCGTCGGGGTCAAGCAAGCACACTCGCGGAACCTGCCGATTTGGTATTGACTTTTGGCGTCTGGCCTCTCGCAGCAGATTTTCGGGAGTGAACAGCGATGGTTCTTCGAGGTCACGATTAGCAAGCATTGGGATATTCTTTTCCTTCCAGTTCAAAATCGCTTTGGACCGTCTCGGCAGACTCGCCCCGTCATCAAGACTCGCGTAGAGGATACAGATTGGATTCAAGAGCGTCCAAGCGATCGTTGATCCTGTAGGCATGAGGGGTCTTTTGAGACAAGATCGTTGCGAGCCTGAGGGGAGGCAGAGTGAAGGTTTTCAACAGCGGAATGCCTAGCGAATCCTACTGGAATAGCCTTTTTGACATTCCAGCGATCATCGACTGGCTCGACTTGCAATCCGTGGTGGATCCAATCGTCGAGATCGGGTGCGGTTACGGCACATTCACTGTCCCAATCGCGAGACAAACAACCCAGACGATCCACGCAATCGATATAGAGCCCGCGATGATCGAAATAGCGAGAGACAACGCCAAGAAAGCTGGCAGTCAAAACGTGGTGCTCCACTGCAGTGACGTGCTCGATGCGGGAACTGGATTGCCTTCGGGCAGTGTAGGCCTCGTATTATTGTTCAACATCTTGCATTCTCCTGAAAGGGTGCAGATCCTCCGTGAGGCATCACGGATATCGAAGACGCCTGGCAGGATCGCCATTATCCACTGGAGGAAGGACATCCCGACGCCAAGGGGACCCAGCGTCGATTCCCGTCCCGATCTACTCTCGATCGTCGATTCAATCGCTGGCTTGGATCTGCGGCTCTACGGAGACAGCAGGATTCTTGAGCCCTATCACTGGGGTGTTCAACTGCAAAAAGGAGATACCTGATGCGGATCGGGATTATGCTAGAAACAAACGAGCCCGAAAAGGCGTGGAATGGGGTACGATTTGCAAACACCGCTCTGAAACGGGGGCACGAGGTAAAGCTGTTCCTCATGAGCGCTGGCGTGGAGGTAGAAAGCATCACCCACGAAAAGTTCAACGCCAAAAAGCAGCTCGACGAGTTCGTCCAGAATAAGGGCGTCGTGCTAGCCTGTGGAACCTGCATCAAGGCCCGAAACCAAAAGGAATCGGAAGCGTGTCCAATCTCGACGATGGTCGACTGCGTGAAGATGCTGGAATGGGCTGATAAGGTGATCACATTCTGAGTGTGTGCTCAAAGATTGATGCGGGATCCTGCCTGGGCTTTTTACGAACAACGTTTTCTTATTGTGAAATAATAGCCACGGAAAATACTCTTCGGGGGAGAGTGGCCTGGGAGTCGGGCGCGCCCGTCTTTCGGATCTCGCGACTACTGCAGTGACTGGACAATCACGGGCGGGCGTTGACCATGGAGTGAGATCCACCCATTGACGATAATCGGCAGAAAATTACAAGGCGGGAGAATAGGTACATGAGACGGGGATGGAGCGCTTATATTTGAACTGGTGGTTGAGAATGGAAAGACAGATGATTGTCGCGCTTTACGTAGTGCTGATGATAGCCGTCGTAGTCGGAGTAGATCTCCTGTTCTTCAGGCACCGGTTCTTGGAACGGCTGATAGTGAACATAGGAATCGTCCTGGTCTTTGCAGCTTTATATTTGAGATTCCTAAGGCATCCGTGAGCAAGGCCGCCACCTCGTGAGGTCGAAAGCGCATGCACTGAACCGAAAGGCCCGGCGGGAAAGAATATCGGCTATTTCGCATGGACCCTGACGCTATCCCGTTTCCCGGCGGAGACTTGATCTGTAAACAGGCGCAAGGCGAATTTACTCATAGCTACATAACAGGGATTCAGTACAGATCGCCTCGAGGGGTCCTTTGATGATAAGAGCCAGAATTGTCAAAGGCCGATTCTCTCTTTACCGCCAGCGAGAGAGCTGACACGGCCCCGGGATCCCAGCATCCGGGGCCGATCTTTCTTCCCTTCCCGTCACCGGGGTGTTTGACTGAGGGTGTACGATCAATGGAAATCGTTCAATGAGGAGGTATGTCATGCACTCTGTAACGCTGTATCGCTGGACCGATCAGGGACTGCGCAACGTAAAGGACACTGTCAAACGAACGCAAGCGGCCATTTCTGCAATGGAGAAGGCGGGGTGGAAGGTCACTCTCTATTGGACTCAGGGTCAGTACGACATGATCGTCATCGTCGAAGGATCTGGGGACGAGGACGCCGGCAATGCGATCCTCCTGGGCATTCTTCAGGCAGGCAATGTGCGTACAGAGACGATGCGTGCCTTCAATGCGGAGGAAATGGAACGCATCTTGAAGAAGGTACCTTAGAGCCAAACTGAGCGTTTCCGATTTTCTTTTGTGTGCTCCACTGGGGTAGCACGGAGTCCGTTGGCGGTAAGTCAGCGCTGGGAAGGATCAATCGGGAACGAAATCATGCACCAGGGCGGGAGATCGTCAGCATGGCGATAAGCCCGACGCGAAGCAACCATGCCTCCGCGCCTCTTCTAAAAAATCGCCCCCGGTAAGGAGGTGGAGCCGGGGGCGAATACACTCAGGGAAAGACACCTATCAGTTTATCGCGATCATCGGCCAAAAAACGGCCCGCTTCCCCTGACTCTGTTAGGACAAGATAAAGCTGTAAACAGATCGCGCTATCCCGTTCCCTGGCCGAGACTTGAACTGTAAACGGCCTCAGACCTGTAAACACTTCTCGCGCAATTCCTGGCAGGGCGGTCACTTCCCTGTAAACAGCCGCCCAATCTCACACAGCATGATTTGAGTAACAGCTTCCCCTGGACCGCGGTCGGTCGACTATCCCGCCGTGGTTGTTTCATGCACTCTCAATAAGGGGATCTTATTCCGAAGAATCAGTCCTTATGTATTCGCGACAGAAGGTCACATAAGACCTGTTACTTATGCCTCAAAGCGCAGGATCCGAGTGCCTGGGCAGGCGTTCCACTTTTCCGAGCTGCTTCAGCCAGTGCTCCAGGAGCTGGCGCCCAGTGGGGAGTGGATCGTAGGGCCCAAGCGCAGCCCCAGGCCTGCTTCAGTGATGCAGAGAAGATCCCTGCCCTCGATCATTCCCTTGCTGCGCAAGGGGCCCCCAAATAGTTGGCGAAGGCTCCGCCTCTAGCGGCGTAGGCAGTCAGGATCGCGACCTGTGTCTTCGATCGTCCCCCGCGGCGCGAAGGAGCCGGCCTCTTCTCAGTTACTTGGACGCTTCTTTGAGTTGCTTAAGGGCGTCGGTGCCTTGCAGACTCTCGTTGTCCTGCGCGTAATCAAAGGCTGTCTTTCCTTCGTTACTTTTTGCCTTCCCGTCTGCACCAGCTTTCAGGAGTGTGGTGATCACCCGAAGATCTTGGTTTTTCCAGGCAGCCCACATCAGCGGGGTCCAGCCGTCCGTGTCCTTGGCGTTGACGTCCGCATTGGCCTTCAGGAGCGTGGTGATTACCTCAGGATTCTTGTTGAACCGGGCGGCGTACATCAACGCGGTCCAGCCGAGGAGTTTGTCCTGAGCGTTGACATCTTCGCCTTGGTCGATAGCGGCCTGTATCTGCTGCGGTGTTCCAGTTTCCACCAGCTCAATGAAAGTCCGTCGTCTGGACATACGTCGAAGGCAAGGCAAAGAAAACCGAAAAAACAACGGCAATGGCCATTCGCTTTTTCACTTCGTTCCTCCGCGCTGTCGCCCTCTCAGAGAGTCCCCCCGCTTCCATGCTCCAGCCTGATGAGCGCGTCGCCGCTCATCGGCGCGCACTATAGCGGAAGTACGCTGCACACGTTCCCTCAGACGACACCATGCAGGGACCCACGGGATCGTCGGGAGTGCAGCGGCGGCCGAACAGGGCGCACTCTGGGGGAATCGCTTTTCCTGCGATTACGCGAGAGCAGAGGCAGCCGGGAGCTTCTGCGTCTCGCGCCTCGGGAAGCTCGAATCGCTTTTCAGCGTCACTCCCGGCCCATTCGGGGCGGAGCCCCAGCGCACCATCGGGGATCTTTCCCAGGCCGCGCCACACGTCGCTGCGGGGCACGAGATTTTCCTCCATGATCGCGCGGGCCCGGGGATTGCCGTCTGCTCTGACAGCACGCGGATAGGCATTTTCCACTCGGTTTTCGCCCCTTTCGATCTGCCGCACAAGCAGGAGTATCCCCAGGAGCATGTCCAGCGATTCGAAGCCCGTAATGACGCCGGGTCTCCCGTCTGCCTCAGCGAGAAACTCGTACGCCTTCTCTCCGATGACAACTGACACATGCCCGGGCAGAATGAAACCATCGATTCCGTGATCCCTGCTCGAGAGCAGGAAACGGAGGGCAGGCGTGACGGTCTTGAACGCTGTATAGAGCAGGAGGTTGCTCGCGCCAGCTTTCTTTGCCTCAAGGAGCGCTGACACCACGGTGGGAATCGTGGTCTCGAATCCGACGGCCAGGAAGACCACAGGCAGGGCGGATACGCGGGCAATTGCGACGAGCTCGGTCGGCGAGTAGACGAGCTTCACGAGACCCCGGCCCGAGAGCGAGCTGAGCGCCCGTCCGTTCGTGCCGGGAATCTTGAGCATGTCCCCAAACGTCGCGATGACGGCCTGCCCCGATTCTGCAAGGGACAAGGCGTTGTCCACGTAGCCGGCGGGCGTCACGCACACCGGGCACCCCGGGCCAGAGACGAGTGAGATGGCTTGCGGCAAGAGCGAGTGGATCCCCGTGCGCCGCAGCTCGACGGTGTGCGTTCCGCACACCTCCATCAACTTCAGCGGCTTGCCAATGCGCCGCATCGTCCTCTCGATCTCCGAGACGAGCTCCCCGGCAAGACGCCTCTCATCGCTCATCGCTCAGGCGTCTCCCGTCAGCTCCGCCATTCTTCGAAACAGCGCGATGCGTTCCTCTGCCTCTGCAAGGCTCAAGGTTTCGATGGCAAACCCCGCGTGCACGATCACGTGATCGCCGGGTTTCGGGTTCTCAAGAAACGACACATCCACCTGCACGCTGACGTTCCCCTGCGAGACAATGGCGCGCTTTCCCTCGAGGATCTTCTCGATCTTCATCGGTGTCGCAAGACACATGTGCTCACCTCTCCTCGCCGTCGCCCGGCGGTACTTTCCTGGTTCAGGAAAACCTCAAAGCCGATTCTATCATGAGGGGGTGCGAGACAGCTCGTTGATGAGCTCCGTGAGTATCCCCAGGTTCGCGGGGAAGTTGTGGACGGCCATGTCTCGAGGGATCATGTCCGGGTCCGAGGGCTCCTCTACGAGAACCGCTAGCCAGGACAGGCAGGCTCACGGCAAAAAGCCGCCGATCTATGAAAAGATCCCCGAGCTGAAGGAGCTGGGCCGCTACCTGGCCTCTTCGTGAGAGCGCTAATGCCCCCCATAAACTAACCTAAATCACATTAGGTTAGTATGGTCTCAAGGGGGATATCAAGCACCTTAAGTCCAAGCCTGCGACCGCTACCCTTTCCCGAGTGCCCTTCCCCTCCCCTGGTCGAACCGGAGTGGTGAAACTTGCCAAGTATCAGGCTATCTTCCTTAAGTCCGTGTCATCTTGTGGCACTGTTGGCAGAGTATCTCACAGTTCGAGAGTATATCTTTTCCGCCTGCATCTTCTGCCGTGATATGGTGCGCTTCCCAGCCCATCGGCTTCTTTTTGCCTCGATCGTGCCAATCAAGTTGCTTCCCGCAACTGGAAAAGAAATGGTGGTGTCCCTTTCTGGTGCACTTGCATCTACCAGAGACTTTGTCGAATGCTTCGCGAACCACTGATTCGGGAAATGCCATATTATCACCTCAAGAATCGAACAGCAGTGCCCAGGGGAAATACCCCGAAACATGCGGTCCGAGCGGCGGGGTCTGGCGGATGGCGCAGCCAGGCCCGCCAACCAGGGAACGGGGAAGGATCGAAAGGAACCCGCTCCAATGGGAAATTATACCGATATCTCGCGCGTGGTGGGCCTTGTAGGATATGTGCGTGAGAAAAGAACGACACCGGTGGTAAGCGAGGGGGGGTACGGGCGGAGATAGGGTTGCTCTCAGAGGCGATAGAGAAGTACAGAAGTCCTTGTGAAGTTGTTGCTCTGTTTGGCGGGCTGTCGTTCTTCGAGACGACTCGTTGTAGGTTGCCAGCTCCACAAGGGCCGTTCAAGTCACATAAAACAGATGCCTGCCCTCCACGGAAGGTAGTGGCTCTCTACAAGGATGACGGAACGGGTATACGAGTTTGGGGGATGGGGGGGGAAGAGTGTGAGCAGTGCGATAGGAATCGACCCGGACTCCACGGGATTTGTCTGTGCACTGGTCAAGGACAGCAAAGCGCAGGCGATCACCAGGCGGTTTTCGGTGAGCCAGAAAGGCTTAAGTGAGTTCCTTTGCTGGGTGAAAGCCGAAGGGAAGCCCATCGTGGGGATCGAAGGAAGTCATGGTCAGAGCCGACCGATGGAGAAGGCGCTGCGGGAAGCGGGGGTGATCTTTCATTCCTTCAAACCCGCGGACACGGACAAGTTCAGGAAGGCGGTGCTTGGCCAGAACAAGAATAACGAGCGGGACGCGGAATCGGTGGCGCGCTATGCTCTGGCCCTGGAGGCGCAGGGGAAGCTTGAGCAGTATCGGCGGGTGTGGAGCGCGGATATGGAGCTTCAACTTCTTACTCGCCGCTACGAGAGTCTCAGTAATCAGCTGACAGGGGAAGTGAATCGGCTGTGGAAGCTTCTGCGCTACGCCTGCCCGGATTTGTATCTGTTGCTCGAGGGCAAGAATAGGGAGACCGAGCAGCGCGGGAAAGTGCTCAAAAACCAGGGGATTCTCAGTCTTTTGATCTCCAAAGCGGACCTTGGAGAATGGAAAGTCCTCTCGCAGTCTGACATGCAGGAAGCGATGGGGGGCGGGAACTACAAAGGACGGGGCGAGCTCATCGCGCAGCTGCAAGGGGCAGCCGCAAGCTTTCCCTCGATCTCTGCGGGGATCGCGTTGGTGATCGGAAACAGCGCACAACAGATCCAGCGGTTCAAAGGGGAGCAGAGGGAGCTGGTTCGGATGTTGGACAATCTGACCAAAGAGAACCTCGCGGTGCAGTGCCTGAAAAGCCGCCGCGGCATTGCCACCCTCACCGCGGCGAAAATGATTGCCGAGATCATCGACATTCGCCGATTCGCCCGTGAGGACAGCCTGGCCTGCTACAGTGGCTTGGGAATGAGGGAACATACAACGGGCACCACCACCATGATGGTCCCGACGCGACTGTTCAATCATCGACTGAAGGACGCTTTCATGACGGCGGCGCGCAACGTGGTCCTCTACGATTGCGACTCTCACCTAGCGGGCTACTACAGGAACCTTGTGAAGGCGGGGATGCAGCCTCTGGAAGCGACAAAGAGGGTGGCGCGAGCGCTTGTCCGCGTGATCTTTCGTGAGCTTTCGGCCCTCAACAAATCAAAGGCAAACGATTTGAAACAAGAAAGACGCAAAGAGGGAGAAGGCGATATGGCAAACGGTGTTACCCACGGCGATCAAGGTCGCAAAAGCAACATATCGCCCTCATCCCAAAGAGTAGATAAATCGAAGAGCATCAAGAAGGTCAAGAACAGCAAGGCTCAGGTGCGAGAACAAACTGGGGGAGAAAAATACGAAAAAAGGGGCTGTAGACACGCTCCGGTCAACGGGGCGTGTTTACAGGAAGTCTACAAAGAAAGACACGATTCGACCCCTTTGTCGAGACCAGTGCGCGAGGTTCAAGACGGTCCCCCGCGTCCCCGGGCAATTCTTTACAACCAGGATCGTGTTTGACCAGTGTGATATGATTAAAAGTGATCCACAGCCACAGTTGCACTTGAAAATGTTTCATAAGGAGGGAAGGTATGGCCTACCCTTCGTTAAGGTTCGTATCACGCCTTTCATTCCTGGTCTTGGTCTCCTTGTCGATCGCTCTTGCATTCGTCAGTTGTCCCACTTCTACATCTCCAACACCACCGGGGCCAGGAGATCTGGACACTACTTTCCTCGCCACGGGCGCCGGGGCGACTGGCGCTGTGAACTCGATCGCGGTGCAAAGCGACGGCAAGGTCCTCATCGGCGGGTTGTTCACCAGCTACAACGGCACAAGCCGCGGGTATGTGGCGCGGCTGAACACCGACGGCAGCCTGGACACCGGCTTCCTCGCCACGGGCGCCGGGGCAAATAACGGAGTGTACTCGGTCGCGGTGCAACCAAGCGACGGCAAGATCCTCATCGGCGGGTTGTTCACCAGCTACAACGGCACAAGCCGGGGGTGTGTTGCGCGGCTGAACACCGACGGCAGCCTGGACACGGGCTTCCTCGCCACGGGCGCCGGGGCAGGTAGTGTCACTTCTCCATATAGGGTGGACTCGATCGCGGTGCAAAGCGACGGCAAGATCCTTATCGGCGGGTTGTTCACCAGCTACAACGGCACAAGCCGCGGGTATGTGGCGCGGCTGAACACCGACGGCAGCCTGGACACGGGCTCCCTCGCCACGGGCGCCGGGGCAAATAGCGAAGTGTGGTCGATCGCGGTGCAAAGCGACGGCAAGGTCCTTATCGGCGGCAACTTCACCACCTACAACGGCACAGGCCGGGGGTATGTGGCGCGGCTGAACACCGACGGCAGCCTGGACACAGGCTTCCTCGCCACGGGCGCCGGGGCGAATGGCCTTGTGTACTCGGTCGCGGTGCAACCAGGCGACGGCAAGATCCTCATCGGCGGAGGCTTCACCACCTACAACGGCACAAGCCGGGGGTTTGTTGCGCGGCTATTGAATTAGAGTCTCTCTCCTACGGGGAGTAGCCCCCCGTCAAGCCGCCATCAAGAGATCGAACCATTAGCCGCCTTGCTCTGCTTTGTCCAACCCACTGCCTTAGCGAACTTTGGAGGCACACAACTATAAAAGTCACTTGACTTTGCTAAAACATATCTACAACGAACGCGCCGAGGGCCTGCCGTTTTTACACCCGGCGGGAAAACTGCAAGTTCGAAAGTTCTAGTTCTGCACGAATGGACTTCACCGAGGGGCCCCCGATGTTTCTCGTGATTATCGCCCAACCGTCTTTAGAGCCATGAGCCACGGTCACACCTTTCGAACACGGTCCT
>Ga0187849_1003593_pt1 | contig 13472 bp, 12 predicted proteins | sample June2016WEW_4_10_2_FD_132412 | JGI IMG/M metagenome (GOLD analysis project Ga0187849, IMG submission 132412) | Peatland microbial communities from SPRUCE experiment site at the Marcell Experimental Forest, Minnesota, USA - June2016WEW_4_100 | ecosystem: Environmental > Terrestrial > Soil >... | reverse complement strand
GCACGCTGAAAGGTACGAAAACCAGCACGAAGCGTACGTGCAAGCAGGCAGCAACGATACCGGCAAAGAAGAGCGCCAGCTCCGCCAGATGCCAGGCAGGCCGGAGGGTGACCTGGGCCAGCAAGAAGCCGAGGACCAAGGCCAGGAACAGTTTCCCAAAGAATGCGCCGAACATCATGGACTGCCATTCCTTGATGTTGCCCACGTTGATGGGCTGGGAGAAAGCCATGTTCAGTGGGTAGAGGCAGACCTCCGTCCCATAGGGCGTAAGGGTGAGCGCCACAAGAGTCAGGAGCGCAACCAGCTCCAGCCGCAGACGTTCGCCGGAAGTCCAGAGCCGGGACCGAAGTTCGCCCCACTGAATGTGCACCAAGCCGCTGGCCCCATAAACCCCCAACGCACCCAGCCCGATGACGAAGCTGCCGTGCGTGTTGACCCACACCAGAAACAGCAGCGGCAGCAGCCACAACGTGCCCGTGCGGCCTTGACGAAAGCGCTCCAGAGCGAGGAGGGTGAGCACCAAGAAGAGATAGCCGAGCATCTGCGGGCGCAAGCTGCAGGAAAGATAGACCAACGGCAAGGAGACAGCGCACACTACAAAAGCCGCTTTGGAATTCCGGCAGCGCAGCGTCGCGAGAGCGTAGAGAGCCAGCAGGATGGCCGCGGTAAGAGCGAGATCGAGCGCCATGAGCCCCTGTAGTCCCCACGCCCGCTCGACGGCCGCGAGCAGGACCTCACCCAGCCACTCATAAGCTATCCAGGGGGAGCCATGAGCCGTGAATGAATAGGGGTCCGCGCTGGGCCAGCGGTGGGTGGAAAGAAGCGTGGCGCCCACCTTGAGGTGCCACCAAACGTCCGGATCGGCGAAGAAATCGCGCAGCGGGACAAACATGGCGCCCACCAGCGCGACAGCCAGCAGGGCCGGGAAGGACACCAACTTCTTGAGATGGGACTGGCGCGGAGGGGGTTCCAAATCAGGGGGAGTCGCCAGCGTGTCAGAAGTCACCATCAAATCCTCGGATCGCCGAAAACCCTTTCTCACCGCAGAGTCGCGGAGGCGCAGAGCATTGAAAACAAAGGGCCCTCTCCCTGCGTCTCGGCGCCTCTGCGGTGGAGTCAGCCATTATTTCACAGCTTCTCACGCCGTGGGCTACGTTCCTTCGCGGGTGGCGCATACGTGCCGCTTTCTGGCATGTATGCGGTCACAATATTCGATCTCTTAGGGCCGCATACATTCCATAATGCGGCACGTATGCGCCACCCGCGAACTTCTGTCTCAGGACACTAGCTGGAGGCCACCAGTTTCTGAAAGGCCGGCAGAACCGCAAAGGGGGTCCTGACGCTTCGGACGCTCTCGCCGAGCTGGCGGATCTTGTCCGGCCGCAGGTGCCCGAGCAGCGTGCCGGCCTTGGCCAGATAATCGATCCGCTCGGGCTCGAGGCCCATGACCCGGGCCGCGGTGGCGTCCACGGCTACGGGATCCTCGCCCAGGATGAGCACTCCACTGGCCTTGGCAGTTCCTTGGATGGGCCCATTGCCCTCCATCCCCACGATGCCGTCCACGATGGCGAAGTCCGGCCGCACGGTGCTGTTGATGTCGAGGATGGAACCGGTGATGCCGGCCCAATGGAGAATGTTCTTGGGCCAACCGTAGCAGCATCCCGGAACAATGCCGAACATGTTTTTGAGGGAAAGGGTCGCGCCCACCCAGTGATGGGTTTTGAGCTTGGGCAGAGAAACCAGGAAGTCCGCCTCGAGAACCGTCCGTGGGAGATAAAGCTCTCGCAGCCGGGAGGCGCGGGTCTGCAAAGGGACGCGGCGAACTTCATCGAGATTCAGGTCCACGAAGACGCCGGGCAGCGGGCCCAGGAAATCGCGCAGGCGGAGGGTTTCGACGATGGCCTCGGTGTCGCGCTCGTGACCAGGCCCCTCGGCCACCTGCACGGACGCTGCCCCCAGGCGCAGAAAGCTTTCGCGCGCGGCAGCAATCACGGCAGGGTGGGTGTTGATGACGCCGTCGAGGTCCGGTTCCACAAAGTTGGGTTTCAGCACCACTCTCTTATCGCGCAGGCGCAGGTCAAATTCCCGCAGGGCGTTGAAGATCAGTGTGCCCAGGTCCATCTGGTAGCTGTCGGCCCGCACGATAGCCACCCAAGAGGCAGGCCGCGCAAAGGAAGGCACCAGGGCGCGTTTGGCAAGGCTCATGAAGTCGCCCTATCTCCGCCGGCCTGGCGGGCACGATTCTCTTCCCCGCTCCCCGCCAGGGCGATCCAGGCGAAGGTGAGCACGCTCGCGAAGAAACAGTTCCGCAAGTAAAGGTCGCCGAGGTCTGGGGTGAGCGGCCCGACCGGCCGTCCGTAAGCTCGCAAGCAGCGGTGCGCCAAGGCCAGGGAGGCTGCTCCGCGAATGCGAGGGTAGGCGCCCTCAAGCCAGCCCAGGCTCATCTGGTTTTCGGCGCGCTGGGAATGGGGAAGCAGCGCCAGCAGCGCCCAGGCCGTGGGGCCGATGCGGGGGATGCCGGCCACTCCGTAAACCTGCGGATTGCCGCTGTTCCATCCGCCTCCCGGGCACATGCGGTCATAAAGCATCCGCTCACCCAGTTGCCGCCGTTTCGCCGCGCGGGGAGAAAGCAGTTCCTGAGGCAAGCTGCGGAGAAACAGGAGGGCATGGGCCGTAGGTTCCACCCAACTGGCCGTGCCGGGGGTCCAACTCCAGCCGTGCAGCGAGTTGTCCTGGCGGACGACCGTGCCCCGGGCAAGGACCAAGCGCAACCGCCACCAGAGGTTGCCGTCAGCCGGCCACGCCTCGAGGAGCCAATCGCGGCCTCGCTCGACGGCCTCCGGGCTTCCGCCCTCGAGATGCAGAGCCAGCGCTGCCAGCGAAGTGGCCCAGCAACCCTGGCGCTGCCCCGGAAAGGCGGGCCAAGCCCCGTCCGGCATTTGCGCCCGCAGGAGCCAGGCGCGGGCGCGGGCGCAGGCCTCCGCCGGCGAGGGATCTGCGGCCCGGGAAAGGAGCGCGAGCGACGCCCACGCGGTGGCTTCCACGCTGCTGGGAGTCGCGGGGTGGTAGCCCCATCCGCCGTCGGAATTCTGACTGGTGAGGAGGAAATGCCGGCTGGAGGTGTCGGAAAACCGGCCGGAAGTTACCGCTTCTGGACTGGCATCCCGGCCCCCGTTTTCTCGGAGCAACATACCAATAATCGTTCCGTCGAATCCTACATCACGATGTTCGGAACCGTCGGTGGCACGGCGCTGGCCGGGGGCGAAGTTTCCTCGGAGGGAATCTTGAGGTCGTGAATCAAGCGATGCAGATAGCCGCGGGCCAGCCCCAGCACGCGCGCCGCTTCCGCCTTGTTGCCGTTGCATCTCTGCAGCGTCCGGATCACCAGGCGCCGCTTGAAATCACGCAATTCCTCGTCATACGAGCGCGTCGCCTGCGACGGTTCGAAGCCACCGCGCACCTTGGCGGGCAGGTTCCACACCTCGATCGTGGACCCCTCCGCCAGCACCACGGCGCGCCGAATCACGTTCTCCAGTTCCCGCACGTTGCCCGGCCAGGCATACTCGTCGACGGCTTCGATCGCCAGACGCGAGAAGCGGTTAACCCGCTTGCCGAATTCCTGACTGATCTGTTGCAGCAGGTGGTGGGCGAGCACGATGATACCGCCCTCGCGCTCGCGCAGCGGAGGCAGATGTAATTGAATGACATTCAGGCGGTAGTAAAGGTCCTCGCGAAATTCGCCCCGCCCGACCATCTCCTCCAGGTTGCAGTGCGTCGCACAGATCAAGCGGACGTTCACGGTCAAGGGCGTATTACTGCCCAACCGCTCAAAGCTGCGGTCGTGGAGCACGCGCAGCAACTTGGCCTGCAGCCCCAAAGGCAAATCGCCGACCTCGTCGAGGAACAGGGTTCCGCTGTCGGCCGCCTCGAAACGGCCACGGCGCAGCATCAGGGCTCCTGTAAAAGCACCCTTCTCATGTCCAAAGAGCTCATCTTCGACCAAGTGCTCCGGTAGATTCGCACACGAAAAGGCCACAAACGGCCCCGCGCTGCGCGGACTCAAACGGTGCATGGCGCGGCCCAGCATACTCTTCCCCGTGCCGGTTTCACCGGTAATCAGTACGTTGACGTCGCAAGGCGCCACCTTCCGTGCCAGGGCGAAGACTTCCTGCATGCCTTCGCAGGAGCCGACCAGTCCGTCCAGCGTGGCGGCTGGAGCTTCCTGCGCGCGGAGATGATGGAGCTCCATCTCCACCTGGTGCAAACGGTGAGCGCGGCACAGCACCAGGCGAAGTTCCAGGATGTTCGGCGGTCCAGCCAGGACATCGTAAGCGCCCGCCTCGACCAGCCGCCGGGTCAAAACCGCGTCGTCCTGTCCCAGCAGGACGATAATGGGCGGGGGGAAATCCGTCCGCCGGAACTTTGCCAAATCCTCCTGTGCGGAGCCTATCTCCGCCCCGCCGGGGAGGGCTCGCAAGTCCAGCAGAACGCAATCACACTCTTTCTTCCATCTTCCCAAGGCGTCGGTGTTGAAAGTCTTGTCCAGGTTGACTTCAAAACCCTCTCCCAAAACCCGGCCGACAACTTCCGAGAAGTCCTGGTCGAGAGTGTGAAAGCAAACGCGCATCGACTCTTTTTCCATCATAGGAATCTCAGCGAGAAACTCGGCGCCCTGCATCTCCTCCAGGCGTCTACGTGGTGTTGTTGGGGAGCAGACGGGCGAGCGTAAGATCCCCCCCGATAGCCGTGAAGATCTGGTTCAGGCTAGCGGTCGATCGAGCGCCTGGGCAGCTAACGCCGCCTGCGACGGAGAAGAACTTCGACCCATCGGGGATATGGCCGGGTGAGGAGGCGATTTGCTGCATCGCCGCGCATGTGGTGATCGCTGGGGCGGTGTCAGTGCCGCATCCCGATAACGCCGCGCCGTAGGCGATCGAGTACACCCAGGTTCCCGCTCCCGCCGCGGCCTGGGCCGCCGTGACCGCCTGGTGGCACTCCTGCGTGCTGGGGTACCCCACCAGGTTGGCGTTCGTAGCATTTGCGTCGCCATCGCTGAGGAAGATGAGCACGTTCGTCGAATTCGGCCTGGCGTTATTCTGCAGCGCCGTTTGTGCCACCGTGATTGCGCCCGCATAGAAGGTGCCGACGCCACCCACGACATCCACACCCTCATTGCAGCCGGCAACTCCGCGGGCCGCCAACACGATGTCGGAGGTGGCGTTCAGCGAACCAGCCGTGTCGGAAGTGCGGTAGTCGCTCGAAAACGGAACGATCTGGTAGGTCGGTAACGGCGAAGCCGTGTACTTCGAGATGAAATTATTGGGCACGTTGTTACTACAATCGTAGTCATACTGGGGGTATGTGGCCGATGACAGCCCTGGGAACACCGTCAAGCCGACCTCATCCACCGGGTTCGGGACGTTGAAGTTTGTGACCGCGCCGCAGTTTGCCAGGTTCGCGGCGCAGGGCGAGAGCGTGCCCAGCAGAGTCCGGACGCCGGCCAGCGCGCAGTTGATTCTTGTGTCACCGCAGTTGTTGTCATTGTTACTCATCGAAGCCGTCGTGTCGAGGACCATCATCACGTTGTACGGGCCATTCCTTCCGCCCGGTCCCGGTGCACCTGCGGTCGCGGTTGCCGTGACGGCGACGGAGCTGACACCGAACACCTTGGCGAAATACATCGGCACGGTCGCTTGCTGCTTCACGACGATGCCGTTGTAGCCCGACGGAGTGGAACAGGAGACTCCGGTGCTCGTGAAGCACTTCAACAGAGGGTACCCAGACACCATCGCAACGTTGAGCAGATTGGAATGGGTGTTCAAACCCCCCGTTACGGCGCTGTACTGCGTCGCCTTGGCTATTACGGTTGCGCCACTGCTATTGGGCAGGTACTGCGCTCCTGCCAACGCCGCCGCCTGGGTTGCAGCCTGGAGCTCTTGATAGGAATAATAGAGAGCGCCCAGGTCGACTACTAACGCGGACGCTCCCAGAAAGGCGACCAGCAAGACCATGACCAGCACGAGCGCCTGCCCGCGCTGGCCGTCGCGCACCCGGCGAACAGTATATTCGCTGTTAAGGTTCATTGGATGGCCTCCGTCGTTTGCGCCGTGAGGAGGCAGTTGGGCGCAGGATTGTATATGAAGAATTTGAGGTTGCACGGATAGGTGACCGTTACCTGGGCATTTTGGGACGCCACCAGATATTGTTGCGCCCCACTGCACGTCGGGTTGGCCGCGTTGGTGGCAACCGTAGTTCCCTTCAACACAATCGTGAACTGGAGACTCCCCTGAGTGAGGCCCGGCGCTGCTGCGTAGACCGCTTGGCTAGTCGTAGTGCACGGGTTTGTGGTCTGCCCGCGGCTCATCGAAAGAAGCTGCGCACCGATGTTCGTAGCATTCGTCAGCTCCAGATAGTTATTGAAAGCAATCCCGAGCACGATGATGCCTAGAAGGAAGGTCAACAGCAGCGGCAGCACCAAAGCGAACTCCAGGATCGCCTGGCCGGCGTCGGTCCTGCGTTTGCGCATATGTCCAACTCCGTCAGATACTTGGGGCCGTAGACCTAGCCCTAGCTAGTATAAAGCAGGGCATGGCCCTTGGCAAGTAAGATTATTGTCATTAACAGGATGGTTAGCGCACACTTCTCACCGCGCTGGAACGCATTGGGGGGTTGCCGCGGGTGGCGCCACCCGCGCTCAGGGTATAGGGAAAGGCCCCTCCACCCCCGGCGCTCGGGGCCCCGAGCGCCGGGGGTGGAGGGGCCTTTCCGTCGCGATGGTTTCGGCAGACTTGACTCAAATAGTCAAGTTCCGAATGTCAAGCCTGCTAGACTCTCTTCCTCTTCCTCATCAACTCCCGGGCACGATGGCGGGAACGCCCACCAGGATCTCCACGGCCACCGGGTTCCCGGCCTGTAGGGCGGGGCTGAACTTCCAGCGCGCGAAGGCGGCCCGCGCCGCCTCATTGATGGTGGGCTCGACCCCCTGCAGGATTTCCAGGTTCTCGACGGAACCATCTTCACGGATATGCCCGTGCAAGATGATCATCGTGGCTGCGGGGTCCTGGGTGACGGGTGGGCGGTGAAAGTCAAACTGGTCAATAGCCGCCGGGGGCGCGACGGGCGGCTGCATGTGAACCTCGACCACCCGCGAAGCTACTGCCAGCTTAGGCGGATCCTCGCGGGTGCAGTACTGCAAGATCCAGTTCTTCCCGGGCATGGTGAGATAGACAGTGTAAATCTTTCCGCCGTGCAGCACGCCATAGACGCGCAGCCCGCCACCGCCCCAGGGGCCGCTGCTCACGATGATGCTGGGCGCACGGGGTTTCAGATGGGCCGTATTCACGGGATAAACCAAAGCCTCCGGCGGGAGGGGAGGGAGAGTTCCCGCTGCAATGCCGGGCTCGACCGCTGGACCGGTAACACTGAGGGGAGGAGCGGCGGCGGAGTTGCCGACCCCTCCGCCACCGGCGTGCCCGCTTCCGACAGCCACACTCTTGTCACCGCCGGGCCCCGGTCCTCCTTCCCCGATGCCAAGCGGAGCGCCCTCGACGCCCTTCTGCGAACCGGACTCAGCTCCTTTCGGTGAACCCCGCTCGGGTTTGGCCGGACCGATCGAGAACGCTCCGGCACGGTTTCCGGGAGGTAACGACGTGAAGTCTTTGAGCGCAATCGGATCAACGCTCAGCGTCGTCAACTGGGTAGTGCCGGGACGCTTCTCGGCGTCAGGCGCGGCGGAGGCGTCGGGATGGTTGGAAGGCGCCGGCGCGGCCTCTCGAACCTGCTGCCGGGGCGCCTGCCCAGCCCCCGCGGCCGCATCCGCCGTCGGACCTGGCAGCACCTCGAGCTGCGGCGTGGGAAGGGGAGGAAGCTTCGACGCCAAGTCCAGCGTGGCGGGGTGTGGAGCCGGGGCAGGCTCCACGGGCTGGGGGGGCGGAGGCGCCTTGGGCTCTTCTACCGGGGGAGGAGGCGCCGCCGCTCGGGGGGGTGGAGGAAGTGCAGGTGGGGCGGGCGCTGGCCCCAGGTTTCCCAGGATCAAATCCGGAACGCGCAAATCCTCAGGAGCCTTCAGCTCCGGAGGGGCGGCCGCATTCTGAATCGTCAGGCGGGAATTGTCAGGATGAGGGGGATTGGAGATGATCGTAATACGCGGATCGAAACGCGTGTAGCCCAGCCGCGGCGGCCTTCCTTTCTTCGCTCCCCGTCCCGGGGCGCCGCCCGGACCGGGTGGGTGCAGCGTCGGAAGGTAGGGCGGCAGCTTCAGCGCCCGAAACTCATAGACGATCAACGGAGCATGTCTTGCTGCCGGAGGCGGCCCCGAGAACCTGTAGAACAACCTCGAAAGTGGCACACTGTACAAGAAGAATCCGACGGAGAAGTGAATCAGAAAAGAGGTCAGGAGAGCAGGCGCCGAACGGCGATTCCTGGGCCAGGGGGCGCTTTCACCCAGTTGGAGCGGGCAGGCAGGTGGATCTGCTTCCCAAAGCGCCGACCAAGCCTCGGCGAGTGAGTAGCCGCCCCCATCCGAAAGCAGCCGGAATTGCGGCGCCGCCACCTCGATAGTAATCTTGACGCCGTGACGATCGGAAGCGGTTCTGAGGTCGAGGTGACTTGCGGCTTGGTCGCCCTCAGGTATTTCGGAGCTCGCCATTATCCCATCGTACCCCGACCCTACTCGCGACGGTTTTATTTCTTGCCCAGGAGAAGAACAATACCCGCCGACACCCGGAGGTTGTCCTGCCGGGCGCCGCTGAAGCGGGTCAGGAGGTAATCCGCCTGGATCAATCGCAAAGCGACGTGGTTTGCGACCTTCACATCCAGTCCGCCGCCCGCGGACATCCCAAAACGGAATTCCGGCTTCGAGATACCGAGGTATTCCGGGCCACCGCGTTCAGCTCCCAGCAGGGCGTGACAGAAGGGGACGACTTTCGGGTTCTTCCGATAGGAGAAAACGGGGCCGTACGCAAAAGACTGGGTGTTGGTCTTGAACCCGGCTTCGGTGCCGTAGTGGCTGCTGACTTGCAAGGCGCCGCCGAACCACTTATTCATGTTCTCCGCTACCGAAACGTCAAAGCCGTTGAGATTGAAGCTGGACCCGTTCAGGTTCGCCGTCAGGTTTGAGTAACCGCCAAATACTTCCACCTTGGGTATCGCTTGCTGAGCCCAGGCAGAAACCGGCAGGAGTAAAAGCGGCAGGAAAACCAAAGCCTTTCGCATGAAGTCTCTCCCTCACTGGCACCTTGAACCGGCCTGCCAGCCTTTGAGCATTTTCCGGGCGCTGGCCGGAGTTGCCGGGGCGATTCAGGAATCGCAGACACGCCGGCCACACCGCTCTCATTGCACCGTCAAAGCCACACTCGCCGAGCGCGTGAGGCCCGACAAAACTGAGGAACTGCGCACTTACCCGCCGCCTTTGTAGCATACGTTATGCCGTTCCAGGTGCTCAAATAATGCAGATGATTGAGGTGCTTTGGCACCCGGACATCATATCATCCCTGGGTCGCATTCATCCCGACCAAAACCGTCGGGACGTATGCGCCAGCCGTGGGAATGCCCATTTTTCGAAAGAAATCCCATTCCAAATGACACCAGCACTCGACCTCGTGACTATCTCCTTTGCTTTCAATAACATTCTGACTTCGTCCCGATTTTCGATTAAGCTGTTTATTTTCATCAACATCCCCGGATCGATCCTTTTTCATTTTCTCTGTTCCTTTGTTTTCATACATATAGTCGGATCGACCTTCATTTTTAACATCTTTTTGTTGGGACAGCTCCCCCATCATCGTGAACGGCACATGGGTGAGCCCCCAGAGTTGGCGCAGGCTGAGACCTTCTGTTTGCATGAACATCGCGTCTTCGTCGTTCGAAACCATCAGGATGGTGTGATTCTCGGGTGATCAATTGACTGGGACGCGCCTCAGGCCAAGCCCCGATAGCGCGTTTTTCCCAAATTGACCATCGGGGCCGTGCCCCGATAGCGCGTTCTCTCCAAATTGACCATCCTCGCCGAGCCCTGTTCGGCCACAGGACTTACGCTAGCACCGTACCCGTGGCTTGTCAATAGAGTTATTATCGGCATTGCCCACCGGCAGGCAAAATCGTAAGGGGAAAGTGCCTAATTGTCCGACATCCCGCCCGCGCGCAAGAAAGTGGCGCGAAAAGCCGAAGACCTGTGAAGACTCATATCGTCCCTGGGTCGCATACATCCAGACAAAAACCGTCGGGGCGTATGCGCCACCCGCGGACATGCGCGTCGGGGAGATTTCTCGCGATGGATTGCGGACGTGTTCCAGGATCAACCCCTCGCATCGGACGTTCGGAAAGTCGAGCAGCGATATCGACTCGGCCACATACGCGATCTCTATCCCGCGCTCGCAGAAGCCATTCAGGAGCGCTACGAATTTTCTCCTGGCATAATGTGGTAACCTTCGAATTGCTGCATTGGCCCATAGTTCAATGAACTTGAGTCTCGAAGCCGCACCACCCAATCAGCGCATTACTCCATGGTCGCCGATTTGGGGGTGGTTTCGGTACGAGCAGGCCGCTGACTCCGGCCACCTCACGCCACTGGTTACGCGCAATTCGTGCCACCGCGAATGTGGTTGCAAAAAGAGTTTATGCAACTGGACTAGTTCTTGCTCCTGGCTTAGACTGACCAAAGCGGGAGCACGCCGTCAAGGTCGTGGCCGTACAGAGCGGGTGCAAGGATTTGTGGAAGTCGATTGAGAGTTCTAAGCGGGCGACACAGGCCACCTCGCCGGCTGGTTTCCGTGTCACCGGAAGGAGGTCTGGGAGCACATGCTCAAGATCACCATTCACAACGAGCCGGACTTGGCGACTTTAGAATTGGAAGGCAGATTGGCGGGGCCGTGGGTGGATGAACTCAAGCATTGTTACCGCATGCTTTCAACATTCCCTCACGAAAAATCCGTTGTGGTCAACCTCAGCGGCGTCGGCTCGGTTGACTCCTCTGGCAGGAATCTCCTTGCGCAGATGGCTCGCGATGGTGCGGAACTGGTGGCAGACAGACCCTTGAGAGAGTACGGCGTGGAGGAAGCAGCGAGCCGGAACGCCGGATTAGGAAAAGCGACGGCGCCGAAAGCCAAGAAAGCTGTTTCCGGGAGGCGTCCCAAGATCGAATCACTCGAAAGGAAGCCGCACCTCTCGTTTAAGAACATCTTGTTTGCCACCGACTTCTCTCCGAGTTCAGCGGCAACGCTTCCTTATGCTGAAACCATCGCGCGCCACTATGGGTCTAAGATCTACGTCGCTCATGTAACCCCCCCGGAAGCCTACAGTCTGGTTCCACCCAAACACCGGGACACTGCACTGCAGCAAGCCCAAGGCTACGTCACACAACGCATGGTCGCATTGCTCAACCGCTCGAATTTCCAACAGATTCCGTACGAGGTTTTGCTCGACCAAGGTGAGATTTGGCCCACCCTCTCCGATATGGTGGACAAGCACAACGTTGACTTGATCGTAATTGGGACCCATGGTCGTCGGGGCATTCATAAGATGCTGCTCGGTTCGGTCACCAATGAAATCCTCCGCCGGGCGACACGTCCGGTGTTGACGGTGGGTCCGGGAAGTTCCCCGCAGCCGCCTGCGGAAGTCAGACTCCAGCGACTCCTCTGCGCCACCGACCTCTCATCAGCGTCCGCCCCGGCCATGGATTACTCATTCGCGCTGGCGCAGGAATATGGAGCTCACCTGTTTCTTTTGTATGTTGCGCAGAAAGTTGGCGAAAAGCCTGCGCAGGCCAGGTCGAGACTGGAGGAATTCTCTCGAGCACACATAGAAGAGTTGGGCGGGCCAGGGCCAAAAGGGGCACCGGAGACCGAATTCCTCGTGGAATTGGGTTCCCCAGTGGAGTGTATCCTCAAGGTAGCTAAGGAACGCGAGATCGATCTCATCGTGCTTGGCCTGCGGAGTAGTAGCAGCACCGGTACCCAGCCGCTGATGCACTTGCCAGGGCTGACCGCTTACCAGGTCGTATCCCTCGCCCGCTGTCCTGTGCTTACAGTCCGAGGGTGAGGAAGCCTCAAAGTGAGCCGCGGGTGGCGCATACGTGCCGCATTCTGGCATGTATGCGCTCACAACATTCGGTCCATCGCGGGTGGCGCATACGTCCCGACGGTTTTTGTCGGGATGTATGCGACCCTCGGTTTGTCGACGCCCTCACAGCATTTTGTCCATGGCCAAGATCGCAGCGTCATTCCAGAAATAGAACCTCCCACTCGACCACGGCCAGTCGCCCGGATGCTTAACCAGGCCTCGTTTCACGGGATGGTTGCGCAGGTAATTCAATTTCTTATCACCTCGCCGAAAGTCGCAACCCCCTGCTTCCTAGAACGCTCGGAGTCAAACCGGCGCGCGCGACGATACGTGCGGGTGGTCAAATAATGCAGATGATTGAGGTCGTAGTAGTGCTTTAGCACCCAAACATTATATCGTCCCTGGGTCGCATACATCCCGACAAAGACCGTCGGGACGTATGCGCCACCCGCGCTTTACGTGGCTTGGTACAACCTATGCCGCGTTCATATGACGCTGAGAGTAACCCCCGCGATGCAAGCAGGGGTTACGGACCATATTTGGGATTTGGGAGAATTGCTTTCTGCCTAGCAGCTCGAAACTTTTCTATAACGACATGAGTCAGCAAGATCGTTATTTATCCCAGTCGCAATCGTGCATGCCGCTCCACAGAAAAGCAGACGGCCCCATAACGGGCATTAAATTGGCGGGGAAATTTCTTCTCTCATACTTTAAGGGGACGCGTCGTGTTTCATTTTCTCCGAATACATGAAGCGTTGCCAAGTCATCCCACTGGACGATTGTTGGGGTAACCCCAGAAGAACACACATTCACTACGTAAAATGTAAACGAACTGCCTGTCGTTAAAGGATCGAAATAAACTGGATAGGCGTGACGCTTTCTGTCTGGCGTATCAACCAACAGCGTTGCCGTTAGACCCTCAACGACAGACGTGGTGTAGCCGCTAATTGTACACTTGTAATCGAACGGAGTCGGAATCCCGTTTGCATGCTTTAGAGCATGTTTTAACTCAGAATCAGTCATCCATCTACCTTCGCTCTTTGACGGCCAGTCTCTTGACTCATTACCTGCTGAGCTTATGTCCTGGAAAACTCCTGTGCTTGAGAAGATCGAACTATTTTTCAATATCGTTGGTTCCAATCGTATGACGTGTATGGTCGAAGCAGGTGGAATATGAATTGGGATGTGGTCCATGCTACATCCCAGGTAAATTGAAACTGGAGTGGATCTTACCACCTCTGGAGAGGCGAAATATGACTTTGTCTTATAAAACCTCACTATCCTTACTACCGCGTGACCTGCCCCCGTTTTCTGTACCAATCATAAAGCGAGTTCCAGGGCAGTTTCTTGCTTTTGTTGTTCTCTCCGGGGCGGCTGGGGGGGGAGAGCCGCCCCGGCGCCTGTGAATTCCTGCG
>Ga0187849_1003585_pt1 | contig 13495 bp, 8 predicted proteins | sample June2016WEW_4_10_2_FD_132412 | JGI IMG/M metagenome (GOLD analysis project Ga0187849, IMG submission 132412) | Peatland microbial communities from SPRUCE experiment site at the Marcell Experimental Forest, Minnesota, USA - June2016WEW_4_100 | ecosystem: Environmental > Terrestrial > Soil >... | reverse complement strand
TTCACGACATGCTTGATGATGGTCAGGTTCGCCGCCTCGTCGTCGTTGGTGATCGTGCAGGTAATGTTCTGGCCGGCGCTCAGCGTGAAGCTACCACCGAGATCACTTGGGCACTCGGGGTCGCCGGTTATGGAGACGAATTTGTAGCCCGGTAGAGCGGTCTCGTCGATGGTGTGCGGGACGTCCCGCGTCACCTCCGTCGTCGAGCCGGAAAGCACAACGCTGCCGTCTACCGAAGGAGCGAAGTCGTCCGGCTTGGCCGTGCCGCCGTTGTCGTTGATGACGCTCTTGATCAGCGTAATGGTCGCCGGCTCAGGCGTATTGGTGGGAGTCGGCGTGGCCGTATCTGTAGGCGTCGGCGTGTCTGTCGGGGTAGCCGTCGGCGTGTAAGTGCTCGTCGCCGTCGCGGTCGGCGTGTTCGTGTTCGTCGGTGTCGCCGTCGGCGTGTTCGTGTTCGTCGGTGTCGCCGTCGGCGTGTAAGTGCTCGTTGGCGTCGCCGTCGGAGTCTTCGTCGTCGTCGGCGTCGGTGTCGGCGTCGCGTAGGTGTTGGTAACGGTGCAGGTCTTCTGCTGGCCGCCCGCGATGGTCCCCGAGCAGTCCGCGGACATGGTCGCCTGGTAGCCGTCGATCGCGGTCTCACTCACGGAGTAGCTGCCGGCATCGAGGCTGACGGTGGTGCCCGTCTCGGACCCCGGGAAGACGGCCGAGGGCGCAACGTAGCCTCCATCCACGGTCATCGAGAAGTCGGAAGCCGCAGCGCTGCCGCCGACGACGTGCTTGATGACGGTCAGCTCCGGCCGCTCGTAGAAGGAGGCGATCTGGCCCCGCCAGGCGCTGGACAGCGTGGAACTCGCGGACCCGGAGTACGTGCCGGCGTCGGTGACCAGGCGAACGGCACCGGTGTAGCTGAAGATGATGGGCGAGCCGCCCGAGAAGTCACAGCGCTTCGAGAAAGAGGATGCGGTCCAGTCGAAGCTGGTGACGACGGGCATGACAATGCCCCCGACGAGAAGGTCAGGGGTATGCGCCACCGGTACGAGTCCCGTCGATGGGGAGTTGCTGACGCCCGTCGCGGAGTTGGCGCCGTCAAACGTGTTCACGTCGTTGAAATCGTAGATCTGGAGGCCGAGGCTGGCCGTGGCGAAACCGGCGATGACCGTGACGGTCTTCTCCGAACCGTCAGCCAGCTTATAGAACATGGCCTGTCCCGGCAGCGCGCTCTGGTTGATAGCCGTGGACCAACCGTCCGGCGCGTTGAAGCCGGGCGTGCTGCTTGCGCCCGCGCCGACTATCGCGACGAGGAGGTCGCCGACGGTCGGACTGCTGCCGAAGGAGGCTGAAACCCTGTCCGAGCCTGCCGACGAGGCGCAACTCGACTGGACGATTGGCGGCGCGGTTGTCGGCGTCGCTGTCGGCGTGCTTGTATTCGTCGCCGTTGCGGTTGGCGTAAAGGTCTTCGTTGGCGTCGGCGTATTCGTACTCGTTGCGGTCGCCGTCGGCGTGTTGGTTGGCGGCGGCACGTAGTAGAACGACGCAACCTGCGCGCGCCACTGGCCAGAGCCGGTGGTCGCGGAGGCCGTGTAGCTGCCGCTCCCGGTCACGTATCGATACGCGCCGGAATAAGTGCGACTACCTTCCTGGAAGTCCAGGCCCGAACCCTCGACAAACAGGCTTGCGCTCCAGTCGTAGGTCGTATCAACTCGAATCACCGACCCCGCGACGAGGAGCTCGTTAGGATGCGTGGCCGATACGCTCCCTGACGATGGCGTCGTACTTGTCGCCGTCCCGGAGCTCGTGTCCTCCAGCGTGTTCACGCCGCTGAACTCGCAGACCTGCAGACCGATAGTCGAGGCGCTTGAGCTGCTCGCAGAGACAGACGTGCCGTCACCGCTGGCAGCCACCTTGTAGAAGATCGCCTGGCCGGGAGAGGTGCTCTCGTTGATGGCCGTCGACCAGCCGGTGATGCCGGTGGGAGTGGAGATGGTTGTACTTGTGCTTGAGCCGGTGCCAACGATGGCGACGAGCAGGTTGCCCGGCGTAGGCGCGCTCGTGAGGGTGACGGACGTGCTGCTAGAGCTAGCCCCTCCATGCGCACATTGGACGACCGGGGGCGCCGTGGTCGCCGTTGCCGTAGGCGTGAAGGTGAACGTTGGAGTTGGCGTGTAGGTGTTCGTCGGCGGCACCGGCGTAAATGTATTCGTCGGTGTGGGCGTGTTCGTCTTCGTCGGCGTAGGCGTGTAGGTACTTGTCGGCGGCACCGGCGTAAATGTATTCGTCGGTGTGAACGTGTTCGTCGGTGTCGGCGTGTTCGTATTCGTCGGCGTCGGCGTGTAGGTATTCGTTGGCGGCACCGGCGTAAATGTATTCGTCGGTGTGAACGTGTTCGTCGGCGTCGGCGTGGCAGGATTGGGCTTGAACGCGGCGAGCAACATGCTCCACTCATTGACGGATGGGCTGACAGTCGCCGCGGCGGTGTAGCTAGTGGCTGTGGTCACGATCCGGTCCGCGCCGCTGAACTCGCGGAGGTGGCTACCGTTGGTGTTCGCAAAATCAAACTGCTTGGTGAAGGAGTTGCCCCAGGTGAAGGTAGTGTTGGGTCCAGTGTCCGCCCCCGAGATCAGGAGGTCACCGGTCTGCGTCGTCGTGAGGCTATTTGAAGTCAGGGAGGTACCGCCGGTGGCGCTCGAATTGGCCGTTGCGACGACATCGAGCGGCGAGGTACCGGCCATGCCGCTGTACTCGTAGAGCTGCAACCCCAGCCCCTCTGAAGCCGTACCAGTGGTGGTCACCGTGACCGTCGTGGGCTCGGAGCTGCCCGCTATCTTGTAGAAGATGGCTCCGCCCGGCTTGTTGCTGTAGTTGACGGCGGATGTCCAGCCGCTGGGCACACTGATGGTGCCGGCGTCGCTCTCGCCGAAGACGGCGATCAACAGATTGCCGGCCGTCGGCGTGCTGGTGAAAGTAGCCGAGACGCTGCTCACCGTCGAGCTGCTGCCGGCTACTCCGGAGGCCTTCTGCACGAGCGCGGGGGCAGCGGAACCGGAGCCGCCGCCGAACAAGACGGCGACGACTGCCACAAGGGCCGCAAAGACCCCCAGTACCAAGGCGATAGACAGGCTGCGGATGGCCGATTTCTTCGAGTCCATGGTGACCCCCACCTACTAAGGCAACTGCGCCCGATAGATAGCTATGCGGACTCCACTGGAGCCGGCAAATGAGTGGGCGGGGGAGCACACTCGGGCAGACTGATGCTCACTCGGTGATTGCTAGAAGTCAGAAGACGCTAAACGCGTTGAAGCTCCTATGGCAAGTCCTTGTCACAGAACCTAACGGCGGAGGTATGCTTTTCGGCGGGTAAAACGCTTCCTTGCGTATCTCCCTTGATACCACAGATCAGCGGATATGTCAAGTGCTTGTGCGGTGTTTTTCCGCACTTCCGCCATTCTCTCCGCCGTACCTCTCTCATCCGAATACAAGTACTCCTGGCGCCCCTCGTAGAATCGGGGCGTGACGAACCAAGGCCCAACAGAGCGGGGTTTTCCGGGCGGGGAACCCGTTAGGCGTTGACCGAGACCGCATCGACCGAGATCGAGCGTCTCGCACTTTCTAACGCGAAACCGCTGCGCCTGTTTCACCCCCGAGGCGCCGCTCCCCTGCGCCGTCCAACGCCAGTGGTACCACCTTCCCCTTACAATTCCCGGCCCGCCGTGCTTTAATGAAGCCGGTGCCCGTCGCCGGAAGACGCTCCTGGGATCCCTCCCCGCCAATCAATTGACAAAATGCGCCCTTTGCAGATTCGGAAAGGGCGCATTTTTTCAAAACAAAAACAATCATTGCCCGGCATGCGCCGGGCAGCCGTCCGCCGGGGAGGACTGGAAGAGCTAGGTGGGATGCGACGCGGTGGACCGGGCCAGGCGTCGCCGGCGGGCCCGCTCCAGCTCGGCTAGCTGCGACAGCGCTTTGCGGGTGTCGGACGCGACGCGGGCGCGGTCGCAGTTGCGCACGCGGTACTTGAACAGCCAGTACGCGAAGGCCCGCAGGTCGCTGTAGGCGATGCTGTCGCCTTCAGGCAGGCCCTTCTCTTCGCGGAAGCGCGTCAGCAGCTCCATTCGCCCCTTGCCGTAGATGCGCTCGCAGACCTCCTCGTCGGCGGGCCGGTGGCGCGTGCCGCACAGCGCGAAGCGCTCCTTGTGCAACTCCTCTTCGACAGCAAGCTGCAGCGCCTCTTCCACGACGACGCCGTACAGGTAGTTGAGGTAGGCGGTGTGCTTGGCAGCGCCGATGGCGTTCTTGAAGAACTCGGCGTCGCAGTCCGGCGGCATCTGGCCGAAGAAGAGAAGCGCCTCGCGCTCATCGTCAGGGACCGCGCCGTCGAGGGAGTCGATGAGGCGTTCAGCGAGGAGCAGCCAGTCGAAGGCTTCGCCGTCGATGAGATAGCAGTAGCGCCTTTCGCCGACCGTCTCCTCCGGCAGTTGCCAGAGCGCGACGGCGTCGAGCAGCGCCGGGAACCAGTGCGTGCCGCCGGAGACAGCCTGCCGCAGGTGCGCGAAGGCTTCGTCGCAGGCCGACGTGCGTTCCGGCGGGTCCTCCATCACTCCTCCGCCATCTCTAGATCGCCCTTCCGCAGCACTTCTTGTACTTCTTGCCGCTGCCGCAGGGACAGGGGTCGTTGCGGCCGGTCTTGTGGGCGCCGACGGGCCGTCGCGCCGCTTCCCGGCCACCGCCGGACCGAGCGCCTGCCGCGACGGGCGCGGCCTCGGCGGGAACGCCGGCGGGCATGCCGCCTCGCCCAGCTGTCGCGCCCACGGGCTCGCGGGGCGGCGGCGGCGCCTGGAGCTGGACGTGATAGATGGTGTGCGTTATCTGGCGCCGGATGTTGGCCAGAAGCTGGTCCCACATGTCATGCGCCTCGCGCTTGTAGACGACAAGCGGGTCGAACTGGCCATACGCGGTCAGGCCTATACCCTGGCGCATCTCGTCCATCGCCGTCAGGTGCTCGACCCATAGCGAGTCGATGACGCGCAACATGACCAGGCGTTCGAGCGTGCGGGCCGCATCTTCGCCCATCTCGGCTTCGCGGCGCTGGTATTCCTCCTCGGAAGCGGCGACGATGGCTTCCAGGACATGCTCGCGGGAGAGCCCTTCCAGGCTCTTGGCCGTGAGCGAAGGCGGCACCTCGAAGAGAGTGGCGACCTCCTTGAGCAAGTCCTCGACCACCCAGCTCTCCTCGCGGCGGCTGGGCAGGAACGTATCGGCGAGCTCGCAGATCTCCTCGCGGACCATGTCGAGGACGTTACTGCGGAGGTCGGCCCCCTCCAGTATCTTGCGTCGCTCTGAGTAGATGACGTCGCGGTGCATGTTCATGACGTCGTCGTACTCGACCACGTGTTTGCGGATGTCGAAGTTGTAGCCCTCGACCTTCGACTGCGCCGTCTCGATGGCCTTGCTGACCATGCCGCTTTCGATAGGCGTGTCCTCGTCCATGCCCAGCCTGCCCATCGTCTTGGGCAGCCATTCGGGGGCAAAGCGGCGCATGATGTCGTCTTCGAAGGAGACGTAGAAGCGCGAGCTGCCCGGGTCGCCCTGACGGCCGGCGCGTCCGCGGAGCTGGTTGTCGATGCGTCGGGCCTCGTGGCGCTCCGTGCCGATGATGTGCAGTCCGCCGGCGTCAACGACCTTGTTGTGCTCTTCCTGCCACTCGTCGGGGTCGCGACCTTCGGTCTTGCCGCCGAGGATGATGTCGGTGCCGCGGCCCGCCATGTTCGTCGCGATGGTGACCGCGCCGAAGCGGCCAGCCTGGGCAATGATACCGGCCTCTTTCTCGTGGAACTTGGCGTTCAGCACCTGATGCGTAACACCGCGTCGCTTCAGCAGGTCGGCGAGGTACTCCGACTTCTCGATGGAGACCGTGCCGACGAGCAGGGGCTGGCCGGCCTTGCTGCGCTCCTCAATCTCCCCGGCGACGGCGCGAAACTTCGACTCCTCGTTGCGGTAGACGAAGTCAGAGTACTCGTGGCGGATGAGATCGACGTGCGTCGGGATGACGACGACGTCGAGGCGGTAGATTTTGAAGAACTCGTCGCGCTCGGTCCAGGCCGTGCCGGTCATGCCGGCCAGCTTGCCGTAGAGGCGGAAGTAGTTCTGGAGGGTGATGGTGGCGTAGGTGATGGACTCCTGCTGGATCTTGACGGTTTCCTTCGCCTCAACCGCCTGGTGGAGGCCGTCGGACCAGCGGCGGCCAAACATGAGTCGCCCGGTGAAGTCGTCGACTATTACGACCTCGCCGTCCTTGACCACATAGTCGCGGTCGCGCTTGTAGAGGATTTCGGCCTTGAGCGCGGCCTCCATGTAGCGGGTCAGGCGGTAGTTCTGCGGGTCGTAGATGTTCTTGACGCCGAGCCACTGCTCCAGCTTGCTCATGCCCTCTTCCGTGAGGTTGACGGCGCGGTGCTTCTCGTCGACCGTGAAGTCGACTTCCTGAGCGAGCCTGGGCACGAGGCGTGCGAAGGTGAAATAGGTCTGCGTGTTCTCTTGCGACGGCCCGCTGATGATGAGCGGCGTCCGTGCCTCGTCGATCAGGATGTTGTCGACCTCGTCGACGATAGCGTAGTGACGCTCGCGCTGGACCGTGAAGTCGAGGTCGGTCGCCATGTTGTCGCGCAAGTAATCGAATCCGAACTCGTTGTTGGTGCCGTAGGTGATGTCGGACTGATAGGCCTGGCGCCGGGGGATGGGCGCTATGTGCTCCATGTTCTGCACGTCGCTGACCTTCTCCGCGTGGTAGAGGAAAGCGGACTCGTGCTGGAGGCAGCCGACGCTAAGGCCGAGGGCGTCGTAGATAGGGCCCATCCACTGCGTGTCGCGCTTGGCCAAGTAGTCGTTGACGGTGATCAGGTGGGCGCCGTGGCCTTCGAGGGCGTTCAAGTAGATCGGCAGGGTGGCGACGAGCGTCTTCCCTTCGCCGGTCTTCATCTCGGCGATCTTGCCCTGATGGAGAACGATGCCGCCTATGAGCTGGACATCGAAGTGACGCATGCCGATGTAGCGGCGAGAGGCTTCGCGGACGACAGCGAAAGCTTCGGGCAAGATATCGTCCATGCCTTCGCCGTCGGCGAGGCGCTGGCGGAACTCGTCTGTCTTGGCGCGAAGCTCGGCGTCGGTCAGCGCCTGGATGTCGGCCTCCAGGGCGTTTATCTCCTGCACGAGCGGGCGCAGCTTTCGGACCGCCGCCTCGCTGCTACCGCCGAATAGATTCTTGAGCATGTAGGTCCTGGTTCCTCAGGCGTCCGTCTGAAACAGGGCGCCGACTGATTGTCCGGTGTGTATGCACCTGATCGCCTCGCCGAGCAGGGGCGCGACGGTCAGCGAGTGTATTTTGTCGAGCTGCTTCTCCGGCGGCTGCGGCAGCGTGTCGGTGATGACGACCTGCTGGATCGGACTGTCCTTCAGCCGCTCGATGGCCGGCCCAGAGAAGACGCCGTGGACGGCCGCGGCTTTTATGCCGGTGGCGCCGCTATCCAGGAGAAGCTTCACGACTTCGGTCAAAGTTGATCCTCTGTCTATTTCATCGTCAATAATCAGCGCGGCCTGTCCCTCAACTTCGCCGATTAGCTGCAGCGCTTCGGCGGTCTGCTTATTGCCGGCGCGCCGCTTCTCAACGACAGCCAGCGGCACGTCGAGCTTGGCGGCGATGTTGCGGGCGTCCTTGGCGCGGGCCAGGTCAGGGGCGACGACGACGAGGTTGTCGTGGTCGATGGCCTTGAAGTAATCGCCGAGACTGGGGAAAGCGGTGAGCTCGTCGACCGGGATGCGGAAGAAGCCCTGTATCTGCGAGGCATGCAGGTCAATGGTCAGAACGCGATCGGCACCGGCGGCCGTTATCATGTCGGCGACGAGGCGCGCGGTGATGGGCACGCGCGGTTGGTCCTTCTTATCGCTGCGCCCGTAGGCGAAATAAGGGATGACAGCTGTGATCCGGCCCGCGGACGCGCGACGGAAGGCGTCGATCATGATGAGCAGCTCCATGAGCCGCGTGTTCACCGGCGAGGCTACCGGCTGGACAACGAAGACGTCGCGCTCCCGGACGTTCTCGCAGATGCGCACGAATATGTTCTCGTTGCTGAACTCGAATACCTCACACTCGCCAAGAGGCGTCTCCAGATGCCGGCAGATGTTTCGGGCCAACTCCGGGTGGGCATTGCCGCTGAAGATGCTCATCTCGCGAAACACTGGCTTCCCTCCTGTTCGTTACTACCAGGACGGTTTTCAAGCGGGGCTTGCCCGTCGCCGCTCACCAAAAGGCCGAGCCAGGAACCGCTGATCGTGTCATCGGTCCCGCCCCGGCCCGTGGTCCGGAAAGCGTGCCTGGTAGACGCTTAGATCATAGCACAGCATAAGGCGCCCAGCAACGCGCGCTGCCCTTCCCACGGCGCTTGGCGGGATAGCTGTCCTTATTGTGAACCGACGCTGCGTTACGTGCCACAAGAGGTCGTGTGAGTTGCGCCATCTTCCATGTCGACTTCGACGCACCAGTGAGAGGTGCGCTCGTCGCGTTCTGGTTGCGCCCGCCCAAGGCGGGCGCATCGCTCCGGCAACCGCGCGCTAGCCTCGTCGGAGCCCATGCGCGTCGGGGTATAAATCACAAAAAGCATCGAAAACAGGACTAGCTTGACAACGCGGCGAAACGACTGCTAGATTAGTTGTGAAGGTCGCAACCGATCCGATGGAAAACACGCGCCAAACGATTCTGGAAATACTGCGCAGGCGCCAGCACGCCACCGTCGAAGAGCTGACGCAGGAGCTGGGCCTGGCGGCGGCAACGGTGCGGCGCCACCTCGACATCCTCATGCGGGACAACTACGTCGCGGTGACGCAGAAGCGACGCGACATCGGCCGGCCCCACTACGTCTTCACCCTCACCGATGCCGGCGACGACCTCTTTCCCCGTGGCTACGTGCGCCTGACGAACCGCATCATCGAAGAGCTCGTCTCGCTGGACCGCGATGACACGAAGGGCAAGACCGGCGTCGCGCTGGCAGAGGTCCTCTTCGAGAAGATGGCGGACCGGGTCGCAGAGACTTACGCCGGCCGGATAACGGGCAAGACGCTGCCGGACCGCCTGGACGAGACGACGAAGCTCCTGGCCGGTGAGGGCATGTTCTTCGAATGGCGCAAGGCCGACGACGGCTATCAGCTCCTCGGCCAGGGCTGTCCCTGTCCGCGCATCGCCGACATCCACAGTGAAGTCTGCATCCACGACCAGCGATTGCTCCAGCGGCTGCTCCGGGCCGACGTCGAGCCGATCAGCGTGAACCCGGAGAAGAGCGTCTGCGCTTACCTGGTGCGAGAGAGCTCATCCTGACCTCTGGCGACTCGACCCCTCCTGACCATACCGCGACCCCTCGGATATAATTAAGGCCGTCTAGCGGCGAATCATCGGAGCGGGAGGCGTCAGGCTCATGCAAAAGGCGCGACTCGGCTTTCTCGCTTCCCACGGCGGGAGCAACATGCAAGCGATCATCGACGCCTGCAAAGAGGGGCGTCTCGATGCCGAGCCCGCGGTTGTTATAAGCAACAACTCGGACTCGACGGCGCTCGGGCGCGCTCGTCGCGAAGGCATCCCTATTTACCACCTCAGTAGCGCCACGCATCCAGACCCGGCGGAGCTCGACGCCGCGATCCGCCGGGCGCTCGAGGAGCATGGCGTCGATTTCGTCGTCCTCGCCGGCTACATGAAGCTGCTGGGCCCGCAAACGCTGCGAAGGTATCGCGGGCGGATCTTCAACATCCATCCAGCGCTGCTGCCGAAGTTCGGCGGCAAGGGCCTGTACGGCATGAAGGTTCACGAGGCGGTGCTGGCCGCGGGCCAGAAGGTAAGCGGCGTGACCGTCCACCTGGTTGACGAGAACTACGACCGCGGCCCGATCGTGGCGCAGTGCGAGGTGGCGGTGCTCGAGGGCGACACGGCGGAGTCGCTTGCCGCCCGCGTGTTGGAGCAGGAGCACAAGCTCTTCGCCGCGACGCTCCAGAAGGTCGTCCGCGGCGAAATAGACCTCGACGCGCTCCGCTCCTCAGGCTAACGCCCCTGCCTACCCCGGCTTCTCCGCGTACACCACCACGCTCTTCGGATAGAAGCGGTTCCCTGCCTCGTCGAGCACGTGGTACAGCAACGAGTACGGCTCCGCATTCGACCGGTCCCGCCAGCGATTCAGCGCATCCACCGACCACGCGCGCATGTACGGACAGGCGTCGAGAAGGAACAGGAGCGTCCAGTAGACCGCTTCGACGGAGTTGCGCAGGCGTTGCGCGTACACCCGCAGCCCCGCCGCCTCCACCGCCTGGACGATCCGGCCCCGCGTGTAGATGCGCCGGTGCCCAAACGGGTCCTCGCGGTAGAGATCGTAGACGTGGTACGCGACAAGCTCCGGCAGCGTGTCCGGGACGCTGACCACCAGCCGCCCGCCCGGCTTCAGAACACGCGCCATCTCCCGCAGAGCCAGGCCGGCGTCCGCCACGTGCTCCAGCGTCTCCGTGCAGGTCACAAAGTCGAAAGCCGCGTCCGCGAAAGGCAGCCGGCCGCCGTCCGCCTGCGCGAAGGCCAGCGGAGGATCCTTGTCGAGAAGATGTCTGCGAGCGGATAGGAGGTCACGCCGAATGATATCGACGCCGACGCCCTCGCAGCCGCGGCCGGCCAGTCGCGAGAGGAGCCGGCCCACGTTGCAGCCCACGTCGAGAACGCGGGCGCCGGCCCAGACGCCTAGCAGCGTCAGATCGACGACTTCCAGGCGTCGCAGCACGGGGCCAACCACCCAGCGAGGTCGACGGGAGGAATCGGCCGCTTGCTCTGAAGCGCACATGCCTTGCGAATCTATCAGCGCGACTGAGTTCGCGTCAATCGCCGTCCCTGCTATTGGCGAAGCGAAAGAAATGTGCTAGATTCATAGCCAATGATTCGAAGGCGCCAGCGCCAGAGGAGTAACGCGCCTGCCGCCGTCCTGGCGATTGTAGTTATCCTTTCTTCCCTTTTCGCCTTCCATTCCCTCATCAAGTCGGATCGTCCCACCGGCTGCGCCGGCGGCGACTGTGCGGCGATCGTATCGACTCCGCCACCGCCGGTGCCGACGCCGACGCCCGCGCCGACTCAGGAAGTGCTGGCCGCCAGCGAAACGAGGCCGCCCGATATCACTGCGGTCTCCGCTGCTGTAATCGCGGACGACTGCGACGATATGCTCTACGCTAAGGACGCGCACCACCGTTTGCCGCCGGCCAGCATCACGAAGATCATGACCGCAATTGTGGCGTTAGAATCGAGCGATCCCGACGACATGGTGACCGTCAACATTGACGGTTTCTTCCCCGGCGACGCGACGGTGATGGGCCTACAGACAGGCATGCAACTCTCTTTGCGCGACCTCCTCTACGGCCTGCTCCTCCCGTCCGGCGCTGACGCCGCGGTCGCCATTGCCCGCTACGTCGCCGGAGACGTGCCGTCGTTCGTCAATCGTATGAACGCCGAGGCGAGCGACCTCGGCCTGCAGGACACGCACTTCACCAACCCGCACGGCCTCGACGCCCCCGGCCATTACTCCTCTGCCTACGACATGGTGATGCTCGGTCGCTACGCGATGAAAAACCGGCTCTTCGCCGAGATAGTGAATACCAAGCAGTACACGCCGAACTGGAGCGGCCCCGAGCTCTGGAACGACAATCTGCTCCTCTGGGAGTACTCCGGCGCCGACGGCATCAAGATCGGCTGGACGGATAACGCGGGGCAGACGCTCGTGGCGACGGCTCAGCGCGATGGCCATCGCGTCTATCTGGCGCTATTCGGTAGCCAGGACCGCTACACCGACGCCATTCGCCTCTTCGACTGGGCGTTCGAAACTCTTGCTGGCGAGCCGGCGGAAGGCTGCGACGCCGTCTCCGCGGACGGCTCTCAGTAGAGGACCTCTTCCGCGGTCAGGCGCTCGATCTCGTCCTTCGGCATCCCCAGAAGCTCGCCGAGCACGTAGTCGTTGTGCTGACCGAGGAGCGGCCCCGGCCGCATGATGCGAGCCGGCGTCTTCGACAGCCGCCAGGGCGGGCCGAGCACCCTTTTCACGCCCATCAGAGGGTGGTCCACTTCCTGGATTATGCCGCGCTCGACGACGTGGCGGTCCACCACTATCTCCTCCCCGGCGTAGACGGGCATTGCCGGAACTCCGGCAGCTTGTAGCACCTGCATTATGTCGAGCGGAGCACGCTCTCGCGTCCACTCGCGGATGATCTCGTCCAGGGCTTCGCGGTTCTGCCAGCGACCGGCCTCGTCGGCGAAGCGTTCGTCTCTCCTAAGGCGCTCGTCGCCGATTACGCCGCAAAGGGCGCGCCACTCGTCCTCGGTGCCGACAGCGATGCTCACCCACTGGTCGTCCCCTTTGCAGGCGTAGACGTTGTGCGGCGCCATCGCCCGGTCGTTGTTGCCGGCGCGCTCCTGGACACGGCCGTTCATCGTGTAGTCCATGAACACGTCGCCCATGAGCGAGCTGACCGCCTCGGCTGAGGAGAGGTCGATATGCTGCCCTCGGCCGGTCTGCTTTCGATGGTAGAGCGCGGCGAGGACCGCGAAGGCGCCGGTGCTGCCGACGCGCAGGTCGATGGTGCCCATCAGCGGCGCAGGGCGGCCGCCGGCGCGACCGGTGATGTAAGCCATGCCTCCCATGGCAGCGAACGTCGGCGCGTAGCCGGTGTAGAGCCGCTCCGGACCGGTGCTGCCGACCGCCGACGATGAGAGCAATATGATGTCCGGCTTGATCGCCTTCAAGTCCTCATAGCCGAGGCCGAGCCTGTCCAGCACACCGGGCCGCATGTTCTGCGTCACGACGTCGCTGATCTTCGCCAGCGAGCGGGCGATCTCAATCGCCTCGGGTTTGCTTAGGTTCAGCGTCAGGCTGAGCTTGTTCAGGTTCAACGTGTTGAAGATGAACGACTCGTCGGGGCCGCCCATGGAGCGACCGGCGACGAGCGAGCGCAGGCGCGAGTGGTCGAGGCGGCGGCGGCTTTCGACTTTGATGACCTGCGCCCCGAGCAAGGCGAGGAGTAGTGTCGCCTGAGGGCCGGCCCATGCCCAAGTGAAGTCAAGGATCCGCACGCCTTCGAGGGGGAGTCGCTTTTCCGGCATGCTCAGATCACTCCCTCAGCGCGCAGTCGCGCCAGCTCTTCGTGCGAGTAGCCTAGGCGACCGCAGTATATCTCCTCGTTGTGCTCGCCGAGCAGCGGTGCCGGGCGCTCCGCCTGCCAGGGCGTCTCCGAGAACTTGTAGCCGGCGGTCGGATAGTAGAACGTGCCGGCCACGGGATGCTCAACCTCCTGGAAGAAACCTCGCTCCCGTGTCTGCTGCCAGTTGAAGACCTCCTCGGTCGAGCGGACGGGCGCCAGCGGCACACTGTAGCTCTGTGCCAGGTGGTAGAGCTCGTCTTTCGTGCGCTCGGCGGCCCACTGCTCGACGTGCGGCTGGATC
>Ga0187849_1003578_pt1 | contig 13507 bp, 7 predicted proteins | sample June2016WEW_4_10_2_FD_132412 | JGI IMG/M metagenome (GOLD analysis project Ga0187849, IMG submission 132412) | Peatland microbial communities from SPRUCE experiment site at the Marcell Experimental Forest, Minnesota, USA - June2016WEW_4_100 | ecosystem: Environmental > Terrestrial > Soil >... | reverse complement strand
GGGCGAGCATCATGATGGCATCGCGCGACGATTCATAAAGAACCCGATACTTCTCCTCGTTGTCCCGCAGCGCCTCCTCCGCCCGCTTGCGCTCGGTGATGTCCTGCAAAACACACGCTGCTCGATCGACGCCATGAGAACCTTCGATAGGGAAGTGCGACGCAAGGATGTCCCTTTCCCCAAGCTTGGGATATTGGTGCTTTATTTCGTATCGGACGACGTTACCCTGGAAGCACTCATCCAGCTTCTCCTTGACGACCCTTGCAGAAAACTCCTCGCCCAACACTTCCGGTACTGAAGACCCAACCACATCCCCTCGTTCCAATCCGTGCTGGTCCAGGTAAGCACGGTTTGCCAGCAAGTAGCGGTATTCTCGGTCAACAACGGCAATCATTTCGTCTGAGCCTTCGACGACCTTTTCGTATTCTTGCAGCATTTCTTCGGCCCACTTGCGTTCGGTGATGTCGCGCACGATCGCCCACATGCCGCAAGGATTTCCCGATTCGTCCAACATGAGGTATTTCCGGACTTCCACGGGGAGGATGGCCCCCTCCTTTTGTTGGTATTCTTTTAGGTAAATCTCAGAATATCCTCGGGTGAGGACTTGTTCTTCGATGATGTCCGTCTCGGAGACATGCCATTTCTCCGGGGTAAGGTCTTTCCAAGTAGACTTCAAGAGTTCTTCCGGTGTGTAACCCAGCATTCTGCAAAAGGCATCATTGGCTTCCGTTATTCTGCCCTCCATGTCGACTCGGACAAACCCGTCGATCATGGACTCGTGCAACTGCCGGTATTTCCTCTCGCTTTTCCTTAGTTCCTCCTCCGCCCACTGGCGTTCTTCCCGCAGCCTTTTCTCTTGCAGCGCCCGCTGGACGGCGGTCGGCAGTCGCGCCGGCCGGTCCTTTAGAACAAAGTCCGCCGCGCCCTGCTTGATGCATTCCACCGCGTGTTCGTCGCCCAGAGTACCCGTCACGACGATGAGCGGAATGTCTTTTCCCGAGCGCTTCAGAATTTCCAGGGCATCAAGCGCGGTCCAATTGCGAAGGTTGAAATCGGCCAGAATCACATCGTAATCAGCTTTTTCCAGGCGCTCCCGGAAGGATTCCGCCGAGTCCGTGACCTCGCATTGCACCCCGAACCCCCCGCCTTCGAGCACGCTCGCTATCAGCTTCGCGTCGCGTGGGTTATCTTCCAAGATCAGGACCCGCAGGAACAGCCGAGAGGCGGCTAGGCCATCCGGTTTTGTTACATCCATAGTACGCCTCACCTTCCAGTTAGACCCCCTCACCCGGCCCGCCCCGGCTGGAGAAAGCGCCGGTTGCGGTTCACCCTCTCCCCCAAGGGGGCGAGGGTAGTAAATTCAAATCGCTCCCCGCAGGCGGGGCAGGCGCTGAGGCGCAGAGAAAAGCTCTTTCGTTTTCAAACCTCTGCACCTCCGCGCCTCTGCGGTGAAAGGCCCTTCAAGGGCGAAAAGTGCTCGGCGGCGGTGGCTCATTGACCACCAGCCAGAAAAGCCCCAGATGCTTCACCGCTTGGCGGAAGGCATCGAATTCCACAGGCTTCTGGATGTAGGCGTTGACGCCCAGCTTGTAGCTCTCCACCAAGTCATTTTCTTCGCGCGAGGAGGTGAGCACCACCACCGGGATCGCTTTGGTACGCGGGTCGCCCTTCACCGCGCGCAGGACTTCCAGGCCGTCTACCTTGGGAAGTTTCAGGTCCAGGAGCACCAGGCGGGGTGGGTGATCGAAGCTGCGGCTGGCGAATTCGCCCCGGCAGAAAAGAAAGTCGAGCGCTTCTTCCCCGTCACGTGCTACCTGTACGGTGTTGGCGAGGTTTTCCTCATGCAAAGCGTGCAGAGTCAGTTTGACATCTTTGGGATTGTCTTCCACCAGGAGAATTTGCAGATCCTGTTGGGTCATGGGTTGCCTCCTGAATCTTTTCCTAGTGCACGATCCCTTTGTAGGGGGACGGCTTGCCGTCCCCTGATTGTCGCGCCGACAATCGCGAAGGGTAGGGCAAGCCCCACGGCTGTCCCAATTAGCGGGAAACCGTCGTATTCAATGCGGCTCTGCCGCGCCGCTGTGCGGAAAGGCTCCGCCTTTCCGTCCCAGCTTGCCCATTTTCTCCCCCTCCGCGCCGCCTGGAAGGCTGAGCCTTCCAGGCGGCGCGGAGGGGGTTAGTTGGTGTTCTCCCGCCACGGAAAGGCGGAGCCTTTCCGCACAGCAAGCGGCGAAGCCGCAGGTCATCGGCCAGGGGCCAGAGCGTAACTTGGACAAGCTTGGGCAAGCCCTACCCCTACGTCGCTGCCGGATGGTCCGGCGATCCCACGGTGAAATAGAAGGTCGCGCCCTTATCGAGTTCAGCCTGCGCCCAGACGCGCCCTCGGTGTTTGTGAATAATACGCTGGACGGTAGCCAGGCCGACGCCTGTCCCTTCGAAGTCCTCGCTCCGGTGCAGCCGCTGAAACACCCCAAAGAGTTTGTTGGCGTACTTCATGCTGAAGCCCACGCCGTTGTCGCGCACGAAGACGGCACGGGCGCCATCTTGATTGGCCACTCCCAATTCAATGACGGCGGGTTTCCGCGGGCGGGTAAATTTGACGGCGTTGGAGAGCAGGTTGACAAAGACCTGTTTTATCAGTGCCGGATCGCACTCGACGAAGGGCAGCGTTTCAATCTTCCATTCGATTAAGCGATCGGGGTTTGCGCGCTTCAAATCGGCCATGACCTCTTCGGCAAGGGAGTTCAATCCCGTCACCTGCATCGCCAGTTGCTTTCGCCCGACGCGCGCCAGATTGAGCAGGTCATCAATCAACCTGCCCATCTGGAGGACCGAGTCGCGAATCGTCGCGACGTATTCCTGGGCATCGGGGGAGAGCTCGGCGCCATGCTCTTCGACGAGCAGCTTCGAAAACCCGTCCACATGGCGGAGCGGCGCGCGCAGATCGTGGGAGACCGAATAAGTAAAGGCTTCCAGTTCCTTATTCGCCGCCTCAAGTTCGGCGGTGCGCTCCGCGACCCGTTGCTCGAGTCGCTCATTCAGTCTCTTGACCTCCTCCTCGGCCCGCTTGCCCTCGGTGATATCGGCATTGATCTCAAGAAACCCCGCAGGATTTCCCTGCTTGTCGCGCCGAAGCGCCCAGCGGCTGGCCACGACAATCCGCTCGCCATTTCGCTTGGTATGGAGGAGTTCACCCTGCCAGTGCGCTCCACCGGAAACCTCAGCTTCGATTTGCGATAACGGCTTCGGGAACTGTGTTTGGAATAGCTCGTGGGTGACCTTCCCTAAGGCCTCGTCTTGGGTCCAGCCGTAGATTCTCTCTGCCTCGGGGTTCCAGAAGATTATTCTGCTTTCGAGATCGCGGAGCATGATGGCGACTGGGGCAAGGTCCAAGAGTCGGGCTTGTTCACTCAATAGCGAAGCCTGTTTTCCCAGCGCCTCCTCCGCCCGTTGGCGCTCGGCCCTGGTGCGCAGTGTTTGGATGCCGTAAGCCAGGTCATTGCTCAACTCCGCGAGAAGCTGCATCTCCGCGGAATCAAAAACATCCGGCTCCTCCGCGTAAATCGTCAGGGCGCCGAGGACCTGGTTAGGCAAAAGGATCGGCAAGGCTATGCTGGATGCATAGCCCCGCTTGAGCGCTTCTTCCCGCCACGGAGCGAGACTGGGATCGGCCCGAATGTCTCGGACCACCACAGGCTTTCCGCTGCGGAACGCTGTCCCCGTGGGCCCTCGCCCGCGTTCCGTGTCTGCCCAGGTGATGCTCGCTGTTTGCAGGTACCCTTCCTCGAAGCCGGCATGGGCCACGGGGCGCACTGACTTGCCTGCATCGTGTTCACCGAAGCCCACCCAGGCCATGCGGTAGCCGCCCTCCCGCACCAAGATTCCGCAGACTTCCTCCAACAAATGAGGTTCTTCCGCGGCCCGCACGATGACCTGGTTGCACTCGCTGACCGTTCGGAGGGCGCGGTTTGCCCGGCGCAGTTCCTGCTCCGCACGTTGGCGTTCGGTGATGTCGCGGACGATGCTTAGGACGAGTCTTTCACCTCCAGCGTCGACCAGCTTTTGACTCTCTTCGACTGGCACGAGTTGGCCATCTTTCCTCCGGTGGTGCAGGGTTTGAAGTGGCAAAACCCCGCCGGTCTCCGATCCTCCCTCGAACCTCTCCTGGAGCAGGGTGTGATCTTCGGGAGGGTGGAGATCCGTCGCCGTCATGTGGGCAATGTCTTCGTCGCTGTATCCATCCATCTCCGCAGCTCGACGGTTGCGCCCCAGGATGCGAAGTGTGGAAGGCTCAATGATGTAAATGGCATCAGGCGCCGACTCCAAAAGCGCACGGAACTTCTCCTCCTCCTTCTTTACCACCCGCGTCATCACGTCGCGCCGATGAAACAGCAGCAGGCCACCCAGGAGGATGACCAAGAGGCCCGCTGCCACCCCCTCCACGACGGCCATCCGTCCAAAATCCTCCATGGCTTCTCGACGATCGATCTTGCGAACCAGCCCCCAGCCAGTTAGGGGGATGTGTCGAGTCGCTGCCAGGACCGGGACACCCCGGTAGTCATTGAACTCCACAAAGGTCTCGCGGCCTTCCAGGGCGAGGCGCGCGGGACCGGGAGCGGCGGAAAGGGGAAGCCGCAGATATTGTGAACCGGCTGGAACATGGCGTAAGGGGGAGAAGAAGACGATGTCGTTGCCCTCGCGGCGCACGAGAACCGTTTCGCCCGTTCGGGTCGGAACACCCTCCTGCGTCACCAGTGGAAACAGCGTATGCGCCGCATCGAAGACCACGAGCGCAACCCCCAGAGGCTGTGCCGGGGTTCGGCTTGCGCCGAGTGTCCCCGGTTCAGGAATCACCGCCACGCCAAAACTGATCAGGGTTTCGTCCGGCGTCTTACCCACCAGATCGATGCGGGACGACGCCGTCTCGGCCACCTTGCGGCCGATTTCGGTGAGCGCGGGGCTCAAAGGCAGAGAGCGGCTTGACCGCGCCATGACGTGTGCGTCGCGATCCAAAACGTAGATCCCGGCGTTGGAGTACAACCCCTGGATTTCATCCAGGGAAGCCGCCAATTCTCGCAGGGCGCCAGCAGGGCGCCCCGGTAACTGGCCCGCATCGTAATAAGCCCGCAAGGCGGCGCGGACCGAAGGGCGAATGGCCAAGAGTTGCGTAGAGGCTTGACGGTCGGCTAACCAGTCTGAGACCCTATGCGCTCGATCCTCGGCAACACTGGATTGCCGAGCCCGCCAGGAGGCCATTTCTTGCTGATACAAGCTTGCGATGTGCCAGCGTAGGAAGCCCCCCACCGTTACGACCGCCAGCGCAAGAGCCAGGATGTAAGCCAGGGCTTCCCTGGCGCGAATCCCTGGGCGTCCGATCCCCCTTGGGGTTAAGGGTCTGGTTGCGGGGAGAAGAAAAGGCACGATCTGGCGCGGCGACTTCATGGCATCACTCCTAGCACGTGCGAACTTTCCAATTGGGCTGCGACGCTGGCCGTCTGGAAACGGTCAACCGCAGGCGCCCCGAGGCTTGTGGGTTGGGAAGCAAAAGCGAGAATGCTGATAAGGACGGCGAGGGTTCTTTCGTTCATGGAAAGACCACCAACCCTTAACAAAACAGCGCGGGCGACAGGCGTATCAGTCCGCATGAACGGTGAGTGCGAATAACGAAGCGAGGGTTGGGATTCCTCTCAGCCGGGTCGGGCGCAGGCGAGGCTCGGCGCTTAGTTAGGCCGGGGTCTGGCCAGGAATGGTTTCATGTTGTTGGAGCCGAGTCTGCCCAGACCCGCCAATTGGCCGAAGTCAACAATTTAGTTTATATCGAGTACCTTTCCAATAGTCAAGTATTAATTTTCCAACTCTTCGTTAAGTACGAATTAGTAACTTTTTAAACCTCCAATGTCGCCCTGAACAACCCTGAGTTGATTCGATGTTTGAAGCGGGTAGCACAGCGCGGCCTCTGGCCGCAACCAACCCACGCGGTTACGCAGCCCGCGACCTATTGGTATCCTATATATGAAAACCAGCCAAAAATGCGGCTTTGGCAGGGATGCCTGGGAAAAGCTTGCTAAAAAAACAAGAAATTACGCTATTGCAATGCAGACCGGTTTTTCAAGGTCTGCGGCATTTCTCCCCGACCGTGCCCAAGGGCCGCGGACCTACAAAACAGGTCCGCGTTACGCTTGCTGACAACTGAGAACCGAGGACTGACAACTGAAGACTGAGGACTGAAGACTTACTGGCCCCCCTTGAGACGGTCAAGTTACACGATTATCCGCTACAACGCCGTTTCCTGGAACAGCGCATAGGTTAACTTCTCGACCTCCGTCGCGGCGGGTAGGAGGTTGGCAGGCGGCGCGGCCAGTTTCTCGCCGGACCTCAGCGTCAGGCGCAAATCCTTGGCGACCAACGCGCGCTTGGAGCGCATCCAACCCGAGAGCTGCGTCCCTTTCAGCGCGGCCGGCGGGAGGTGGAGGTCGAACTCCAGCGCGTGGCTGCCGGGCGCGAGATCCACCGTGAACCAATGCCATGCACCCTTGGGGCTTTTCACCACGGCGACGGAAACGGCCTCGGAGTTGTCACGCGCTTCGGCTTTCACCTCAAGACCGGGAGCGGCGGATTCGACGAGCAGGGAAGCCTTGCTCTCGCGGAAGTCGGGGGGGACTTGCACGCGGATCGCGACCTGCACCGCGCCATCGGCGGTGGCGCGGATGGTGGGAGCGGAAAAGGTGGGCGGGCTTTCGCGCGCCTTCTTCTTGCCGAAGTGCAGGGCCAGCGCGGCGGTTTCGCCGCTCGCCTTGAGTTCCACCTTTTCACCATCGACGCTCGCCGCCGCATAAGCGGAAGGCTGGGAAAGCTCCGCCACAACGTTCGCGCCCTCCGGCGCGTAGACCTTGAAACCGACTTCGCCCTGGGTTGAGGCCTCGAGGGAGTACCGCACGCCCGCGAGGCGCGCTTCGCCGGCCGCGAGTGGACGCAGCTCAATGATCTGGTGATCGTAGCCATCCAGGTTCACGCGCAGCGTGTCGCCGTAGCGGAACGCGCCGGGCAGGGCTTGGCGGTAGGGATAGGTGACCTCCGCCTGGAATGACTGGCCGTTCGATTCAAAGCCGGCGGCTTCGTCGAGCTTCACACTCGCCACGACCGGCCGCACGAAGGGATTGCGCAGCATCAGGATGGTTTTCTCCGGCGAGTAGTGCAGGTAGCCGTAAGGCTCGCGTTTGGCGGGATCGCCCAGCACCCAGGCGCCATTATCGAGCAACGGGTGGGCGTTGGCCACGGCCCATTGGAGCGAGCTGCCCAGCGCGTCCCACTCGGCGGGCTTCAAGAGCAAGGGGGTGATGTAGAGTTCGTTCAACTGGCTCCCTACGCCCAGGAAGTTCACGAGGTGATCCTTCCAATCCTCCAGAGATTCGTTCTTGCCGCCGAGCTGGAGGTGAGTGCCCTTGATGACGCTTTGCGTCCACAGCGACGACATGGGGAACTGCACCTGGTGGCGAACGAAATCGTCGTAGAGGAGGAGGTCGCGATAGTTCATCGAACTCTGGCGCTCGGTGAGCGTGGGGACGGTTTCCAGGTAACCGTAATCCCCGCCGCCCTCCCAGATGGTGTCGGCCCAGCGCAGCCACCAGGGGCTGAGCCAGGTGCTGGTGGTGACGTCGAGGAAAATCTCGTGGTTTTCGGCGCGCAGGGCTTCGAGGGTTCCAAGGATAGAGCGCAGGTCCGCTTCGCGCGAATAGATGCCGACGGGGTGACCGTGGTTGGGATCGTTGCAGCCGAAGGGTAGGCCATCCAGCTTGAATTGGTTGACGCCGAAGTTGCGCACCATGCCCACCAGGCTCTCGCGGAAGTAATGGCTGTAATTGCGCCCGGCCAGGCACAGGAACTCGCCGTTGGAGGTGACCTCCATGCCCATCTTGCGACCGGTGTCCACACGGAAATGGCGGAGGCCGTAGCCACCGATGGGGCCGACCCACAGGCCCAGGTGGCTATCGATTTTCTGGAGGGCGGCGGAGAGGTCGCGGAAGCTCGTGGGAAAGCGCTGCGGATCAGAAACCCACAGGTTGTTCCGGGGGTCATCCCAACCCTCGTCGAGGAGGAACGATGGCATCGGGACGCCGTATTTCTTGACCAGCAGATCCTCGAACTGCTGGACGCGCTCGAGCAACACGTCGTTGGTCATGGCCGTGCTCCGGAGGTCATACCAGGAGTTGTAGGTGATGAACGGGCGCACCGGCACGGCGCGGATGCGGTGGACGTATTTCATAAAAGCCTGGTGAACGTGCCCGCGGGCGGCAACCCCCACGACGGCGGGCTCGCTCGTGTAGCCTTCCGGCGGAATGTCGAGGCCCACGATGCCGCCCAGGGAGACGGATGAATGGTGGGCAGTGTTGATGCTGGTGGGATACTCGAGCCCCATAAAAAGGTCGTCAGAAAAAAGCGGCTGGCCGAAGCCGCCCAGGCGGAAGTCATCGGCAGGCCAATCGCCCTTGGCCGCCGCGACCGAGTCGATAAAGAATGTTCCCTTGCCCGTAGTCTTCAGTTCAATCCACTGGCGCGTGTAGCAGTCGTCGGGCTTCAGTTCGTAAGTGAGCGTGGCTTCCAGACCGGTCTTTAGTTGCGGACTGTTGTGGAGCGCCAAATGATACACGGCACGCTTGCCACCGCCGGGCGCGTCCTGCACTTCATGACCCTTCACCTCGAGGTCGCGCGAGGTCAGCACCAGGGGGTTCTCGCCGCCGAAGCTGTAGCCGACGCGCTCGTAGATGAGCTTCACCTCGAATTCGTCGCCGCGCACTTCATGCGTGCGGCCGGAGAGCTTATTCACCAGACGCACCGTGTGGACGGAGCCGTCGGCGAGTTCCATGGTGCGCTCGAGGTAATCGTTGGCGAGCGTGAGCGTCGCGCCTTGCTCGCGTGCCGTGACGGGGGTGGCAGCGCGGACGCTCAGGGTGGCGAGCGCCATAGCGCCCAGAAGAAAAACGATTGTAGCGCGGATTTTCATGGGGTTGCCTCAGGGAAGGTGATGAAGAGCATGGCGCGACGGATGATACCGCAGTTTAGGGAACGCGAGGAGGGAATCCCCTCCGCCCCCATAAACCCATCGCGGAAATGTGGCATAATGCAGTTCTCGATTTGCTTTGGCGGCAATCGGTGGTTGCGGCTCCCCACAAATTGCTCGCTGGGACCTGGCGGGGGTGGGAACGCCGCCGCTCGGAGAGAGGGAGATTCGCGGCGGCAGGAACAAGGAACAGGAGTGTACTTTGGCGTGTCCGATTTGCAATAAACGCAAGGTGAAGCGGCTGTGCGTGGCGCGCGCGCAGAGCATCTGTTCAATCTGCTGCGGCACGGAGCGCGAAGTGACCATCGATTGCCCTAGCGATTGCGTGTACCTGGTCGCCAGCCGCGAATACGACTTGTCACGGCTGGAAATCGACTGGGCCAAAGTGCCCTTCCCGGAGGTGAGAGTCAAACGCGATTTCGCGGAGACGCACGAGGCGTTGCTGCTTGATATCGATTACGAGATCTGCCAGTTTGCCGCCGACTACCGCGAGGTGGTGGATACGGACGTCCTGGCGGCGCTCCAGACGCTGGCGGAGACTTACCGCACTCGGACGAGTGGGATTATTTACGAGAAGCCTCTGGACTACCCGCTGCAACGCGGACTGTATGAGGATCTGAAGGTGTCCATTACGGATTTCCGGAAAGATGAGGCCCAGCGTGTGGGCATGACGACCCTGCGAGATAGCGATATCCGCGACGCGCTGATTTTTCTCACCCAGCTTTGCGCCATGCACGCGAACGGGCGGCCCAAGGGGCGCGCCTATCTGGATTTGATCCGCTCGGAGTTCCCGAAGGAAGAATTCCAGAAAGCCGGGTCGAATATTCTGCTGCTGTGAAACCAGAAGTCAGGAGACAGGAGACAGGAGACAGAAGACGGGATTCGGCAGACGGTAGACAGGTGCGCAAGAATGGTTGTGTAACCGCGTATCTTCGGATGCCGCCGACCGGCTTCTGGCTCCTGACTCCTGGCTCCTGACTTCTTCTTTCCATGAGCCAAGTCGATCAAGTACGTGCTGCGGCCGACATCGTCAAGATCGTGGGCGATTATGTGAAGCTGCGCAAATCGGGCGCGAATTACGTGGGGCTGTGCCCGTTCCATCAGGAGAAGACGCCTTCTTTCGCGGTACATCCCGTCAAGCAAATCTTTCACTGTTTTGGCTGCGGCGTGGGGGGCGACGTCTTCAAGTTTGTGATGCTGATGGACAGCCTGCCGTTTCCGGAGGCACTGCGGCGCGTCGCCGAGAAGGTGGGCGTGCACCTGGAAGAGAGGGCCGGCGAGGAAACTTACGACGCCAACACCAAACTGCGGGCGGCGCTGATGAAGCTGCACGAAATCGCCGCCAAGTTTTTCGCCTCGCAGTTGGGGGCGACGGCGGAAGGGCGCATGGCGCGCGCCTACCTGGCCGACCGGGGCATGACGGACGAAGTGGTGGGCCGCTTCCGCATCGGCTATGCGCCGGGGGACGGGCAGGGATTGGTGCGGCAATTGGCCGGCACGGATTTTGAAAAGGAGGCCCTGGAGAAGAGCGGGCTGATCATCTTTGATGCCGAACGCCAACGTCCCTATGATCGTTTCCGGCGGCGCATCATCTATCCCATCGCCAACGACGCGGGGAAGGTTGTGGCGTTCGCGGGCCGGGCGTTGGGCGATGACCAGCCCAAGTACTTGAACTCGCCTGAGACGCCCATCTACACCAAGAGCCGGTTGCTCTATCACCTGGACCGCGCCGCGCATGCCATCCGCAAGCTTGATTATGTAATCTTGGTGGAAGGTTACATGGACTGTATCGCGGTGGCCTCGAGCGGGATCGAAAACGTTGTGGCGTCGTGCGGCACCAGCCTGACGGAGGGGCAGATTCGGCTGCTCGCCCGTTACACGCGGCGCGTGGTGGTAAATTACGACCCGGACACAGCGGGGATGGCGGCGGCGGAGCGCTCACTGGCGCTGCTGCTGGAAGCGGGATTTGAAGCCAAAGTGTTGGCCCTGCCGGGCGGGCTCGACCCGGATGCATTCGTTCGCAAACAGGGAGCGAGGGCGTATGGTGAGTTGCTGGCGAACGCGCCTTCATATCTCGACTACTTAACGGAGCGTGCCGCCAAGACCCACGATCTGCGCACCCCGGAGGGCAAAGTGGCAGCGGCCAACGCTGTCCTTCCGTACCTCATTAAAGTGCCCAACCCGATGCTGCGCGCCGAGTTGGCGGGGCGCCTGGCAGAGCGCTTGCGGGTGGATGAGCGTTTGTTGCGCGACGAACTACGGCGGGCGGCGGGCGAGAAGCGGTCGGAAGTCCGCGTGCAGGAAGCAGGGGCGCTCGAGGTCAACTACGCCGTCAAGCAGTTGCTCCGCATGTGTCTGCAAAGCCCAGAGATCGCGGATGTCGTCCTGCCCGTTTTGGAGGAGAGGGGTGCCCTTAGAGGCGAGGCTGGCGAAGGAGCTTTCGCTTGTCTAAGGGAAGCTCGCAAACGGGGAGAAGATCTGGATGTCACTAGGCCGGACCTAGGTCTCTCCGAGGCGGAACGTAAGCTCGTAATGGATGCACTCTTCATGCCTTTCGATCCGAAGAATGTCGAGGTCAAGAAAGTCGAGTTGTCGCGCTGTACCGACGAGTTCCTGGGTGAAAAGGCACGCGCCATGGGCCAAAAATGCGAATGCCCAAAGTGCCAAGCGAAGCGCGCCGCGTCCGAATTGATGAACGTGGAATCTGAGGAGGAGCAGGTGACCCCGGACGATAAGATGGTGGCGGTGGCCCAGGTAGCGATGGGTGCTCTCCGCTGCATTCTTGCGCTCGAAAATCGGCGAAAGCGGCAGAAGCTGAATCAGGAGTTTGAGGAGGCCAGACGCTTGGAGCAAGCGGATCGGATTAATGAACTCCAGAATGCTATCTCTAGACTTGACACTGAACTGCGAACGGTCGGTCCTTTATAAGGAGAAACGCCTGGCGTACAACGCGCTCTTCTGGCCGGGGGCACCCCCGAATCTGGAACAGGCCCGGGGTTATTTGCGGGCGCTCAAACTCCAGCGCCTCCAGCGCGAGCGTGATAAGCTGCTTCGGGAGATCGAAACTGCGGTGCAATCGCAAGATTCTGCCTGGCTTACGGATTTGCAGAGCGCCAAGTCCAATCTGAACAAAGAGTTACGAAAGCTAGCCCGGCCATGAAAAAATCGGTAATGTCCTAATTTGAACGTAGCGCCGCCATCTTGGCGGCTCAAAGCCGGCTGGAAGCCGGCGCTACACTTGAAATTAGGACACCACTAAAAAAATCCGGGCAGGGACAAACGAATTGGGGTATAATACATCTAATCTTGTGGAGCCGTAGAAAATTGACGGCTTATATCAAATTTGCTTCAGGGTTGCCCAAGGTGGCATCGCCGAGGTCGTGTGCGGCGTGTCGCCCATTTCCATTTCTAGGCGTGACTCTAGTCTGCTGCCCGTCGGGAGGCCATTGCTTTGGCGTTTGACGACAAGTTCGACCAAGTAAACAAACTGATCAGCCTGGGAAAAGAGAAAGGCTACCTGCTCTACGACGAGGTCAACGACCTCCTGCCTTCCGACGTCCATTCGGCGGAAGACCTCAGCGATCTCCTTTCCATGTTCGATAATGAAGGAATTGAGGTGGTTGATTCCCCGCGAGTCAAATCTTCGGAAGGCATTGCGCTGGATAAGACCGATGACATCAAGTCCGATGAAGCGGGCGAGGACGTTGAGCTGGACTTGACCCCCGGAGCGCTGGACAAAACCAACGACCCGGTGCGGATGTATTTGCGGGAAATGGGCACGGTGCCGCTGCTGACCCGCGAAGGCGAAGTGGAGATCGCCAAACGCATCGAGCGCGGCCAAATGAAAGTTCTCAAGGCGCTCTCCCGTTCTCCCATCGTGATTCAGACCCTCTTTGCCCTGGCCCGGCAGCTCAAGGCCGGGGAGAAATCCATCAAGGAAGTGGTGGTTTTTGATGACGACGAGCTGACCGAAGAGCGAGTAGCCCAGCGCTTGAAGGACGTGGTGGGCACCATCGATGAGATGGAGCGCCTCTTCAAGAAGCTGGGGCAGTTGCGGGGCAAACGCGACGCCATTCCACGCAGCAAGCGGCTGCGCGAATATCGCCGCTACAGTTGGGCGGTGGCCGAGCATCGCATCCTGATTTCACAATTGCTGCGATCGATCCAGTTCACCCACACGCAACGCAAAGCGCTGATCGGGGCAATCCACCTGGCGGTGGATGAAATGCGCCCGCTCGAGCGCGAGGCCAATCGCCTGGAAAAGCGCGTGGAAGGGACCCGCACCAACGGCAACCGCGATCTGCGCAAAGAGCTGCGTCAGGCTCGTACGAACCTGGGTGATTTTGAGGGTCGCATTCAGGCTACCACCACGGAGCTACGCCGCAGCTACCAGAGCATTGTGATGGGGGAGGAGCAGGCGGAAGCCGCCAAGCGCGAGCTGATTGAAGC
>Ga0187849_1003569_pt1 | contig 13536 bp, 11 predicted proteins | sample June2016WEW_4_10_2_FD_132412 | JGI IMG/M metagenome (GOLD analysis project Ga0187849, IMG submission 132412) | Peatland microbial communities from SPRUCE experiment site at the Marcell Experimental Forest, Minnesota, USA - June2016WEW_4_100 | ecosystem: Environmental > Terrestrial > Soil >... | reverse complement strand
CCGCCGGAGCCGGGACTGCGGATGCAGGGGCAATGGCAGGGGCTGCCGAAGATGGTGCTGGCGTGGTTGCTCCTCTGCCGGCGGGCGCTTCTGGAACGCCCGCGACAGCGCCGAAGATGCCCCCCAGCAAACCGCTTAGGCCGCCCTGCGACAAAAACTGCTGCGCCTTGGCCATCTCCTGCTGTTTTTTCAGTTGCTCCTCTTGCTGCTTCTGGAGCTTGCGCTGTTCGTACTCGGGATCCATGCGTGCGATCTTGACCTCTGCCAGGCGCGTCTTCACGGTGCGCAACACGTCCTTGGCCTGCTCCTCGATTCCCCGCAAATGCTCGCGCAATTCCGCATCCTGCTCGGCAGCCAGGCTCTTTGAGGCATTGATCAGAATGGCCTCGCATCGCCTCTGAAACTGCGCCAACTGTTCCGGGTTGTCGGACCCGTCGGCCTTCGAAACGATTTCCCTCAACTCATCCTGTAGCGACATGGCGGCACTCCATGTTTCGGCTTTTGCGCGCAACCTCCCGCGCACAGCAATAGAGGATCTGTACGACCTATCGTGCGGGACAGCCTATCACAGTTGGCGCAAGCGGACAACGCAGCGCAGACAAAGTTATTGAATCAAAAGTCGGCGGTCATAGACCGCCGCTACAAAAATCCAAACTGACCCACTAGCAGGATGCTGAAAAACTCTTTTTCGGGATAACTATATTGCTAGCCTCGCCTGAAAACAAAGGACTTACAGGTGCCGAAGCAGGGAAAAACAGGCCGCTTTTCGACTTTTTCAGCATCCTGCTAGATATATAAGTCACGTTATTCCAATTGTTTGGGAGAAGTATGATAAGACGCCAAAAAGTCTTGTTTATTTTAGTGATGCGTTCATTTATAATGAACATCGCATGAAAATGGACAAAGGGTTTTAGGAGTGTGTCGGAAATAACAGTCTCTCAACGAAGAATCAATAACTTACAGACACTTGAATCTCGCTAAGTTGTTGATTCTACGTACAAGGAAATCTATCTCCGACAGACTCTTAGGTAAAGTGAACTTGCCTCTCAAGGGCAAGATTCGGGGGTAGCCGAAAATGCAGCAGCGCGCGACGGAAACCGAACTCTTAGAGAAGGCCATTGAGGCATTTCGCCAAGCCACCGGGATAAACCTGCACTTACAGCGATGGGAACCGAGGCAACACGGGCAGCGGGCGGATGTAGAATTACGCCTTGGATTCGCCCCACTGGAAAAGCGCTTTTGCGCACAAGTGAAGCGAAGGGTGAACCCCCAAACTCTCGGTCAAGCGATTGAACAGATGAAACGGTTCCCGGAAAAAGCCCTCTTGGTAACAGAGTATGTGAACGCGAACATGGCAGAGCGGCTGAAACAGATGGATGTCCCATTCCTCGACACCTTGGGGAATGCATACGTCAACGCCCCTCCTATCTTCGTTTATATGAAAGGAAACAAGCCGCCAGTGAAAATGCCTGCGGAAAAGCCCACCCGGGCATTTGTGCCGGCCGGCCTGAGGGTAGTATTCGCGTTGCTCTGCCGGCAGGAATTGGCTGACGCACCCTTCCGAACGATAGCGCAGGCTGCCAATGTTGCGCTGGGTACAGTGGCATGGGTTCTGAATGATCTGGAAAGGCTCGGCCATCTCCTGGAAATGGGTAAGAGCGGACGAAGGCTGATACGCAAACAACAGTTGCTTGAACATTGGGTAGCAGCATTCCCCAACCAGCTACGGCCCAAACTGCTCCTTGGGAAGTATGCTGCACCCGATCCGAAATGGTGGGAGCAGGTGCGAATAAGCGACTTTCGCGCGTATTGGGGAGCGGAAATAGCCGCGGCGCGCCTTACCGGTTACCTGAAGCCAGAGTTGGCTACGGTGTACATCCGAGACCTGCCCGGGAGATTTTTAACCGCCAACCGATTGCGGACAGATGCAAGAGGAAACGTCGAGGTGTTAGAGGCCTTCTGGAATACTCGGTGTGATTGGACCAACACCGAGATCGTACACCCCTTGCTTGTATACGCAGACCTGCTGGCAACAGGGGGTGCTCGGAACCTTGATACTGCAAGGCGGATATACGATGAGCAACTTGCTGGACTTGTCCGGGAAGATTGATCCCGCGTCCCTGGCGCTTTTTGAAACGCTCAGGGATGTGACGGGCTCCCTGGGTGTCGCGTTCTTCGTGGTGGGCGCAACCGCAAGAGACATGATCCTTGAGCTCGGCTATGGGTTACCAAGCAAGCAGGCCACGCTGGACAAAGATTTCGGCGTTCGCGTCGCCAGTTGGGATGCGTTTGAGAAATTGAAAGAATCACTTTTGACCAGTGGACAATTCAAACAAAACAAGGAGGTCCAGCGGCTGCGGTACCGAGGCGAATTACTCATCGATATCTTGCCATTCGGAGAAATTGCAGACGCCAAAGGGGAGATTCGTTGGCCACCGGATGAGGATCTCGTGATGAGTATGGTGGGGTTTGAGGACGCTTACCGGGTGGCACGTGAAGTGCGGGTGAGAGCCAGTCCGCCTCTCGACATCCTGGTGGCGTCTATTCCCGGTTTGACGATCATGAAGCTCGTCTCATGGGCGGATCGCCCTGAGGACAGATCTAAAGACGCGGTAGACTTGGCGCACATCTTAGAGAGGTACCTAGATACTGATAACTATGGCCGACTCCTGGAAGCGCACATGGATTTGACGGAGGTCGAGAACTTCGATTACGTACGAGCAGGCGCCAGATTGCTCGGGCGCGATATCGCGAGCATCGGGAATCCAGAAACAATCGGAAGGATTAGAGAAATACTTGCAAAGGAGACAGCCCATGGGGGTCAGTATCGCCTGATTCAAGCCATGATTGCAGGCCGGCGTGCGGCCCTTGAGGAAAGAGAAAACCCATTCGAGGAACTGCTGGCTCTCTTGCGGCAGCTCATGAAGGGCATCGAAGACCATTAGACCGGACTTGCAAGTTGCGGGTGGTCCGTACTCGAAATCAAAGGTGCGTTTTTCAAGTCGGGAATGCCCAAGGTTGCCAATGCACCAAATGGACTTGTCCCGATTCTTGAGCAGGTAGATAAAAGCGCAGAGCTGTTCTGGAGGTCTGCGGTTCGTCCCCAATTTACGACGAAAAGCCGCGGACCTGGAGGACAGGTCCGCGCTACGCTTGCTCCCCCCACCCCTTCGATTGGAAGCCTGGGGGCTTTCGATTATAATGGCTGCCGGTCCCGGTGGCTCTTCCTGCGACATACTGTGGACTTTAGAAGCGTGGATCCCTATCTGCCCTTCCGCGCAATGCCCGAATTGGATGGTGATGAATGGCTGACCCGACAACCGTCTCCGCTACCGAGAACCGCGTCGTATACAGTGTTACGGAGATCATGAAATTCCTTCCACACCGCTATCCGTTCCTGCTCGTGGACCGGATCGTGGAGATGGACCCACCCCAACGCATCGTGGGACTGAAGAACGTCACCATCAACGAAGAGTTTTTCCAGGGGCATTTTCCCGGCGCGCCGGTGATGCCGGGAGTGCTCATTCTGGAAGCCATGGCGCAGGTGGGGGGCATCATGCTTTACCAGGAATTGCCCGAAGAGGAAAGGTGTAAGAAACTCATCTACTTTACCGGGATCGAGAACGCCAAGTTCCGCCGCCCGGTGGTGCCGGGCGACCAGTTGCGCATCGAAGTCGAGTTGGTGCATCGCCGCAGTAACTTCGGCAAAATGTCCGGGCGCGCGCTGGTGGAGGGCAAGGTGGCGGCGGAAGCCGTGGAAATGTTCGCAATCTCCGATCGCCCAGGTCAACCACATCCATGAACGTTCATCCCACGGCGATTATTCATCCCCACGCGCAGGTCGCCAGCAGCGTGACGGTTGGTTCGTACTCGCTGATCGGCGAAAACGTCGAACTGGGGGAAGGCACGGAAGTGATGTCTCATGCGGTCATCGACGGCCGCACCCGCATGGGCAAGAGCAACCGGGTATTTCCCTATGCCTCCATCGGGCTCGCGCCCCAGGATTTGAAGTACGGCGGCGAACCCACCCGCGTCGAAATTGGCGATGGCAATTCGATTCGGGAATTCGTGACGATTCATCGCGGCACGGTGGAAGGCGAGGGGGTCACGCGCATCGGCGACCACAATCTGCTGATGGCTTACGTCCACATCGCGCACAATTGCGTGCTGGGCAACAACATCATCATGGCCAACGGCGCCTCGCTGGCCGGGCACGTGGTGATTCAGGACCACGCCACGGTGGGAGCCTTTACCATGATTCATCAGTTCTGCCGGATTGGAGCGTACAGCTTCCTGGGCAGCGCAACTTTGGTGAATCAGGATATCCTCCCCTACTCCAAAACCTCAGCGCCGCGGCCCGTGGAGGTGTATGGCACGAACCGGATCGGTCTGGAACGCCGGGGGATGGCAAAGGAAGACCTGAAGGACTTGGAAGCCGCGTTTCGCTTGCTGACGCGCTCGAAGCTGAATACCACGCAGGCGCTGGAGGCGATTGAAGCCAAGGGATTCCAGTCTCCCCACGTCAAGGCCCTGGTGGAGTTCATCCGCGCTTCCAAGCGAGGAGTGGCAAAGTGAAGAGATCGAGCCATCGAGCCATCGGGTCATCGGGCCATTGAGCCATTGAAGCTGTCCGTTGTCCGTGGTCAGTTGTCCGTTGCCCGTTGTCTATTTCGGCATTCTCCCGATCTCGCAAAATGACTTGCAACGGACAACGGACCAAGGACAACGGACAGCCCTTAAATGACCCGATGGCCAGATGACCCGATGAATCAATCTTCTATCTCGCACAATCGCTACGCCATCATTGCCGGCAATGGGCGTTTTCCTTTTCTCGTGTTGGACGCTGCCCACGACCAGGGGTTGGAACCACTGGTGGTGGCCATCAAGGAAGAGGCCGCGCCGGAGCTGGCCGAGAAGGCTCGCGAAATCCATTGGCTCAGTTTGGGGGAAGCGGCCAAGTGTCTTGACCTGCTGGTGGCGGAAAAGGTCAGCAAGGTGGTGCTGGCAGGGCAAGTGAAGCATGCGCAACTGTTCAGCGCCATCAAGCCGGACGGCGTCATGAGCCGCATGTTGCAAGGGCTTTCGCGGAAGAACACCGACGTGCTGATTGGCGCTTTCGTGCGCATGATCGAAGGGCGGGGGATGCGCGTGGTGGATTCCACGCTCTTTCTGAAACCGCTGCTGCCGGAAGTCGGTACGCTCACGCGGCGCGCTCCCGACGCGGACGAGGCGGCGGATATCGCCTATGGCCGCGAAATCGCCACGAAGATTGCGGGGTTGGACCTCGGCCAGACCATCGTGGTGGCAGACCGCGCCTGCGTGGCCGTGGAGGCTATGGAGGGCACTGACGCCGCCATCCAGCGCGCCGCCAGCCTGAGTAACGGACGGCGGCTGGTGGTCGTCAAAGTAAGTAAGCCCGATCAGGATATGCGCTTCGATGTTCCGGTGGTGGGGAGAAAGACCATCCAGGTCATGCAACAGTCGAACGCCACCGTGCTTGCGGTGGATGCGGGCAAGACCCTGCTTTTCGACCGGCAGAACCTGATCGCGGACGCCAACGAGGCGGGAATCGCCATCGTGGGGATGTGAAGGAAGGTGTCAGGTGCTAGGGGCTGGGGGAATTATGAATTCGGAATTATGAATTATGAAATGCAGCCAACACCTGGAATTCATAACTCATAATTCATAATTTTGAATTTCCCCCAGCCCCTGACACCTGGAACCTGGAACCTGACACCTGGAACCTGGAACCTAGAGGCGAACATTGAGCGAGAGGATTCCGGTCGCCGTGCTGGGTGTAGGCGAGCATGGCAAGAAGCACGCGCGTGAGTTAAAGCAGGTTCGGGGGGCGGAACTGGCGGGTGTTTACGACTTGCGTCCAGAGCGCGCGCAGGAAATTGCCGCCGAACTCAACGTGCGTGCCTTCCCCAGCCTGGACGAAGCGCTGGGCGCCGTCCGTGCGGTGAGCGTGGTGATCCCCACCACCGATCACGCCGCCATGGCGCGCCAGGCGTTCGCTCGCGGTGTGGATGTGCTGCTGGAAAAGCCCGTCACCCGGACCGTGCAGGAGGCTACCGAGCTTATTGAGCTGGCCGAACGCGGCGGGCGCATCCTCCAGGTCGGCCACCTGGAGCGCTTCAACCCCGGGGTGGTGGCGGCCCGGACCGCAACCACGCGCCCAATGTTCTTTGAAATCCATCGCCTGGGCGTCTTCAGCCCGCGCAGCCTCGATGTGGATGTGGTGTTTGATCTGATGATACACGATCTTGATCTCGTCCTCTGGATGGTGGATTCTCCCTGGCGCGATGTGCGCGCGGTGGGGCTGCCTGTGCTTTCCGACAAGGTGGACATCGCCAACGCCCGCGTGGAATTCCAAAACGGCGCGGTGGCCAACCTGACGGCCAGCCGGGTGAGCACAGAGAGGGTCCGCAAGTTCCGGTACTTCCAGCCCAACGAGTATTTTTCCATTGATTTCACGCGCCGTGATGCGACACTCATTCGGGTGGATCGCGCGGGGCCGACGCCGCGGATTGCGTTCCAGAAATTGACCACAACACCGCAAGAACCCCTGCGGGCGGAGTTGGAGGCTTTCGTGGAATCGGTTCGGACAAGAAGTCGCCCCTTGGTCGGCGGCAGGGAGGGAAAGCAAGCTTTGGCATTAGCCGAAGATGTCATGAATTGCATCGAACAACATGCAGCCCTCGTCAACGTCCCGATGGGACGCTCGGTGGGGCAAAGTGGTGAGTCTTAGTATCTAATCAACATCCGGCGGAAAGAGAAATGTCTGGCGTGGAAAACATTTGATGAGTACGGAAACCCCAATCGATGTCTGGCGTGCAAGACATTCGACGAGTGCGGAACCCCCGATCAACCTACTCTTGGAACTCGACCCGGAGTTGGCGCGTTGGCGCCGGCGGGCGTTGTTCCTGACCTCAGTGTTCCTGCATGTCTTTCTGATCCTATTGATCCTTTTTGCTCCGGATATCCTCCGTCGCGGCCAACTGATGATGGGAATTCCCGTAACCCCGCGGTCGAGCCAGCAAATCACCACCTTATTTCTCCCCCCAGATCTGTTGAAGTCGCTGCGCCAGCCGCCTCCGGAAGCGCGGCCTTCCGACAAGAATCGCCGCGCCGATGGGCGCTCGCCCACGATTGATCCGAATGGCCTGCACATGCCTTATTCGCGCGGCAACACGCCTGAGCCCGAGATCGCTCATGGGGCGCCACCTTCGCCGCCAGCGGCCGCTCCCACACCTCCCCCGGGCGGCCCCCCACAGCCGCAACCGGCTCCCCCCGCTCCCAAACCGGAGCCCCACACTGACTCCGGCTTGCGCCTGGACGACGTCACTCCCCAAGGCGAGGGCGGCGCGGGCAAATTCCGTATGCCGTCGATGACCCCGGGGCAGGCCATCCAGCAGTCGCTGCAAGCCGCCGCAAGGGGCGGATATCACCCCGAAAGCGGGGCAGGGGGCGGGGGCGATTCGAACATGGAGTTCAACAACCTGCACCCGAACTTCTCCACTGAAGCGCCCACCATCCTGTCGGACACGCGGGGAGTGGACTTCGGCCCGTACCTCGCCCGCATCGTCTACATCGTCCGGCGCAACTGGATTTCAGTGATTCCGGAATCCGCGCGCCTGGGCGAGAAAGGACGCGTGGGCATAGTGTTCGAAATCCTCAAAGATGGCTCGGTGCCGCAGTTGCGCCTGGTGGCTTCCTCGGGTTCTGATCCCCTTGATCGCGCCGCTGTGACCAGCATCCATGCCTCAATTCCTTTTCCCCCCTTGCCCCAGGAGTTTACTGGCAATCACTTGGTCCTCCAGTTCATCTTCCTTTACAACCTCGCGCTCCAGTAGCGCCACGTTTGCCACCCTCGATTTGCGACCGGCCGCAGGACTGAATTGCGCAACCAGATCGCCAGCCCGCATTTCACACCATGCTTGGAAGCTCTTGGGAACTACGGGAAGGGCGGGGCTTCAGCCCCGCCCTTCCAACCCCGTGGTAAGAAATCCGGGCCAGCGGCAAGGCGCGGACGCTTTTTGCGTTCTGCCTGCTGACCTTCGGCGTGAGCTTCAGGGGACGGCGGGGAGCAGCAGCGTGAAGGTTGAGCCTTTACCCAACTGGCTTTCGACGCTGACGGTACCGTTCATCCGCTCGATGATGTGTTTGACGATGGAGAGTCCCAGGCCGGTGCCGCCCACTTCGCGCGAGCGGGCTTTATCAACGCGATAGAAGCGCTCGAAGATGCGCGGCAGGTCGTCGTGGGGAATTCCGATGCCGGTATCGGTGAGGGTGATCCTGACGCGGCCGTCGCCGGTGTGCGTGACTTCCATCAACACCTCACCGGAGGGCCGGTTAAACTTGACGGCGTTATCGAGCAGATTGACCAGCGCCTGCTCAATTTGCAGTCGGTCTCCGAGCACCTGCGCGTCCTCCATACGCCCGCAGGCCAAGGAGACGCCGCGCAGCCGCGCTTCTGCCTCCAGGGTGCGCACGGCTGACTCCACGGCCCCACGCACCGAAACGGGCTCCGGTTCGGGCCGCGCCTTGCCCGCTTCCAACTCCGAAAGCGTCAGCAGATCCGAGGCAATGTTGTTCAACCGGATGGCGTGTGCCTTGATGATTTCGAGGAAGCGGCGATTGTTTTCCTGGTCTTCCAGCGCCCCTTCCAACAGCGTTTCGGCGTAACCGCGGATGGCGGTGAGCGGCGTGCGCAACTCATGCGAAACGTTGGCCACAAAATCCCGGCGAATGCGCTCCAGGCGTTCGAGGTCGGTGATGTCGTGCAGGATGGCAATGGCGCCGCGCACGGTCCCCGAAGTGAGCGGGGCGGCCTGCACTTCAAAGACGCGATCGGCGGCGGGAACCTTCATGCGCCGCTTCACGGATTCGCCGACGGTCAACACCCGCGTCAGAACCTCGCGCAATTCCGGGGTGCGCACGAGTTCCACCAACGGCATCTTGGCGGGAATCGGGTTGGGCGCTCCCACCGCGCGCGCAAACGACGCATTGGCGAAAGTGATGCGCAAAGTGCTGTCCACGGCGAGCACGCCTTCCACCATGCTGGACAGAATCGCCTCACGCTGCGCGGACTCCACGCTCAGCCGGTCCACCAGGCCGCGAAGCTGCACGGCGGTGGTGCTGAGCGAGCGCCCCAGCGCGCCCAGCTCGTCATCGGCATCCGGCAGCGGCGCTTGGGAAAAGTGCGCTTCCACCAATCCTTCTGCAAAGGCGCGCAGCCGCGCAATGCGCCGGGTGAAAGACCGCGAGAAGAAGTAAGCGATAATCAGCGCCACCAGCGCGGCGTAGAAGGAGGCCCACAGAATTCGCCAGCGCACCGAGGCAATGGAGGAATCCACCTCCTCCAGCGGCACCGCCAGGCGCAGAATGTATCCAGGTTCATCGTGGTAAGTCAGGCGCAACGCCAGATAACAGAGATCGCGATGGAGGGTGGCGCTGTGGCGCGTGGAGCTGCCCACGCCGTTGCGGTAAGCCGCCATGATTTCGGGACGGGTGGCGTGGTTTTCCATGGTCTCGGGATCGTGGTGGGAATCAGCCAGGGCCACCCCCTTGGGGTCGATAATCGTGACGCGCGCGCCGGAACACTGCGCGGCTTGGTGTGCCCATTCTTCCAGTTGGGGGCGCGGAACATTGGCGGCTTCCGTTTGCAGAATTCGCGCTTCCGCTTCCAACCGCTGTTCCACGCTCTGCACTTCCCGAGCGGCGGTGTAGCGCGAGAGGTAGAAATCCAGAACGACTAGAGTCACCGCGATCAGCAGGAAGGCGCTGGCCAGAAGCTTGCGAAATATGGGGCTGCGGAAAATCATGGTGGCAGGACCCTGGAGCATTCTGGATTTTGGATTGGCGATTTTGGATTGAAGAGCGGGAGCGGGCATACACGGTCCGTAATCCAAAATCCAAAATCGAAAATCCAAAATCGAAAATCCAAAATCGACTACGCCTCAACGCCTTCCAGGACGTCCGGCGAAAAGCGATAGCCGCTGCCGCGTACCGTTTGGAGAAACTGCGGGCGGTTGGGTTGCTCTTCGATTTTCTCGCGCAGGCGGCGAATGTGCACGTCCACCGTGCGCGGGGTCACAAAGCGGTCACGGCCCCAAACTTCGTCCAGCAGGCGGTCGCGATCGAAAACGTGGCGCGGGTGCGAAGCCAGGAAGTAGAGCAGCTTGAACTCGAGGCTGCTCAACTCCACCAGCCGCCCGCGTACGGTCACTTCCTGCGTGCGCGTGTCGAGACGTAATGCGCCCGATTCCACTACCTCGCGCTTTTCGGCCACGCGTTCCTGGCGGCGCAATACCGCTTTGACCCGAGCCACCAGTTCGCGCGGGCTGAAGGGCTTCACCACATAGTCGTCCGCGCCGATTTCCAGGCCCAGCACGCGGTCCATCTCCTCGCTCTTGGCGGTGAGAAAAATGACGGGCAAAGCCTTCAGCCGCTCGTCGGCGCGCAGGCGCTTGCAAATTTCAAATCCATCTTCGTCGGGGAGCATAATGTCGAGCAGCACGAGGTCGGCGTGATTGCGGCGCAAATACTCCAAGCCGTCGCGGCCGCGGGAAAACCCTTCGACTTCAAAGCCCTCCTTGCGGAAGTTATACCGCACCAGCTCTACAATGTCGCGTTCGTCTTCAATAATGATGATACGTTGACGCACGGTGGAATTATAGCACTCCAAATGTTACGGTAGTGTTAACAGATGAATGAACCCGCGTGACGAAGGGTGGCGGCCGTTCCTTGCACCTGACGGGTGAAGGCGACATCCCGCAGGCGTAATCCCGCAACTCGGGAATTGCCCAAGTCATTCATTTTCAATATGATAAGTAGCGCGGTGGTTTGGCAAGGAAAACGCTCATATCCGGCTGGTGGCGTCAGACGAGACCGGCTGCAAACCGCGCCGGACGCGCCAAGGTGATTCCCAGTCGTCGCTGCCTTTCTTGAACGGGAGCAGATAACGTGAGCGCAACCACCTCCGTGAGACTGGCCAGAGTGCAGCAGATTCCGTCGGTTTTCGACATGCGAACCCGTCTTTCCATGGCCGAACAGGTCGCCCTCGCTTTCTTCGCCTACATCACACTCGCCGCGTCCGTCTTCCCTCTTGCCGCGCGCGACCTCGGCATCATCATGACCCTTAACGCGGTGACACTCGCCACGCTGATGGCGCTCCGCCGAAACCGCCAGCGCGCCCCCTGGCTTGCTGCCGCCGCGGACCTGTTCCCCGCATTGTTGATCCTGGTCGCCTATCGAGAGTCGGGTCTGTTGCTCACCCCCGATCCCGCCCACCATCTGGATTACGTGTTCATCCCCTGGGACCGGGTCTTGCTGCAAAATCAATTCGTTCATGCCGTGCTGCAAGCCGGAGCGCCCTGGCTCCAGCACTACCTGGAATTGGCTTATCTGCTCTGCTACCCGCTGGTGCCGCTGGGGGTTGCCGCAGTCCATTTTGCCCGCCAGCGGAGTGCGGGCAGTGTAGGGTCCAGCAATCGGGTGGATAACGTAGCGCCCCGACCCCTGTCGGGGCACTTGCCGGCAGGATGCCGGCGCTACATCCGAAGTGTTGTGCAAGCATTTTGTGGTCACCACGAGCCCACCGTCGCGAGCGGTGACCGCGCCATGGACGCCTTTTGGGCCGCGGTGCTGCTGGCCACCCTCTTCTGCTACGCCGTGTATCCTTTCTTTCCTCTCACGCCACCGCGCGTGCTGTTCGCTGACGTGCCGGGGCCGCACGTCGCGCCGCTGCTCCGCAAATGGAACTTCTGGCTGCTCGATCACTACAGCGTGCAAGCCTGCCTCTTTCCCAGCGGACATGTGGCGGCGGTGACCGCCGTGGCGTTGGCCGTCCGCAAGCAAGCCCCGCTCCTCGGCGCCCTGTTCCTGTTCCTCGCGGCAAGCGTGGCGCTTGCCACCGTCTACGGCCGCTACCACTACGCCGCCGACGCCGTGGCGGGAGCTCTGGTGGGCGTCGCAGCGTACCTTGCTACGCACGCCATCCAGCATCGATTCTCGAATGATCGCCCCCAATTCGGGGCCTAACCTGCCGGCCTCACGTCGCGGTTGCCACTCCCTCATGGAATTCATCGCCCTTCGTAATGCAACCTTCAGGAAAATCGGGTGTATTTCCAAAGGAGCCAGCCGCATCCGACTAACAAGGCCAGCATCAGGACTACGAGGACCGCGATCCAAGCGCCGGCCATGGTGATGGGCGGTCGCGTCGCGTATCGTGCCAGCCATGCGAAAGTGCCTGTAGCCAGGGCAACAATCAAGAAGTCCCACCAGCGGCGCCCCCCCGTTGCTGCTCCCAAGGGATCTTTCCCCAACTGGGTGGAGACCGTCACTTCCAGATTCAATCCATAGCGGTCGCATTCCCGCGCCAGCACTTCGCGCACGGCCGCCCGCTCGCTTTCCGGAGCCACCGCGCTGCTGATGGCGACCGCTCCCACCACCATGATCAGGGAGCCCGCCATGACCTGGGCCTGGGCGGGTTTTCCGAAGCTCACCAGTTCACCAAACACCAGCGCGCCCCACGCCAATCCCCAAAGTTGGTTGGTGTTGGAAAGGGGAATACCCCGGCCGATACCAATATACTTGGCGGCGTATTGCTGAAAGAGATCGCCCACCACCCAGCAGAATCCTCCGAGAAACAGCCAGAAGAGCACCGGGCGTGCCGCCGTCAGGGTTTCCATCACCGGTCGCACGCCGCCCAGAAACACCAAGGCAAGGGTGACCGTGGTCACTAGCTCACCCACCGTAAACACGGTGACAAAGGAGAGGGGATTCATCCCGCTCAGATAGGCCTTGCGGTAAGGGATATACATGGTTCCCCACAAGAGACCCGCGCCGAGCGCCGACAGAATTCCCGTGACCAGCCGGTGCGGGGCGCCGCCGGCTTGGTGCGCGGAAGCCAGACCCAGCAGGGTCGCGCCGAAAACCACCGCTCCGGCGCCGCCCAGCACCTTGGCCGCGGTTTTCCAAACGTGGCCGCGCAGTTCCCGAAACAGAAACCAACCCCAGAAGATGCCGACCAGGGAATTCGTGTTCCAAAGGGGAAAGGCGATGGACAAGCCCACGTCGCGAATCGCGAAAACCGTCAGGGTGTTGGCCACGGCCCACAACGCGCCAGCCAGAATGGCCCAAACGATCAAGTGGGCTCTCTCCCGCAGGTCAAGGAAAACGTAGGTCGTACCCTTCAGGACTACCGGAAGGGTCCAGCGGGCTACGAACACGCCGCTCACCATGCAGAGCGAAATCAGGAAGGGCGAGAGCCCGATGGTTACCAACTTGGTGGGCGCTTCCGCTCCACCCAGCCAGGCGCCCGCCGCCAAGCCGCACACTACTCCCAGAACGTGGAGGGACCGGGCTGTGGGCGTTGAATGTGTTGGCGTTTCCGTTACCTCTTCAGTGGACGTAAATCAACAACAGCACGCCAAGCACGAGTACGGAAAGAGGTATCCAGAAGTGGCCGTCGGTCAATACCGCTTTGGCGGTTGATCTTTTCAAAGGGAACCTCCCCTATCCCCTGCAGGG
>Ga0187849_1003568_pt1 | contig 13536 bp, 10 predicted proteins | sample June2016WEW_4_10_2_FD_132412 | JGI IMG/M metagenome (GOLD analysis project Ga0187849, IMG submission 132412) | Peatland microbial communities from SPRUCE experiment site at the Marcell Experimental Forest, Minnesota, USA - June2016WEW_4_100 | ecosystem: Environmental > Terrestrial > Soil >... | reverse complement strand
TACGGATGAGATTCTTGGGCCCCACAGGGAGGGAATCCACCGAGCGCCCGCGTTGCAGGCAACAGCCAGTGCCACCGCTGATCTCCCAGCGCAGCCGCAGTTCATTCCCGGTGCTCAGTAGGGAGTTCGTCGTTCGAGCGCGCGGACTGAGAGTCAAGCGGCAGCACAACTGTGACGGTCGTGCCACACTCCAGGGTGCTTTCCATCTCTACTCTTCCGCCGTGTTGCTCCACGGTTCTCCGAACGACCGTAAGGCCGAGACCGATCCCTCTCAGTTTCGTCGTGAACATGGGGTCAAACACCTTCGCTAGGTTCTGCGGCGCGATTCCTTCCCCAGTGTCGGCGAACACCGCTGCCACGCTGTCTGCGGACCGGCGCGTCTTCACTGACAGGCGCCCGCCATTGGGCATCGCCTGAACCGCGTTGGTAATGACATCGAGAAACGCTCGCTCCAGTCGCTCCTCATCGCACACGACGGGCGGAAGATCGCGCGCCAGCCTGCACACGACGCGTACGTTAGCGGGCACTTGGGATCGCGCCAGCGCCCGCTCGACAGACATATTCAGGCTTGCCGGCGAAGGAAAGAACTGAGGCGTATGGGCGAACTCGAGTATGTCATTAATCACCCTCGTGGCACTGGCGACTTCGCGCCCTATGATTTCAACATGCCTCTCGGCCCTCGGATCTTCGATTCCTGCCTGATTTGCCAGGAAGTATGCGGAGTTGCTGATGACGCCGAGGGGGTTGCGCAGCTCGTGCGCTAGAGTTGCCGCCATCTGCTCCAAGATGCGTACCATTCGGCGCAGCTCGTTTGCTCGGACATGCTCCGCGTGTAGCTGCCGGTCCCTCTCTTCCGCCTGCCGGCGCTCGCTGATATCACGACACAGCGTAAGAATCTGTGTTGTCCCACCTACTTTTACGACAGTCGCATTAATCTCAATTGGGGTAATCTTGCCTTGAGCGCTCACGTAGTCAATCTCTAGATTTCTGGCTCGGCCTTCTCTAAGACATTTACCGACAGCCTCGGCATTCCTTTCTTTTTCGTAATCGGCTGTCCATTCAACTACGTTTCTACCGCGTATCTGGCTGGGATCCTCATGTCCAGAAAGATGAACATATTCCCGATTTGCATCAAGGACCCTGCCTTCTTGGTCAAGAATCACGAAACCTGTATCGGTTGTTTCAATAAGCCCCTGATATAGCGTCAGGTTCTTCTGCAGCGCCTCCTCGGCCCTTTTGTATTTATCAATATTCTGAAATGTCCCAGCAAGTTTTACTATTCTGCCGCCGCTGTAAACGGCTTTTCCAAGCGACCGCACCCAAATCTTATCTTTCCTGCCCAAAGGAATGAAAAGGGATTCAAGATCGTAAGGTTCGCCCGTTTCCGCAGCTTTCTTCACTGCTGCCTCTACGGCTGGCCTGGATTCGGGCGCATAGAAGTCTAGGGCTTCTTCCAGCTTCGGCTTATATCCCGGCTCGACTCCGTGGATGCGTCCGACCTCTTCGGTCCATGATACCTCCATGGTCGAGAGGTCAAGCTCCCAACCTCCGACTTTGGCCATTTCTCCGGTATCCCTTAAAAGCTGAACACTTCCTTGTAGCTCCTCCTGCGCCGCCCTGCGCTCTGTAACATTACGGACGATGCCGACCAAGGCCAGCGCGCGCCCGTCTTCGCCGCGGACGAGGGAGCGGTTGTCGCTCAACCAGCGGTACTCGCCGTCCTTGCACTGCAAGCGGTACTCAAAGCCGGGGTGGGAGCCGAGTTCAACGAACTCTTCAGACCCTCGCCTGATATCCGGCCAGTCCTCAGGATGGATCCTGCGACGGAGACCACGGGGCCCCATAGCGATGAACTCTTCCCATGTGAAGCCCGTCATTTCCAGCACAGACGGGCTGATGTAGTCGAAGGTGTCGGACTCCAGATCCAGCTTGTAGATCATGTCGGCGGAGACATCCAGGACCTGGCGGAAGCGCCTCTCGCTCTCCCGCAGCGCATCGTCCGCCAGCTTACGCTCGGTGATGTCGTGCACTGTGCCAACCAAGTGGGTGCAGTTCCCGCCTTCGTCGAAGACGGCCACGACACTGACTTCGCCGGTGAGCCTGCCCGCGGGATAGTCGGATGTCTCCTCCCAACGGACAACTGCCTTCTTCCGGACTGCCTGCCTGTATTTGCCCAGCACCAGGGTCAACGACGGCTCTGGGATAATGTCGCTAACGCGCTTGCCGACTACTGCTTCGGCAGGCAACCCTGTCACTGAGAGGAACGCATGGTTGACAGAAGTGAACCGGTATCCTCCGTCCTTTTCCACATCCAGCAGGAAAATGACGTCGCCAACGGTGTCGTAAATGGATGCGAGCCGTTTCTCATTCTCCCGCAGCGCCTCCCCCGCCTGCCGGTGTTCGGTGACGTCTCTGGACATCCACAGAAGACAAGGAACACCGCCCAACTCGATCGCCACCAAAGCGGTGAGGAGTTCCCGCATTTCTCCTGACCTGGTACGGACCCTCCCTTCCCAATCAGGGAGCCTCCCTCTCTTGAGCACTTCCTGGACTGCCCGCTCCCGCTGCTCTCTGTCAGCCCACATTCCAAGCTCCAGGGAAGTCCGCCCAATAACCTCTTCGCGGCTGTAGCCCACAAGCTGCAGGAAACTCTCGTTCGCATCAACGATCCTTGCTTCCGACACCGTGGCGATGACGATGGCGAGAGGACTGGCATGGAACGCCTTGGAGAACCGCTCATCGCTGACGCGCAGCGCCTCATCCGCTCGCTTGCGCTCGGTTATGTCCCTTGCGATGGTCCATACGCCGACTGGCCTGCCTGCCCCGCCCTCGATCCTCCAGACGCGGAGAGAGACGGGGAAGACCGTCCCATCTTTCTTGATGTACTCCTTCTCGAATTCCTCCGAGTAGCCGCGTTCCATTGCCTCTCTGACGGCGTCCGCATTGAGGGCGTGCCACTTCGACGGCGTTATGTCCTGGTACCTGATCCTTTGCAGCTCCTCGCGGCTGTAGCCAAGCATGTCGGCGTACGCCTGGTTACATTCTGTGAAGCGCCCGTCCGGGTCCGCGCCCGCAATACCGTCACGGGAGGACTCGTAGAGTGTGCGGAAGCGCTCCTCGCTCTCGCGCAGCGCCTCCTCCGCCTGGTGCCGCTCGGTGACGTCTTCCACCATGCCCGCATGCCCTATCTGCTCACCTTTCTCGTTGAACAGAGGGCAAATGCGTGTCTCCACCCACCGTGTCACACCTTGTGGAGTCAATATGCGGAAGTTTCTTGAAAACACGCGACCCTCTGCCATCGCCTTCGTCCTCTCCGCCAGAACCGCCTCTCGCTCATCAGGGTGAGGGTCGATGCCCCAGCGCCAGTCCGCCGTCTCTTCCAACGCCGTCAATCCGGTGATCTGCAGCACGCGCTGGTTGACATACTCGATCTTGCCCTCAGCATCCGTCCGGAAGATGCCCACCGGTACTGAAGCGGCAAGCAAGCGGAACCGCTCTTCGCTCTCGCGCAGCGCCTCCTCCACCCCTCTTATCTGAGAGACGCGATGCCGTACCGTCATGGGCCACCTCCCTGAGACTGATGTCTAGGGCTCCAGTGGGGACAGAACGAAGGAAACGTTCACGAAATCACGAAAATGCGTAGTTTCGCGCATGGCAGCCCCTCGCGAAGGCTGCTACAAAGCAGATGGGGACCGGGGAGCGAGTTGAGAGACGCCTGCCGAACGTTCGAGGGGCGGCCAGCGAACAAGCGGACGTGTCAACCCGCAGGTCCCTGACGAGAGCCTAATGGAGGAAGGATCGGCTGTCAAGTGGTTCACCGTGACCCGGAGCAGCCGCGCGGTGAGACAGATGTTTATGGGGGGATGGCGCGCCTTCCCCAATGGTCGGCTGGAACTCTAATGATAGAAGTAGAGATCGAGCGCACTACCCTGCTGGTCGTGGCCGTATACGTCCACCCCGAATTCACGGCGCTCAAGCGTCTTATCGAGGAAGCCATTGTCGGCAAGACCATTGCGATGATCCCGACTGACGGCGTGCAGGCGATAACCGAGCACTATTATTCTCCGCCTCGCAACGCCGCGCGCGCGGCCCTCTTACAGGCCTGGGAAGCCAGCACGCGAAAGGGTGGCTACAACGCCCGCGATCGGCGCAGGAGCCTGGCGCCGTCGTACCTAGACTAGCCGGTGCCGGATGGCGACGGCCGCAGCAGCAGCGCGACTAGACACCTCCAGCCGCGCCAGTATCTTTCCTACGTGCCGCTCCACCGTCCGCGGGCTGAGCGTCAGTTCGGCGGCAATCTCGCGGTTGAGCTTCCCCTGAGCAAGAAAGACCAGAACCTGCAACTCGCGCCGCGTCAAGCCTTCCACCTGCGGCGTCGCGTCGCTCTCGCCTCCGGAAAACGCGACTTGTCGTGCCAGACTGCCACCGATGGCTTCGTTGAGCGTCCTCAAAATCAACGGAATATCAAATGGCTTCGCGAACACACGATCCGCGCCGCTGGCAAGAGCCTGGCGCACGAAACTGTCCTCAGCGTAAGCAGTAATGACGTAGATATCATCGCAGGCACGGCTTCTTCGTAGCTCTTTCACCACCGTGAGGCCGTCTCCGCCCGGCATTCGCTGGTCTATGAACGCGATGTTGTAGCGTTCGCCTCGTGTAACCTCCAGCGCAGCGCGTCCATCCTCTACCGTCCGCACCTCGTAGCCTTGTGCGGCCAGTATGTCCGCCAAAGTCTCGCAGGTGCCCGAGTCATCATCGGCTATCAGAACCTTGATCATGGTAGCCACAGCCCCCTCGTCGCAGGGCATTGTAGCATCGGCGTCCGGATGTGTCTCCAGTGATCGCCGCCAGTGCTTCTTCAGAAGCAGGCCACAACGAAGCGCCTCTCCGAGGGTTTCGAAATTGGACGGTTTGGTACCCCCGGCAGGTGTCAACGATCCGCTAATATGCAGTGCCCGCACCGGCGAGCCGTTCGGTGTGCCAGTGCTCATTCTACCGGATGAGCGCGACCCCATGCCTGTGCTTCAGTAGGAACAACCTTCCAATCGGTGCGTAATTAGCAAGCCCTGGTGGCAGCGTGGCCCGGACTGGCAGCCTGTTCGGCGGGCCCCGACCGCGAGCAGCGGCGTGTCGGCGCATGGCTCCCCGGGGTCCATATCAGCTAGGTGGCGTAGGTACTAGGTGCAGACGATTTCAGGACTCTCAAAATCGCATTGCGTGAGTTATCCAGTGTCGCGACAATCTGGGAGTGTGCCATAGTGTTCGCGAGACACGCGTTTCCCGACGAGGCGCGCCGCTGGGCGGACTGGGGAGCGCGGCCGTATGGGACTCGAGATGGAAACGGCTGAGGACACGGAGGTGCTCGCTCCGGCGATCGTAGAGACGGTCAGGGAACCCCTTATCATCCTCGACGGGAATCTGCATGTAGTGTCAGCTAATCGCTCCTTCTACGAGACATTTCACGTCTTGCCGGAGGAGACGGAAGATCGCTCGCTTTACAAGCTGGGCGACGGCCAGTGGGACATCCCCAGGCTGCGGACGCTCCTAGAGAATATCCTTCCCCAAAGCACTCAGGTTGAGGACTTCGAGGTTGAACACGATTTCCCGAACATAGGGCACAAGGCCGTGCTCCTCAATGCCCGCCGACTGATTCAGCGGAACGGCGGGCCAGAGCTCATTCTCCTCGCCATCGAGGACGTGACCAGGCGCAGGCAGTTAGAGGAAGAGCTAGGGAGGCACCACGACGGTCTTAAGGAGCTGGTCAAAGAGCGCACCGCCGAGCTAGGAAGAGCGAACAAGCGACTGCGTCACGACAACGCCGTGCGCAAGGAGATGGAGGAGTCGCTGGTTGCCCAGGCAGCTCGGGAGCGAGAGCTGAACGAAGCCCTGAGGCAAGAGGTCGCTGAGCTCGATGCCTTCACTTATAGCGTCTCGCACGACCTGAAGGAACCCCTGCGCGCCATCGAAGCCTTCAGCCAGTTTGCGCTGGAAGACTGTGCCGACCAGCTTGATGAGCAGGGGCGAGACTATCTGACCAAGCTGGCCAACGCGGGCATACGAATGAAGAACCTGATCGACGATCTACTGACGCTTTCGCGGGCTTTTCGGCAGCCTGGCCCTCCGAGTCGAGTCGACGTCGGTGGCCTGGTTGGAGAGATAATCGCGGAGATGCAAATTACCCTCGATGCCAAACGCGCGACTGTAGAGGTGGAGAAAGAGCTGCCGGACGTCCTTGTCGAGTCGACCCGTATCAGGCAGGTGTTCGTCAACTTGATCGGAAACGCCGTCAAGTTCAATGAAAGCGAACGACCCCACGTCAAGATCGGGGTCAGGGGCATCGAGGGAGGTATGGCCACCTTCTACGTCCAGGACAACGGGATCGGCATCGACCGGCAGTATCACGAGCGCATCTTCGGCATCTTCCAGCGTCTGCACTGTCGAGAAGACTACGAGGGGACGGGCGCCGGGCTGGCGGTCGTGAAGCGAGTGGTGGACATCTTTGGCGGCAGGATCTGGGTGGAGTCGGAACTCGGCGCCGGAGCGACGTTCCTGTTCACGCTTCCTATTGCGACAAAGGTAGCCGCCTCTGTCGAAGGAAAAGCGGCATAAGAAACGAGTTCGTCATGGGAGACCAAGGCCTCAAACCCGCGGAGATTCTCCTCGTGGAGGATAACGCGGACGACGTGGAGATCACGCTCAGAGCGTTCCGCAAGGTACGCGTGGCCAACAAGGTGCACGTGGTACGGGATGGACAACAGGCCGTGGACCTCCTCCTCCATACGGGACGCTATGGCGGCAGAGCTGACGCACCTCAGCCGGATCTGATCCTGCTGGACCTGAACCTTCCCAAGCTCAACGGACTGGAAGTGCTCGAGAGGATCAGGGCGAGCGATGAGCGCTCAACGATTCCGGTCATCATGCTGACTGTCTCGGAGCGGCAGGAAGACATACAGCAGAGCTATAGACTGGGCGCGAACTCCTACATCACGAAACCCGTGGACTTCGCCAAGTTCGTGCGTGTCACGGAGATCCTTGGCGAGTACTGGATCGACGTCGCCAAGCTACCGCCCAGGGCGGCGTGGAAGGCGTGACGGACATCGGAAGAACGCCAGGAAAAGGCGCGAGAAAAAGACTCTCAGCCGGTCAGAGGAATTAGACACTGGCCGCGTGAGGGAGGAGGAATGCCATGGAAGCAATCGATACCCGACCTGTGCCCGGCAGAGAAGACGAGGCGCTTCCCACCGTGCTGCTCATAGAAGACAACCCAGATGACGCCGACATTGTGAGACGGGCCCTAGAGGATGGCGGGATCGCCAGCGTGGAGACGGCACCAACCGCTGAGGAGGGTCTGCGGATCTTCAGAAAAGCGGAGTGGGACCTGGTACTGCTCGACTACCGGCTCCCCGGCTGCAGTGGTCTCGAGGCTCTGGACGCATTGCGGAAGATCGACTCCGACGTGCCGGCGATTGTGCTCACGGGGTCCGGCAACGACCAGATTGCCGCCGACGCCATCAGGCTGGGCGCCAACGAGTACTTGCCCAAGGACGCTGTTCTCACGCTGTTGCCCATTGCGGTTAGGACGTGGATAGAGGTGAAACGAACCGATGCGCGCCGGATCGCTCTCTTCCAGGAGAACGAGCGGCGGGAGAAAGAACTGGAGGAGGTGATCGAGGCGGAGAGACGGCTCCTCCAGAGCGTCCCCGTCGATTCCGCAGGCCTTGGCACGGAGCACCCAGCGAGTGCCCGCCGCCAGTTCGTTGCAGCATTCGCGCAACTGTACCGCGCTGTGATTATTTACAGCGGTGGTCTGCCCGGCGTTGAGCTGATGGAGCTCTGTCGGTCGGCAGAATGCGATCACCTTAGCGCGCGACAGATCGCAGAGCTCCATGCCCAGGCGGTAGACCAGGTCATCCGCGAAGAATGGCGCATTCCGAGCGGCCTCGCATATCGGCTGAATGAGGGGCTGCTTCTGGCAGTCCTCTGGCTAAATGACACCTGGAGAGGCATCGGCTGTCATTCGTGCGAGGCTGGGATCAGAGCGGTATCGCCTGACAGCGCGGCGCCCAAGGGTATGCTGCAAACCGAGTCGGGAATATAGCTAAAGGGTCTTTCGGGCGCTGCGAACTGGGGGCTGGACTGGGTCCAGCCCCCAGTTCATGTGGCGGCAGCACAGAGGGAGATTGGCTCCCCGAGCAGGAGTCGAGGATTCACCACTACGCAATCCTCGCACAGGTGAGCCACTTGGCGTGCCAGCGCTCATTCTGCCGGACGAACATGACCTCATGCCTGTGCTTCAGTGAGAGCAAGCCGGAGGGTAATGTCGCGGCAGCGGCCCCGGGGCGTGGCCGTCTCGACCGCTTATACGGGGCGCTTCTTGCGTTTCCCTGCCTGACTACCCTGTCCGACGGCGCCTCCGTGCTAAGTCGGCTATTTTGCCCGGCGCCTCTTGGTTCGTCCCCTCGCCGACCCGCAACCGCCCGCTGACTCTTTGCTGGTAGCCGGACTGAGTATCGCTTTCACGCCGGGTGGTCGACGCGCCAAGGATGAGGCTGCCGTATCCCTCGAACGGGCCGCCAATCTCGATCCCCTTTACCGATATCTCGTAGCGTCGCAGCGTCTTGTCATGGTTGCTGCCGCGCATCTTGAGGACGGAGACCGCCTTCTCGATTCGGGAATCCAGTTCGACGTGGCGGAGCAGGATGATCGAGTCCACCGCCACCGACAGGTTCGCCTCAGTGATCTTGAACTCGCCGAAGGTGTTCTCGATGACGTTGGTCCACAGCGAGGTAACGCCCCGAGACTCGAAGAGGCCCATCAGGGCTGAGACGTAGTCGCACAGCGCCCGCGCACTGGCGACGTTGGTCTGGATGTCGCTCATGGCGTCGAACGCCACCCTGCTGATCTTCTGGGTGGTGACGATGTCGCGTATCTCCTGCGCCATCTGATAGATGTTGAGGTTCGGAGACCGCCGGTAGAGTATCGTGAGTTGACCGGAGTTGATGTACTTGGCCAGGCGGACGCCGTAACCGGCGGCGATCTTGACGATGGCGCTGGGGCTCTCCTCCATGTCCACCAGCAGGCACCGCTCGCCCCTCTTCAGCCCGTCATGGAGAAAGTGGACGGCGAAGGTGGTCTTGCCCGTGCCCGCGGCGCCGGCGATCATCGTGGAGAAGCCCGCGTTGAGGCCGCCGTCCAGCATCCCGTCCAGGCCGGGAATTCCCGTGGGCACCTTCCTGATGGGTGTCTCCTTCGGCGGCGCCTCTTTCATCGGCGGCTGCAGTCGCGGGAAGATGGCTATCCCTTTTTCACTGATGGTGTAGGAGTGGTCCCCCTCGTGGAAGGCCGTTCCCCGCATCTTGTGCACCCGCAGCACCCGCGAGGAGAGCGCATCCTTCTCGTAGAGGTCCAGGCAGATAACCCCGTCGGCGATGGCGAATTCCGACTCCGTCTCTAGGTCCCTTAGGCTGTAGTCCCCAACCAGGAACGTCGTGCACTCGTACACTGCCAGGAGCACCGAAAGGTCATGGACGAAGCGCCGGAAGAGGAGCTTGTCCCCCACCAGGTCAGCCAGCGCCTTGAAGCTATCGATGCACAACATGTGGGGGTTCACCTCTTCCATCTTCTGCCTGATGACCTCCATCGTCCCCTCTAGGTCCTCCTGCTTGATGGTGGAACCAATGTCCACGAAGATGACGGAGGTATTGAACTTCTCCTTGTCGAAGAAGGCGAACTCCTGCTGGTACTTCAGCACCTTGGTCGGCGGCTCGGAGACGGTCGTGAAGTAGAGGGTCTTTCTCTCTTCGCTGGCGTTGGCGAAGAGTATGCTCAGACAGAGGATTGTCTTTCCCGCGCCAGGCGGCCCGATGATCATGGTGCTGGATCCGGTGGGTATGCCTCCGTCCAGGATGGCGTCGAGGGCGGGCATTCCTGTCGAGATCCGCTGCATCGCTGTCTTCCTTTGCTGAAGAAGCGTAAGCCGCGCCCGCCTAAGCGGCGCGCTCGCTTCTAGTGTCGTCCAGGTTCTTAATCTCTCGCGTGAGCCGCTCCACCAGAACGTTGCCGGTGAGCTTGGCCAGGATGTCGAAGAGGCTGACGACGAGCTCCTTTAGCGCCTCGCGGATGGCGGCCTTGTCTTTCTCGTCCACCCGCTCCTTCAGTGTCCTGAAGTCGAAACCGTCCTCCGTCACCGTCATGGAATCCAGGATGGCGTAGCCCTGGGCGGTCAGGTGCAGCGCCCGCTGGGCGATAGCGCGCACGGTGATCTTCCCCAGGGTGGGCAAGATCTTGGCCCAGAAGGTGACAAGGATCTCCTCGTAGATGTCGACGACCTCCGTCTTGATACCCTGGTCCACCCTTCGCTCTATGATGGCCTCAATCTCGTATTGGCTTTGCCTCCTGGTGGTTTCCGGATCTTGTTTCGGTCTCTTCTTCATCTGACCCTGCTCATTCCCGAAGTACGCCTGAACTAGGCCCGGGGTGCGTCTTGCCTCCTGGGTGCCTCTTGCCTCTTGATGTGGCTTCCGATGTGCACCCGTATTCATTCTTGGCGAGGGGCGGCCCAGAAGCAACTGGAACGCATCCCAATGTCGCACACAGCAGTTCCTTACATCATTTGGCTCGCCCCCCTATACCCACTGGCCAATATGCAGCGCAGGCAGGAATACCGAATAATCGGGTGGATGGCGCGAAGGCAGGCAGGCATTCACAGCGATGGGCATCCATGTAGGGCACACTGCATAGGTACGAGCGCTAATGACTGAACCGCGGGACAAGACAGCGAAGCGCAACCAAAGCAAGGAATTGATACGGGATCGGACGCACGACCTTGGCGAGCGGGTCAAAGAACTGAATTGCCTGTATCGAATCTCGAATCTGGTTCACACGCCGGACATTTCGCTGGAAGAGACGCTCCAGGGGACCGTCGACCTCATTCCTCCAGGCTGGCAGTGTCCGGAAATGACGTGCGCGCGGATTGTCTTCGACGGTCAAGAGTTTCGGACGGAGAACTTCAGAGAAACGGTCTGGAGGCAGACCAGCGACATCATCGTGAATGGGGAGCGGAGCGGTGCCTTAGAGGTCTGCCACCTGGACGAGAGGCGGGAGAATGGTGAGGGGGCCTTCCTGCCGGAGAAAGCGGAACTGATCAACGCCATCGCCGAGCGATTGGGACGAGTCATCGAGCGCAGACGGGCCGAGGAGGCGCTGCGGGAATCAGAGGCGCGGTACAGGGCGTTGTTCGCAGGCGCCCCAGAGGGAATGCTGGTGGCCGACCTGGAAACGAAGCTATTCCGCCATGCCAACCCAGCGATGTGCAGGATGTTCGGATACACTGAAGAAGAGTTCTTGCGGCTAGGCGTGGCGGACATTCACCCAAAGGAGTCCCTGAGCTACGTGCTGGCCGAGTTCGAGGCCATGGCGCAGGGTGAAAAGCTCTTGTCGGCTAACCTTCCGTGCCGGCGCAAAGACGGCAGCCTGTTCTACGCTGACGTCAACGCCATCATGGTGGCCTTAGACGGCCGCAAGTGCATCGTGGGCTTCTTCACCGACGTCACCGAGCGCAAGCGGGCGGAGGAGGCGTTACGCAGGCGCGCCGCCGAGCTGGAAGACCTTAACAAGCAACTGACACATGCCCATGACGAAGCGTCAAAGGCGCGGAGGATACTGGCGGAGAAGTCCTCGCTGCTACAGAGCGTTGCCGAGGCTCTGGTCGTACCCCTGTCAGAGCAACTTCAGGGGACAGCGAGCATAGTATTTGGCCGCCTCGCCAGCATTGTGCCGGCTGACGCTTTCGCGCTCGCAATCGTGTCTGGGGATCAGAGGCTGCTCATCGCCTTTGCCCCTCCCGGGTTGAGCCGGCGGCTTGCAGATGAGATACGCCATCGGATGAGGGAGGCTGCCGAAATAGCACTGGGCCGCAAGCTTCCCAGAACGATCCCTCTCGGGTTGGAGCCCATCACCGGCGGGCCGGCGAACGTGGAAACTATCCGCTCCCACGCGATCCTCCCCCTGACATCGCCCGACCTGGAAACGCAGGTCCTGGGCGGCATGTTCAGCGCCAAGGCGGACGCCTTCGAGGACGATCACGTTGCGCTCTTTTCCGCCGCAGGGGTTAGCCTTGCCTCCCTCTATTTGGCGCGCATTGTCCACGCCAAGGAGGAGGAGCTGCAGCGGCGCCAATCGGAGTTCGTCGCCACCGTCTCCCACGAGTTGCGTACCCCCCTCCACTCCCTCTGGGGCTTCGTCAAGCTGCTGTTGGAGGAGAAGGTTGAGGACGAGGAGACCCGACGGGAGTTCCTCGGGATAATAGACCGCGAGTGCGCGCACCTGGCGGCGTTGGTGAGCGACTTTCTCGACGTCAGCAAGATCGAGGCCGGTCGGATGGAGATGCGGAAGGAGCCGTTGTCCCTCGATGGGTTGGTGACCAAGACGGCAGCCGCGTTCAAGACCATGGCTGACGAGAAGGCCATCACCATCGATACCGATCTGCCGGCTGATCTGCCGCCTGTTGAGGGGGACGGCGAGCGCCTCGGCCAGGTGCTGGCGAACCTCGTGAGCAATGCCATCAAGTTCAGCGAGGCTGGCGGAAGGATAGTGGTGCGTGCCAGGGTGGAAGGGCCGGAGCTGGTGGTTAGCGTCCAAGACCAGGGCATCGGGATAGCGACAGAGGCTCTGCCCCACCTCTTCGAGAGGTTCTATCAGGCCGACGAATCAGGTACGCGGTGGCAGGGAGGGACCGGCCTGGGCCTCAACATCAGCAGGCAGATCGTGGAGGCGCACGGTGGCCGCATGTGGGTGGACAGCAACGTCGGCGAGGGGAGCACCTTCAGCTTCGCCATCCCTATCGCCGCCTCAAACAATGAAGACATCCGGACCGATGAGGCTGCCTAGCAGGAGGGCGCCATGAAAGAGAAGATCCTTGTTGTCGAAGATGATCCCGCTGCCCTGCGGCTGGTGAGCTTCACCCTGGAGTCTGCGGGCTATGAGGTCATTGCGGCCGTCAACGGTTTCGAGGGCCTGCGCAGGGCCCAGGAGGAGCAGCCGGACCTGTTGGTGCTCGACCTGATGCTTCCGGGGATCGATGGCTACGAGATCTGTCACCGGTTGCGCTCCAACCCGCCCGGTCCCGCGAGCCGCTTACCCATTCTGATGCTGACCGCCAAATCACGGGAAGCGGACCGAGCCGCGGCCGAACAGGTAGGGGCTGACTTCTACCTCTCGAAGCCCGCTACACCGGAGGAGATCACGACCGCAGTCGACACCCTTATCTCGCAGCGCCAGGAGAAGCATGCCTGAACCAACGCCACAAGGGAAGAAGCTTGGCGAGGTACTGGTCGATGCCGCCTTGCTCGCGCCGGAGCAGCTTGAGCAGGCCGTGGAAGAGGCCGGTCGCCTCCAGCGAGGGTTGCTGGACTACCTGCTCGACGAAGGGCTGGTGTCAGAAGAAGACGCCGCCATGGCCCTCAGCCTCGAAATTAACCTGCCCATAATCGACCTGAAGCGCCATGCCGTGCAGCCCGAGGCGCTGAGCCTTGTTCC